>Ga0182737_1003141_pt1 | contig 12542 bp, 11 predicted proteins | sample eDN5th30CBELigOP_FD_128878 | JGI IMG/M metagenome (GOLD analysis project Ga0182737, IMG submission 128878) | Enriched Organic Plus compost microbial communities from Emeryville, California, USA - eDNA 5th pass 30_C BE-Lig OP (version 2) (version 2) ... | reverse complement strand
GCTGGTGATGTCGGCCGGGGCAATCGCCAGCGGCACGCCTTTCTTCATTCTGGCCGTGCTCACGATGCTGACTGGCCTGTGCAGCGTCAGCAGGGCCCCGAAGCCCGCCGATCAGCCCGCTTGACAGAGCCGCTTCGGGCGGAAACAACGTCCGCACCCTTTCCGGCACGCCCCGCGAGTATTTCCATGGACACACCCCGCTTCACCCCCGCCGAGCGCAGGATCACGATGGCCGCCGTGATGATCGTCTTTCTGCTGTCCGCGCTCGACAACACGATCGTCGCCACGGCGATGCCGCGCATCATCGCCGATCTGCACGGGCTGGCCTTCTATTCCTGGGTGACGACCGCCTATCTGCTGACATCCACCGTCTCGGTGCCGATCTGGGGGAAGCTGGGCGACCTGTACGGGCGCAGGCCGATGCTGGTCGCCAGCATCGCGATCTTCCTCCTCGGCTCATGGCTTTCCGGCCTTTCCGGCGAGTTCGGGTCGCTGCCCCTGCTGGGCGACGGCATGACGCAGCTCATCATCTTCCGCGCGATACAGGGGGTCGGCGGCGGCGGCCTGTTCACCACGGCCTTCGCGATCCTCGGCGATGTCTACTCCCCGCGCGAGCGGGCGAAGCTGGGCGGGGTGCTCGGTTCGGTGTTCGCGCTGGCGAGCGCCATCGGCCCGGTCATCGGGGGCTTCTTCACCGACCACGGTACGGTCGAGATCGCCGGGCATGTGGTCGCGGGCTGGCGCTGGGTGTTCTACGTCAACCTGCCGCTCAGCCTCGTTTCGCTGTTCATGGTGCTGACGAAGATGCCGCGTCTGACGCATCAGGCAAAGGGGCGGATCGACCTGATAGGCGCGGTGCTGATCGTCCTGGCGGTGGTGCCGCTGCTGCTGGCGCTGACCTTCGGCGGGCACCAGCATGCGTGGGATTCGCCGCTGATCCTCTCGCTGTTCGCCGCCGCCGCCATCGGCCTTGGGCTATACATCGTCGCGGAGCGGGTCGCGGCGGACCCGATATTGCCGCTCAGCCTCTTTCGCAACCGTACCTTCACCACCGCCAATTTCGCCAGCTTCCTTCTCGCCATGGCATTCATGAGCACGGTCGCCTTCCTGCCGCTGTTCCTGCAATTGGGGCAGGGCATGCCCGCCACGGCCAGCGGTGTCGCGATCCTGCCGCTGATGATCGGGCTGATCGTCAGTTCCTCGCTCGCGGGGCGGATGGTGAGCCGGACCGGCGTTTACAAGCCGTTCATCCTGTCCGGCATGGCGCTGACCTTCACCGGCATATTGCTCCTCAGCCGGATGGACGCCTCCACCAGCCATGTCGACCTCTCGCTGCGCATGCTGGTGCTGGGCATCGGCCTTGGTCCGGGGCAGAGCCTGTTCAACCTGGCGGTGCAGAACGCCGTGCCGCGCGAGGTGCTGGGCGTGGCGACCAGTTCGAGCCAGTTCTTCCGCCAGATCGGGTCGACCATCGGCGTCGCCCTGTTCGGCACGGCGCTGACCAACCGGCTCAGCAGCGGGCTGGCGCAGGTCATGCCCGGCGCCAGCCTGGATCAGTTGCAGGGAATGGCGGCGGAGAGCGGCGACGGGGGCGGGTTGATGCTGCCCGCGCCGGTGCGGGACATCGTGGCCACCGCCGTCACCCATGGCTTCACGCTGGCGCTGCTGGTGGTGGGGATGGGCTTCGTCATCGCCCTCATGATGCCGCGGGTGCGGCTGCGCGATCACCCGCCGCAGGGATAATAAGGAGCGCGCCGGCCCCTATTCCTCCGGCGCCCGGATGATCCGCGTCAGGGTCGCGCGCAGTCCGTCGATGTCGCGTCCGGCCAGCATCGCCTCGAACCGGGCCTCGTGCCGGTCCATCGCGGCCTCGACCGCGCGGTGGCGGCTTTCCCCGGCGGCGGTCAGGCGCAGCGCGCTGGAGCGGCCGTTCATCGGTGTCTTTTCGACCAGCCCCTCCGCGCCGAGACGCGAGACGATCGGCACCATATTGGCGCGCTTGATGCCGAGCAGGCGGGCGATATCGCTTTGGGTGCAGCCGGGATTGGCCCCGATCACCGCCAGCACGGTCGCCTCCACCGGGCTGACCCCGAACGGAGTGAGAGCGCCGCCCAGATCGGCCATCATCGCCGAGGAAGCGCGGCGCAGCAAATAACCCAGACGATGCGCCATGGGATCGGTCAGGGCGGCCGGAGCGGCAGGTGTGTCCATCATCATCTCCCATATCCGCCGCTGACGGGCCGATCAATTTCATATTGCAACGCTGCGGCTAGATAGTTATGCATCATAACAATAATTGGGAGATTGGCAATGTCTGGTACCAGTATTTCTCTTTCCATCGGTGGCGAAGCGCGCGATTCGGGCACTCATTTCGAGCGCGTGAACCCGGTGACGGGCGCGGTGGCAACCCGCGCCGTCGCGGCGAGCACGGCCGATGCCGTCGCCGCTATAGAGGCCGCGCAGGCCGCGTTCCCCGGCTGGGCGGCGCAGGGCCCCAATGCCCGCCGCGCGTTGCTGATGAAGGCAGCCGACAGGCTGGACGCCAAGGCCGATGCCTTCATCGACGCGATGATGGAGGAAATCGGCGCGACCGAGGGCTGGGCGCGCTTCAACCTGATGCTGTCCAGCTCCATGGTGCGCGAGGCGGCCGGCCTCACCACCCAGATAGGCGGCGAGGTGATCCCGTCCGACAAGCCTGGCTGCCTCGCGATGGCGATCCGCGAGCCGGCGGGCGTGGTGCTGTCGATGGCGCCGTGGAACGCGCCGATCATCCTCGCGACCCGCGCCATCGCGGTCCCGCTTGCCTGCGGCAACACCGTGGTGCTGAAGGCGTCGGAACAGTGCCCGCGCACCCATGGGCTGATCGTGGAGGCTTTTGTCGAGGCCGGTTTCGGCGGCGGCATCGTCAACCTCATCACCAATGCGCCGCAGGACGCGGCCGAAATCGTCGGCGCGATGATCGACCACAAGGCGGTGCGCCGCGTGAACTTCACCGGATCGACCGCCGTGGGCCGCATCATCGCGAAGCGCTGCGCCGAGAATCTGAAGCCGGTGGTGCTGGAACTGGGCGGCAAGGCGCCGCTGATCGTGCTGGACGACGCCGATCTTGACGAGGCGGTGAAGGCGGCCGCGTTCGGCGCGTTCATGAACCAGGGCCAGATCTGCATGTCGACGGAGCGGATCATCGTCGTCGATGCGGTTGCGGATGCGTTCGTCGAGAAGTTCCGCGCCAAGGTCGCGACCATGGCGGTGGGCGACCCGCGCGAGGGCAAGACGCCGCTGGGCGCGGTCGTGGACCTCAAGACCGTGGGCCATGTGAAGGGGCTGGTCGAGGACGCGGTGGCTTCCGGCGCGACCCTTGCCAATGGCGGCGAGGCGAATGGCGTGCTGATGCCCGCCCATGTGGTGGACAAGGTGACGCCCGACATGAAGCTGTTCCGCGAGGAGAGCTTCGGCCCGGTGGTCGCCGTGGTGCGCGCCCGCGATGAGGCGCATGCGATCGAGCTGGCCAACGACACCGAATATGGCCTTTCCGCCTCGGTCTTCACCCGCGACACCGCGCGCGGCCTGCGCGTCGCGCGTCAGGTCCAGTCCGGCATCTGCCACATCAACGGCCCGACCGTGCACGACGAGGCGCAGATGCCCTTCGGCGGCGTCAAGGCGTCCGGCTATGGCAAGTTCGGCGGCAAGGCCGGGATCGAGAGCTTCACCGAACTGCGCTGGATCACGATGGAAACCGAGCCGGGCCATTTCCCGATCTGATTTTCTTTCGTCCGGACCGTTCGGCGCAATGACCTGCCGAACGACCCGGCGCATACCCCTTTCCCGTTCGGGAATGACTGCTTGAAGGATGATTTCATGACACAATTTCTGCAAGTGGACGGCGTTGACGCTGTCGAGGTCGAAACCGTTGCCTATACCGTCGAGGACGGGATTGCGTGGGTGAGCCTCAACCGTCCCGACAAGCGCAACTGCATGTCGCCGCGCCTCAACCGCCAGATGATGCGCGTGCTCGATGATCTGGAATATCGCGACGATGTCGGCGTGCTGGTGCTGACCGGCGAGGGCACCGCATGGACAGCGGGCATGGACCTCAAGGAATATTTCCGCGAGACCGAAGCGCAGGGCCTCAAGGGCACGCGCGGCGCGCAGCGGGAAAGCTATGGCTGGTGGCGCCGCCTGCGCTGGTACCAGAAGCCGACCATCGCGATGGTCAACGGCTGGTGCTTCGGCGGCGGCTATGGCCCGCTCTTCGCGTGCGACCTCGCCTTCGCGGCGGAGGAAGCGCAGTTCGGCCTTTCCGAAATCAACTGGGGCATCCTGCCCGGCGGCGGCGCGGCCAAGGTCGCGACCGAGCTGACCAATTTCCGCAACGCCATGTATCATTCGCTGATGGGCGAGAATGTCGACGGCAGGAAGGCGGCCGAATGGGGCTTCGTCAACGAGGCGCTGCCGCTCGCGCAATTGAAGGATCGCGTCACCGAGGTGGCGAAGGTGCTGCTGACCAAGAACCCGGTCGCGTTGAAGGCCACCAAGGATGCCATCCGCCGCGTGCGCGAGATGACTTACGACAATGCCGAGGACTTCCTCGTCCGCGCGCAGGAAGCGGCCAACAGCTTTGACAATGAAGGCCGCAAGGAAGGCATCAAGCAGTTCATCGACGACAAGACCTACAAGCCCGGTCTTGGCGCCTATGACAAGACCAAGCAGAAGGCATAAGCCTTTCCGCGGGAAATGAGGGGCCCCGCCTTCCGCTTGCCGGGGGCGGGGCCTTTGGCGTCACGAACGCCAAGGTTTCGAAGCAGGAGCAGCATGGTGGGTTACGACAGCGCGGTGGAATCGATCGGGGTGCATCTGGGGGGTCTTCCCGGTTGGGATCGCCTCCGCGCGCTGATGCCCGATGCCGGGCTGGACGAGGCGACGGTCGGCGAGATACTGTCCGCCGCGGGGAAATTCGCGCAGGAAGTGATCGAGCCGTTCGGCCGCGCTTCCGACGCCGCCGGATGCCGGATGGACAATGGCCGGGTGCATACCGCGCCGGGGCACAGGGCGGTATGGGACGCCTTTGTCGGGGGTGGCTGGCCGACGCTCAACGCGCCTGTCGAATTTGGCGGCGCGGGTCTGCCGCTCGCGCTCCACAGCGCCTGCGAGGAACTGTTCAACCGCGCCTCGCCCGCCTTCGGCATGCTGGCGACCTCCTCGCGCTGCGCCGCGCGGCTGCTGGAGGATCATGCCGACGAGGCGATGAAGGCGGAATGGCTCGCGCCCATCATATCCGGCCAATGGGGCGCGACCATCTGCATTTCCGAGGCGGATGCCGGGTCGGATGTCGCGCGAATCCGCACCATGGCGGCGCCGGGCAAAGACGGCTGGTGGCGCGTTTCCGGCGAGAAGATGTGGATTACCTTCGGCGATCAGGACCTGACGAACCGGATTGGCCACATGCTGCTCGCCCGCACGCCCGACGCACCGCCGGGGACGCGGGGCCTCAGCCTGTTCCTCGTGCCCTCGACCATCGACGGCGAGGCCAATGGCGTGGTCGTGCGGCGGATCGAGGAGAAGCTGGGCCTGCACGCCTCGCCGACCTGCTGCCTCGGCTTCGAGGACGCGCGCGGCCAGCTCATCGGCACGCTGCATCGCGGTTTGCCGCAGCTTTTCACGATGATCATCCGCATGCGTATTTCGGTGGGCAGCCAGGGCGCGGCGCTGGCCAATGCGGCGAGCGATCTCGCCTGGGGCTATGCCGCCGAGCGCAAACAGGGCGGCAGGCCCGACCAGCCGCCGGTGACGATCGACCATCATGCCGACGTGCGGCGCCAGTTGATGGAACTGGCCGCGCGGGCGGAGGTGACGCGCGGCCTGACGCTGCTGGTGTCGCTGCTGACCGATCTGGCCGACCGGGAGGAAGAGGCGGCGGCGAAAGCGGAGGCCGCCGCGCTGCTCGGCTGGCTGCTGCCGATCACCAAGAACTTCGCCGCGGAGGCAGCCTCCACCAGCGCCAGCGAGGCGATCCAGGTGCTGGGCGGCGCGGGCTATACGCGCGAATGGGCGGCGGAACAATATCTGCGTGATGCCCGCGTGCTCTCCATCTATGAAGGGACGAGCGGCATGCAGGCGCAGGACCTGCTGCACCGCCGCCTGCTGCGCGACGAGACGGGCGCGCTCGATGCCTTCGTCCGTGCCGCACGCATGGATATTGCCGGCTCGCCCGATGCCGCTTCCGCCGCGCGGCTGGAGGAGGTCGTCGCCGAACTGCTGCGCGTGTCGGGATGGATGAAGGAAGCGGCGCCCGCCGATACGGATGCGGGGGCCTATGCCTATCTGCAACTGGCCTCGCTTGCAGCGACCGGCTGGGTCGCGCTGCGGCTGGCGGGCCTGTCAGGCGACCCGGTGCGGGAGAGGCTGGCGGCGCGGGGCCGGTACTGGCTTCACGGCCTGCCGGCGCGGGCGGCGATGGAAGGGTGCAGGGCAAGGGCGGGCGCGGAAGGGCTGCAAGGTTTCGCACAGGCAGGCTGACCGCTTCCTGCTTTCCTTCTTTCCGCGACGGATGTGTTCACGGCGGCGGCAAGGGCTTTTCCTTTGCCCGCCCTTGACAAAGCGTCCTCACGATGGAACTATAACGATCGTTAATAAAAATCAGGCGTCCGCAACGCCGGACGCGGCAGAGGTGCGATGGAGCTGGAAGGCAAAAGAGCGGTCATCACCGGGGGGGCATCCGGTCTGGGGGAAGCGGTCGCGCTGGCTCTGGCCGGCGCTGGCGCGCGGGTCGCCATTCTCGACCGCCGGAACGCACCGCATGAAGGCATGCTTTCCCTTCCCTGCGACATCACCCGCGATGCCGAAGTGGAGGCCGCCATCGACAGCGCGGTCGCGGCGCTGGGCGGCATCGACATCTGCGTCAATTGCGCCGGGATCGGCGGCATCGGCCCTATCGCCACGCCGGAGGGGCCGGGCGACATGGACGCCTTCCGCCACGTGATCGACGTCAATCTGTTGGGCGCCGTCAATGCGACGCGCCTTGCCGCGCATCGCATGATGGCCAATGCTCCCTCCGGGCCGGACGGCGAGCGCGGCATCATCCTCAACACCGTTTCCATCGCCTCTTACGAGGGGCAGGAGGGCATGGGCTCCTATGCAGCGTCCAAGGCGGCGTTGGCGGCACTGACGCTGGTGTGGGCGCGGGACCTTTCCCGCCACGGTATCCGGTGCATGGCGATAGCGCCCGGCTTCTTCGAAACGCCGCTGACCGCCGGCATTCCCCCGGCGCTGGTCGACGAGCTGCTCGAAACCGTCGAGTTCCCGCGACGGCCCGGCAGGCCCGGCGAGTTCGCGGAGCTTGCCCTGACGATAATCCGCAGCCCGATGCTGAACGGCGAGGTGATCCGCATGGACGGGGGCACGCGGCCTCCCGCGCGCACCCGCTGGACGGCGGGCGGCGCCCTTTGACGAAGATGTGAGACATGGCAGCAGAAACCAACCCTTCCCCCGTCAGCGCCTCCGCGCTCGCCGCCGCCCGCCGCGCCTTCGAGGGCCTGCTCGGCGCGCAGAACGTGTTCTTCACCGAAGAGGACCAGACGGGCTATCGGGACAAGTTCGCCGTCCAGGATGAATGGCACCACCCGGCAGGCGCGGTTGCCCCCTCGACGGTCGAAGAGATTCAGGGCATCGTGCGCATTGCGCGGGAAAACAAGGTGCCGCTCTGGCCGATCAGCCGGGGCAAGAACCTGGGCTATGGCGGCTCCGCCCCGCTGCTGGCCGGGTCCGTCATCCTCGACCTGTCGCGCATGCAGAAGATCGAATATGACGAGGCCAACGGCACTGTGCTGCTGGAGCCGGGCGTCAGCTTCTACGACCTCTATGATTTCCTGAAGTCGAAGGGCATGAAGCACTGGCTGTCGGTGCCGGGCAACAGTTGGGGATCGGTGGTCGGCAATGCGCTGGATCGCGGCGTCGGCTACACCCCCTATGGCGAGCACACCGCCCGCATCTGCGGCATGGAGGTGGTGATGCCGGACGGCATGCTGGTGCGCACCGGCATGGGCGCGCTCAGCAACTCGCCGACATGGCAGCTCTACCGCTATGGCTTCGGCCCCGCATGGGACCAGCTTTTCGTCCAGTCCAATTTCGGCATCGTGACCAAAATGGGCCTGTGGCTGATGCCGGAACCGGAATCGCTGATGGGCATGGATCTGGAATTCGACAAGCCGGACGACCTGGGCCCGCTGATCGACGCGATCGCCCCTCTGCGCCGCGAAGGGGTGTTGCAGCAGTCGCCCACGATCGGCAACTGGCTGCGCGCCGCGGCCATATTGACGACGCGCGACCAGTGGACGGACAAGCCGGGCGCGCTCTCGGACGATGTGATCTCCGCCATCCGCAAGAAGTTCAACGTCGGCTGGTGGGGCGTCAGCCTGCGCCTTTACGGGCGGGAGTCGGTCAACAAGGCTGCCTATGCGATCCTCGAGGAGGCGATGAACAGGCTCAAGCCGATGAGCATCGTGCCGACGACATGGAAACGCGGAGAGCCGCTGGAGGCAACCGGCTGGACCGGCACGCCGCTGACCTTCCCGATGCAGAACGCCAACTGGCACGGCGGGCGCGGCGGGCATATCGGCTTCTCCCCGGTCCTGCCGCAATCCGGCTCCGCCGCGATGGCGCAGTTCAAGCGTACCTATGACCGCTACAAGGAATATGGGATGGACTATCAGGCCAGCTTCGCCTTCGGTGAGCGGCACCTCATCAACGTCAACGCGATCCTCCTCGACAAGGACGACCCGGAGATGATGAAGCGTGTCGATCCGTTCATCCGCACGCTGATCGCCGATGCCAAGGCGCAGGGCTATGGCGAATATCGCACCCATCTCGACTATATGGACACGGTCGAGGAAACCTATGATTTCAACGGCCACGCGCTGCGCCGTCTCAACGAGCGCGTGAAGAACGCGCTGGACCCGGACGGCATACTCGCGCCGGGCAAGAGCGGCATATGGCCGGATCGCTACGCCAGGGAGCGCAAGGCATGACGCACCGCCTTTTCCTTTCCTTCGCCGTCGGCGCGGTCATGGCGCTGGGGGCTTGCTCCGGCGGCGGCAAGGGGGATGCGCCCGCTGGGCCTGCCCGCGAAGGCCCGCCACCTCCGCCCGCGCCGGAAACCGTCTCTTCCCGCCCCAATGCCGGGCCGGGGGAGAAGCTGTTCCTTGCCAAATGCGCGATGTGCCATGGGCCGGCCGGCATGGGCACGGGCCTGCTTGCCCGCCGCAGCGACGAGCCGCTGCTGGAGAAGCGCACCGACCTGACGCCCGAACTGGTCATCCAGGCCGCGCGCATGGGCATCGGCAACATGCCCGCCATACCGCGCGGCGAGGTGAGCGATGCCGATCTCCAGCAGATCGCGGACTATCTTTCCCGCAACACCAAGGAGGCTGCGCAATGACGCAGGAACAGGGCCGAGGCGTATCCCGCCGCACGTTCGTCGCGGGCGCGGTGGCGTTGCCCCTGCTGGCGAGCGGCAGCATCCCCTTCGCCGCGCGCGCGTCCGGTGGGCAGGTACTGCTTTATGACCCGGCGCTGGCGGCCGGACGGCGCTTCGCCGCTCATGCGGGCCACCTGTCGGGCGAGGCGATCGCGCTGGAAGGCGACCGCATCCGCTTCATGCGGTCGTTGCTGGCCGCGCAGCCCAGGGCGCTTTATGGCGTCACCCGGCACAGCGATCAGTTGCTGGTCGGGGATGCCGCGCGCGAGGCGGGCTATCGCGCCATCGCACTGATCCAGCACCGCGCCGACGGCGGCATCGTCCCGCAATGCCAGCCCGACGCGGCGGCGATCGGCACGGTGGCGGGCATCGCAGGCAGCCGTTGGCCGGAAGCCTTCGCGGAACTGGCGATCGGCGGGGTGGAGCGGTGCGGCGCCGGCACCGGGCCGGGCGCGGCCGAACCGGCGATGAGCTGGGTATTGACGCGGAGGGGGTAAGACCCGCCGGGTCCGGACGGCCTGGCGATATGTCCTTACAGGAGGGGGAGGGAGGATCAGGCCCCCTTCCAGCAGCCAATCCTTACCCTTCCTGTGAAACAGGCCGCCCGATCCCCGATCCGGCGGCCGGTTTCTTGTCAGCGCTTGATGATGAGCGATTCCGGGCGCTTGCGCGGCACCCATTGGCCACGGCCCGGGAAGTTCTTCAGAACCTCGCCATCCCACAGGCGCACGGTGCGGCGATGAAAGCGCCATTTGCCGTCGTCGCCCTTCACCGCGTGATCGTCATACCATCCGGCGAAGCGCAGCAGATAGGGCGGCTCGCCCTCGCATTCGGTGACGAACGCGAAGCTGCGCATCTTGCAGCTTCCATCCTCCTGGGGCATGAACTGGATCTGCGTCACATGATGCTGGCGGCCAGGAAAACCCGCCGCGTTGCGATAATGTTCGGCGATGCCGCGAATGCCGTCATGTCCTTCCCAGATGTCCGGGTCCTCGAACACTTCCTCGACCATGCGGGCGTCGGGCGTGAAGCAGGCGACCAGCGCCTCCACGTCGCCGGTATCCAGCGCCCAGCTATAGGCGGCGATCAGGTCCTGGAGGGCGAGACGGTCTTCGATGGGCAGGGTCACTTCTTATCCTCTTCCGGCAGTGTGTCTATTGACGCAATAGTAACAGTCGTTATTATTTTCGGCAAGCCGGTGATGCAAGGGCCGGGACATTTGAAGGGAGGATGGCATGGGAAAGATCATCGTTACAGGCGCGTCGGGTTCGTTCGGCCGCGCCGCCGCCGAAATGCTGCTGGATCGGTGCGCCCCCGAAGACCTGATCTTCCTGTCGCGCACGCCCGCGAAGTTGCAGGCTTTCGCCGAACGTGGCGCGCAGGTCCGCGCGGCCGATTTCGACGATCCCTCCACCCTCTCCGCCGCCATGGAAGGGGGCGAGCGCATGCTCCTCATCAGCACCGCGCGGGTCGGCTCGCGCGTGGGGCAGCATCGCAACGCGGTGGAGGCGGCGGTGGCGCAAGGCGTGCGCCACATCACCTATACCTCCATCATCGCGGCCGATGAGCCGGGCAACCCCGCCATCGTCAAGCACGATCACCGCGCGACCGAGGAGATCATCGAAGGCTCCGGCGCGGAGTGGACGCATCTGCGCGACAGCCAATATGCCGAGGCGGTCGCGACCGCCATGGCGATCCCGGCCATCCAGATGGGGCATAAGCCCGACAATTGCGGCGACGGCCGGGTCGGCTTCGTCAGCCGTGACGATTGCGTCGCGACGGCGGTCGGCGTGCTGACGCAGGAAGGCCATGGCAACAAGGCCTATACGCTGACCGGGCCGGAGCTGATTTCCATTCCCGAGGCGATGGCGATGGTGTCGGAGCTTTCGGGCAGGCCCATCACCGTCGAGCCGGTCGATGACGACGCGATGGTCGCCTATTTCGATTCGCTCGGCGTGCCGCGCCATGCGTCCGACATCATGCCCGATGGGCCGATCCCGTGGTCGAGCGACGACATGGTGACGTTCGGCCGGTCGATCCGCGAGGGCTTCTTCAACCGGCTGAGCGATGCGGTGGAGCGCATCAGCGGCAAGCCGCCGCGCTCGCTGCGCGATATCATGATCCAGCACAAGGCCGCGTGGCCGCTGTGACAAGGGGGGGCGTGTTGCGGAAACTGGCCGCGCTGCTGCTTCCGGCTGCGCTATGGGGCTGCTCGCTGGCGGGCGGCGGACAGGCGGGCGACGGACAGGCGGGCGACACAGGCGCGGGGGACGACTGGCCCTATCGTGGGGGCGACGTCCAGGGCAGCCATTTCTCGCGCCTGACCGATATTGACAAGGGCAATGTCGGCAGGCTCGGCCTTGCATGGTCCCATGATCTCGGCACGAATCGCGCGCAGGAGGCGACGCCGGTCGTCGTCGACGGGGTGATGTACACCAGCGGCAATCTGGGCCGCGTCTATGCGCTCGACGCCGCGACCGGCGCGCCGCTCTGGACCTTCGAGCCGGAGGTGGACATGCAGGCCAACCGCTCCGCCTGCTGCGATCAGGCGAACCGGGGCGTCGCGGTCAGCAACGGCAAGGTGCTGGTCGGCTCGCTCGACGGCTGGCTCTACGCGCTCGACGCGAAGACCGGCAAGGTCGTGTGGAAGGCCGACACCATCACCGACCGCACGCGCGGCTACACCATCACCGGCGCGCCGGAGGTGGCGGGCGACGTGGTGGTGATCGGCAATGCCGGGGCGGAATATGACGTGCGCGGCTATGTGACCGCCTATCGCCTGTCCGACGGCGGGCAGGCATGGCGCTTCTTCACCGTGCCGCACGACCCGAAGCTCGGCCCGCAGGAAACGCCGGAACTGGAGCAGGCGGCCAGGACGTGGGACGCGAACAGCCGCTGGGATATCGGCGGCGGCGGGTCGGTGTGGGACGCGATCAACTATGATCCGCGCTTCGGCACCGTCTATATCGGCGTCGGCAATGGCGGCCCCTATTCGGTCGGCACGCGCTCGCCCAAGGGTGGGGACAATCTCTACCTGTCCTCGATCGTCGCGCTCGACGCCCGGACGGGC
>Ga0182737_1003140_pt1 | contig 12544 bp, 11 predicted proteins | sample eDN5th30CBELigOP_FD_128878 | JGI IMG/M metagenome (GOLD analysis project Ga0182737, IMG submission 128878) | Enriched Organic Plus compost microbial communities from Emeryville, California, USA - eDNA 5th pass 30_C BE-Lig OP (version 2) (version 2) ... | reverse complement strand
GGAGGTGGCGCGCCTGCTCGCCGAGGCGGCGCCGGGCGCGATCCTCCACAGCGATGCGGTCCAGGCAGCGGCGTGGCTCGACCTCGCACCGGTCGTCGAGGCCGCGCACCTCGTGTCGATCTCGGCCCACAAGTTCGGAGGCCCGCAGGGGATCGGCGCCCTCGTCGTGCGAGAGGGGGTGGAGATCGCCGCCCGCCACCTCGGAGGCGGTCAGGAGCGGGGGAGGCGCAGCGGCACGCACGACGTCGCCGGGATCGTGGGCATGGTGGTCGCGCTCGAAGCCGCCGTCGCCGAGCGGCGCTCGCTGGCCCCCGGGATCGCCGCGCTGCGGGACCGGCTCCTCGACGGCCTCGCGGTCCTCCCCGGGGCGACCCTGCCCGGGGGGTCCGCCCGCTCGGAGGGCCGCCTCGCCCCGCACGTCGCCACCGTCGCGTTCGACGGGCTCGCCGGGGAGGAGCTCCTCTACCTCCTCGACCGCGAGGGCATCGCGGCCTCGGGTGGCTCGTCGTGCTCCTCCGGTGCGCTGCAGGTGCCGCACACGCTGGAGGCGATGGGCATCCCCCGCTCCACGGCCGCCGGCGCCGTGCGGTTCTCCCTCGGCCGCACGACCACCGCGGCGGACGTCGACCACGTGCTCACCGTGCTCCCCGGCATCGTCGACCACCTCACGGCCGCCGTGCCCTCCGTGTCCCGGAGGTCGGCGTGAGGGTGCTCGTCGCGATGTCGGGCGGTGTCGACTCGTCGGTCGCGGCCGCGCTCGTGGTCGAGGCCGGCCACGAGGTCGAGGGCGTCACCCTCAAGCTCTGGGGCGGCGACTCGGACACCGGCTGCTGTGCCGTCTCGGACACGGAGGACGCACGGCGGGCGGCGCGTCGCCTCGGGATCCCGCACCACGTCTTCAACTACGCGGAGGAGTTCGAGGACCACGTCGTCGGCCCCTACGCCGCCGCGCACGCCGAGGGCCGGACGCCCAACCCCTGCATCGAGTGCAACCGGCACCTGAAGTTCGACGCGCTCACCCGGCGGGCGGAGGTGCTCGGCTTCGACGCCGTGGCGACCGGCCACCACGCACGGATCGTCACCGGGCCGGGTGGTCGCCGCCTCGCCCGGGGGGCCGACGTCCGCAAGGACCAGTCGTACGTCCTGCACATGCTGAGCGAGCGGGACCTCGAGCGGCTCCTCTTCCCCGTCGGGGAGCACACGAAGGACGAGGTCCGCCGCCTCGCCGCTGAGCTGGATCTGGGCACCGCCGACAAGCCCGACAGCCAGGACGTCTGCTTCGTCACGCGAGCCAGTGGCCGCCGCTCGTTCCTCGCCGACCGGATCGACCTGCACCCCGCGGTCGTCGTCGACGGGGCGGGCAACGAACTGGGCCGGACCGACGCCGTCGAGCTCGTCACGATCGGCCAGCGGCGGGGGCTGACCCTCGCGGGCGGTCCGGGCCGCCGCTACGTCACCGAGGTCGACGTCCCTCGTCGTCGGGTGACCGTCGGGGACCACCAGGACCTCACCGTCGGCCGGACGCCGCTCGAAGGGCTCGTCTGGGCGGGGGAGCCGTTGCCCGACGGCGCGGAGGTCACCGTGCAGACCTCGGCGCACGGCACGCCCCGACCCGCGACCGTCGACGGCTCGTCGGTCCGTTGGAGGGAGCCGGCGCCCAGGGTGGCGGCAGGCCAGGCGGTCGTCCTCTACGAGCGGTGGGGCGCGGACGAGGTGGTCGCGGGCGGCGCCACCGCGGCCCGCTGATCCCGGTCAGCCGACCGGCATCCCGCGGCGGGCCGCCTCGTCGAGCAGCGCTCCCGCCCGTGCCGGCGTGAACATCACCGCTTCGACCTCGATCTCGTCGGCCTTGTTGCGGCCGGTCCTCACGGCCATCGCGACGCCGGTGTCGAGGGTGACCTCCACGACGAGGCCGGGGGCGTTCTGGGAGAGGTCGGTCGCTGCGGTGCCCACGACGGCCGGGCCGAGCCGGCGGACCCGCGCCCGGGCGAAGAGGATCGAGTCGACGAGGGTGAGGGGGTCGACGAGGGTCAGGCCGGCGGGGACCAGCACCACGAACCGGCTGGCGAGGGTGTGGAGGGACGCGACGGCGAACCGGGCGGCCACCAGGCCGACCACGAGGAGGATCCCGCCGAGCACCCACTGCTCCGCTGCCAGCAGCAGCACCGGGACCACGACGCCGGCCACCGCGATCGCGCCGGCGAGCGGGGCCGGTCCGAAGAGGAGCGTCGCCGGCGTGCGGAGCGAGAACCGGCGCTCGTCGCCGTAGGAGCGGGCGTCCATGCAGTCGTCGGCCACCCAGCCCGAGAGCGCCACCACCGCGAGGGCCAGCGCCACGGCGACGCCGGCGACGTCGAGGCCGCCCGGATCGGGATCGGCCACCAGCGCCCAGACGGCGCCGACCGCGACCGCCGGGGCCACGATGCGCACCGCGGTGAGCGACCACGGGTGCGGCACCGCTGCGGCCGCCACGAGGATCGCCCACGCCGCCCACGCGAGCGCGGTCCCGGCGCGTGCGACGGGCAGCGAGTGGTCGGCCAGCGCCGCGCCCACCAGGTCGCCGGCCACGAGCGGCAGCACGAGCACCAGGACCCTCATCGCCCACGTCACCGGGTGTGCCTTCATGGCGCACAGACTTGCGGATCGAGACGGCTGATCCCTAAACAGGACCCATGAGGGGGTTCGGGTTGCGGCTCGACGTGCCGGCCGGTCTCGCGACGGTGATCGGGTCCTTGCCCCTGCTGCCAGCGGCGGAGTCCTCGCGGATCATGCGGGAGCTGGTGCCGGACCTCGTCGCTGCCCCCACGGTCGACGTGGCCCGCGGCGACGGTGCCGACCGGAGCGACTCGCTCGACGTGTTCAGCGACTTCGTCCGCGAGATGTCCGGTCGCGTCGAACCGATCGTGGTGAGCCTCACCGGGCCGGTCACCGTGCTCCTCGACCTCCGTCGCGAGGGCCGCGGCGCCCGCGACGCACACGTCGCCGCGCGTGCCGCGGTGCGCGAGCGCGGTGAGGAGATGCTGCAGGTCACCCGTGAGCACATGCCCGCGGCCGAGGTGCTCATGGTGCTCGACGAGCCGGGCCTCGCGAACTCCATGCACCCCACGTTCCCGCTCGACGAGGACGAGGTGCAGGAGCTGGTGGGGGAGGTGGTCCACGACCTCTCGCCCGGCGCCGCGGTCGGCGTCCGCGTCGACGGTCGCGCCGACTGGTCGATGCTGCTCCGCACCGGGATCGCCGTCCTCGGCGCACCGGTCACTGCGCAGCTCGAGACGGCCGCCGCCGAGCTGGCCCGCTTCCTGGAGCGGGGCGGGGTGGTGGCGTGGGGCGCGGTGCCCACCGACGAGCCGCTCGGCACGTCGGCCGACCGCCTGTGGCGCCGGCTGTCGGCCCTGTGGTGCGAGCTGGTGGGCGAGGGCATCGATCCCCGCCTCCTCCGGGAGCGGTCGATCATCACCACGGCCGGTGAGCTGTCGAGCTTCGGCACCAGCCAGGCCGAGCGGGCCATCGCGCTGGCGCAGGACCTGGCGTCGAGGGTGTTCCGCCAGGCCCGCGGGCTGCACCTCTCCATCGGCGCCTGACACCTGCGGGACCGTCACACCGCCTCGGTAGTGTCGGCACCGTGCCAGTGGATCCGCTGATCGCCTCGCTGCCCGACGACCCCGCGGAGCGCGTCGAGTCGCTCCGCTCGACCATCCGGGAGCTGAACCGGCAGTACTACGAGCTCGATGCGCCCACCGTGCCCGACAGCACGTGGGACGCCCTCATGGCCGAGCTGCGGCGCATCGAAGGCGACCACCCGCACCTCCAGGCGCCTGACAGCCCCACGCAGCTGGTCGGCGGCGCACCGTCCACGGCGTTCGCCGAGGTCGAGCACGCCGTCCCGATGATGTCGCTCGACAACGCGATGGACTTCGTGGAGCTGAAGGAGTGGGGCTCGCGCACCGCACGGAGGTTGGCGGACCTCGGCCGCGACGACGACGTGCGCTACGTCTGCGAGCTGAAGATCGACGGCCTCGCCGTCTCGATCCGCTACGAGGGCGGCCGGTTCGTGCGCGCCGCCACCCGGGGCAACGGCCGCGTGGGCGAGGACGTCACCGCCCAGGTCGCCACCATCGCCGCCGTGCCGGACGTCCTCGAGCCCGACGGGGGCCTGGCGGTGCCCGACGTGCTCGAGGCGCGCGGCGAGATCTACCTGCCGCTGTCCGCTTTCGAGGCGCTGAAGGCGCGGACCGAGTCCGAGAACGAGGCGCTCTCGGCGGCGGGCCGTCGCACGAAGCCGGTGCCCGTGAACCCGCGCAACGCCGGTGCGGGCTCCCTCCGGCAGAAGGACCCAGAGGTGACGCGGTCCCGTGGGCTCGACTGGTGGTGCTACCAGATGGGCCTCATCGAGGGGGTCGACGCGCCGCTCTCGCACTCCTCCGCCCTCGGCCTGATGGCCTCCTACGGGTTGCCGGTGAACCCCGAGACGCGTGCGTTCGACACGCTCGACGAGGTCTACGAGTTCTGCGGGCACTGGCTCGAGCACCGCCACGACCTGCCCTACGAGATCGACGGCATCGTCGTGAAGGTCGACGCCCTCGACCTGCAGCTCGCCCTCGGGACCACGTCGAAGGCGCCGCGATGGGCGGTCGCCTACAAGCTGCCCCCGGAGGAGCGCACCACGAAGCTCCGCGACATCCAGGTGTCCATCGGCCGCACGGGCAAGGCCACCCCGTTCGCCGTGCTCGAGCCGGTGTTCGTCGGGGGCTCCACCGTGGGCCTCGCCACGCTCCACAACGAGGACCAGGTGGCGGCGAAGGACGTCCGCCCGGGCGACACGGTCATCGTGCGGAAGGCCGGCGACGTGATCCCCGAGGTGGTGGGCCCGGTGCTGTCCGAGCGCCCGGCGGACTCCCAGCCGTGGACGTTCCCCACCGAGTGCCCGTCGTGCGGCTCGCCGCTGGTGCGCCTGCCCGGCGAGGCCCGCCACTCCTGCCTCAACAGCCGCTGCCCGCAGCAGCAGGTGGCCCGCATCGAGCACTTCGGCTCGCGCGGCGCCATGGACATCGACGGCCTGGGGGAGCAGCAGATCGCGGCCTTCATCCAACTGGGCCTGCTCTCCGACGTCGCAGACGTGTACTCCCTCGACTACGACCGGATCCTCGAGCTCCGCGGGTACCAGCAGACCTCGGTCAACAACCTCCGCGCCGCGATCGAGGCGTCCAAGGAGCGCCCCCTCTCCCGGCTCCTGGTCGGCCTCAACATCGCCCACCTCGGCGGTGCGGGGGCCGAGGCGCTGGCCGCCGGCATGGGGAGCCTCGACGCCATCATGACGGCGTCGGAGGCCGACCTCGCGGCGGTGGACGGGGTCGGGCCGGTGATCGCCGCGTCGGTCCGGGCGTTCTTCGACGACCCCGAGAACCGCAAGGTGGTCGACCGCCTCGTCGCCGCGGGGGTCAACACCAGGGGGCCCGAGCGCTCGGTCCTCCCGCAGACGCTCGTCGGCAAGAGCGTCGTCGTCACCGGCACCCTCTCCTCCATGGGTCGCGAGGAGGCGGAGGCGGCGATCAAGGCCCGCGGCGGCAAGTCGCCGGGCAGCGTCTCCAAGCGCACCACGGCGGTCGTCGTGGGTGAGGACCCGGGGACGTCGAAGCTCACCAAGGCGAACGACCTCGGCATCCCCGTGATCGACGAGGCAGCGTTCGAACGGCTGCTCGAGACGGGGGAGCTGCCGTGAGCCCGGGGGAGGAGCGACGCTTCGAGGCGGTCCTGTTCGACTTCGGCGGCGTGTTCATCGACTCGCCGTTCGCGCTCGTGGAGCAGGCGGCCGCCCGCCTCGAGGTGGAGCCGCAGCTGCTCACCACGGTGGTGTTCGGCAGCTACGAGGAGGACACCGACCACCCCTGGCACCGCCTCGAGCGGGGTGAGATCCCCCTCGACCGCTGCCGGGAGGAGATCCTCGCCGAGGCCGAGCGGCACGGCCTCGGGAAGGTCGACCCGCTCGAGGTGCTGGCGGAGCTCGCCGGCGGGGGTGGCATCGTCCGCTCGTTCGTCATCGACTCCGTCGCCACGCTCCGCGAGCGCGGGCTCCGCACCGGCATCGTCACCAACAACATCGCCGAGTTCGGCACCTACTGGAGGGGGCTCCTGCCCCTCGACGAGCTGTTCGACGACGTGGTCGACAGCAGCGAGGTGGGCGTCCGCAAACCCGACCCGGCGATCTACCGGCTGGCGTGCGAGCGGCTCGAGGTCGAGCCCCGGCGGGCCGTGTTCCTCGACGACCACGCCGGCAACGTCGCCGGGGCGCAGGCCGCAGGCCTGCACGGCATCTGCTGCGGCTACACGGTGGACACCACGCTGGCCGCAGTCACCGAGCTCCTCGAGCTCCTCGAGCTCCTCGATCCCAGGGCCTGATCGCCGCTGAGCGGACCAGCACCGGACGGGGACGGCTCAGGTCGCCGTGAACGTCCAGTAGGTCGGGGTGGCGGTCGAGGGGCCGTCCGCCTGGCGCCACACCATCGCGGTCACCCGGTTGGTGTCGGGCACCAGCGACTCGACCCGCTTTCCGGGCCCGGGTGCGTAGGTGATCGTGTAGCCGTCGGAGGTGAGCGACTTCACGAGGCCGTCGGGGTCGTCCTCGGTGGCCTGGTTGCGGATCTCGACGCCGTTGACGATCAGGTAGGCGTCGTAGCCCACGGCGAGGTCCACCCCGACCTGCCCCTGGCGGAGGATCTGCGCGCCGCTCGCGGGGATGAGGCGGTCGATCGACGCAGGTCGGACGGAGCTGACCGAGTCGTTGCCGGTGACGGCGTTGTTCACGATGACGACCATGAGGCCCACGACCGCTGCGAGGAGCAGGGCGATGACCCCTCGCCGGACGAAGGTCCGCTCGAGGAGGCCGGGGCGGGGTTCGGTGAGCTGGGCCATCGCCGACCATTGTGCTCGCGACGGAGGCACCACCGATCGCGACCGGCCCGTCGTTAGGATCGTCGTCCCATGACCACCCCCACCCGCGGCGACCTCGTCGGCCGGCTCGTCGCGAGCCGGTACCGCATGATCGCCCCCGTCGGACGGGGCGCGACCGCCCGGGTGTACCTGGCCGAGGACACCCAGCTGCGCCGCAGCGTGGCCGTCAAGGTGCTGAACGAGGCGGCGACGAGCGACGAGCGCTTCCTGAAGCGGTTCCGGGCCGAGGCGCACGCAGCCGCGGCGCTCAACCACCCGAACATCATGCACGTCTACGACTCCGGGGTCGACGGGTCGGTGGCCTACCTCGTCTGCGAGTTCCTCGAGGGCGGCTCGCTCCGGGACATGATCTCCGCCGGTCGCCTGCTCACGCCGTCGCAGGCGCTGCTCGTGGGCCTCGACTGCACCAGGGGCCTCGACTACGCCCACGAGCGCGGGTTCGTCCACCGCGACATCAAGTCCGCCAACCTGCTGTTCGGGCCGGACGGGCGGCTTCGCATCGCCGACTTCGGGCTCGCCCGGGCCATCGCCGAGGCGTCGTGGACCGAGCCCCAGGACATGCTGACCGGCACCGCGCTCTACGCCTCGCCGGAGCAGGCGAGGGGCCACCAGGTCGACGGCCGCTCGGACGTGTACTCCCTCGCCCTCGTGCTCTGCGAGGCCGTCACGGGGCGGGTCCCGTTCCAGGCCGACACGGCGACCTCGTCGCTCATGGCCCGCATCCACCGCGACCTCGACCCGCCCGCGGAGCTCGGTCGCCTGGCTGGCCCGGTGGGGATGGCCGGGCGGCTCGACCCGGCGGAGCGGCCCACCGCGGGTGAGCTCGAGGTGGCGCTGATGGCGGCCGCCGACGACATGCCGCCCCCGGCCGCCCTTCCGCTGGTGGGCGCCCTTCCTGCCGGGTCGACCCTCGAGGAGCTGCTCCGCGACGCCGAGGAGCCGGTGGCCTCGGCCGTCGAGCCCGACGTCCGACCGCCCGAGGAGGAGCACGAGGCCGACGACGCCGCCGAGGCCACCGAGGCCGCCGACGACGCGGCCGAACCCGCAGCGCAGGTCGTCGCCGCTCCCGGCGCGGACCAGGCCGCGACCGTCGTCGACCCGGCGGACATCGAGGACACCGAGCCCAAGCCGGCCCCGGACCAGCTGACCGACGCGGACGGCCACGCCGAGCGGGAGCCGGCCACGGACGAGCCACGGTCCGGCGGGCGCCGTCTGGTGCGGGGCCTCCTGTGGCTCCTGCTGGTGCTCCTGCTCGCCGGCGGGGGCATCGGCGCCTGGCTCGCCCTCCGCACCGAGACCGCCCCCGTCCCCCACCTCGTGGGCGACTCGCTCGACGAGGCACGTGCCACGGCGAAGCGCCACGACTGGCGCCTGTCCATCGCGTACTCGAGGCAGACGCCGTCCACGCCGGGCGAGGTGCTCGCCCAGTCGGTCGAACCCGGCACGGAACTGGCGGAGGGTGAACGCATCCTCCTCACCGTGTCGAGCGGGAACGAGCTGACCGACGTGCCGGAGCTGCAGGGCCTCGACGAGGAGGCGGCGGCCGCGGCGATCGAGGCCAACGGGCTGACCCTCGGCAACGTCGCCCGGCCGAACCACGAGGAGGTGCCGGCCGGCACGGTGATGGCAGCCGCCCCGGTGCCCGACCCGGCCCTCGGCCAGGCCGACGGCGGGAGGGTTCCCCAGGGCACCCGGATCGACCTCACCGTCTCCGCCGGCCCGGCGCCACGGCGCGTCCCGCCGGGGCTGGTCGGCCAGGACGTGGACGCCGCCCGGGCGGCGCTCGAAGCCGTGCAGCTGAAGGCGTCGGTCGTGGAGGCCTGGTCGGACACCGTCCCCGCCGGCCAGGTGATGGAGGCGTCCCAGCGGGACGGCGCAGAGGTGGCCCGCGGGACCACGGTGAAGCTCACCGTCTCGAAGGGTCCGCAGCCGCGGCCGGTCCCCGACGTCGCCCGACGATCCGTCACGGAAGCCACGCAGATCCTCGCCTCGGCAGGGTTCCCCGTCGCCGGGGTCGAGGGCTCACCGACGACGAAGGTGATCGCCACCGATCCCGTCGCCGGGAGCGCTCAGCTGCCCGGCACGTCGGTCCGGCTGTTCACCAGCCGCTGATCGGTTCCGCATCCCTCGTCCGGTCGCTTCGACCACGTAGTGTGGTCGTCTGACGGGCCGGTGGAGCCTGTTGGGGTGGTCAGCCGACGTGGTGTTCCCCAGCCGCCGCGACTTGGCGACCACCCCAACAGACCCCACCGGCCCGTACGCTGTACGCCGATGACCCCCCGCCTGCACCCCCCGGTGCGCCCCTCCTCTCGATGAGGCGGCCCAGCAGCACCCGCGCCGCCCGGCTGCCCGTCCTCGATCCCACCGATCCGCCGGCATCCCGGCGCGCCTGGTTCATCACGTGGATCGTCCTGAGCGGCGCGTTCTGCGTGAGCTTCACGATCACGATCCTCTCGGTCAGCCGGCCTGCCATCGCGAAGGACCTCGACGCCGACGTCTCGCTCCTGGTGTGGCTCATCTCCGGCCCGACGATCGCCACGGCGCTGAGCTCGACGACGTGGGGCAAGCTCGGCGACCTCCACGGGCACCGGCGCACCTACCTCGTCTCGATGACCGGGGCGACGCTCTTCTCCCTGGCGTCCGCGTTCGCGTGGAACGGTCCCTCGCTCATCGGCTTCCGCGTGCTCGGCGCCCTCGTGGGCGCCGCGACCGCGCCCTCGTCGATGGCGATCATCAACCTCGTGTTCCCGCCCGAGCGCCGCTCGGCGGCGCTCGGCTACTGGTCGCTCGTGGTGGCCGGCGGTCCCGTGATCGGCCTCGTGGCGGGCGGACCGCTGGTCGATCTCTTCGGCTGGCGGATGATCTTCCTGCTCCAGGCCCCGCTCCTCGGCGCCGCGGGCCTCGTGGCGTGGCGGGTGCTGCCCCGCACGCCCCGCCAGGTCGGCGTGCCGCTCGACGTGAAGGGTCAGGTCGCGCTCGCCAGCGCGCTGCTGGCGCTGCTCCTCGGCATCGACCGGGGCCGGCCGCTGGGCTGGGGCCACCCGGTGGTCGTCGGCCTCTTCACGGTCGCGGTCGTCGCCGGAGTGGGCTTCGTGGTGGTGGAGCGGCGGGTCGAGCACCCCCTCGTGCCGCTGAGGTACTTCTCCCGACGGAACTTCACGCTGCCGATCGCCATCCAGTTCTTCACGAACTTCGGCTACATGGGCGGGTTCATCCTGGCCCCGAAGCTGCTCGACGAGGTCCGTGGCATGTCGGCCGGGCAGATCAGCCTGCTCCTGATCCCCCGCCCGCTCGTCTACGCGATCTGCGGGCCCCTCGCAGGGCGCCTGGTGCCGAAGGTCGGCGTGCGGACGTTCGCGCTGGCGGGTTCGGCCTGCGTCACGTTGTCGCTCGCGATCATCGCCCTGGTGTCGCGCGACCCGGGGACCGTCGTGATCATCACCGCGATCGCCATCAGCGGGGTGGGCATGGGAGCGGCCCAACCAGCGATCGCCACCTCGGTGGCGAACAGCGTGGAGGCGGAGGACCTCGGCGTCGCCGGCGCCACCCAGCAGCTGGCGAGCCAGGTCGGGTCCTCCATCGGCATGAACCTCCTGGACTCCATCCAGGTCGCCCGGGTGGGCGCCGCGGGCACGGCCGGGAGCTTCGGGCAGGCCTACGGGGTCGGCGCGCTGATCAGCGCGGTGGGGACCGCCCTCGCGATCGGGCTCCGCGGCCGGCGGGCCCACGTCGGATCGGCCCTGGACGCGGAAGGAGGGGCGCCGCAGCGCCCCTCCCACCTCGCCCCTGAGCCGGGGCTCGATCCGGCGACCGTCAGTCGGCGGTGATCTCCTTGATCCGCTCGGCGACCTTCTGCGCCGTCGGGTCCTGAGCGCCGCCGCCGGCGACGGCCATCATCTTCGTCATGTCGCCCTGGACCTTGATCTTGCCGGCCATGAACGCCTGCATCCCGGCCTGCGGGTTCCCGTCGACCATGATCGCCTTGGCGGTGTCGTAGTCGACCGTGACGGTCAGGTCGGGGTTGTCGAGCTCGCCCAGGTCCATGTCGGTGGAGCCGTTCGACGTGTCCAGGTAGGCCTTCACGTCGGTGTCGCCGAAGGGCACGTCCGTGATGATCTGGTTCATCCGGACGGTGTGCGCCGGCGCGGGAGCCTCCCCGGAGAACTCGTCGCGGATCGCCTTCGCCGCTGCGACCCACTCGGGGGTCAGGAACTGGTACTTCTCCATGATCGGTCGTCGTCCTCGCTGTCGGTGCCTCGTCGAGGAGCCGTGGTCACGCCCGCCCCCCGGGCGACCGCAGGTGCGGCCGCCGGTCGGGGAGGTTAACCCGATGTCCGCGCCCGCGACGCGACGGGCCTACGTTGGCGGGATGGCCTCTGAGAACCTCGACCTCATCCCCGGCGCCGAGCCGCAGTCCTGGGCCGGTGGCCCCGACGGCGTGCTGGTGCTCCACGGCTTCACCGGTTCGCCGCACTCCGTCCGTCCCTGGGCGGCGGCCATCGCGGCGGCCGGCTTCACCGTGGAGCTCCCCCTGCTGCCCGGGCACGGCACCAGCCTCGAGGACATGCAGACCACGAGCTGGGCCGACTGGTCGAAGGCCGCCGAGGACGCGTACCAGGAGCTCGACGGCCGTTGCCGGCGGGTGGCCGTCGCAGGATTGTCGATGGGCGGGACGCTGACCGTGTGGCTCGCCGAGGAGCACCCGGAGATCGCGGCGATCGCCCTCGTGAACCCGGCCGTCATGCCCCAGCCGGAGATCGCCGAGCTGCTCCTCCCGCTCCTCGAGGCCGGTGAGACGGTGTTCGAGGCGATCGGCAGCGACATCGCGAAGGAGGGCGTCGAGGAGATCGCGTACGCCGGCACGCCGCTCGCCCCCCTCGCGTCGCTCGGCGAGGCGATCGACGATCTCCAGCCCCGCCTCGGCGACATCTCGTGCCCCGTCCTGCTGATGACGTCGCCGCAGGACCACGTCGTGCCGCCTGCGTCGAGCGACCACCTGGCTGCGGCGCTGGCCGAGGGCACGGGGGGCGCCACCGTCGAGCGGGTGACCCTCGAGCGCAGCTACCACGTCGCCACCCTCGACCACGACGCCGAGCTCATCGGCGAGCGGACGGTCGACTTCCTTCGGCGCCACCTCGGGGCCTGACCCGAGTCGGGCGTGCCCAGGTGGTGGCCGTAGCATGACGTGCCTATGCCCGACCCCCACCGGATCACCCGCGACGACGTGGCGCACGTCGCCCGACTGGCCCGCCTGAGCCTCACCGACGAGGAGCTCGACCGGTTCACCGGTCAGCTCGCGCACATCCTCGACCACGCGACGGGCCTCGCCGCGCTCGACCTCGGCGCCGTGGAGCCGACCACCCACCCGTACCCGCTGTCGAACGTGCTGCGCGACGACGTCGTGGGCTCGACCCTCGACCGGGACGAGGTGCTGGGGCAGGCTCCCGCCGCCCAGGACGGCATGTTCCGGGTGCCGCCGGTGCTGGGGGAGGCGCCGTGAGCGAGCTGAGCACCGCCGTGGAGATGGCGGCCGCCGTGCGCTCCCGCGAGGTGTCCGCCAGGGAGCTGGTCGACCGGTCGCTCGACGCGATCGAGG
>Ga0182737_1003139_pt1 | contig 12547 bp, 8 predicted proteins | sample eDN5th30CBELigOP_FD_128878 | JGI IMG/M metagenome (GOLD analysis project Ga0182737, IMG submission 128878) | Enriched Organic Plus compost microbial communities from Emeryville, California, USA - eDNA 5th pass 30_C BE-Lig OP (version 2) (version 2) ... | reverse complement strand
GCTCGGTACGGCCGATCCGCTTTGGGCTCGACGTGGAAACGCACCGCCGCTTGGGCAACCGGCACGATGGCTTGCCGGTGAACGTCGCCCCATAGCCGCGCGAGCATGGTATGATCTGCGTGCCTGCGCCATCCCGGAAGCCTGAAGCGCCAGCGAAGGAACACTACCATCGGCGCCGTATCCCGGTTCATTGGTCCGCACAGCGGACCCTAAGCGCGGCAATCGCAACCCGAAGCGTCAGCGAGGGAATGGACGCCGCCACCGCAAAGACGATTGCATCCCCATGTCGGCGCGGGTACCACGTTCATGGTCCTGAAGCGCCAGCGAAGGAACACTACCATCGGTGCCGCGTCCAGCGTGGTTCATTGGTCCGCACAGCGGCCCCAACCATAACGTCTTCAAGCAACACCCAACGGAGCCAGCACCAACCATGGCCCTGTTTTCTCGCGATGAGATCCTCGCCCGACTTCGTGCCAAAGTAGAGCAAGGTCAGCCGATCGTCGGCGGCGGGGCGGGCACCGGTATCAGTGCCAAGATGTCCGAGGCCGGCGGTATCGATCTGTTGGTGATCTACAACAGCGGCCGGTTTCGCATGGCTGGCCGTGGCTCGCTCTCCGGCATGATGCCCTACGGCGATGCCAACGCCATTGTGATGGAGATGGCCCGCGAGGTCTTGCCGGTGGTCAGCCATACGCCCGTGCTGGCTGGCGTGTGCGGCACCGATCCGTTCCGGATCATGAAGTTGTTTCTGCAAGAGGTGGATCGGGCCGGCTTTTCGGGCGTGCAGAACTTTCCCACCGTCGGCCTGATCGATGGCACCTTCCGCCAGAACCTGGAAGAAACCGGGATGGGCTTCGGGCTCGAGGTCGACATGATCCGCACGGCCCACGAATTGGGCCTGCTAACCACGCCGTACTGCTTCAATCCCGATGAAGCCGCAGCCATGGCCGCAGCCGGCGCCGATATCCTGATCCCGCACCTGGGGCTCACCACCAAAGGCACCATCGGCGCTCAGACCGCCGTCACCTTGGACGAAGCGGCAGCCCGCGTCCAAGCCATGCACGATGCGGCCCGCCGCATCCGGCCCGATATCCTGGTGCTGTGCCACGGCGGCCCGATTGCCGAGCCCGAGGACGCGCAGTACATCCTCGACCATACCGAAGGCGTGGTCGGTTTCTACGGCGCCAGCAGCATGGAGCGGCTGCCGGTCGAGCCGGCCATCGCCCAGCGTGTCCGCCAGTTCACGCAGTTGCGGTTCCGCTAGGCGAGGCCGCCGGTTTTCCGCCGGTTACTTCTCCAGCGACATCGCGTTGGTGTCGCCGGCGAACACCTTGCGGTGGTCGTGGGTGTAGAACCAGCTGCCGATCCGCTCGGCCAGATCGAACACAAACGCCCGGCGGAACTCAGACCGCGGCAGATTGCTGGTCGGCAGGCCGCCCGTGTTGGGATAGAGGAACTGGTTGGGCTGCTTGTCGAATACGCGGTCGCCCGTCTCCATGTTGAACACGCTCACCCGCACCTTGGCCTGGCCCTGGTACACGCTGGAGCTGCGCTGCAGGCTGAACTCGTCGACTTCGACGGCGACCACCATCTCGGCGTCGAGCGCCTTGCCGATTTCACGGAAGTCCTCCCAACTGTTTTCGTCGGTCCAGTCGGCCACGTCCTGCTGATCGATGACGTCGATCTTGGGCACGTTCGCCTGAAGCAGGAAGCTCAGCCGCTCAGCCAGTTCGCGAGCGCCCAGAGCCTGGTCGGTATTCATCGTTACGGGGGCCCGGCAGACCACGGCCACGCGCTTGCCCTTGAGGTCTTTGAACTCGGCCGGTGTATCAAAGCCGCGGATCATGAAGGCCGCAAACGTAAGCATGTTGCAGCCGGTGAACATGAGCGAGCCCAGGATGACGAGGCTCCACAATAGCGCCCGCGGGCAGGGATTACAGAGGGTGCGTTCCATCGCTTCTCCTCGATACGTATTGAGCCTGGCGCGCGTGAAGTGATGGCGAGCGCCACGTGGATGTGTCGAAGGGTACGGCAGACGCCCGCGTCCTTGGGCCGCGCAACCGTTATGTTCCGGCTACCGCCAGCCGGAACAGCCAGTCGGCTAGCGTGATCGCCAGCACCACGGCACTTCCGGCCAGCAGCCACGACCAGCGGCCAGGGATCAACAGCCACCTGCCCGTGCAGGCTGCCGCCAGTGCCCAAGGCACAGCCGCCATGGCTACCCATGCCAGCAAGGTTCCTCCCACGTTGGCCGCCAAGGCTTGCACCATCTGGCCTCGCACGGCGTGCGCCCAGGCGGTGGTCATCCCGCACGAGGGGCACCGCATCTGCCAGGCTTCAATAAACCCGCAAGGCGGCAACCCAAGCTGCTCGTGCGTGCCCAGGCCGCGAGGCTCTGGCGTCAGCCATGCCGCCACGGCCAGCACGCTTGCTGCCGCCAATGCGGCTGCGGCGCATGACCAGCGGGCAGCCTTGCTCAGGCGCGCCGAGTCGCTGTTAGGGGAACGATTGCAGGAAAGGCGGCGTACCATAGAAACTTCGCCCAAGCGCAGCAAGGCGAAAAAACATCATCGCCATCATGCACGCCACCGCCGCCAGTGCAACGGCCGCGCTACGACCGATGATGCAGTTTAATGCTGCTGGGCGAGGCGGTCGCTGCATTGCGAAAGAATATGCACCGCCACCTGGTTGGGATTGTAACCGGCCGGCAACCGCACCAGCGGCTTGCCGTACTGGTCGCAAAACTGTTTGACGTCACCGTAAGAATGACTGCTCCAGCGGATCGCTAGCACCACCACCGCCAGATCGTTGCGGGCCACGTACGGCTCAAACGTGGCCACCGACTCGTGCTCGCGGGTGGCGATCCAGATCAGCTCGCTCAAGCCGAATGCATCTTTCAATGCTTGCTCGGCATGATGCCGCCGCTCGCCGCCGATCAGCACCATCGCCTTGCCTTTGAGCAGCCGCGCGGCCTGACGCACCTCCGTGCTGGGTTGGTGGCTGGCTTCGTTAACCTCGCCCGGCCGGTTAGCCAGGTAGCGGTCGATCTCGCGGAGTGCCAGCATCATGCCCGGCGGCAGTTCTTCCACGCCCGGCAGGTGCTCCAACTCCGGCATGTCGTCCACGATGGGCAGCAGCAGATCGCGCAGATCGCGATTGCTGGGCGGCACGCCGCCGGCGATCAGTTCTTCCACCGTGTTGATCAGCGTCCGCCACTGGCTCACGTCGGCCGGGGTTTCAGCCAGGCGGCCGGCCACGTAGCGGAGCTTGTTCAACCGCTTGCGGCGGAACTTGCGTTCCTGCCGCGATTCCTCGAAGCGGGCATCCAGCTCCTCGAGCCGCTGGCGCAGCTCATGGCAGCAGGCCGGGTCGGCCGGATCATCCGCCCGCATGTACCGCTGGATGAAGATCTGTTGTTCGGCGGCGGTGCTTCGCAGCCAGTTGAAGATGGCGTGCTGGTCGGCATCGGTGGGGCCGTCGATCTGGTGAATGGCCGCTCGCAGCGCCGATTGAGCTTCGGCCAGCAGGTCGAGCGCCTGTTCAAAAACATCGCGGTGATCTTCCGGGTCTTCCAGCACCGCGCGGACCAAGGCCAGGGCATCGGCCACCGCATCAAACGAAGCGGCCACCAAGTCCCACTGTTCCAGCGGCGAAGGCGCCGGGCCGCTGGGATGATTCATCCATAAAAAGCAGTCGGGTAGTTCCTTGGCCTGCGCGATAATCTCGCGATCTATCGGCTCGATTTCGGTTCGGAAGTCGGCTCCTTCGCGAAGCCGCTTCTGACGGCGCAAGGCCCAGCGGGCACCTTCCGCCTTCAGCCGGCAACGGCGTTCTATAAGCTGTAAACCGTCGTTGGATGGCGCGCCCCACGACGGGACTGCGCTGGGGCTGTCAGCCGGCGCGGGCGCCACCGCCACCGACTGCGCATGCTGAATACCAATATGCTTCGCGCGGCCCTGCCATAGTTGCGACGCCAGCTCGGCCGCGGGCAGCACAGGCTCCTCGGGCACAATGTCGCGAATGGCGGGTTCCGGCGGGCTTGGCGCAACTTCCTGCGCTTTGCCATTGACGGCAGGACTGATTTCAACCGGCGGAGGCGTGCTAGGCTCGGTGGCTGCCTCGGGCGCGGCCACCGTCTCTTCTGCTGTCAGATCGAGAAGATGTTGAGCGAACTGTCGCAGCGCCGCCCGCAAGGGCTCGTCACGCAACGACAGCGTGACCACCCGCTCGGTGAGTCTCTCCAGAGACTCGACCAGCGAACGATCGGACATAAAGGGCTCCAAGGTGGTTTCAGCGCGGCCGTGATCGGAGTCCGGCGCCTCGTGCCGGGGGCGCGCAGGCCCAACGGCATCCAGGCGGAGGCTTCGATTACTAGCCACGATCGGCGGCTCAATGGTGCTTGTGGGCCGACCAGAACGGTAAGTTCTGTCGTTCATTTCCATGCCCCGTGTAATGCCCCCGGTTACTGTGGTCGCATACACGTGCCCCCGACGTACTGGCCCTTTAGGATTGTTTCCGGCCTGGCATCTGCCGGCCACTTGCCGTGATCACACTGACCCGATCACGACGTCTGGCAGGCGGCTGCTTTGTCGGCCGTCGATCGTTCTCCTTGGCTGCTAGAGGTACTGGCAATGCGCGCCGCATAAGCTGGCGGCCAGCGATCAATTTTACCGCGCAGGCTGATTTCCTATCAGCATTGCCCGATGGACTCTGCGGTTCCAGCCCCCGCCTTGGCGAGAAAGCATCCGCCGCAGTGAGGGGCGGACAAGCGCTGCCCGCAGCTTCCCCCAGTGGATTCCGTATCGGCAATGAAAAGCTGCCGGTTTGAGTCGACTCTTGTGTGCGGATTAATCTTTGAGTTGAAACAACCGTTTCAAAGCGTCCAGCAACGCATGCGGTGAACCGTTTTGCGATTCGTCGCGCAGCGACTCCAGCGGCGGATGCAGCAGCTTGTTGATCAACCGATCAAACGACCGCTCAATCTCCGCCCGCTCCCGATCGGTCAACTCGGGCAGCTTGTTGAATAGCCGCCGCAGCTCGTCTTCCTTGGGCTGCTGCATGCCCTGCTTGAGCCGATGAATGATCGGCCCGGTGGCCCTGCGATTCAGGTCCGCCATGAACGCGGCGGCCTCTTCTTCCACAATCTTGATCGCCTTGGGCAGTTCCTTCTCGCGCTCCTTGCGATTGCTCTCGCACGCCTGTTGCAAGTCGTCAATGGAGTACAAGTAGACGTTCAGTCCATGCTCCTCGATGGCCGGATCAAAGTCACGCGGAATCGCCAGGTCGAGGATGAATAGCGGCCGCTGGTACCGGGCGTCTTCCACGCGGCGGTAATCGTCGAGTGTCACAATCGGACGATCCGCGCCCGTGGTGCTCACCACCAGGTCGGCTTCGGCCAACTCGTCCAGCAATCGATCCCACGGGGCAGGGCGGCCGTTCCACTCCGCGGCCAGCCGCTGCGCGCGTTCCAAGTTGCGGTTCACCACGACCACGTCGCGGACGCCAACATCGGCCAGGTAACGGAGCGTTTCTTGCCCCATCTCGCCGGCCCCGATCACCAGCACCCGCTTGTCGTCGAACCGTTCGAAGAACTGGCAGGCCAAGTCCGCCACCGCCACGCTGGGGATACTGACGCGTTTGCGGCTGATTTCGGTTTCGCGTGTGACCCGCTTGGCGGTGCGAATGGCCGCTTGAAACACGCTGTGGGTCAGCGGGCCGGCCGAGTTGCGTTCGCAGGCCAGGTCGTAAGCCTGTTTCACTTGCGAGAGGATTTGCGGTTCGCCCAGCACCATGCTGTCGAGCCCAGCCGCCACGGTAAACAGGTGCAGCACCGCATCTTCGCCGGTGCGTTCGAACAAATCGTCGAACACGTCGAACAGTTGCAGCCCATGGTAGGTGGCCATGAACTCGGCCACATCGTGGTGCGAGGGCGCGAGCGTGGCGTCTTCGGTCGCTGTATACAGTTCCACCCGATTGCAGGTGCTTAGCAGCACGACCTCGGTCTGCGGGAAACGCACCCGAAGCTGGGCTAGCGCTTCTTCCACCTGCTGGGGCGTGAACGCCAGCCGTTCACGGACACTCACCGCGCTGGCATGATGCGAGCAGCCGACCAGTTGCAGCTTCATGCCGCACCTCCGGCCTGGACGGCCTGCGGCTGCTCGGACTCTTCGTCCGGGTTGGCCTGCTTGCCCCCGTGGTGCGGATCCATCAACATCGCGGCCAGCGTCAGCGCCACCATCACAAACGTGGCCAACGTCAGGTAGGCAACTTTGCGTCCCTGCCGGGCAGGCTTGTAGAACAGGTTGAACGCTCCGGCCGTCACCATCCACGCGGCCAGCACCGACGACGACCACACCACCGGATCGCTCCAGCGCACCTCGCCGTACTTGATCCGGCTCAACAGCGCGCCGCTGAGAAACCCGCCAATCAACATCACGCCCGAGGTGCTGATCGCCTTGCTGGTGGTGCGTTGCAGCCATTCGAGCGTGGGTAGGCGGAGCCCTTGCTTCGGCGCAATCTTCTTATGCTTGAGCCGCCAGGCCTGGATCAAATACATGGCCCCGGACATGAAGCCGATCGCCGCGGCCACGGTCCCCAGTAGTTGGAACGTGCCGTGCGCGGCGGCCACGTAACCGTTCAGCCCAGAGGTCTTGGGAAAAGGTGTGCGGCTGGCCCAAAACTGGGCCACCAGTACCAGCATCAGCACCACCGGCAGAATGAACAGGCCGATCGGATTCTGCCGGTGATAAGCCACCAGGTATAAGTACACCGCGGCTAACACCCAGGCGGCCAGCAGATACCAATCGAACTCGCTGTTTAACCATTCGCGCTCGGTGAACCAGCGATAGCCCAGGAACATCGTGTGGGCGACGAAGCCGGCCGCGGCAAATCCCAACATCACGGCGCCACGGATACCGCTGCGGAACAACAGCCGCGACAGCTCCAGGAGCAGCGCAACCAGATAACTGGCGGCGAAGCAGGTGATGGTGATTTTTCCGAGCATGGTTGATGCGTCACACCAGCTTTAAGGGCGGCAAGCGCTGTCTCACCCGCGCGGTGGTCTCATCCGCGCAATGGTTGCATTCGCAGGGGGCGTGTCATCTTGAGACCGCCTGGTCCTGGCTCTGGTTCGTTTTGGGTTGAGGCCGCCGACTTCCGGTGTGCGTCTCTAAAGTGTGGGGCGTGCGAGGCAGGGGGGCGCGGCGGGGTGGGCGAAAGTTCGACCAGCTACCGGCCGCCACCGGCCTTATACCTTCTGGTCGAGCTGATATTCCTTGAGCTTCTTGTGCAGGGTGTTGCGGTTGATCCCCAGCCGGGCCGCGGCCTTGATCTGGATATTATCGCAGTTGACCATCACCTGGCTGATCAACTCCCGCTCCACCCGATTGACGATCTTCTGGTGCAGGTTCTCCTCGTTGGGACCAGCCGAGGCCAGCCCGAACTCGACCAGTTCCTGCGCCAGGCTGTCCAAATCCATCGGCCGGTTCGAGCCCGCGATCTTCCGGCTGGGTCGCCGCCCCACGACCGAGTCGGGCAGCAGTTCCACCGTCAGCTCGTCGCCCGGAGCCAGTACCACCGCCCGCTCGATATAGTTCTGCAACTCGCGCACGTTGCCGGGCCAATCGTACGATTCCAGCGCTTCCAGGGCGTCGCGCTGGATATGGACGACGTAGCGGTCATTCTCCTCATTGTAAATCTGCAAAAAGTGGGCGACTAGCTCCCGAATGTCCTCCCGCCGCTGCCGCAAGGGGGGCAGGTGAATCGTCACCACGTTCAAACGGTAGTATAAGTCCTCGCGAAACCGCTCGGCTTCGACTTCCTCGAGCAGGTCGCGGTTGCTGGCGGCCACCACCCGGGTATCGACGCGGATGGTCCGCGTATCGCCCACCCGTTCGAACTCGCGTTCCTGGAGCACGCGGAGCAGTTTGACTTGCAGCTTGGGCGTGGTGGAGTTGATCTCGTCGAGGAAGATCGTGCCGGTGTGCGCGGCCTCGAAACGGCCGATGCGGTTTTCCACCGCGCCGGTGAAGGCGCCGCGAACGTGACCGAACAGTTCGCTTTCCAACAGGCTTTCGGTCAACGCGCCGCAATTGACGCGGACAAACGGGCCGTTCTTGCGTTTACTGGTGCGGTGCAGGGCATTGGCGATCAGTTCCTTGCCGGTGCCCGTTTCACCCATCAGCAACACCGACGCGTTGCTGGCCGCCACGCGGCGGGTGAGGTTGTACACCTCCTGCATGGCAGGCCCGCTGCCGATGATGCCCGGCAGCGGTGGCGAAGCCGGGTCCAGGGGAATGGAGGAGGGCTCGAATTTCATCATGTGCGGGGAACGCTCTGGCGCGAGTGGGGGAGCTTCCCGTCTGCCGCGCCCGGCAGCGAGAAGAGGTCTGCGCCCGCGTCCGTGGGACAACGATCGTACCGGTACGCCGGCCGCAGTGGCCGTGCCGGGTGACCTTGCGCCGTGGGCGGGCACGTCAATCCGTTGCTAACTGGTGGGGGGCGTGCGCCGCGCTTCCCTAGTCGGGGGCGAGGGTGTTCTCTCTAAAAGGTTGGCGGTTCTCTCGAAGGTTGGTAACTCGGTTGGGAGATACGACTCGCAGCAAGTTGCCGTTGCGGCTGGCGACCAACTACGAAGTTGGTGCCTCGGCCGCGGCGGGCTCTGACGCCTCGGCAGGCTGGCCCACCGGCGGTTGTTTGTCTTCCGCAGGTTGTGCGGGCGACTCCGTCGATGGCTCCGGTTGTTCAGGCTTTTCGTCGGCAGGCTTGGCCGCTGGTTGGTTCAGCGGCAGTTCGATCGAATCCAAGATGGAGCCGAGCACCTGCTGCGTATCCTCATCGAGGTGCTCGCTGGCGTTGTAGCGGTCATACTGGCGCAGCACTTCGTGCGGGCTGAGCAGCACGCCGTCGCGCTGAACCGCGATGCGGAACGCTTCGGCCGCCGCTTGCCGGCTCGCCAGCGGCATGGCCACGGTGCTGGCCAACTCGACCAGCGCCAGTTGGGCCCGGTGCGTGCCCAGGTTCGCCAGGGCTAACGACGCATGTTCGGTCAGCTCCGGCACGTACACCACCGATGTGAGCATGCCGTCCAGCCGCCGCAGGTCGTACAGGGCACGAATGTGCGGCTTGTTGGTCAGCGCGACCAGCCAGGTGAGCGCGGCCTGGGCTTGCGCCAGCCGTTCTTCCGGCGGTACGAACTCGTAAGCCACGGTGGCCAGCAGTTCTTCCATTTGCAGTTGCATGGCGCCCGCATTATGCGGCCGCACAAACACGGCCGTCCGCGGGAACCGTTCCGACAGCCGCCGCACTTCGTCAAGCTGGTTCACCGGAGCCAACAGCCCGATGGGCAACCAGGCCGCCCGAGGATCCTTGCGAATGCTCTGAATGAGGATTTCCGGCGGAGCATTGGGCAACGTGGTGTCGATCAGGATGAACGCCACGTCGGACGAGCCGACCGTTTGCAGCACGGCGTCACGGCCATTGGTGGCCAGCGAGGTTTCATAGCCCAACTGGACCAGCAGACCGGCCAGGTCCTGAGCCTTCTGCGGCAGCGTATCGGCGATCACGCCGCGCAGCGCGCCTGAGCAGTTGGCAAAGTGGGTGATGCCGTGCGTGATCTGGCTGGCACCGGGGAAACGCCAATCCTCGGGAGCCAGTTTCACCAGGGCTTCAACCGCCGCAAACCGCAGCCGCGGATCGGGATGGCTCGCCGCGTCGGCAATCAGCGACGGCACCGGCGAACGGTGATACAGGAGGCTCGTGTCGCCGATATCGCCCAGGATGCGAACCAGGGCCGTGGCGCCGATGGTGTGACCTTCACGCAGTTGATGGGCCAGCACATCGAGCAACTCCGGCATCTCAAAGCTGCCGACGATCTCGTAAACGGTGCCGGGCCCAGATTCCAAACGGTTTTGCAAACCACGCTCCAGGGCCGCCCGTTCCAGCACCGTGGACAGGAACAACCGCTGGATCTCCGGCCGCTCGGGATCGAGGGCATAGAGATGTGTAGCAATCTGTTGAGCCGTGATCGCCGCGGCAACGCGAGCCGGAGCCATCCGCACCGAAGCCGCCGAGGTTTGCGGGTCCCACACCCAGATTTCGACCTCGCCCGCCAGGTTCGGTTCCTCGGGCGGAGTGCCTTCATAGGCGCGGCGGGCTTCGTCATACAGGAAGGGGATCACCGCTTCACGGCGGGGCACATCGCCCAGCAGCCGCCGCAGCCCGTCTTGAGCAGCCTCACGAACGGCGGGCGGAGCCGTGGAATCGACGGCCAGCCCCACCAGGTACTTCACCGAGTTGCGATTGCCCACGTGCCCCAGGGCTCGCGCGGCCGCGGCCCGAATGCCGGGCTGCGGAGCTTCAATCGCGGCGGTAGCCGGTCCCAAGGCGTTGGGGCCTTGAAGCACCAGGGCTTCAAACAGCGCCTCGTGGCCGTCGGCCCGCGATTCATCGTTCAGGGCATTGAGCAGGGCGTTGACCGATGCCGCTCCGCCAGAGCGCAATTCGTTCGCCAGGCCGCGGCGGGCAGCAACGCTGGCCCCGGGGATACGGTCGATCAGTTCGCCGATCCGCTGCGGGTCCTGGGCGTAACGGCTGGCACCTTCGATCACGGCCGTAGCCAGCGCGGGCCCCATGGGCGCCAGCGCAGGTTCGCGGCTGATCCGTGAGAACATGTCGCTGCCAAATTCCTTGACCAGGGCATAGCGCGCCGCGTCGTCGAGGTTAGCTTCTTGCAGCCGCTGCACCAGCGGAAGCGCGACCTCGGGATAGCCAAGGTTGAGCAGGGTTTCGATCGCCCGCACTAGTTGCGGCGGCGTGGTGGGATTGCTTTCCAGCAGCGCCTGCACCACCGGGTCATCGGAACCCCGCGGAGGTCCGGCGGGCCGCGCGGGTGGCTGATTATCCTGGGCCGGCAGTGAGGCCGGCGCGATGGTAACAGCCACGCCCAATACCAGGGCGGAAAACAGTTTGCGGCGCCAGCGCGGTGTCCCAGCCCTAGGATTGGCCGGCGAATTGGCGGCGGACGGTTGCCGTTGCGGCGAGTTGCAGGTCGTCATCGCACCCATCTCTGTTGACCGTATGGACTGGGCGATCGGTCGCGGGGGGAACGTCCTTGGTTGCCGCCTTCCTTGGCCGTTCCTGTTGTTCCGTGGTTCCCCGGGGCGGTGCCGCGTGCTGGCTGATTGTCAGATGTGCTTGATGACGCCAGCCGGCTCCGACCCCAGATTCCACCTTGGTAATCCGTCGTTCCGAATGCAAGCTCCTGGTTGACCTGGAGGGCAAGGCTGACCATACCGGCCCGCCTGCGATAACGGTTGTAGGGATCGCTCGCACCGTTTTCGGGGGTGCCGGCCGCCCCCCCACTTGCCTGCGATCAGCCGGAAAGCCCCAATTTGGCTTCCCAGTTCTCGATCTGCCGGCGGACTTCGCTGGCCGCGGTCGAACCGTAGCTGACAAACGCATCTACGGCCTTTTCCACTCCCAGCACGTTGTACAACTCGTCGGTGAGATCCGCCTGCTCGGCCTGGTACTCTTCCAGCGGAAGATCGGCCAAACGGCAGCCGCGTTCCATGGCCTTACGCACCAGACGGCCTACCAGCCCATGCGCGGTGCGCTGCGGCACCCCTTTGCGGATCAGGTATTCCATGAAGGTGGTGGCGTCGAGGTAGCCGTGATCGAGCCGCGCCCGGATTGCCTCGCGCTTCAGCTCGGCGCCGGCCACCATCGGGGCAGCCAACTCCAGGCAGGCTTCCACCGAGTCGGTCGCGTCGAACAGCGGCGGCTTGTCTTCTTGCAAGTCGCGGTTGTAGGCCAGCGGCAAGCCCTTCACGAGCACCAGCAGCGTGTTCAGCGCGCCCAGCGTGCGGCCGGTCTTGCCGCGGATCAGCTCCAGCACATCTGGGTTGATCTTCTGCGGCATGATCGACGAGCCGGTGCAGAACGTCTGCGGCAGCTTCAAGAAGTTGAACTCGCTGGTGGACCACAAGATCCACTCCTCGGCCCAACTGCTTAAGTGCTCGGCGATCATGCTCAGGCAGAAAGCGAACTCGAGCACGAAATCGCGATCGCTCGACGAGTCGAGGCTGTTGGCCGACACGGCATCGAAGCCCAACCGCTTGGCAACCTCGTGCCGGTCGATCGGCAGCGTGGTCCCCGCCAGGGCGGCGGTGCCCAGCGTGAGCACGTTCACCCGACGGCGGCAATCGGCCAGCCGGCCGCGGTCGCGCTCGAACTTTTCACACCAAGCCAGCCAATAATGCGGAGCCAGCACCGGCTGTGCCCGCTGTAAGTGCGTGTAGCCAGGAAGGATACAATCCAAGTCGCCCCGGCACCGGCCCACGAATGCTTTCTGCAGCTCGACCAGCAGAACGTCGACACGGTCGATGGCATCGCGGACCCAAAGTCGTAAGTCCGTTGATACCTGATCGTTACGGCTCCGGGCTGTGTGCAGCTTGCGGCCCACGTCGCCCAGCCGGTCGATCAACGCCTGCTCGATATTCATATGCACGTCTTCCAGCTCGGTGCGGAAGACGAAGCTGCCGGAGGCGAT
>Ga0182737_1003138_pt1 | contig 12549 bp, 7 predicted proteins | sample eDN5th30CBELigOP_FD_128878 | JGI IMG/M metagenome (GOLD analysis project Ga0182737, IMG submission 128878) | Enriched Organic Plus compost microbial communities from Emeryville, California, USA - eDNA 5th pass 30_C BE-Lig OP (version 2) (version 2) ... | reverse complement strand
ACGGGACATCGGCAACTGCACGCCACCTGACAGATCGACGCTGTCCGCACTCAGCTTCGTCAGCCAGGTAAGTTCATCGCCATCTCGCCAAACCGTTTCACCAGCGGCCGCGCGCGACTGGAGTTCTGAAAGCGGAAAGCTGCGCCGAACCCGGCACACGACGACGGCATCGTCGGCGTCATCACAATCTCGCGCTCCCCGGCGTGGATCAACGGCTCGGAATGAGATCACCGCTTCCGGCTCACTCTGCACCTGCGAAAAGGACCCACAGCCTGCCGTAGCGAGCAGCAGACCGAAAAAGCCGGCACGGCGACCGAACGAAACGACCATGAACGAACTCTCACTTCGAAGTTCCCGGCCTGCACCGGTCGGGGTCGCTAACGGTCACAGCACCCGAACGCAGGCTCAACTCCTCCGGGTGCAGACTACCCGGGTGCTATGTCGAACCGTCCTGATCGTGTTTTGAACGATGATTCGCGATCGAGGGGCGATCACCGAAATCATTCGGATCACGCGCAGCGACCGCGCACTCAGGGCTGGTCTGCTGCAGGTGCAGTACGTGGCCGCCCAAAACGGCGAAGGGCAGGCCCACCGATCTCGGCGTGGCCTGCCCCACACTGTGTGACACCAGCACTCTTTGTGTTACCGCGGTGTCCGGCGGATGATTGATGTCAGCGCCCTTCCTGTGAGGACGTGGATACACCCGGGCGAGCACCGAGACGCTCGAGCAACGTGCGGATCGCGGCTTCGAGTTGCTGATCCTTGCCCTTGCTCACCGTTTCGTACGCGTTCCAGACCGGCACATCGACTTCGGTCTGCCAGTTCTCGAGGTAGCGGTTGGTGGTCGCGTCCTTCACACCCATCCCGGGGACGCCCCAGCGCACACCGTTCTGCAGCGATTCCCACCCGGCGAACGTGCAGGTACCGGGCACCGCCTGCCCGACCAGCGGCCCGATCTTCAGGTGCTGGTACGCCCAGGCGTAGCAGTGGCCGTCGCTGTAGGCGGCCTCGTTCACGATCGACACACTCGGTTTGGTCCAGCGGAAGTTCGGCTCGAACCCGGTCCGCCGCGCATCGGTCGTGTAGTCGAAAAACCGCTCGCCGCTCAGGAACATCGTCAGGTCGGCGACCAGGTCACCACCGCCGTTCCAGCGCTCATCGACGACGAGCCCTTCGCGGTTCGGGTGTTTGCCCATCACCTCTTCGAACGTGGAGCGGTACGCGCCGTCGTTCATCCCCGGCACGTGCACGTACCCGAGTCGACCCTGGCTCAGGCTGTCGACCTCCAGCTCGTTGCGCTTTACCCAGCGCGTGTACAGCAGACGATTCTCTTCGCCCGGCGTGATCGGCTTCACCACGATCTGCCTGACCGCGCTCCCACGCGCATCGCGCACCGAAAGCAGCACATTCTTCCCTGCCTTGCGGTTGAGCAGCGCGGCGAAGTCCATGTCCGGTGCGATGCCGACGCCGTCGATTGCGGTGATCACCGCGCCCGGGCGCACGTTCATGCCCGGCCGGTCCAGCGGCCCGCCCTGCATCACCTCGACGACCTTCACCCCGCTGTCCGCGTGTGCGTAGTCGTAGAAGATCCCGAGCGATGCGGTCTCGTCGCCGTTCTCGGCGCGACTCGAGTAGCGCGCGCCGCTGTGGCTGACGTTCAGTTCGCCGAGCATTTCGCTGAGCAGTTCGGCGAATTCGTACCCGTTCGCGACACCGGGCAGGTACTTCCGGTACTCCGGCCCCAGCGCTTTCCAGTTCGCGCCGTGGTGCCCCTCGGTGTAGAAGGTGTCGCGCGTGCGGCGCCAGACCCGCTCAAACATGGCTTCGCGTTCCGCGTCCTCATCGACCACCATCTCGCCGCGGACCGTGATGCGATCGCGCTTGCCGTTCGACGGGTCCACCACCGACATACCGCCGTCCGCGACCAGGAAGATCTTCTTCTGCGCGCTGTCCCACGCCATGCTCCCGCCGTTCGCGTCGAGCGCGAGCACCTGCTTCGTTTCCTTCGTGCGCAGGTTGGTCGACCAGAGGTTCATCCCCTTCTCGAATCGGGCGAGGTAGTAGAGCGTCTCGCCGTCGGCGCTGACCAGCGCGCCGCCCATGCTCGAGGAATGAATCGTCAGGCGCGCCTTCCGGTCGCGCGCGCCATCGAGTTCCAGCGCCAGCGGCTCGGGCTTCGCCGGCTTTTTGTCCGTCGATGCCTTCTCGCCGCCATTTTTCGCGGCCTTCTCCGATTCCTCCAGCAGCGCGAAGTCTTCCTTGCTCAGCCGGAAGCGATCCCACGCTTCGCCCGTGAAGAACATCGCGTAGGCATCGCGCTGGTTGCCGCCCGACATCGCCATGGCGCGCAGCCCGTCGCGGTTGCTCAGCCAGAGCATGCCCTTCCCGCCGAGGATCCAGGTCGGCGCGGCATCGTCGAACCCGCTCTCGGTCAGGTTGATCGCCGGCTCACCTCCCGCCGCTTTCACCAGCCCCACTTCGCCCGGCGCGAGTCCCGGGACCGACAGATCGAACAGGATCCACTGGCCGTCCGGGCTCCACTCGAAACGCTGGTTCGGACCGGTCCCGAACAGCTCGCGGTCGGTCAGCAGCGTGCGCGTTTCGCCGTTCGCCAGCTTGCGAATCCGCAGATTCGTGAAGTTCTCGATGTAGGCGATCTCGGTCCCGTCCGGCGAGAACTTCGGCTGGAAGTTCTGCTGATCATTGACGATGACCGGAGTCTCCTGCAGCAGCGTCGAGGCGAAGAAGTACGGTTCCTCCTCGCGCGTGCGCCGCGCCTGGTAGATCCCCCAGCGGCCGCCTCGCTCCGACGCGTACATCAGGGTCTTGCTGTCCGGCGAGAACACGACGCCGGTCTCGACTTCGGGTGTGCGGGTCACCTGCTTGGTCGTGCCTCCGCTCACCGACGCAACAAAGACATCGCCGCGGTAGATGAAGGCGACTTCCTTGCCGTTCGGCGCGAGCACCGCGTCCCGCACGCCGCTGCTGAACGTCACCACCGTCTCGCGGTTGCTCGATGCGTCGCTCGTGATCGTCACCGGCACGCGCTTCGGCTCGGCGTTCGGCGCCATCGTGTAAAGCTGCCCACCCTGCGTGAACGCGAGCGTCCCGTTGCTGGCGCGGCTCAGGAAACGGACCGGCCCACCCGCGGTAAAGCGCGTGAGCTGCGTCGAGGCGCCACCCGCGACCGGCATGCGGTGCACGTTCATCGTGCCGCTCTGCTCGCTCAGGTAGTAGACCGCCGATTCGCCGTCCGCGAGCACCGGATCGCGATCTTCGCCCGCGAAGCTGGTCAGTTTGCGATGCGTGCCGGCAGCCGCATCGTAGACCCAGAGGTCGCGCGCCACTGAAGACGTATGGTGCTTGCGCCAGGTGTTCTCGCCGCCCTTCCGGTCCTCGTAGACCATCAGCTTCCCGTCCGCTCTGACCGCGACCTCCTCGGCTGGCGTGGTCAGCAGTTGGACCGGGCGCCCGCCCTCCAGCGAAACCTCGTACAGTTCCGGCTGCGCGCCGGTCGGGAAGAGCCGGCTCGAAGCCGCGTCCAGTCGCGCCGAACCGTACACAACCCCGCGATCATTCGCCGAGAACGAGTACGGGTACTCGTCCGCGCTGTGTACCGTCAGCCGTTTCGCCTCGCCGCCCTGCGCAGGCATCACGTAGACATCGAAGTTGCCGAAGCGATCGCTCGCAAAGGCGATCTGTCGGCCGTCCCGGCTCCAGACCGGCATGAAGTCGTGCGCCGCATGGGTGGTGAGCTGCGTGGCGACGCCACCCGTCGCAGACACACGGTACAGGTCACCCCGGTACGCAAAAACTACCGTGGAGCCGTCGGGCGAAATCGCAGGGTAGCGCACCCAGAGCGCTTCCTGCTGCGCCGCTGCCGGCGCCGCGCAGCACAATGCTGCCAGGAAGACTGAGATCCGGATCATGAATCCATTCAACTTGTTGGGTTGCTGGCGTGGAACTTCGGAATATGGCACAACCGGCGGCTTGCATCCACTGCTCGCCGTGCTTCAGCGCACAGCCGCGTTGCAGGAAGAGGAACCATGGAAAGCGAGAAGGGCAAGGAGAGGCAGGAGAAGGAACAATGGATGAGCCGACAAGGGAAACTGCAGGTAAATGTTCAGTGCTGAAGGTGTAAGGCGAGGTTAAGATTCAGGTTAGAGGTGACAAGGATCCAGGCCTTGGGTTTCAGGGTGAGGAACGCGCTTTGGCAGGGAAGCACCTGGACTGCCGCCGCCGCTTCCAAGGCCAGGTTGGACAACGCTAACGCCGTTTCTTTGATGGTACCGCAGCCTCGCGGGCGATGGCCGGTTCCCGTACCTAACAGATATGCAGGAGCGCAGCCGCGGCCGTTTATCCATGTCGCGAACAACTCCTGCCTTACCTTCCTGAACACCTGACATTCTTAATCCATATTCCTTGCCCTGGTCCCTTGTCCTTAGACCTTCAGAACTTAACATTTACCTGCAGTTTTCCTTGAGCCCTTACCCTTTCGCCTCCAGCCGGGCATTTCAGCCGAGGTGACTGCATGCGCCTTCGACCTCGCGTCCTGGCAATAACACCGCCCGAGCCAACCCGCACGAGCCTCCCACCTCGATCCTCCTAATCGGCTCCCGGGCGCGTGCCGCGCTTCGGCTCAGTGCACTCGGCGCTGCCGGCATGTGAGGTGCCTCACATACCCGCATGTCGACGAGTTACGAGATCAGCCCGTGCCCAGCCTGTCGCGCGACGGACATTACGACCGTTGTTTCCCGTGATGAGATTCGCGATGAAATCGAGCAGCTCTGGGAATTTCACACACGCCGATTGCGCGGCGACACGCCTCCGATGCTGCTTCACGACAGGATCGCGTTTTCGCAGCGTCCGCCGGTCGGCATCGCACGGTGCGGCACCTGTTCTCTCGTATTTCGTCATCCGCGTGAGCGTGGCGACCTGCTCCTCGAGTTGTACAACCGGGAAGCGCCGGACGAGCGGGCGATGCGCGCACTTTTCGATAATCAACGGCGCAACTTCGCCGAGCAGGTAACGCGGCTCACCCGCGTGTTCGGCGGTACGGGGCGCGGGCTCGAAGTGGGTAGTTACATCGGTGCATTTCTGGCTGCGGCGAACGAGGCCGACTGGTCCTTTGTCGGCGTTGATGTGAACGCTGTCGCGAACGCGTTCGCACGCGCCCACTCGCATGACGTGATCGATGGCACCATCGACGACGTGCCGATCGATGCACCCTTCGATGTGATCGCCTTCTGGAACTGCTTCGATCAGTTGCCGGACCCGGCTGCCGCCGCAATCGCTGCACGCGAGAGGCTGCGCGCTGGCGGGATGATTGCGCTGCGCGTACCGAACGGCGACTTCTACCTGCGCTGGCGCAAGCGCCTGGACGCACACACTCGTCCGCTCGCCCGCGCCGCGCTCGCCCATAACAACCTCCTCGGCTTCCCCTACCGACACGGTTTCACCCTGAGATCGCTGCAGCAACTGCTCGAGCGCGCCGGCTTCAGCATGCAGCACTGCCGCGCAGCGGCGCTTGTTCCCATCGCCGACCAATGGACTCACGGTTGGGCCGCGATCGAGGAACGGCTCGTGAAAAGTGCTCTGGCGGCGCTTCCGCCCGCCCACGCTCCATGGCTCGAGGTATATGCGCGCACGGCCGGGCACACCTTCCAAAACTCGCGCGGCTTGTCGTCGTGACCGCCAGCCGCGGCGACCATTCGTAACGCGAGGCCGGTCTCTCAGGACTGACAGGGCTGGGATGTCGCCCGGGGCAACTCGGTTTGCGACAATTCGTTCCGAGCGCGGCACCGGCAAATTCGCCGACCACGAGCACGCCATCATCGATGGGATGCGCAGGCCCGCGGGAACACCGGTGCGTAGCCCTGGCCATGCCAGGACAGTGCAAACGCAAACCAGGTAGACAATGGAATTCAGAAGATCGAGGGCCCGCAGCCGGGCCATGCTGTTTTTTCTGACTGTGTTCACGATGGCTGCCTGCCAGCAGGAGCAGGCCGTTCCGGACTCGCATACGAATCCGGGCGCCGAACCGACGAGTGTGCGCTGGAATGCGTTCGCACGCGGGCTGGAAGGGCACGGGCATGGCGGAGTGGAGCTGCCCACCAGGCCTCTCGCCGTGTTGAGCGTGGCGCAGTGGGCGGCCGCGGAAGCGAGCCCGGCCGGACCGGCCGTCGCGATGGCGGTCGGTGCGGCGTCGGCCGAGGCATTGATTCACCTGTATCCGGAGCGTGCCGTTCAGATTGCCGAGATGCTGGAGATCGACCGAAAGCTCGCGGGTGAACGGGGCCTGGACGAAGAGGGCCAGGAGCAGGCCGAATCCACCGGTCGGGAAGCCGCGCAGAAGGTGATTGCGCAGGTGAAGCAGGAGCATCCGAACCGCAAGGCAGCAGATCCGCCCTCCCCTGGCGGGTGGACCAGCGCAGCGGACCACGAGCCAGTCGGTGCAGCATGGGGCACCATGCGGCCGTGGATCCTGGCTTCCGCCGATGCGGTGCGGCCGGCGGCACCGCCCCAGCGCGGGTCGCAGGAATTCGAAGCTGAACTGGAGCAGGTCCGGAAGGCGACATCGCAGCGCGACCAGGCCCAGTTGCAAAGTGCGATCAAATGGGCCGAGGCCTCGATGCCCGGTCACTGGAATACGACCGCCGCGCGACTGGTTGCCGAGCAGCAGGTCGACGAAGGTTGGGCGGCTCGGGTATTCGCCGTGCTGAACACCGCGTTGATGGATGCCCAGATCGCATGCTTCGAAGCGAAGTACGTGTATTCGTATATCCGGCCGTCCCAGGCGGACCCGGCCATCGATGTCCCGGTTGAACTGCCGAATTTCCCCGCGTATCCATCAGGGCACGCCTGCATTTCCGGCGCGGCGGCAACCGTGCTGAGCCATTATTTCCCGGCCAGCAACGAAGCGCTGAACGCAGAAGCCGAGGAGGTTGCGGTTTCCCGCCTGTACGCCGGCGTGCACTACCCGATCGACAACACCATTGGATTGGAGATGGGGCGTCGGATCGCCGAGCACGCGCTGGCCGAGTTCGAGCGGACCGGGATCGAGGCGGCGCTGCCGTAGGCACATCGCCCACAGTTCGGGCCGGCATGCCACAAGGGCATCGCCCATTGTTCAGGGCGGCATCCCCGCAGGCGCATCGCCCGGCGTAGAACTCGAGCTCGTTCTCCGGGATCGCCAGTTCGGAGGTCGGAAGACATCGCCGCAGCGGCATCGGGTTGGCTCTTTGATCAGCGACCCGTCGGAAAAATGAATCGAACAGCTCATGTGGGGCGGGCGCAGGCTGGCTAGGGTTGATACGCGTCGCGGCAGGAATCCGCGGCGCGAATCAACTCGAACCCACAAGAGCTTCCATGAAGTCTTTCAAGCAGTTCCTTCCCTTCGCCATCGCTGCCGTGCTGGCGGCCTGTGGCGACTCGACCGGCCCCGACAAGAATCCCGGCAACCCGGGCGACAACCGCAGCGGCTCGCTCCGCTTCAGCTATACCGGTGGCGGCGCGGCAGCCGGCACCTTCCAGGCCGAGGGCGCCATGCCCGCCAGCGGCGACCTGGGCACCTGGGCTGCCGCCGCCCGCTTCGACGACGACGATGAGAGCGCGATCGTCCTTACCGGCGCCACCCGCCAGGGCAGCAAGTACCACACGATTGCGATCCAGCTCGATGGCGTCACGACCGGCACCTACGACTTCGGCGCCGAGTGCGAGCAGAACTGCGCCTACTCAGCGATCGCTTTCGGCCTGAGCTCGTGGACCGATACCGCGGATCGCGCGTGCGTTATCGAGGAGGGTCAGGTCAAACTCACGACGGTTTCGGCAACCGCAGCGAAGGGCACCTTCTCCGGCACGGGCGTGTGCATTTCCGGCGGGATGTCAATCGAGTCGTTCCAGGTGACCGGCGGTACGTTCGACCTCCCGCTCGCGAACCTGCAGGGCTGACCGATTTCAGCGGTGGGCGTCGATCTTCCGATCAGGCGCACCTTTCAGCGGTGGGCGTCGATCTCCCGATCAGGCGCCCCTTTCAGCGGTGGGCGTCGATCTCCCGATCAGGCGCCCCGCCGCGCAGGATGGTTCCCACGCGAGCCCGCTTCGACGTACCCAGCTTCGTGAGCACGTGGTAAGTGTGGTTTCGTGCGGTGTGCTCGCTGACGACCAGTTTGCGGGCGATCTCCGCGTTGGACAGCCCCTCGGCGAGCAGCCGCGCGATCTCCACCTGTCTGGCCGTGAGTCCGAACCGGGTCCTCAGTTCGTCGTCGCTCAGTCCGCCACCGGGATTCGCCTCGGCATGCGCGGCAAGACGATGAGCGCTGCGCCGAAGCAGTGCCGCAACCCGCTCCATCAGCTCGAGCGCGCTGAACGGCTTGGTCACATAGTCGTCCGCACCCAGCCGGAACCCCTTCACCTTGTCGGCCTCTTCGCTCCGTCCGGAAAGGATGAGGACCGGCGTGTTGTCCCCCCGTTCCCGCATCTGCTCCAGCACGCCGTAGCCGTCACGGTCGGGCAGGCCGAGGTCGAGCACCACGAGGTCGAGTGCGTGGGTGTGCGCCAGCGCGAGCGCCTGCCCGGCCTTGGTAGCCAGAAACGTCTCATAGCCGCGACGCTCCAGATGGTGCTGAAGCGCCTGGGCGATGTCGATGGTGTCTTCTACGATGAGGATACGCTGCACTGTCACGCAGGGGAGCAGAGGAAACGATCCAAAAACCGGGAAAATGTATTCGCACGCGCGCGACTCCGCAGCACAGCGAACCGGCCCGGGTAGCTCGCTGATCGAGTTTCCGATTAGGTTTTCGGGCCCGTATTCCTGTATGATCGCGGCCTTTTTCCGTCATTCTCTCCAAGGCAGGACTGCTGGATGTTTTCCAATGATCCCGGAGACCGCACCATGCCCGAGGCCGCTGCCCACGCGCCGGGCAGCGACGCGCGGCAGCCGGAAGACGACCCGGCGGCGTTGCTGGACGGCGAGGCATACTACCGCACGATTTTCGACCACGCGGACGCCGCCATCTGGGTGCAAGACCCGGCGGACGGACGCTTCCTCACGGTCAGTCAGACTGCGTGCGACATCGCAGGCTACAGCGTCGAGGAGTACAAGGCGCTGGGAATCGAAAAGATCTCCTGGGGCGAGCCGCCGTACACCGCCGCCGATGCGATCGCGCACATGCAGCACGCGCTGGAGACGGGCGGGCCGCATCGCTTCGAATGGTGCAGCCGGCACAAGGAGGGGCGCCCCATGTGGGTTGAGGTGACCCTGCGGCGGATTACGATGAACGGGCTGCCGCGGCTGCTCGCGACCGGACGCAGCATCGACGACCGCAAGGCGGCGGAGGCCGCGCTGGTGCGTGCCAACGAGTCGCTGAGCGAAAGCGAGGCGCACTTCCGCCGGCTGATCGAGCACTCCTACGACCTGGTGCAGGTGCTCGACGCGAAGGGGCGCATCATCTACACGGGCCCGTCCGTCAGCCAGGTACTGGGCTACACCCCCGAGGAAATCGCCGGCGGCAGCCTCGACGATTTCATGCACCCTGACGACCTGCCCGCGGCTGCGGCCCTCGTCGCGCGCGTCATGGCGAATCCGGGCGTTCCCGGCTCACTGCAGTACCGCGTGCGTCACCGGGATGGCTCGTGGCGCTGGCTGGAGGCGTACGCGCGGACGCTGTCGCCCACATCTGCGGATGAGGGCCTGATCGCCAATGCGCGCGATGTCACCGACCAGTACCAGGCGAAGGAAGCGCTGCACCAGGCGATGGCCGAGGCCGAGCGCGCCCGGGAACAGGCAGAGCGCGCCAATCGCGCGAAGAGCGAGTTCCTCAGCCGCATGAGCCACGAGTTGCGCACTCCGCTCAACAGCATCCTCGGCTTTGCGCAGGTGCTCGAGGACCTCGATCTGCCCCCCGAGTACCGGAACGGTATCCGTCACATTCTGAACGGCGGCCGCCACCTGCTCGGCCTGATCAACGAGGTGCTGGACATCGCCCGCATCGAGGCGGACCGACTCGCACTTTCGCTCGAGCCGGTGCACCTCGGCGGTGTGATGCGCGAAGCGGTGGACATGGTGCGTCCGCTGGCCGCCGCGCGCGGCGTGACCGTGATCGTCGAATCGGGACCGCCATCGGAGCGCTACGTCCATGCGGACCGGCAGCGCCTCGCCCAGGTGCTGCTCAACCTCCTGAGCAACGGCGTGAAGTACAACCGCCCGCAAGGTCGCGTGTGGATCTCGTGCGACGCGTCCCGCGGCGTGGACGGCGCGGAGTGGCTGGCAGTCCACGTCCGTGACGAGGGGAGCGGGATCGCCGCGGAGCACCGCGACCGGCTCTTCATGCCCTTCGAACGCCTCGGCGCGGAGCACAGCGGGATCGAAGGAACGGGACTGGGGCTGGCCCTCTCGCGACACCTCGCCCGCGCGATGGGCGGTGTCCTGGCGCTGGACCACACGAGCAGCGAAGGAACCGCGTTCCGGGTCGAGCTGCGGCCCGCCACGGACCCGCTGGTCGAGGCCGGCGGCGTCGCCGGGCGCGACCCTTCGACCGCTGCGGACGCCGTCTCGACCGCCACGCTGCTCTACATCGAGGACAACCTCGCCAACCTCTCGCTGGTGCAGACGATTCTCCTGCCCCGACCGGGCTGGCGCCTGATCCCCGCTCTGCAGGGAGGATTGGGCGTCGAGCTGGCGGTGGAGCACGCCCCCGACGTCATCCTGCTGGATCTGCACCTCCCGGATATCGCCGGCCGCGAGGTGCTGCGCCTGCTGCGCTCCGATCCGCGCACCGCCGGCACGCCGGTCGTGGTGATCAGCGCGGACGCCACGCCGCGCACCATGCAGACGCTGCTGGCTGAAGGAGCGAACGCATTCCTCCCCAAGCCGCTGGATGTGCGCGAATTCCTGCCGACGCTCGAGCGCTTCCTTGCCCGTCGAACGCGCTGAGCCGATGGACGCAACTCGCTGCACCCTGCTGCTGATCGACGACGAGGAGGCCAACCTCGACCTGCTCGGCGCGGTACTGCGCCCCCGCGGCTTCACCTCGCTGGTGCGGGTGAGCGACCCTCGCGTAGCGGTTGCCGCGTTTCAGGCGTCGCGGCCCGACCTCGTCCTGCTCGACCTGCACATGCCCCACCGCACCGGGTTCGAGGTGCTGAACGAACTTCGCGCCCTGATCCCCGCCGACGACTTCGTTCCCATCCTCGTCCTCACGGCGGATGCCACCCCGGCCGCGCGGGATCGCGCGCTCGGCGAGGGTGCCCACGACTTCGTCACCAAGCCGTTCGACCGCACCGAGGTACTGCTCCGCGTCCGCAACCTGCTGCGCACACGCCTGCTGCACCTCGATCAGCGCCGCGCCCGGGAAGCAGCCGAACGTGCGGCCACCCGCGACCGCATCCTCGCCGAGGCCAGCCGTCTCCTCGGCACCTCACTCGACACCACGACCTCGCTGGCCCAGTTGGCTCAGTTGCTGGCGAGCGGTTGGGCGGATGCCTGCACGATCGACCTGTCGGTGGACGGGACGATGCTGCGCGTGGCATCGTCGCCGCCGTCGGATTCGGGCGCCCGAGACTGGGAGTCAGACCTGCGTGTTCCGCTGGCGGGAAGTGCCGGGGTCGTGGGCTGGCTGACCATGGCGCGTGCGGCGGGCCGCGCTGCGTTCGACGCCGACGACCTGGCGCTCGCCAGCGAGTTGGGCCGACGCGCGGCTCTGGGAGTGGAGAATGCCCGCGCGTTCCAGGCCGCGCAGCAGGCGATCGCCGCGCGCGAGCAGGTGCTGGCCGTAGTCGCACACGACCTGCGGAACCCGCTCGCCGCCGTGCGTTTCGACATCGAGATGCTTCGCTCCGAGCCTGAGCGGCCTTTATCGCAGCAGGATGACCTCACGCTGCAGCGGGTGGAGCAGTCCGTCGCGCGGATGGATGGCCTGATCCAGGACCTGCTCGATATGGCGCGAATCGGCCGCGGCCCACTGGCGATCGAGCGCGCCCCCTGCGACCCCGGCATGCTGATGGTCGAGGCCGCGACCACGCTCAGCCCGCTCGTGGAGGCACAGGGTCTCACCTTCGACGTGCGCGGTCCCACCACCCTGCCAATGCTGAACCTCGATGCGGCCCGACTGGTCCAGGCGGTCAGCAACCTGGTTGGGAACGCAGCCAAATTTGCACACTTCGACGGGCGGGTGGGGCTGTCGTGGGAGCTTGCGAATGGCGAGCTGCGCATCGAAGTGAGCGACGACGGACCGGGCATCCCGCCCGACCAGTTGCAGCACATTTTCGGCGCGTTCTGGCAGGCCCGCCACGCAGACCGCCGCGGCCTGGGCCTCGGCCTGTCCATCGTGCAGGCCATCACCGAAGCGCACGGCGGCCGCCTGTGGGTGGAGAGCGAGGCCGGGCAGGCGACAACCTTCTTCCTCGCGATCCCGGCGAACTGACCCAAGCCCGCAGTTACGTGCCCGGCTCGAAAGGCTCCATGTGCACCAGCACGTACGTTACGGAAGGGACCTGCGCCTTGATCGCAGCTTTGACTTTACCGCTGAGGCTGTGGGCTTCCGCAAGCGT
>Ga0182737_1003137_pt1 | contig 12552 bp, 12 predicted proteins | sample eDN5th30CBELigOP_FD_128878 | JGI IMG/M metagenome (GOLD analysis project Ga0182737, IMG submission 128878) | Enriched Organic Plus compost microbial communities from Emeryville, California, USA - eDNA 5th pass 30_C BE-Lig OP (version 2) (version 2) ... | reverse complement strand
CTGGGAACTGGCGCGCAGCGTCTTGGTGATAGCAGCGGACTCCACGCCGGATATCTCCACCGAATAGCCCAGCGGGTCCGCGGCATGGACGGGATTTGTCAGAAGGCCAAGGCCGATCGCGGCAGCCAGCGCATGACGGTTGCATCTCGGCGACATTGCACCGAGTTTGCCCATTCCGGCGCCGAAATGAAAGGTCGCGGGGCCGCACGCCGGTATGGCGGCCCCGCTGGAAACACCTTTGGAAGTCGTGCGTTACCAGTCCACCACCGAACCGTCATCGGCGTCGAACTGCGGCAGATAGGGGCGGGGTTCGCCCACCTGGGCCATCAGCTTGTTCTCGTCGATGGTGATGCCCAGGCCCGGATCGGTCAGCAGCGGGCGATAGCCGTCCACGATGGGCGGCAGCGGCTTGGCCAGCAGGTCGGAATATTCGTTGTCGCCGCGTTCCTGGATCAGGAAGTTCGGAATCGACGCCGCGATCTGCAGGCTGGCCGCCAGCGAGCAGGGGCCTTGCGGATTGTGGGGCGCGATGGGCGCGTAATAGGCCTCGGCCATGCCCGCGATGATCTTCAGTTCGGTGATGCCGCCCGCATAGCAGACGTCGGGCTGCAGGATCATCGCCGCCTTCTTCTCCAGGATTTCCTTGAAGCCCCATTTGGTGAAGATGCGCTCGCCGGTGGCCAGCGGCACGCGGGTCTTGCTGGCCAGTTCGGCCATCACATCCACGTTCAGCGCCTGGACCACTTCCTCGTAGAACCACGGATTGTATGGCTCCAGCGCCGCCATCAGGCGGATCGCGGTGGTGGGCTGTACCGCGCCGTGGAATTCCACGCCGATATCCACGCTGGGGCCCATCTTCTTGCGCAGGGCCGCGAAGCCTTCCACGGCCTCGGAGACGAACTTGTCGCCTTCATTATACTTGGTCGGCTTGCGGCCCGCGAGATTCTGCAGCTGCACTTTCATGGCGCTGACGCCGCTCTTGGCGTCGGGCCGGCCATAGACGCGGCAGCGGTCGCGGGTGGGGCCGCCCATCAGCCTGTGGACGGGCAGGTTGTAGACTTTGCCGGTGATGTCCCACAGCGCCTGGTCGATGCCCGACGAGATCGCCGTCTTGACCGGGCCGCCGCGATAGAAGGCGCCGCGATGGATCGCCTGCCAATGATGCACCACGCGGGTGGGGTCCTGACCGATCAGGTAATGGCCGACTTCCAATGCTCCGGCGGCGCAGGCCTTGGCGTCGTCCTTCAGCATCTCGCCCCAGCCGGTGATACCGGCATCGGTGGAGATCTTCACGAAGACCCAGGAATTCTTCAGCACGAAGCTTTCGATCTTGGTGACGCGGATCTTCTCGCGCGCGCCCAGCGCGGCGGACTGGCCGCGGGCGGGCAGGGTGCCGCCCAGGCCGAACAGGGCGGCCGGTCCCAGAAGGCTGGCAAGCGTATTGCGGCGGGTGATCATGTGCGTTCCCCTTTTCTTTGTCGTGTTGTTTTGTTCGGAGGCTAGCCACCGCCTTGCCCCGCTGTCCAGTGCGCAGGGCTGTCCCGTCAGGGGGCAAACGCTTCCAGTGCGTCCGCGACGGGCAGGATGGAAAGCTGCGCCGCCGTGCCGTTGCCGGCAAAGCGGCTGGCATGCCGCAGCCCGGCGGGGGCATGGACGATATCGCCGGGCTCGGCGACGATGTCGGGGCGGCCTTCGATCCGGTAGCGGACCCGCCCTTCCAGCACCAGCCAGGTTTCGCTGGCGCCGATATGGAAATGCTCCCGATCTCCGCCGAGGGCGCCGCCGGGACCGTCATGAGGCGCGCGTCCGCGCGTGATGCGGGCGGAGAGGAAATCGTCGCGTACCACATCGGTCACGCCGTCCGGCACGGCATCGGTGCGATAGTCGGTGGCGGGCTTTGCGCCGTCATATCCGGCGGGCGGACTGTAATAGCCGACCTTGACGTAGCGGGTGCCGGGCCGCGGCGCAGGTGTCGCGTCCGCCGCATAAACCGGCGGGGCCAGTGTCTGGGTGATCTCGAACCGCCGCGCGGGTGCGTCGCCCAGCGTTTCGACATGGAAGAAACGCAGCGAGGGTACCTGCACCAGGATACCCGGCGTGGCGGTGAACGGTTCGACGCCGTCAATCACCACCCGCAACCGGCCCGACTGGACGGCGAACAGGATCACCGTGTCGGAATACATCCGGCGGGGCGAAACCTCGCCCGGCGCGGTCTGGATATAGGTGCCGGTCAGGCCATCGGCATCGCGCACCAGCGTTTGCGACCAGCTTTTCTCTCCCGCATGGGCGCGCAGCAGGTCGGCCAGCTTCCAGTGAAGCTGGCTGGAGGCGGGCGCGGCAACGGGCTTGGGAGCCCAGGCCTGTTTCAGGGCCTGGGCGGAGGCAGGCGCGGCCGCCAGCAGCAGCAAGATCAGGATACGGATCATCATGGCGCCTGCCGCGACGGATTTTCGGGATCGAGATTGTTCATGTTGCCGGTGGGAAAGATCGCCAGCCGGGTCGCCATGCCGCCGCCGGTGAAGTTGTTGCGATGGTAGCGGCCGTGCGGGACATAGACCACATCGCCCTGTTCGACGATGAAAGGCTCGGCGCCTTCGAGCTGGAAATCCAGCTTCCCTTCCATGATGAAATAGAACTCGTTGGTTTCGGTGTGCCAGTGGCCCAGGTCGGTGCGCGCGGGCGTGGCGATGCTCATGCCGCGGATCAGGCTGCCTGCCTTGAGGAAGCGCCCGGCGCGGACCTTGCCGCCCACAACGTCCCGGTCGAAGTCCAGATAGACCTTGGCGGGATCGAGCCGCGTCGCGGCGGGCGCGGCATAGGCGATGCGGACATAGTCCTGGCCTTCCACCGGCACGGGCGTTTCGTCCGCCGCATAGACGGGCAGCGCCCCGGCATGGGTCACTTCAAAGCGCAGCACCGGCGTGTCGCCCAGGGTTTCCATGTGGAAGGCGGTGCGCGCGGGCACCTGCACGATCATGCTCTTGCCCGCCTCGAACGGTTCCAGTCCCTCGATGCTCACCCGCATCCGGCCCGACTGCACGATCCAGAACATCTCGGTATCGGCATAGAACAGTGTCTTGGTGCGTTCGCCCGGCGCCATCTGGATGAAGCGGGCGAGATAATGTGTGTCGCGCACCACGGTCTGCGACCAGCCTGGCTGTCCCGCATGCGCGGCCAGCACCTCGGACAATTTCCAGTGCGGCCGGTTGGGCGCGTTCCAGGCGGTCAGCGGATCGGGGCGGGGCGACAGCGCATATTTGAGAATGCGCGTGGGGATCTGGGATGCGGGCGCGGAGACGGTCTGGGCGGAGGCGCCTGCCGTCACCAGCAGCGCCGCCAGGGGCATGAACGCAAATCGCATGACAGCCTTTCCGCCTTGGTTCCTGATAAAAGGTCATCCCCGGCCGGGGGCGTCAACCGCTTCGCGCTGTTTCGCTGGGGGCGATTCGATCCGGTGTTCAGCCCGAATCCCGCCCACACTTTATAAATTGCTGGACGATTGCGGGCCCGTTTCGGGGGTGCCGCTGCGGGTTTGTGTGCAGTTGCAGCGTGGCGGATTGCCGTCCCCGGCAAATTCCAGCCGTTCGTGGTGCCGGGGCTTCACTGTAACACTTTGATTACAAACGGTATTAACAGGGTTGCAACAATAGCATGCGACTGTTGTTGCAAGTCACTTGCAAATAGGGAGGGGGCGTGGTTCAAGTCCCCCGCAAGTGAGGGGACAGCATGGCCGCATCGGGCGACGCGCAACAGGCGCCGAAACGATCCGTCCGGTCCGTTCCACCGGTCCGGCGGATCGCCATTGGCGATCTGATGGGCGGGGGGCGTGAAGCGGTTCTGCTGCATGACGGTATCGAGTACCGCCTTCGTCTCACGAGCAACGGCAAGCTGATCCTGACCAAATAGGACAGAGCCGTCACTGCGTTGCGTTGCCAAGCCAGCCCCTGCCGCATGTTGCGGCGCGAAAAGGAAGCCAGCCAGGTCCAAGTGAAACAGATGCTGAACCTTGAAGGGGCCCTCTCCATGATTTCCATTTCCAACCGTCACAAGAACCGCGTCCTGTCGGGCGCTTCGCTCGGCGTGCTGGGCACGCTGCTGCTGGCCATGCCCGCCGCGGCGCAGCCGGTCCAGCTCGGCCCCGTCTCGGTCCAGGACCAGGCGAACAGCTACAAGGCCGAAAGCGCCGATCCGCGCCGTACCGCGCCGCTGCGCGACACGCCCCAGACGGTCACCGTCATCACCAGCAAGCTGATCGCCGACCAGAACCTGCTGAACCTGCGCGACGTTCTGACCAACACCGTGCCGGGCATCACCTTCACCGCCGGCGAAGGCGGCGGCGGTTATGGCGACGGCATCAATCTGCGCGGCTACAGCGCCACCAGCGACATCACTGTCGACGGCGTGCGCGACAGCGCCCAGTACACCCGTACTGACCAGTTCAACATCGAACAGATTGAAGTCACCAACGGCGCCAACTCCGTCTTCAACGGCGGCGGCGCTGTGGGCGGCGGAATCAACCTGGTTACCAAGACCCCCACGGGCAACGACTTCGGCGTGGTTTCCGCCGGTGCGGGCACCGACGATTACGGCCGCCTGACCGTGGACGCCGAGCGCTCCTTGGGCGACGGCGTTGCGCTGCGCCTGAACGGCATGCTGCACAACAACCGCGCGCCGGGCCGCGACGTGGAGAAGTTCACCCGCTTCGGCTTCGCTCCGTCGCTGGCGGTCGGCCTGGGTTCGCCCACCACCTTCACCCTGTCCTACCTGTACCAGCATGACGATAACGTGCCGCAGTACGGCCAGCCCTTCTTCTTCAACCAGTACAATGATGGCGCGCTGCCGGGCGTGGATCGCAGCACCTATTTCGGCTACAGCAACCGCGACCGCCAGAAGATCACCACCCACATGGTGACCGGCATCCTGAGCCACCAGTTCTCGGATTCGCTGTCGATCCGCAATCTGACCCGCTACGCCCGCGTTTCCCAGTTCAGCCGCGTGAACCCGCCCCAGGGCACCGTCTGCCTGCTCAGCGGCATCAATCCGTCCAATGGCGCGGCTTGCGCCGCCGTGGGCACCTTCGCGCCGGGCGGTCCCGCCGGTGGCGAACGCGACACGCTGAACACCACTGTGTACAACCAGACCGATCTGCGCTGGAACGGTACGCTGGGCGGCCTGCAGCACAATGTCGTGCTGGGTGCGTCGTTCCTCAGCGAGACGTTCGAGCTGGCGTCCGGAAACTCGCAGCGCACCGCTGCCGGTGTTTCGCCCGGCTACCCGCTCAAGAACATCGTCAACCCGAACAATGTCTATACCGGCCCGGTCAACTATTTCCTGACCGGTACGCAGGATGGCGAGCGCAATACCCAGGCCGTCTATCTGTTCGACGACATCAAGCTCAGCGAGCAGTTCTCGATCAATGCCGGCATCCGCTACGACCATAACGAAGGCAAGAACACCTCTGCTTCCTTCGCCGTGCCCAGCGGTGTGCAGACGCCCGGTGGCACCTTCCGCAACCAGGACGATCTGCTGTCCTATCGCGTGGGCCTGGTCTTCAAGCCGGTGGAGGAGGCAAGCATCTACGCCGCCTACTCCAACTCGCGTACCCCGTCCCAGTCCGCCGTCAACGGCGGATGCAGCGCGGCAACCTGCAATGTGTCGCCGGAAAAGGCGGTCAGCTACGAGATCGGCGCCAAGTGGGATCCGTTCCAGGGCCTGTCGCTGGCGGCGGCGCTGTTCCGCAACGAGCGCTCCAACTACAAGGTGGCCTCGAACGATCCGACGGTTCCGGACCAGGTTCTGGACGGTTCCTCGCGGGTGGACGGCCTCACCCTGAGCGTCACCGGCACCATCATGGAAGGTTGGGACGTCTTTGCCTCCTACACCTATCTGGACAGCGAAGTGATCCAGGGCGTGTCCAACTACTGCGTCGCCAATCCGGGCGCGGCGGGCTGCTTCGCCGCCAACACGCCGCTGGCCGGCAATCCGCTGACCAATACGCCGGATCATGGCGTCAGCCTGTGGACCACCTACCGCATCCTGCCGGAGCTGAATGTCGGTTATGGCATCACCTATCAGGGTGATTACTACCTGAACAACGGCGCGGCGCCGCTGTTCAAGACCGGCAGCTTCGTCAACAACCGCGTGATGATCGCCTATGACGTGACCGACAACTTCACGATCCAGGGCAACATCAACAACCTGCTGGATGAGACCTACTTCATCCGTATCCGCAACAATGGCTGGGCCACGCCCGGCGATGGCCGTAGCTTCACCGTCACGGGCAGCTACAGGTTCTAAGGATGACAGAGCGATGATGCTGCGGATCCCGGGACTTCTCGACGCCTCCGGCGTCGCCGTGATCCGCGGCATCATTGACTCCGCCGAATGGACCGACGGCAACGTCACGTCCGGACGGCAGGCCGCCCAGGCCAAGCGCAACATGCAACTGCCCGAGAAATCGGCGGCGGCGCGCCAGGCGGGCGACCTGATCATGGCGGCGCTGGAGAAGAACGGGCGTTTCTTCTCCGGCGCGTTGCCGCTCAAGATCTATCCGCCGCTGTTCAATCGCTATGAAGGCGGCATGACATTCGGCACCCATATCGACAACTCCGTGCGCTTCGTGCCCGGCACTCCGGTGCGGGTCCGCACCGACCTTTCGGCCACGGTATTCCTCACCGATCCGGCGGACTATGACGGCGGCGAGCTGATCGTGGAGGACACCTATGGCGAGCACACCGTCAAGCTGGCGGCGGGCGACATGGTCCTTTATTCCGCGACCAGCCGCCACAATGTCACGCCGGTGACACGCGGTGCCCGCATATCATCCTTTTTCTGGATACAGAGCATGGTCCGCGACGAGCGCGCCCGCACCATGCTGTTCGACCTGGATGCCGCCATCCAGTCGCTGCGCGGCAGGACCGGCGACAGCGACGAACTCATCACCCTGACCGGGCTGTATCACAATCTTCTCCGCCGCTGGGCGGACGCATGAGGATGATGCCATGAAGTTCGCCACGATCCGCCGCGCCATGTTCCAGATTCACATGTGGGTGGGCCTTGTGCTGGGCCTGTTCCTGATCGTGCTGACGCTGTCGGGCGCGATCCTGGTCTATGACGACAAGATCGCCGACCTGTTCAATGCGCCGCCCAAGGCGGTCACGGCAGGCCAGCGCCTGCCCATCTCCATGCTGGCGGCCTCGGCGCGCGGTGTGGCCGAGTCGCGGGGTTTCGCCGGCCAGGCCACCGTGGTCCTGCCGGAGGAGGCGGGCGATGCCGCCATCGTGCGGTTCATGCGCGCTCCGCCCCGCGAGGGGGCTCGTGAAGGGGGGCGTCGTGCCGGCCGCGACAGCGCGCCGGGCGCGCGCCGCGAAGGCGCTGCCCCGCCCCCGGCCCGTGGCGGCGGTATCCAGGTCTATCTCGATCCGGTTTCGGGTCAGGTTCTGGCCACGCGGCGTGCCGGACTGCCGCCCGTTTTCGCGCTGCTGCACCAGATCCACGGCAGCTTCACGCTGGGCCGCGATTTCGGCCGTCCCTTTGTCGGCTGGCTGGGCGTCGCCATGCTGGCGCTGGGCATAAGCGGACTGGTGCTGTGGTGGCCAAAGCGCGGCCAGTGGAAATACGCCTTCCTGGTGCGGCCCACGGCCAAGGGGCTGCGCTTTCACCGCGAACTGCATTCGGCGGCGGGCATCTGGATTTTCGTCGTCTTCATGGCGGTGAGCTTCTCGGGCGTCGCCATCACCTTTCCTCAGACCGTGCGCGCGCTGGTGGGTGGCGGCGAGGCGCCGCGTTCCGGCTTGAATCTGCGTGAAGGTCCGCGTGTGGCGCCGGTGGCGGACACCAAACCCATCGCGCCAGATGCGGCGCTGCTGATCGCCCAGAAGGAGGTGCCGGGCGGCGCGGTCCGCAGCGTTACCATCCCCGCGCGCCCCACCCAGGCCTATAGCGTGGCGCTAACCTCGCGCTTCGGCACCACGGCCACCGTCTTCATCAATCCCTACACCGCCGCGGTGATCGCGGTGCGCGATCCCGCCAATAGCGGTGGCGCCGACAGCTTCATGGCGCTGCAACGGCCCATGCATGACGGTCAGGGCCTGGGTCCGGTGTGGGAGTTCCTGGTTTTTCTATCGGGCCTGGTGCCGACCCTGTTCGTGGTGACCGGAGTCATCATGTGGTGGAAGAAGCGCCAGCGCCGCCTGCCCATGTCCCGGATGACGGACGATGTGGCGCCACCGGAGGCTGTGTGATGACTGTTCCATTCCCCCTGGATGCCTTTGACGACGCGATGTCGCTGCACAGAAAGCCGTCCGGGCGCTTCAGCCGCGAAAAGCTGGTCAGCATCGGCATCACCGTGGCAATCCATGCCGTGATCGCGGTGGGCGCGCTGACCGCCGTGCATGTCCAGACGCTCAAGGTGCCCAAGGTCCTTACCGTGCAGATCGCCGAGGAGCAGAAGGTGGAACCGCCGCCCGACCTTGCGCCCAAGCCGGTACTGGCCCAGCCCACGATGGTCACCGTGCCCATGCCCGATATCACCATCCAGAGCGTGACGCCGCCGCCCATTACCGCCCAGGTTTCCCAGCCGCGACCCGCGCCGGTGGCCATGCCCGCGCCGCCAAGCAAGGGTGTCGCCGAAGGCCGTGACAGCTATTTCGGCCGCCTGCTGGCCCAGCTCAATCGCTACAAGCGCTACCCGCATGCCGCGCGCAGCGCCCGTATCACCGGGGTTGTGATGCTGCATTTCGTGATGGATGCGCAGGGCAGGGTGTTGTCCTACGAGATCGCCAAGAGCTCCGGCCGTGCCGCGCTGGACCAGGAGGCGCTGGATCTGATCCAGCGTGCCCAACCCCTGCCGCCGCTTCCGCTCGATTTCCCCACCCGTACGCTGGATGCGGTGGTGCCGATCGAATTCACATTGAACATGCGCTGAACCGGCTCATCCGCTGGAAAATCCATCCATATGTTTAGAATGATCCTAATATTCAATTTTATTGCTATCCCGACTTTACTGGGTTAGACACGCCGCGCCGGCGGCTCCTGGGGATTTGACGTGCGTAAACTTATCAATCAGCGCCAGCGCTCCTGGCTTTTGCGCCAGTTCCGGCAGTGGCACTGGATCAGTTCGGCCGTCTGCCTTGTCGGCATGTTCCTGTTCGCCATTACCGGCCTGACGCTCAATCATGCCGCCGCGATTTCCTCCGATCCGCAGGTCACGGCCAGGTCCGGCACCCTGCCGCCGTCACTGATCGCGGCGCTGAAGGCAATGCCCGCCGACGCCAAGGCGCCCGTGCCGGACGCGGTGCGCGCCTGGATCAAGACCAACATGGGCGTCACGCTGCGCGCTGTGGGCAATGAATGGTCCGATGACGAGATTTATGCGGCGTTGCCGCGTCCGGGCGGCGACGCCTTCCTCACCATCGATCGCGGAAACGGCGCCGTCGCCTACGAGCTGACCGACCGCGGCTGGATTTCCTATCTCAACGACCTGCACAAGGGCCGCAACACCGGCGATGTCTGGTTCTGGTTCATAGATGTCTTCGCCGTGGCCTGCCTGGTGTTCTGCATCACCGGCCTGGTCCTGCTGCAACTGATGGCCGAACAGCGCAAATCCACCTGGCCGGTGGTGAGCGCTGGCCTGGTCATTCCCCTGCTTATCGCCGTTCTGTTCATCCATATGTGAGGTTGTCCATGCGTTTCCTGCTTACCGCCGCCGTGGCGACTGCCGTGACCGGCAGCGCCGCCATCGCCAACGCCGCCGAGCTGACGGTCAGCGTGGAGGTGCCCAAGATCAATGTCGCCGAATATCACCGCCCCTATGTCGCCATCTGGCTGGAAGACAGCGCCGGCAAGGTCACCAACCTGGCGGTCTGGTACAACGTCAACAACAACAAGAAGGAAGGCGAGAAGTGGCTGAAGGATATGCGCCAGTGGTGGCGCAAGTCCGGCCGCGAACTGGCGATGCCGGTGGATGGCCTGTCCTCTCCCACCCGCGCGCCCGGCACGCATCAGGTGCGCTTCGATGGCGCGGCCTCGCCGCTGAAGGCGCTGGCGCCCGGCAACTACAAGCTGGTGGTGGAAGCGGCCCGCGAAGTCGGCGGCCGCGAACTGGTCAGCCTGCCGTTCCAGTGGCCTGCCGCCGGCGCCGCGAACGCCATCACCGCCGACGCCAAGGGCTCCAGCGAGCTGGGCGCCGTCAAGCTTTCCCTCAAGTAACATGAACATCCTGGAGAAAAACAACATGAAGAAGCTTCTTGCCATTCTCGCCTTGTCCGCCGCGCTGGCGACGCCCGCCGCCGCGCACCGCGCCTGGGTCCTGCCCAGCGCCACCATCGTCTCCGGCGAAGGCCAGTGGATAACGGTGGATGCCGCCGTGTCCAACGACCTGTTCTATTTCGAGCATTTCCCGCTGCAACTGGGCGGCTTGTTCATCACCCAGCCCGACGGCACCGACGGCAAGGCGCAGAACAGCGCGACGGGCCGTTATCGCAGCACCTTCGATGTCGAGCTGAACAAGCCCGGCACCTGGCGGATAGGTGTGAAAAATGAAGGCTTCTTCGCCAGCTACCGGCTGAATGGCGAGCGCAAGCGCGCCCGTCTCAAGGCCGAGGAGATCAAGACCGGTATTCCCGCCGGCGCGACCGAGGTACGCCTGACCGAAACCTCTGGCCGCAACGAAACCTTTGTCACCAATGGCAAGCCCAGCGAGGTCAAGCCGATCGGCCAGGGGCTGGAATTGATCCCCATCACCCATCCCAACAATCTGGTGGCGGGCGAGAAGGCCGACTTCCGCTTCCATATCGATGGCAAGCCCGCCGCCAACCTGGAAATCGAACTGGTGCCGGGCGGCAATCGCTATCGCGACGCGCTGGGCGATATGAAGCTCAAGACCGACGCCAATGGCGCATTTTCGGTCACCTTCCCGAACCCCGGCATGTACTGGCTGGAGGCCAGCGCCGAGGGCAAGAGCAGTGTGCCTGACGTCACCCGCCGCGTTTCCTATATCGCGACGCTGGAAGTCCTGCCCCAGTAACGACCGGCAGGCGCCGTGATGCCTTAAGGCGTCACGGCGCGCCGGGCCGGGCGGCCGCCCCGGCAATCAGTGGCAACATCGGGCCTGCCTGCTCCATCCGGGGCAAAGGGATATTCGCCGGAATTTCCGGGCGATTTGCCGAGGCCGTTGCCTTGGCCCGCGCCGCCGCGCTAACGTCCGGCCATGCTGCGACTGGCGATCCTCAAGCGGGCCTGCGCGACGCTTTGCGTCGCGCTGACGCTCGTCTTTGTGGGGGCCGCGGCGGCCAGCACGATCAATGCCGTGCAGCACATGAACGGCGATCCGGGCGTGCACGACCATGTCCTGTTCAGCAATATCTCGCTGGACGATGACGACAATCATTCCGACATCCATTCCGGGGATTCCGGTTCGCACCATCATCATCACGGCGATATCAGCACCGGCATGGCGGCCATGACCGCCTCCGGCGTCGCCATGCCGATGGCCACCGGAGACCGCTACCAGCTGGCCCGCGACCATGTCCGGGTCAGCGTCCGGCTGTCGCTGCCCGAACGCCCTCCCAGAGCCTGACGTTTCCAGCGACCGAGCGCCGCGCCCCACAGCGCGGGATCTTTCACGTCTGGCCGTGAGGCTTCATCATGTCCGTTCTTTTTCGCGCGCGCATTCCTGCGCGCATCGTTCCGGCTCTCTTTGTCCTGTATGTGGCGCTGTCGCCCATGCCCGCGGCGGCGCGGCTGCTGCCGGTCACGCCGCAGCAGGCCCAGCGGCTGGGAATCCGCACCGCGCCGGTTCAGCCCGCCGCCACCCAGGCCGGTGTCTCGGTGCTGGGCCGTGTGACGCCCGCGCCCGACTCGCGTGTACCGGTTTCGGCGCCTTTCGCAGGGACGGTGCGAAGCCTGGTGGGGCTGGAAGGGGCGCAAGTGAAGAAAGGCGCGGTGCTGGCGGTGATCGCCAGCGCCGACATGCACGCCGCCCAGGCCAAGCTGCGCGGGCAGGCGGCACATGCCCGGTCGGCCAAAGCGGCGGCGAGCCGTGCGCGGGCCCTTGTGGCCGAGGGTATCGCCCCGGCCAGCCGCGCCGAGGAAGCCGAAGCCGACGCGGCGGCGGCGACCGCCGAACTGGCGGCGTTGCAGAGCGCCACGGCGCACGCCTCCGGTGCGGCGGGCGGTGAATACCGGCTGCTGGCGCCGGTGGACGGGCGGGTAGCGGCCATCTCCGTCGCGGCGGGCGATCAGGTGACGGCGATGCAGCCTGTGCTGGTGATGGACACCGGCGACGGTGTCTGGGTGGAAGCTGCCTTGCCTGCGGGCATGATCGGCCGCGTCGCGGCGGGCGATGGCGCGCGGGTGGAAGGCGGCACAGCCACGGGTGTGGTGGTTGCGGCAGGCACCAGCATCGATCCGAAAACACGCTCTGCCACGGTGCGGGCGCGGCTGACCGATCCGGCGGGGCTGGTGACGGGCCAGACGGTGCGCCTGTCCGTCTTCCGCAAGGCGCAGGGCGGCAGCTTCAACATCCCGCGCAACGCGGTCACGCAACTGGCG
>Ga0182737_1003136_pt1 | contig 12558 bp, 8 predicted proteins | sample eDN5th30CBELigOP_FD_128878 | JGI IMG/M metagenome (GOLD analysis project Ga0182737, IMG submission 128878) | Enriched Organic Plus compost microbial communities from Emeryville, California, USA - eDNA 5th pass 30_C BE-Lig OP (version 2) (version 2) ... | reverse complement strand
CGGGATGGCGGGATGGCGGGATGGCGGGATGGCGGGATGGCGGGATGGCGCGATGGCGGGATGGCGGGATGGCGGGATGGCGGGAGGCGGGATGGCGCGATGGCGCGATGGCGCGATGGTGACTCGGACGTGAGTTGCAGGGCGCCGGGGTGACCGGCGCGTTTGCGTTACTTGCGTGAATCGCGGAAGAAGCCGGCGATTTTCCGCGCCAGCGATGACACGTCGCCGTCGGAGTTCGTCATGACGGACACGACCATGTCTTCGTCGGGGAGTATCATGAGGTATGCGCGTCCGCCGAGCACACTTCCGCCATGGGCGATGCTGCGCGTGTTCGCAGCATCGTCATTGCCGAGCGCGACGTTCTGGACATTCCAGCCGTAGCCGTACGCCGTCGGGGCGCCCGATTTCAGTCGTTGCGGGGTCCAGAACAGATTAAGCGTCGCGCTGTCGAGCAACTGCCCGTTCATCATGGCAAGCCCGAATTCCACCAGTTCGCTCGGCGTCGACAGGAAACCGCCCGCCGCCATCGGGCAGCTCATATCGATGTCGTGCCCGCGTCGCAGCGCGCTGTACGCCGCTCGGTCATACTTCACCGATTCGCCCGACTCATCGCCGAGGTCCGGCACGGTCTGCTCCATGCCCGCGGGAGAGAACACCTCGCGGTCCATGAACTCGAGGTACGGCTCGCCCGCCGCCGCTTCGACCACCGCGCCCACGAGCTGGTAGCCGAAATTCGAATACTGCCACCGGGTTCCGGGCTCGAAAACCAGCGTGTCGTCGGCCACGGCCTTCATCGCTTCCCGTGCGGTTGCGCACTGCGACTGCCGAAGCGTCTCGGCCACCCCATCGGAGCGAATCACCCCGGCAATGTGCCCCATCAACTGGCCGGTCGTGATCGGCCACTTCTTCTCCGGGAAATCAGGCAGGTACGTCTGGATCGGCACGTCGAAGTCCAGGCGACCGCGCTCGTACAGCAGACCCGCCGCCGTCGCGGTCAGCGACTTCGAGATACTCCCCACCGGGTACAGCGTCTCCGTCGTCGCAAGGGTCTCCTGCGAGAGGTCGGACCAGCCGAAGGCTTCGGTCCAGACGATCTCCCCATTCCGCGCGATGGCGAGGGACAGGCCGGGGAGGTGGTCCTCGCGGATCAGCCGGCGCGCGGCGGCGCGGGCCGAGTCGGCCGCCTCCGCGAAGGCCGGCGCGGGCGCGATCCCCACCTGCGACGGGGTGTGGAGCAGCGGGCTGTCGTCCGCGCAGCCGGCGATGGTCGCGGTGAGGCACGCGATCGTGGCGAGTCGGGCGCGCTTGGCGTTGGTTGGCGTCATCGTCTGCGAATCGTCAGGAGTCAGGGTAGTTGGCCGCAAGTCTTACGCAATCCGCAGCGTTCGGGATTCGGAATCGTCGGGATCTTCGTGGCGGGCTGGCGCAGGGGGGGCCCAGGTGCAGGTGAGGGTGCGGGTGCGGGTGCGGGTGCGGCCGCGAAGTGTCCAAACGGGGTGCAGTACAGCGCGCGTGGTCAGTTGTGCGGCATCTGGCGAGTGAATTGACCACACGAGTCCGATTTTGGCGGCACGATTGGTCAATCGATCGTTCTGATGCCGCACAATTGACCATGCGCTCCGGTAAGCTACCGCGTTTGGACGATTCACGAAGCTCGCGAGTACGCAGAGCGCCCGACCGCGCCGATGTGCGGCTCGCCAGGTCAATCGACGGCAAGTGCACTCACGCGAATCGCCCGATTCCGGCGCCGCGCGCGATGCGTGGTCGATTGACCGCACAGCCCGGCCATTCGATCGCGGCAAGCTGTCCCCGGCCAGCATGGTGTTGCCCCGCATCCGCTGCATCTTGGGCGAATGTACCGAGGGCATCGTGTGCGATTCAGCGTGACGGCACGGCGCTCCGGGTGCTCCGGGTGCTCCGGGTGCTCCGGGTGCTCCGGGAAGCGAGCTGCGCATCGCCCACTCCAACGAGAATCGCGGGGCCGGCGCGCGCATCGTCCGCCCATCAATGATGGCCAGAGCGGGGAAGCGACAATGAAGAAGCGGTTCGCCGATGAGGAGTTGCTCGAGCAGGTCGCCGCGGAGCAGGGCGGGCTGGTAACCCGGGCGCAATTGCTGGAGCGGGGATTGACGCGGTATTCGATCGACGGTCGAGTGCGCGCGAAGCGGTTGCACTTGCTGCATCGCGGGGTGTACCGACTCGGCCCCGTCCAGTCGACGCACGCGCGTGAATTCGCTGCGGTCCTCGCCAGCGGTCCGACCGCGGTCGTCAGCCATCGGAGCGCGGCGTGGCTGTGGCAGCTCATTCCGGATCCGGGCGACGCGAGTCCGGTGGAACTCACGATGCCTGCCAGTGATCGGTGTCGCCGTCCGGGGATTCGGGTACATCGCGCGGGTTTGCAGCCTCAGGAAATCGCGCAGTTCGACGGAATCCCACTCACGACTCCCCTCCGCACGATCCAGGACCTCGCGACCGTCCTCCCGAGCCGCGAACTGGAGAGCGCGCTTGCGCAGGCGGAGCGCCTGAATCTGCTGGACCGGCGTGATCTCGCCCAGCGGCTCGCGACCCGTAGCCGAAAGCCCGGCACACCGTTGCTCCGCACACTGCTCGCCGAGGAGACGGGACCGGCGTTCACGCGATCAGAAGCCGAAGAGCGCCTGTTAGGGCTAATCCGCAAGGCACAACTCCCCGCGCCGGAAACAAACGTCCGGGTCGGCAGTTACGAAGTCGACTTCTACTGGCGACGCGAGCGGTTGGTGGTGGAGGTCGATGGGCACGCCTTCCATGCGACGAACCGGGCGTTCGAGAACGACCGCCGACGGGACAGTTCACTTGCGGCGAGCGGAATCCGGGTGATGCGCGTAACCTGGAAGCAGCTCACGAGCGAACCGGAAGCGATGCTCGTGCGACTCGGACAGGCGCTGGTTCGCGGCAGCGGCGAACGGTGAACGAGCGGGCCGTGGTGCGTGCGGGAGCGACTGGAGCCGCCGGCGGGATTGTCCGCGGGGGCGCTGTGTTGTGTGGCGATCGCACAGGCATCGACGCAGACTGACCAAAACGGGCGCTGCGGCTGGAGCTTGGTCACTTGTGCGGCATCAGACCCGTGTATTGACCATTCCTTTACAGGCTCGACGTGACGATCGGTCAATTGTCGGGTCAGATGCCCCAGAATTGACCATGCGCTCGGTGGAGTGGGGCATTTGGACGATCCGCGGCAGCACCATCCGCCGCGTACTGCCCAATGGCGGTGACGTGCGCGACCACGGGAGCGACCGTCCATCGCTAATCCGACTTCAGCGTGATCGCGGGCTCCACTGTGGTCGCGCGGCGCGCGGGGAGGATCGTGGCGAGCAACGCGACGGCGAGGAGAATCGCACCGCCGATGAGGTACGGGAGCGGCTCGCGCGGGGAAACGTCGAACAGCAGCGGCGCCACGAATTTCGAGGCGGCGGCTGCGAGGATGATCCCGACGATCACGCCGGCGGCGGCGACGCGCATCCCGTCTTTCATGATCAGGGTGATAACGTCGCGCGCGCGGGCGCCGAGTGCGATGCGCACGCCCATCTCGCGGGTGCGGCTGGCGACGGCCCACGACAGCATGCTGTAGAGCCCGATCGCGGCGAGGAGCAGGCCGAGGATGCCGAAGGTAGTGAACAGCACCGCGCCGAGTCGCCAGGACTCGAGCTGCGGGTCGACCAGCGACTGCAGCACGCGCACGTTCACGTAGGGCAGGCCTGAGCGAATCGCCTGGAGCTCGCGTGTGACCGGCCTGACGAGGGCGGCCGCATCGATGTCCTGCGATGAACGCAGCGACGCCGCGTCCGCGTCCCGCCCCAAACGCAGCGACCACGCGCCCGCATCTGCTGTTCGGCTCTTCGCACGTACGAACAGCGCGAACGTGCTGTTGCGCACCTGTTCCTGCGCGAGCGGTACGTAGTACTGCATGACATCGGTTCGGACGATGCCGTGGGTGCGCACATCCTCGACCACGCCGACGACGGTGCTGCATGCGGCCGGGTTGTCATCATCGCCGCCGATGTACACACACTTCCCGAGCGCACTTTCACCGGGCCAGAGCAGGCGAGCCATGGTCTGCCCGAGCACGGCGACGGGCGCCGTGCCTTTGCGGTCCTGATTGCTGAATGCGCGGCCTTCGAGAACACGGATATCCGTCGTCTGAAAATACGATGGCGTGACCAGCGTTATGTAGGGCCCGCCCGTCGGGGGAATCGGCACTGAATCGACGCCCTCCGCGCGGAACGTGGTGGCTCTGCTCGATTCCATGGGGACGGCCGAACTGATTGCCGTGCTCTCAACACCGGGGGTGCGCGCGACGCGCTCCATGGCCTGCTCGTAGAACTCCCGGATTTGCGCCGTCTTCATGTCGAGCAGGTGCAGATCGACATCGGCGACCAGCGTACGATGCGGATCGAAGCCGAAATCGAAGCGCGCGGCATTCTGCAGACTGCGCACGAACAACGTCGCGCCGATCAGCAGCACAACGGAGAACACGGCCTGTGTGAACAGCAGTGCGACGCGCAGTCGTGAACGCTGTCGCCCCTCACGCGCACCGCTCCTGAGCGACGGGATTACGGCTTCGCGCAGCATCTGGATTCCGGGTGGCAGGAGGGTCGCCGCGAGCGTGAAGAGAACGGCAATCGCAAGGAAGCCGAGCATGCGCGCATTCAGCACACCGTCGCCGGCGTGAATGTCGCGCAGCAGCACGGCATGCAGCAGCGTCGCACCGTAGTGTGCGATGAGCAGTGCGCCGGCCGCAGCAATCGTCACGAGCACGAGCCCCTCGACGACAAGCTGGCGGAAGAGGCGCATGCGGCCGATACCGAGCGCGATGCGAATCCCGATCTCGCGGCGGTTATCGATCGTGCGCGCGAGCATGAGATTCGCCGCATTCGCGCAAGCAACCAGCAGCACGAGCAGCGACACACCACCAAGCCAGGTCGCGACCTTGCCCTGTCTGGCCAGCCGCGTTTCGCCCGGCCCGCGTGCTTCCTGAATTGGCGACAGCAGCACGCGCGCAGTGTGATCATCCTGGACACGTGGCTCGGCGACTCGCCTCCATACCGCGGTGGCTTCCTGCTCTGCCTGTTCGGTTGTTACATCGGGTTTGAGTCGGGCGATCAGCTGCAGCCAGGTCATGTTGCGGGATGTCGCAAAGTCGCTGCCCATGCGTTCCTCCGCGACGACCGATGCCGGCGTCCACACGTCGACACGCTGCAACCCAACACCGGTAAACCCGCGTGGTGCTACACCGATCACGGCGTACGATGTGTTGCCGATCAGCAATTGTGTCCCGAGCACATCACGCGCACCACCGAAGTTGCCCTGCCAGAAATCGTAGTCCAGCACGACGACAGCGGTGCCATGCGGCGGCGAGTCCTCGGCTTCGCTATAGAAGCTGCCCAGATGCGGACGCACACCGAGCACATCGAAGAAGCTGGCGGTCACGATTCCCTGTCGCACACGACGCGCATCATCACCGCGTCCGAGTGCGGCGTTGCTGCTGGCGAACGCAGCAACGTTCGATAACGAACGGCTGTGCCGCTGCAGGTCCAGAAAGTCGACGTATGTCGTGTAACTGCTGGTGTTGAGTCCGAGGAACGAGTAGGTCCGCTGAAAATGAATGCGCCGGATCCCGTCGGCATCGACCACGTGTGCGGGTGGACGAAACAGCAGACGATCCGCGACATCGAACGTGACCAGATTCGCACCGAGTCCAAGTCCGAGCGTCAGCGCGAGCAGCAGCACAAAGCCGGGGCGCTGCTTCAGAAAACGAAACGCGAGCCGGAAATCGGTCCCGACATCGGACCACCACTCGTTGCGCTGAATCCGCTCCCGATGGCGACGCGCGTAGCCGCACAACTTTTCGCGCGCCTCGCACACATCGCCGAACTCGCGCAACGCCTGCGCCCTCGCGGCAGCCTCGGTCGAACCACGACGCACAAGATCTTCGATTCGACTCTCGATGTGGAACTGCAATTCGTCATCGATGTCATGCAGGACATCAGTCGCGCCCGTGCGCAGACGAAACCAGCGCCGAACACCACGAGGAAATTTCATCGGTCGACCTCACGCGGTTTGCAGAACTTTGAAGACGGCCTCAGCGTAGCTCGCGAAACGTGCACTCTGCGAACGCAACTGGCGGCGCCCCGCGGGTGTGAGCTCGTAGTACTTCGCCTTCCGGTTGTTCTCCGACAACCCCCACTCGGAGACGATCCAGCCACGCTCCTCCATCCGATGCAGCGAGACGTACAAGGCTCGGTCCTCGACCTGCAGCACATTGTCCGTCGTCTCGCGGATCCAGCGTGCGACGCCGTAGCCGTGCATCGCCCCCCAGCTCAGCGTCTTCAGCACCAGCAGGTCGAGTGTCCCCTGCAGCAGTTCCAGCTCTTCGGATTTCGGCATGTTGTCGCGGCTCCCCGGAAATGTTCCGGGGAAGGATGGTGGCGACCTCGGCGGTCTGGCAAGGGCCGTGTTCTGGAACGCGTTCACAAGGCGGGGGTCGGGGGCGGGGGCGGGGTGGTTGAGTCTGGCTCCGGGGCGATTTTCACGAGTGGGGGCCAGGGTACGGTTCAGAACCCGGGCACGGCCGCTGGCGATTCCGGGTCTGGAATCAAATCACGGAGTGCAGCGCGAATCCATGTGTAACCGATGCGTTCCTGTTCGAGGCGGACACGTGGGCCGTAGCGGTCGGTCTGCAGCGATTCGAGCAGGTTGCGCTCGCTCGCCGTGAGGCGGGTGGTGTCGCCGCTGTAGCGGTATTCCTCAGGCTCCATTCCCCACAGTTCGCGATGCGCTTCGAGTGTGGCGTGGTCCATCAGCAGTGATTGCGCGTGCGGCAGCGTGGCGCGCAGGCGGTTCAGGATGCCGAAGCCGTGCGTGTCGATGTCGCCCCAGTAGAACACTTCGGTGTGATGCAGCCAGGGCACATCGGCGAGGCGGTCCAGGCCGTAACCCAGGCCGAAGATCACCATGCTGCCGGGGCAGTCGGGGAAGGTGAGCCCGTTCGTTCGGTTCTCGGTGATGAATACGCGCACGGGAAGATCGAGTGCGGCGAACTGGTCGGGAGGCAGCGAGATGTCGGACAGGCCCTGCACGTAAAGTGCGGGGTCGAGCAGTCGAAAGCGCACGAGTGGCGGGTCGTCGCGCAGGCCGTACCGTGTATTGAACGCGCGCACACCGACCGCGTTGCGATCGACCGCGTCTTCGGGCAACACGATGTCGAGAAGTTCGCCCAGCAGTCCGCGATGCGCTTCAATGAACTTGGTGTCGACACCGGGGATGTCGATCTGCCGGAGGTGAATTCCCGGGCGCGGGTTGCGCGAGAACCACTCGAGCACCGCGATGATGCGAGCCCACGCGTCAGCGTGTTCGAGCGCGACGAGTGGTCGTCTGGTCAGCCACTCGCGCAGGGCGGGGAAGCGGCCGAGCGTTGCATCGGCGAGGGTCTGGAAACGATCCGCGGCTGCACTGCGTCGGATCATTCGCAGTGCATCGGCTTCGGTCGGGATGATTGCAGCGGTTGGCAGCGTGTTTCTTCCGTGGACTCGGCTGCGCAGCTCTTCGAACTGCAGCTCGAAGCCGAAGCCCTGCATTTCGCGACTCGCGTTCCGGAGCGCACGCGCCCAGTCCTGCACGTCGCCGAAGCGGTTGGCGATATCGCGCGCGGTCGGTTGTTTCAGCCGCACATGCAGTGGAAACAGCGGCACGCCGGTAATACGCGCTGCGAGGATGTCGCCGCGCTGCCAGCGCTTCTCGATGGCCGCAGTGATGTCGGCCGGCGTCGTCCAGCTCACAACGTACTCCAGTTGCAGGGCACGTCGATCCCTGCGACGATACCGATGTGCGCAGTACGGCTAACGACGGTGCTCCGGCTGCAGCGCTCATCAATGAGAGCGCCGAGATCGACACGCGCGGTCCAGCTCATCAGTCGGCCTGTATGCTTCGCGCGGCGCGCTCGATGCGGTACTCTTCGATGCTCAGGTTGCGCAGTCGCGAATGCCGCCCGTCTTCGTTGTGCACGAAGCCGACACTCGCAACATACGGCTCGATCACGTGAATCTTCTGCAGCGGTGTCACGATGAGCAGCTGCAGGTTGAGTTTGCGGAACAGGTCGAGGCCGTAGCGGGTCGATTCGTCGGAGCCTCGGCCGAACGCCTCGTCGATCACTACAAAGCGGAACGAGCGCGAGCGCTGCTCACCCCATTCGAGGCCGAACTGATAGGCGAGGCTCGCGGCGAGAACGGTGTAGGCGAGCTTCTCCTTCTGGCCGCCGGACTTGCCGCCGGAATCGGTGTAGTGCTCGTACTCGGCGTCATCTTCGCGCCACCGTTCGGAGGCGGAGAACACGAACCAGTTGCGGACGTCGGTGACTCTGCGCGTCCAGCGCTGGTCGAGGTCGGTCTGGCCTTCGCGGCCGCGGAATCGCTCGATGATCGCCTTCACCTGCAGGAACTTCGACTCGGAGTACTGCTCGTCATCGGAGCCGGTGAGTGCGCCTTCGGTGCAGGCGCGCAGGCTCTCGCGGAACTCGCGTACATCCACGTCCTGTGTGGGTTCGGCGAGCAGGCAGATGTAGCGGTTCGGGTTGTAGTCGATCTGGCGGAGCGACGCATTGATGGTTGCGATGCGTTCGCGAATCTCTTCGCGTTCGCGGTTGAGCTGGGCCTGGAAATTTGCGACTTCGCGGATCGTGTTCTCGTTGAGCAGTGCCTTGAACCGCTGTTCGAAGCGCGGCAGGTCATCGGCGCGCAGAGCATCGAGCATTGCGCGGTACTCGTGTGCTGATGCGATGCTGACGTCGACTTCGCTGGTCTCGATGGGCCAGTCATTCTTGTAGCGGCGCATCGCATCGATAATACGGTCGCGCAGGGTCGCGACACGCTTGTCCTCGGCGTCGATGCGCGCCTGCAGCCATTCGCGCACGTCGCTCTGGCGGTTGTCGCACGATTCGACGGTCAGCCGGTGTTCACCGAGAGCATCGTCCCGCATGGCTTCGAGCTGTGGGAAATAGCGCGCCTTCGCTTCATCCGGCATCACATCGAGCAGGCTGCGAGTGTCGGCCAGCATGGTTTGGGCATTCGTGCGCTTGTCGTCCGCGATCGCTTCCTCGCGCCGCGCGTTCTGCAGTTCGGTATCAGCCTCGGCCAGCCGCTCTTCCGCCACCGTGAGCTGCTGCTGGAGCGACTTCAGGATGTCCGATCCGGTCTCGAGCTGTCTGCGCTCCTCGTCGAGCACCTGGATCTGCAGTGTGAGCGGGCGCCAGTCGAGTTCGGTGAAGTCGGTGTAGACGCTCAACTGGCTGAGCGATGCGGCGCGTTCGCGCAGGCTCTTCTGCGCACGCGAGACATCATCGAGCTTCCGCCGTTCGGCTTCGAGGATCCGGCCGATGTCGGCGGCGCGCTTCAACAGCGCGGCGATCTTGGCTTCGTTACTCCAGCCGAGCACGTAGCGGGTCCGATCTTCGAGTGCGTGTCTGTCATCCTTCTCGTGACGCTCGCCGTCCGCCCGGATCTGCCCCGCTCGCGTGATCGCCTTCTTCTCCCGCCGGAACTGGTCGAGGTCGGTGCAGCATGCGTAATCGAAGCGATGCGCGAGTTCGCGCTCGAGCCAGCCGTAGAAGGTGGACTCGGGCCGAATCGCGACTTTGCGTACGAGCGATTGTTCGTGCAGTTCGATGCGGCGCTGGTCGCGACGGGCGATGACGCGGTAGTAGACGAGTCGCCCGCGGAGCTGTGTGCGGTCGACCCAGCGCGCAACGTCGGCGTAGTGCGCATCGGGGACGAGCAGCGACAGGCCGAAGTTGTGCAGCAGCCGTTCGATCGCGCCTTCCCAGTCGGCTTCGCCGTCACGCACCTGCAACAGCTCGCCTATGAACGGGATGGCATCGCTGGAAAGCGAGAGCTCCGCACACAAGCGTTCGCGCAGTGACAGCATATGCGCCGGAATATTCGAACGGCGTTTCCGAAGCGATGCGAGTTCCGTTTCGACTTCCGCGCGGCTGCTCTCGTGCGCGCGCAGCGCGACGTTGATTTCGGTGAGCCGGTTCTGCACGTCCGCTTCTTCAGTGTCGAGCGCCGCGCGTGCACGTTCGGCTTCGCGCAGGTTCGCGCGGAACACCATCTCATCGCGCGCCTCGGGCAGCCCGAGCTGACGGGCGACTTCGCCGTAACCATCCGCACGACGTCGGCGGTCCGCCTGCTGCTTCTGGAGCTGTTCGATGTCGAGCTGCAGCCGCTCGATGCGATCGCCGCCGTTGTCGCGGATCGCCTGGCGGATCTGGTCGCGCTCGCTGTTCAACGCTCGCTGCTGTTCGGCCAGACGATGCACCCGCGCCGACCAGCGGCTGATCTCAGCATCCAGTCGTTCGATGCGTTCGGTAAGCAGGGTGCTCTTGAGCTCGGCAAACCAGAAGCGGAGTGCCTGTCTGCACTGACGCAGTTCCTCGACCTTGTCGACCAGCTCGGCGTGTCGCTCCGCATCCGCGACCAGCGGCTCGAGCGAGCTGATCTGCTTCCTCGCCTTGAGCACCGCCTGATGCGCGCGATCGAGGTCATCGAAGTGGGTAATCAGTGCCTGAATGCGCGGCTCGATCGCAAACGGTTCGAGCATGTGCCCGCGCACGAACTCGGTGAGGTTGCCGACCGACTTCATCGACACGGTCTGATTGAACAGCTCGAGTGCCTGGTCGTTCTCGATGCCGAATCGCCGGCGAAATGCGTTGCCGTACTGCGGGAAGCTGTCGTGCAGTTCGACATTCTTCGCGGCGCGCAGGCGCTTGCGCAGATCTTTGATATCGGTGCCGAAGCCGGCGAAATCGGTCGCGATGGTGAGCGCGCGATCGGCTACAACGTAGAAGCGATCCGGCTGCCCCTGCGCGTCGCGGATCCAGAAGACCTGGGCGAGGGTGACGTGTCGATCGTAACCCTCGTTGTAGAAGTGACCGAGGATCACGCTGTAATGGTTGTGATCACGCAGCGCGACCGCTTTCGCGGCCAGCCCCGCTTCGCCGCGCTCCGACTTGTAGTACCCGAGCACGTACGAGCGCAGGGTGCGCTCCCTCGTCTCCGCGCCGGCAGCCTTGTTGTACGTGATGCGATGCGCGGGCACGAGCAGTGTCGTGATCGCGTCGACCAGCGTTGATTTGCCAGAACCGATGTCGCCGGTCAGCAGGCTGTTGTCGCCGCCGGGGTCGAGCGACCAGACATGTTCGTGGAACGTGCCCCAGTTGTAGACTTCGATGCGATGCAGGCGGAACCCCGCACGCGCATCGTTCGTCGCGAAATCGAGCGCAGGCTCGGCAAGCATGTGGCTCATGCATCACCGCCATTGCCGCTGGACCAATGCGCTCGATACGCGGCGAGCTTCTCCTCGAAACCGGAAAGCCACTGTGCGTCGACGTACGCCTTCAGGATGCGTCGCACTTCGTACTGGTCATCCTGCCCCCGCAGTCGGCGCAGAAACCCGAGGTCGACGACCTTGTTGATGTCCGCTTCGATGCGATCGACCAGCTTCGCTTCGTTGCTGCCACCGGGCAGGAAAATCTGCACGAGGTCGACGATCTGTGCGCGCGACAGGATGAGTCGGGGATCGCCGCCGGTGGCATCGTGTTCGGCGAGTTTCCTGCGCAGCAGTACAAGCATCAGACTGACCGAATACCCGAGCTGTCGTCGCTGCACGAGTCGTGGCAGCTCCGGCTCGTCAGGCGCGCTGACGCGTTGCCGCAGGTATGCGTATCCTTCCGATTCGTCGAGCACGAGCTCGAGCCCGAGCACTCCGACATAATCGCGCACGCGCGGTTGCAACTGCAGCAGCGACTGCCACACCTCGCCGTTCTGGTCCTGATACAGCACGCCCTTGAACAGCGCGATGAGCACCGGCGAAAGCGAGGGCGGGGCGAGGCTCGATTCCATACTCACTGACTTTCCCCGTCTGCGACGAATACCACCGCGGGCATTCGCGCCTGGCGGGTGATGCCGTTCACGTCCGACCAGCGCACGGTCTGCGATTCGTTTTCGTCGATGACGCCCCGGCCGTCACCGGCGGCGATGCTGAGCCATGCGATGAGTTCGGAGAGGCCCTGCTCGAGTGGCTCAGCATCGAGCAGTTCCGCGAGCGAGATCTGGCTGCGCGTCTGCAGCGCCCTGCGCAAACGCGCGCGCAGCCGATCCCGGTCGACGTAGAACTGTTCGAACAGGGCATCGGCTTCGATGTCTGCAACACCGGCTTCGATCGTCTGCTGCTCGATGAGCGGGCGAAGCGGCGGTGTAAACAGCGGCCGTTCCATCGGCAGTTCGATGTCCGGTCCGGTCTCGTCGAGATGTGTCACGATTTCCTGGACGGGTACGTCGCGCAGCGCGAGCGCATGCTGTTCGATCTCGCGGATCACCGAAATGATGCGGCGGTTCTCGAACCAGGCCTGGTCATCGAGGTAGCGACGCAACTGCTCCGACAGTCGTGCGACCGTGCGCTGCGTGACTTCGCCCGCGCTCAGCCAGTCGTAGTGAATGCGCTTCAGCCGCGGATCGGGCTCGAGTTCCG
>Ga0182737_1003135_pt1 | contig 12560 bp, 9 predicted proteins | sample eDN5th30CBELigOP_FD_128878 | JGI IMG/M metagenome (GOLD analysis project Ga0182737, IMG submission 128878) | Enriched Organic Plus compost microbial communities from Emeryville, California, USA - eDNA 5th pass 30_C BE-Lig OP (version 2) (version 2) ... | reverse complement strand
TATTGCCAAGGTGAGGGCACCCGGGCCGTGAATCGAACGCAGGCGCCTCCGCGCCTCTGCGTCTCTGTGCCTCTGTGAGAAAAGGAGTGCACGATGCTATCGGTGATTCTGCGGGATGACGGCGAGGAAGCGAGCCCTCGCCGTCGTCTCGGCGCCCTCTAGTTCCGCGAGTCGCCCTTGAGCTTGCGGAAAAGGTAGTCCGCCCCGGTGGTGATGAGGGGGGGGCCCAGCACGATCACGCCGTAGCCGATCCAGTTCAGCGTTTCGGAGTTATTGCGATGCCCGGAGAAGACCAGCGCATACCCGGGCAGGATGGTCATGGTCGCGCCGAGGATGGCGGGCGCAAATTCTCCGCGCGAGAGGTGAGTATTACCGGCCAAACCCGAGGCCACACTGCTCGCCAGCGCCGGTAGCAGAATCGCGGCGGCCGCAGTTCCGAGGGTCGGGGCAATCGAGCACTCCGAGATGATCCCGTCATTGGCAGGCTTGCGCAGGCCGATGCACTGCGAAGCGGCCGCGACGCCGACCGCCAGGCCGATGCCATTCGCCAGCGCACTCGATACGAACACCCGTGCGGTCCGGTGGCCCGAGGGGTCGAGTTCCCAGTCGAAATTCGGGGAACCCAGGGCGATGCGGCTCGCCATGTCATTGCTCTCCGCGGCACCCGGGCGGCGCGTCGAAATCAGGATGGCTCCGTAAAGAGCGCCCGATCCGTAGCGTGTGCTCGCTTCCGCGGCGTTGAGAATCTCGACACTCTCGATCATTCGCGTGTCGATGTTGTCGTACAGCGTCGTCGGGTTGCTGATCGGCACTCCGTCGAGCACCACCACCGGCGAGAGACACTGCGCCTGCATCGCTCGCACGGTCCGCAGCTCTACGCACACCGGTGACCCCACCGCTTTCTCGTGCCGACGCACACGCACCGTGGGCAGCGCCAGCGTCAGCAGGTCTGCCAGGTTGAGCTGCGTGTTCTCGGCTCGTTCGATCTGCTCACGCGTGAGCAGCGATCGACGCGCGCCCGCCCCCCGGTCCCGTCGCTCCGCAACTGACAACCCCTCCACGGTAATCGGCGACAGCGCCACCGCCGCCGCACTCACCGTCACCTCCACCGGCGCACTTACGTCACCGCGAATCTCCACTTCCACCGTCTGCCGGCTGTAGCCGATATGCTGTACCTGCAGCCGATACTTGCCCACCGGCACATCCCGAAACCGGAACACGCCGCCATCATCCGTCACCGCTTCGTACCGGCTCCCCACCAGAACCACCGACGCGGCCGTCACCGGCTCGTTCGTCCCCGAAGCCACCACCCGCCCGACCAGCTCACCTCGCTGCGCCAGGGCCGGGGCGGCCCCAGTCAGCAGCATCAGCAGCACCAGCCACAACGCGCCCTGCGCCTGCCCGTTCCTGCTCATCGTGCGCTCCGCCCGGTTCTCGTTTATCCGCACCGCTCATCCCTGGTTCGCATCAGCCCGCGCCGCGGGTTCTGCGCCACAGTGTCACATCTGCACACAGTTGCGCGTTCAATCCCTGACACTCAACCGTGTTCATGATGCAACGCGGCGAGGGGTCACACCATGACGATCCTGTGGTCGTCGCTTGACGGAACCGTCTCGGCACCGTAGCATCACCCCAATCACAGGACAATCTGGTGTGCACCTGGGCAACGGCTGGGGCCCTTTGTAATCCGGTCAGCGATTGGGTCGTACGAAACACACATCCGGACCATGCGCACGCTTTTGAAGCGTGTCTAGATATTTGCCACAAAAAGAGTTAGTCCCCGCAGCACTGGGTACGCTGGGGCATGCGCCCAGGCCCTTGGGCTGTGTGTTGTGTTTGTATACGAAGTCGTACGCGCAGAACGACCCTTACCCAACAGGAGGTTGCAGGTATGCAAGGGATACCCATCCGTCCGCCGACTCTGCGGCGGTTCGGCGTGATGGCTTTGCTGGCGGCGCTGCCGTTCGTTGCTTCACCCGGGAGTGTCCGGGCGCAGCAGTCGACGGGCGTTGTTCGCGGAACCATCGTCGAAGCAGGAACCGGCCGCCAGCTCGCGGGCGCGCAGGTGTACATCAAGGGCACCCAGCGTGGGGCTTTGGCCGATGCGCAGGGCGTATATCAGATCACCGGAGTGCCGGCCGGTCCGGTCACGATCCGGGTAGACCTGATTGGTTTCCGTAGTTCCGAGCAGAATACCACCGTCACGGCCGGCCAGACGGCGACGTTGGATTTCCAGCTTTCGCAGTCGGCAATCGGTCTTGATGAAATCGTCGTTACCGGTACGAGCGGTCGTGGCCAGGCGAAGCGTACGCTGGGCAACAGCGTAGCGAGCGTGAAGGCGGCCGAACTTACCGAGGTCGCACCGATCAACAACGTCACGCAGTTGCTGCAGGGTCGCACCCCGGGTGTAACGCTGATGCAGTCGACCGGTGTGGTCGGCGGTGGATCGCGTATGCGCATTCGCGGCGCGGGCTCGCTGAACGCGGGCAACGAGCCGGTCGTCTTCGTCGACGGCGTGCGCGTGCAGTCGGGCCAGTCGCGCACTGAAGGCAACACTGCACAGCCGATCAACCTGCTGGAGGCGTTCAACCCGCAGGACATCGAGTCGATCGAGGTGATCAAGGGCCCCGCAGCCGCGACGCTGTACGGCGCCGAGGCCGCGAGCGGCGTGATCCAGATCATCACGAAGAAGGGTCGTCCCGCGGAAGGGCTGCAGTGGAGCCTGAACCAGGAGTACGGTGAGGTTCAGTGGGCCGCGAGCCAGATCGAGACCTACTGGCTCTGCACGGACGCGCGCATCAATGCGTCCTCTACATCGAGCCTCTACTCGCCCGGTTGCCACCAGTTCAATACGTCGCAGCCGCTCGAGGAGCGCCTGCTGGTGGACCGGCCGCTCGACCCGAAGGCGCGTTCCGCGGGCGTGAAGTACCAGTACCAGCAGAGGGGGATTACTGAGGACTATCCCTGCCTGTTCCCGCAGCAGGAGCCCTGCCAGCCGAACCCGCTGCGCACCGGCGTCACCCGCAACACGAACCTCTCGGTTCGTGGCGGCGGTGAGTCGTACAACTTCTACCTCTCTGGGGAGAAGAGCAACGAAGACGGCACGTTCAACAACAACTTCAATAACCGTATCGGCGGCCGTGCCAACTTCGGCTTCGTGCCTTCGCCGAAGTCGAACTTCAACGTGAACGTCGGCTACGTGCGTCTCGAGCAGGCGCTGCCGCAGTCGGACAACTCGTCGAACAGCATTCTGCGCAATGCGTATCGCGGCGAGGCGGGCGGCAAGGCCGGTCAGTATCTGCCGGGGTTCAAGAACTACATGCCCGAGTTCTCGAACAAGTACGGCCGCACGGTCGACCAGGAGCGTGTGACGATCGGCTTCACCAGCCAGTACAACCCGTTCCCGTGGTGGCAGAACAAGCTCACGGTCGGCATGGACAGCCGTGAGAGCGTGAACACCAACGGCAACAAGATCGACCAGACCGGTGGCGCGCTGTACAGCGGCAGCAACCGCAACGGTGCGATCAGCATCGGCACCAGCAAGGTCTGGCTCTGGACTGCCGACTACTCGGGCACGATCAGCAACAACCTGAACGACAACTGGTCGTCCGGCTTCTCCGCCGGCATGCAGTTGAACAAGCGCCGCTCCGAAAGCTACAACGTATCGGGCGAGGGCTTCGTTCATAACAACCTGAACCTGGTTAGCGCCGCGGCGGTTCGTAATGCCGGACAGGGCTATTCGGAGCAGACCTCGCTCGGCTTCTACGTCCAGGAGCAGGTCGGTTACAAGGACCGTGTCTTCGCCACGGCTGCGATCCGCGTGGACGACAACTCCGCATTCGGTCGCGACTTCTCACTCGTGGTCTATCCGAAGGCCTCGCTCTCGTGGGTGATCTCGGATGAGAGCTTCTTCAACGTGCCCTTCGTGGACGAAATGAAGCTGCGCGGTGCGTGGGGTCAGGCCGGTAACGCGCCGGCGCCGTTCTCGGCCGACCGGACCTACCAGGCCGGTAACGCGGTGATCGGCGACCTGGCGGTCAACACGCTGACCACCGACGCGTACGGCAACCCGAACCTGAAGGCAGAAACCGGCTCGGAAATCGAGCTCGGCTTCGAGGGCTCGCTGTTCAGCGGCAAGGTCGGTGTCGACTTCACGTACTACAACAAGACCACGAAGGACGCACTGCTCTCGGTGGATGACGCGCCGTCGAGCGGCTGGACCGGCAGCCACCTGGTCAACGTCGGCGAGATCAACAACCAGGGCCTCGAACTGGCGATCACCACGACGCCTTACCAGAGCCCGAACGTCGAGTGGGACCTGGTCGCCTCGATCGGCACGAACTCCAACAAGCTGGTTTCGTTCGGTCGTGATGCAAACGGCAACCCGATCCTGCCGAACGAAGAAGACCGCTTCGGTGCCTTCGCCTCGGTGCAGCGCCACCGCGAGGGCTATCCGCTGGGCGGCTACTGGTCCACGCCGTACAAGCGTGATGCCAACGGTCAGCCGGTTCTGGGTGGTACCCACACGAACCCAATGGCGGAAGTCGAGGTCTGCGACAGTTGGGCTGGCGATGCAAAGAAGGTCTGCGGTGAGAAGTTCATCGGTTCACCGTTGCCGACCCATTCGCTCGGTCTGACCAACACGGTCCGCCTGTTCCGGAACCTGCAGCTCTATGCGTTCCTGGACTACCAGGGTGGTCACTACCAGTGGTGCGCCATCTGCTACACCAACTCGCGGAGCGACCTGAACTCGAAGGAGCGCAACGATCCGCGCCTGGATCCGAGCCACCCCGAGTACGATAGCTGGGGCAAGTACCAGCTCGGCATCCTGCGCAGCACGCAGACCGAGACCTACATCTACGACGCAGACTTCATGAAGCTGCGCGAGATCTCGGCCACGTACACGGTGCCCCGCTCGATGATCGAACGCTTCGGCTTCTCACGTGCCGCAGTCACACTCTCGGGCCGCAACCTCTGGATGTGGACCAAGTACCGTGACGGCCGCGATCCGGAAGTTGCCTTCACGGGTGACGCCAGCTTCGAAACGTCGGACTACGGTTCGATCCCGATGCAGCGTCGCTGGACCGTCTCGATGAACCTCAACTTCTAATGCGGCGAGCATTCGAAAGGAGTAGCAAGAACATGTTTAGATTCACTGCGCTACGCCGCGGCGCCTCGATACTCGCAGCAGGGTCCCTGCTCGCGATCGGCGGCTGCGATACGGTCGACTCGCTGCTCGAGGCGAAAAACCCGGACGCGATCAATGAGGACCAGCTCGACGATGAAACGCTGGCAACCGTGCTGGCCAACAGCGTCGTCGGCGCGCTGACCTCCGCCTACGATGAAGCGGTCCTCTGGCGTGGCAGTCACATCACCGACGACCAGATCTCCGGCATCAACTGGCCGTCGACCCGCGACCTCGGCCGCCGCATCCTGCCGTACGATCAGGGCGACGCGGACCTCGTGTTCAGCCAGTTGAGCCGGTACCGGTTCATGGGCGACAGCATGACCACGCGTCTCAACAACCTGCTCGAGGAGCCGCAGGCGGATAAGCGGATGGCGATGGTCCTCGCCCTGAGTGGGTACTCCTATACACTCATGGCGGAGTACCTCTGCGAGGCCACCATCGACATGGGCGCCACGAAGTACAATCCGACCGAGCTGGCCAACATGGCCATTGAGCGGTTCGAGAAGGCGATCACCGTCGCGACCGCAGCCGGCGTAGAGGCCGACACGGTCAAGTGGCTGGCCTACACCGGCCTGGCCCGCGCCGCCACGGCGGCCGGCAACAAGGCCAAGGTGATGGAAGCGGCTTCCAAGGTGCCGTCCGACTTCATCTGGTGGGTCGAGTACAAGACCAACTCTCAGGAAAACTACTGGGAAGGTCAGATCAACAGCTCGAACCACACGGTGGGGCTGCACCCCAATTTCCTCCAGAATTGGGGCAGCTATGGCAGCCCGGTCCCGATCGAGGCTCAGACCGACCCGCGCGTGCAGTTCAACCCGCAGCCGCGCACCGGGCACGATGCCTCGACCATCCTGTACACCCCGTACCCGCCGCTGTCATTCAGCGACTACACGGGGGGCCGGCAGACGGACGTGCAGAAGCCCGGCCGGTTCACGGATGACACGGACATCCGTCTCGGTTCGTACCTCGACGCGATGCACAACTACTACGAGGCCGCCGGCCCGAACGGCAACGGCCCCGAAGGCAGCACGCTCGACTTCGTGAACAAGCGCCGCGCCGTCGGCATGCAGGAGCCGGTCAACCTCAGCGGGTCGGAGCTGATGGCCGAACTGCGCGAACAGCGCCGTCGCGACCTGTTCCTCGGTGGCTTCCGCCTCGGCGACCTCCGCCGTTGGAAGGCGCAGGGCGTAGGCGACTTCTTCCCGACCGGCACGCACCCGAACCAGACCATGGGTGAGTACGGCGACGCCGAGTGCTTCCCGATTCCGCTGGCCGAGTATGTCGGTAATCCGAATATCACGCGCTAAGCGGTATCAGTAGTATGGCGAGCGGGGTCCAACTCAACTGAGTGGGGCCCCGCTCTTCTTTTCGATGAGGTATCAGATTGGGTATCGCGCGTGCACAAAAGCGGGAAATCGGGCGTGGAGCGGCGCGCTCCCTGGGTGATTGATCAGCCTCGCAGATCAATCAGTACACGCACGTGCGTGCGTGCATAGGCGGCTGCGAGCTTGTCCCCGCCCGCCCGTGAGCGCGGCTCTCCCCCCGCGCCCCCGTACCTGACAGTGCCCCTGTAATTCAGAGCGACTGGAGAAAGCGGAGCAGGGCGTGCTTCTGCCCTTCGCTGAGCGCCTGGAATCGCGCACGCACACCAGAGGCTTCGCCCCCGTGCAGGAGAATGGCCTGGGTCAGGTCATTGGCACGTCCGTCGTGCAGGTAAAGCGAGCGCCGGCCCAGCCCCATCAGCGGTTCAGTCCGCATCTCGTTCCTCGTCGCGCCCGGAGCACAGACATTGGCGAGGTCGGGCCCCATGTCGTGAAGCAGGAGGTCGGAATAGAGATAGACCTGTTTGCGGCTGAGCGCCTTGATCGGGTGCCGGCCCGTTGTCATGGACGGCGTGTGACAGCCGCTGCAGCCGACGGAACGGAACAGTTCTTCGCCCCGTTCGACCAGGCGGCGCTCCGCTTCGTTCTCGACCGGCATCTGCGATGGCGGGGCAAGGAAACGCACGAAATCGGTGAGCAGCTCGACCTCCGCCTCGGTCAGCTCCGGTTCCGGCTTCGGATCGACGCCTTCGGGGAAGGGAAGCCCCTCGATCACACTCTCCTTCGGATGGGCTGGCGTGGTCAGGCCCATCTCGAGGTGGGCAGCAATCTCGACGAAGGCGCGCAGCGTCGGCTGATCGGCTTTGCGGCCGAAACGCGCGAATCTACCTTCGGTATCGCGACCGGGCCGTCCCGAGATTCCGTCCCGGTCACGATCGTCCGGGTCCGCACGTTCCAGAATTTGTTTTTCCGGAATTGCTTCGAGCAGTCCCATTCCAAAGACGAATGGAACATTGAAGCGCACCTGCTCGGTGGCACCCGCGGGCATCGGCTGGTGTTCAATGCCATGCGCACGCATTGCAGGAGTTGCCTGAAGTCGTACGTTTTCTCCGCCGGCTTCAGAAAGCAGATTGCAGCGGCCGTCAGATTCCGTCCTGCTTGCACGTGTTACAAGCTGGTCTCCGGTGCCACCGGTGGCGGGGACGGTATGACACGCGCTGCACTGGTTATCGTTGAACAGCGGGCCCAGCCCATCTTCAGGGACGAAGACCCGATTGAACAACGCTTCGCCCACGCGAAATCGCCCCGTGTTCGTCTCGTCCAGACCATGGAGCGGCGAACCCAGCGGCACGGACGGCGGCGTCTCGGGCGGTTGACAGGCAACCGCCACCCCGAGCATTAACAGACGGACACAGGTTCCAGCACTGGAGAGTTTCATGCGCTTGTTTGATTGGATGCGACGGCCTGCTGCACCAGGAGTGCTGCTGCCAATTCTAACACTTATCGCGGCGGGCTGTAATTCCATACTCGACACCTCGCAGGATTACGCCGAAAACGCCCGCGTGGTCATCACCGGCACGGCCGATGCCCCGTTGAAGATGGTGACCAGCACAAACTGGTTTCCCGCTCAGAACACCAACACCGGTGAAGACCTCATCCTTATGACGGATTCGGCGGTCTACGACATCACGCTGCCCGTCGATACCACCTTCAAGTTTACCAGCACGCACCGTTTTCTGGTCCGCATCATCAACACGGATACCACGCAGGGTGCCGATTTGCGCCTTCGCGTGTACCTCGACAACGATCTGAAGACCGACCAGACGACCACGGTCAAATCAATCCCAATGCAGTTCAGTTGGCGCTATTTCTGACGCGGGCAGGCGGGCACGAAGCGGTATTCCTGAGGTCCCAGGCAGGCACACACCGCGCAAATCGGTCGAGGGCGACGCACCCCGTTGAGTCGCCCTCGTTCGTGCGCTAAATTCAATGCCTGTCGCTGGCATAGCTCAGTTGGTAGAGCAGCTGATTTGTAATCAGCAGGTCGTCGGTTCGAGTCCGACTGCCAGCTTCGGACACCGGGTTGAGCCGTTTCGATAACCCCGCTATCTTCAACCCGATTCGTCTGCGCGGGCGTAACTCAATGGCTAGAGTGCCACCCTTCCAAGGTGGAGGTTGTGGGTTCGAGTCCCATCGCCCGCTCTGCTTGAACGGTCATCCCTCGGGGTGGCCGTTCTGCTTTCCCGGGCGATCCGGGTACCGTCGGGAACGCAATCCAGGCGGCGCGGTCCCGCCCGAATGCCGACTTGCGCGGTTTTCTCGCGCCGCAGCACGCTGGCTGGTACCCGGCTCCTGGTCCGCAAACACCTGCAGCTCATGGAGGGTTGCATGCTGGTTCTCGATGGGAGTCGCCTCGCGCGTGAACGCACCCCCATGCTGGCCACGAAGGCGCAGGAGGTACTCCGCCGCCGCGGCCGCCCGCCCTCGCTTCTGCTCCTCGCCTTCGGCGATGATGGCCACGCTGCACACGTCAACCGGAAACTCGCCGCCGCAGCAGCCGTCGGCGTCAGCGTGGTCCCGCTCATTCTGCCGACCGCAACGACGACGGAAGCTGCTGCCGACGCCCTGCGCAGAACCATGCAACAGGCCGCTCCGGATGCCGTGTTCCTCCAGGTGCCGTTCCCCCCACACGTATCCGAACTGGAACTCGCAAGGGAAATTCCCGCTGCCAGCGACGTCGATACCATGAACCCCGCCGTCGCTGACCGCTACTTCGAAACCGGCGACGTGCCGCCGCCTGTAACGGTGACCGCGGCGCTCCTGCTGTTCGACGCGTTCGCCGTATCGATCGCCGGCACCATGGGCGTCGTCATCGCCGACCCCAGCCCGTTTGCCCGGATGTTCTGCGAAGCGCTCCTTCGTCACGGCGCAAACAGCGTGAGCCTCGTTCCGCCCGATTCACCGGATCTGAACAGCCGCCTCGAGCAAGCCAGCCTGGTCGTTGTATCGGTGGGGAAGCCCGGGGTGCTCGATGCCGCCCGGATCGCGCCCGGTAGCATTGTCGTGGATGTGGGTTACTTCAATCCAGGAGGGAGGGGGGACGTGGACACGCGTCAGGGCACGGAACACCTGGCCGCACTTTCACCCGTCCCGGGGGGCATCGGGCCCATGACGGTTTCCGCACTCCTCGAGCGCACCATCGAGTTCGCCCTTCAAGACCCGTGACCCAGTTGCGCTACCTTTCGGCGGCTCGCATGCAACCGATGTGTCGCCTGCGGTGCAACTGCCCGGGAAGCGCGTTCGCGCAAACGCCACACTGCGGCGCAGAACTCAGCTTGCGTTCAGCACCCGAAACGCGCAGCGCGGCCGGTCGCCTCGGTCGCAGCATTCGTGGACGGGCACACCCAGCATCTCTGAAACCATCGACTCCGCGAGCAGACAAACCCGCGGTTGCTCCGCGGTGAGCCGCCCGAGCGGGCAGCTATATCCCTGAAGCCGGAGCTCGTCCCCTTCAGTCTCCACTTCGGCCAGCCCCCCAAGCTCGGTGAGCACGGCCGCTGCGTGCTGCGCCCGGGCCGCAAGATCGCCGCTCTCCGGACCTGCCGCCCGGCCCAGACGCCGGCCAGCCTCCCGCACCAGCCGTTCGAACTCCTCCGGCGAATTCCGTTCGGCCAGAAGCACCAACACTTCCGATAGCACCCGGTCGTACGGCTTCGGAAACAGCGCCTCCGCCCCCGGCGTCGTTCTGTATACCGTCGCCGGCTTCCCGGTCCACTCCCGACGCGTCCCGTGCGGCTCGACCAGCCCGTCACGCTCCAGCGCCGATAGGTGCAGCCGCACCGCGTTGTCCGTCAACTCGAGCATGCCCGCGAGTTCATTCACCGTCTGCGCCGACCGTCTCAACAGCGCAACGACTCGCCCGCGTGTGCTCGCCAGCAGTCTTTCCCGCCAATCCCCGGCAGCCATGGTCCCTCCTTCCGCCCAGCATTTTAACGCGTTCGGCGTCCTGGTCCAAGTAACTCCATAATGTTATTGACAAACTATAAAAACACGCGTACGATGACCATGCCGACGAAGTGGGTCGGGATCGTACAACTCAGGAGGGGATATGCGAGGGGAGAACACACTGCGACTGCATGGGCTGGTCGCACTGGTCGCGCTGACTGCAGTTGCGTGCGCCGGAACGCCGCCGGCGGCCGAGAAGGCCGCGACCACAGTCGACGATGCCGAAATCGCGGCGATCGTCGTGGCGGCAAACCGCATCGATGTGCAGTACGGCGAACTCGCGCGCGAGCGCGCCGTCGACGAGGGCGTGCGCAAGTTCGCCGAAACCATGATCACGGATCACAACGCGGTGAACCAGAGCGCAGCGGAACTGGTGGCCCGCCTCGGCGTGACGCCACGTCCGAGCGAGGTGAGCCGGTCACTCGAAGCCGGTGCCGAAGCCACCCGCGCCGAACTCCGCACAAAGTCCGGTGCCGACTTCGACCGTGCCTATATCGCCAATGAAGTCGCCTACCACCGCACCGTGCTGAGCGCCATCGACGACCTGCTCATCCCGAGCGCCTCGAATGCGGAACTGCGTCAGACCCTGGTGAGCGTGCGTCCGGCGATCGAGGCCCACCTCCGTCACGCCGAGTCGCTCCAAACCAGCCTCGCCGACGCCAAATGATGCCGATGTGGCGGACAATGACCCGGTCCGCGGCCGCGATCGCGGCCATCGCCATGGCTGGCGGCATCGCATACGCACAGGCAAGGGGAGCACCCGCTCCCCGACGCCACGATGTCCGGATTGAAGCGTTCGAATTCCAGCCGAAGGAACTGCGGGTCGCGGCGGGCGACACGATCGTGTGGACCAACCGCGATATGGTGCCGCACACCGCAACCGATCGATCGGGCAAGTGGGATTCCGGCGCGCTCCAGAAGGCCGGCACCTGGAAGATGGTCGCACGCACGGCCGGAACGTACGAGTACGAATGCGCGCTCCACCCGACGATGACCGGAACTATCGTCGTGCGCTGACACCCGTTCCCGTAAACGTGCCCGGTCGCCCGGCAGTTCGCCGTTCCTGACGGGCACGCCGCACGCATCAGAGGCGCGGACAACAGCCGGGCAGGGGAACGCCTACGGGAAGGGGAACGGTCACGTAACACGACCACGGGCGCGGTCACCGGAACGGGCAGGGGCACGAAAGAGCATCCCTGCCTCAGCACGTGCCCGTACCCGTGCCCGTTCCCCTGCCCGTGGTCGTGTTCCACGCCCGTTCCCGTTCCCGTAAACGTGCCCGGTCGCCCGGCAGTTCGCCGTTCCTGCCAGGGCACGCCGCACGCATCAGGGGCGCGGGCAACAGCCGGGCAGGGAACGCCTACGGGAAGGGGAACGGTCACGTAACACGACCACGGGCGCGGTCACCGGAACGGGCAGGGGCACGAAAACCACCGCTGCCTCAGCACGTGCCCGTACCCGTGCCCGTTCCCCTGCCCGTGGTCGTGTTCCACGCCCGTTCCCGTTCCCGTAAACGTGCCCGGTCGCCCGGCAGTTCGCCGTTCCTGCCAGGGCACGGGTACGGAGTTACCTGCCCACCGCGCGGCAGTGGCCGCCACGAACGCCCGACAGGGTTGACGACAAGCGCCAATTCCGGTATAATGCGCGTCTGTGCTGAACTGCGGTTATCCAGCACCCGTGTCTGTGGGAGCATACTTACGGCGGCCTGCCGTGCGATTACCACAGCCACACAATTCGAGAGGCAGGCAACTCACTCCGCCGTCGTGCGGGGTGCGCCCGTGTCTTCCGTCCTCGAGGCGGAGTTCGCGGGTCTCGTCTCCTCTCCCCGAATTACTGGTTGCATCCGAGGCCAGGGCCGGAAGCCGGGCGATGTCCCGTCCAACGAGCCTGACTCTAACGAGAACCCCACTTCGATCACTGGGCGAGCGAAATAATGGCTAAGGCAAAGTTTGAGCGGACGAAGCCGCACGTGAACATCGGGACGATTGGTCACGTGGACCACGGCAAGACGACGTTGACGGCGGCGATCACGCGGATCCAGGCGG
>Ga0182737_1003133_pt1 | contig 12565 bp, 12 predicted proteins | sample eDN5th30CBELigOP_FD_128878 | JGI IMG/M metagenome (GOLD analysis project Ga0182737, IMG submission 128878) | Enriched Organic Plus compost microbial communities from Emeryville, California, USA - eDNA 5th pass 30_C BE-Lig OP (version 2) (version 2) ... | reverse complement strand
GGATGCGCCGCAAGAGCGCGCCACCGTCGGCGGCGCCTGGCTGACCGCCGCAATCGTGTATCCGCTCTACTTTGCAGCCATGGGCTTGCTGGGTGGGTTGAAGCAAGCGCCGGCGGTGAACCAAATTGTCCTTGCTGGTCTTTGTACGGTCACGGTGTTTGCGCTGGTACCGTGGCTCGTCGCAAGGCGGCAGAGGATTGTTTCGAGAAGCGGTTTTCAGCTTTCGCCGCCGTCCGTACTCTCGCTCCTAGGGGCAACGCTGCTCGGCTTCTCGCTTTGGCCGATCGCTCACGAGGTGTTTGTCTTTGCCCAACAGTTGGGCCTGGGCACGATCAGCCAAGATACGCTGCGCGGGCTTGCGCCGCAGGTGGAACAACAACTAGAAGCCTGGCGCAAGCAGTCGCCGCTGCTCATTCTGGCCGCATTTGCGCTCGCGCCCGCTAATTGCGAGGAGTTCTTCTTTCGCGGGTACTTGCTCGGGGCGCTCAAGAGCCGCTGGCCGGCCTGGGCGGCGATCGCGGCGACGGCAGCGCTGTTCGGCGTGTTTCACCTGTCGGTAGGCGGCATCGCCGCGATGGAGCGGGTGATCACCAGCACGTTCTTGGGACTGGTACTGGGCTGGCTCTGCTGGCAGGCGGGGAGCATTTGGCCGGGAGTAGTCACCCATACGCTTCACAATGGCCTACTGCTCTCGCTGGGCTATTGGAAGGATCGACTTCCGTTCGGCGAACAGGCAACTGACAGTGGACATCTGCCGATTGCCTGGGTCGCGTCCGCGGCTGCGGTTGCCGCCGTCGGTATTACTCTCGTCTACTCCGGCAGGCGCAAGGCGAATTCGCGGAACGTCGCTTCATCGACGTAGACGCCCTCGCGGGTAAGTTCAAAAACGAGTTCAATCTCCGGCCAGCCGAAGCAGCGGAGCAGTTGATCGAATTCGGCTGCTGGGCATGCCCCGGACAGCGAAACGTAGGCCAGTTCATCTCCTCGATCGAACAAGTTGCCGTCCACTTGCCAGCGGTCGGGCGTTTCGCCAACCCAAACAAACGAGCCATCGGGCTCGGCAAACATCCGAGGTAGCTGTTCGAGGGCGGTCAGTGCGGCGTCAAAACTGGCAAAGCCGCGGCGAGCGGCGGAGGGCACAAAGTTCAGCGTCGGCCAGGTTCGATCGGCCAACTGCAGCGGCGGGCCTTCCTTGGTGGCGGCAGTTCGCGGCTGAACTTGTATTTGAAACCGATACATGGGAGGGGAGCTTCGGCGAAGAATCGAACGTGCTTTTGCTGGGTGACGACGCCCGGTAGTCACTACCTGTCAACTTTATTGCGCCGTCGCAGTTCGAACCGCGAAGCGGTGCGATTGCGCTTCAATGTCGAAGCCGACTCGCTCGCTCCAGGCTTTTAGCAACTGACTGGCAATCGGCCCGCGTTTGCCATCGCCAATTGCTCGGCCCGCAAGGCGAGTCACCGGCCAAACGCACGGGCTGGTGCTGCAAAGGAGCACTTCGTCAGCCGCAGCGACGTCCTCGATCCGCAAATCGCGCTGCGAAACCTCCAAGCCGAGTTCGCGAGCCAACTGCTCAAGCACGCTCATGCTTACGCCAGGAAGGATTTTCTCCTTCGGCGGCGAAACAATCCCCGCATCTTTCTTATAGATGAGCAGGTTCGCCGTCGAAGCTTCGGTCACAAAACCTTCGTGATCGAGCATCAGGGCTCTAGCGCCCGGCTCAATCTTCTGGGCCCGCATATCGGCCAGGTAGTAGTGCATGCGGCTGCGGCATTTCAGTTCAACTGGCCAGCAGTCGTTGGGCACCTGTCGATACTCGGTCGGTACCAGCGATTCGCCTTGCTCGTACTTTTTGTTCCACAGATGAAATGCCAGCGGCTGCGTGTGCATGCCGATGGTCGGGCCGATCCGCCCTGCGGACATCGCAAAGCTCGAGTACGGCCCCGGCGTGATGAAAATCGTCAGCCCGAGATCGTCGGCTGAATCCAACTGGCGATGGTTCAGCCGCACCAACTCGTTTGCATTGACGCCGATCTCAGCCATGGTCAGCCCAGGATCGACGCCGATGATCTCCAACGATCGTTGAAGCCGAGCTAGGTGCTTTTCCAACTCGAACAACCGTCCGCCGAACGTCCGCAACTGCTCCGCAACCGTCACCCCCTGCACAAAACCGACGTCAAACGGCGAGACGGTAAGCTGAGATTGCGGCAGAAACTGGCCGTTCAGATAGGCGACGGGCTCGGGCATGCGGCAACTTGGGGAAAGCAGGCAGGACAGCGACGATTCCCGCGTCACTGCAGGCCGAATTCTGGCACACCCCAAAGAAACCAACAACCCCGCTTAATTTTGGCTCGTCAGGCCGAAACGGCCGCCGGCTCGGGCTTGCTCGGCGTGCCGCTATCGGCGGAATTGTCCGCCGCCTTCTTGGCCGTCAGTTCCTGCCACATCAGGTACTGCCGGGTCCGACCGCCAACGACCGGCGAGTAGACGTAAGGCCGCACATCGTGCGTGCCACCGATGAGATGCGACACCTGCCACTGCTCAATTCGCGACCGCAAGTCGGCCGGCAGCGTGTTCAACCCCGCCAGCCCGGTATAACCCAGCGCCGCCGGATCGCCGCACTTCTCGATTCGATGGTAGTGCTTCAGCACCGGATCGCAGCCGTTCACGTAGATCAGCCAGTCCTGGGCCATTGGCAATGCGCAACCGTAAAACCGCCCCGGCAGCAACCAATAGTTATGCAGCGCCGCAGCCCACAGCACGACATTCGTCGGCTGGCGGTTGCCCGAGGAAACAACGCGTCCCAGCAGGTTGCCGCCCCCCAGCAAGTGCATGCCGCCCGTGATAATGCGGGCGCCAAAGCTATATCCAAGCAGCCCGACCTGGACGTCGGCCCGCATGCCAGCGAGAAACTCCGCCAGGAAGTACCCTTCGACGTTCGTGCGCGCCGCTTTCGTCAGCACGTCCTTTCGCACGCCTTTGATCTGCGAGCTGGGCCACGACCAGATCACGAACCGGTTCGGGCGTTCATCGGTCGATCGGCCAATGAGCTGAGTGTAGAAGCTCAAACCGTCCGCCAGCGCCTGCCCAGGTTCAATGCGGTTGCCGTGGATGTAGGCGCTCGTCACGACGGCCGACGAGTCGGTGGCATAGAACGCAGCCAAGGTGCTCGGCTGCCACCGTCCCTCTTGAAGCCGCCAGACCTGCGGCGAAAAGGCGTGTCCACATCCCAGGTGCCGCGTGCTGATGGCCCAAATCGAATCTTGTGGCCGAACGCCCGGCGTCGCACAGGCTGGCGCACACGGAGTGGAGCCACGCACGAACGCCGGCGCCGCTGCAATCGCGGAAAAGGCGATCATTCCGGCCTGACGCCGATTGACGACAAGTTGCGAACTCATGGAGATCGTCCGAAAGCTGGGCGCTGCGTAGGGTTCGGAGACGCTAGTTTAACGGTCAGGTAATCCTGGAAATGTAGCACTTTCTCAACGTCGATGCGCCACTACCACATCCTCTTGCGGGATCGAACGGTTGCATTTGCCTCACCCATTCGCTAGGGCCGTCCGGACCGCTACAAGCTGAACCGACCTCTGTTGCGAAAAATCAACGGTTGCGTTTGCACCTCACTACGGCGCGGCTACATTTGCTCGACCCACCAGGCCGCTTCAGAGCTCGCCCAGGCCCACGCTGGTTCGCTGAAGATCCCCGCTTCAGTCCCGCCCCAGCCCAATTAGGACTCCGTACGAGTCCGACGGATTCGATCGAGTATCGCCCGTCAGGAGGTTTTCGTCATGAGGAAGCTGTTCATTCTTTCGATGCTCGCGCTGGCCGCCCTGAGCGCCAGTGGATGCAACAACTGCGGCCGGCCCCGGTTCCACCTGTTCAACCGCGGCTCGGATTGCTGTGAGCCGCCATGCGTTAGCGCCGGCGGTTATGACGAAGGCTGGGTTCCCCGGTCTTCGGGCATGATCCCATCTGGCCCCACCGCGGTCCCCGGCGCTGTTGAAGTGCTCCCGGCCAACTAGCCGCCGGCTGGCGCCACGTAGAAAAGCCATTATCCAGCCGGCATCTTTCCCCGAACGGCGGCTGGAACGCTCCGCCGCGAGAAGCGCATCCGTCCAAATGCCTTCTCGCGGTGGAAGCGCCGATTCTTGCGGATCTTTTCGGTCGTGGCGATTCTGCGGGCTGCGCCGTCTCGCGCGGCTTCTCCCTTGTCGCTGATTGCGACTTATGTTTCAGCAGACCCGCGCACCTCTCGCGGGTAGGTCTTCGATGGCTGAAACACACGGGGGATAGTCGTGCGTCGCTCCATTCTTGTCGCTCTTTTCTTGCTCGGTTGCGCCAGTGTCAACTCGGCGAGCGCTCAGTTCTCGAACAAGCCGGACACTCCGGTCGGAAAGGCCGCTCCGACGATCGACAAAGAAGCCTCGCACCGCTGGCAAGTTGGCGTGCGAGTGCGAGCCATTGGCGGGCCCTGCTCCGCCCTCTTCGGAACGATCTCCGTGCCGGACGATTGGCCGGAACAACGGGTGAGAATCGTCAACGAAGACATTTCGCCCCACGTGCGCTCCGTGCGCTACCGCTCGCAGGAGGGCATCAAGCAAATGGTCTTCGAGATTCCGTCGCTCCCCGCCAACGAGACAGCCAAGGCGCTCGTCACATTCGAGATCAGCAAAAGCGCAATCCTCCCCCCCGAGGACACCTCGACGTTGGTCATCCCCAAGTCGGTCCCCACCCAATACCGCAAGTACCTCGGCCCCAGCCCATATATCGAAACGGTCAATCCCAAGATCAAAGCTCTCGCCAAGGAGCTCTCCGAGGGGCACGAAACCGCTTGGGGGCAACTCGAAGCCGTCTATAACGGCATCCGCGAGCGGGTGAAGGTCGAAAACGACAAGCTCAAGGGAGCGGCTGCCGCCCTGCGCGATGGCCATGCCCGATACGAGGACGTAACTGCCCTCTTCGTAGCCTGCTGCCGCACGCTGAAAGTGCCGGCCCGCATGGTCTACGTGCCGGACGACGCCTACGCCGAGTTCTACCTGGAAGACGCCGAAGGAAAGGGGCACTGGTTCCCCTGCAACGTCGCCGGCCGCGAGCCCGAGTTCGGCAGCGTCAAAGACCAAAAGCCGATCCTGCAAAAAGGGGACAACATCCGCGTCCCGGAGAAGAAAGAGCCGCAAGCCTTCGTCGCCGAGTTCCTGACCGGCAAGGGGGGAGGTGGTGGCCGGCCCGAAGTCGAATTCGTCCGCCGCCTGGAACCAGCCAACTAGCCTGGCGTCGCGCAACTACAATGGATTTCGGGCGTCTGGATCAAACATCGCGATGAAGCTTTCGACCTTAACACCGTTCGCGCTCTTGCTGCTCGCTGCCCACGTCGCTGCGACGTGGGCTGATGACGCCCAAACCGGCGGCGTGCAACTGGGCGATCCCGTCACGTCGCAGTGGCGAATCGGAGTCGTCGTTCACGCGACCGGCAATACGACCGGCATCGTGGCCACGACCCCCGTCCCCACCGACTGGCCCGAGCAGAAGGTGCGTATCGTTTCGGAGGAGATCTCTCCCCAAGCTAAGGTCAGCTATCGGATGATTGACGGCGGCGTCAAGCAGATGGTCGTCAGCATCCCGCGATTGGCTGCCGGCGAAGAAGCCTCGGCGATCGTCACGTTCGAAGTGACCAAGCTCGACATGAACGAGCCCGAATCGACCGACGGCTATCGCCTGCCGAAAAAGCTCCCGCGCGACGTCGCGAAGCACTTGCTCCCCAGCCCCTACATCGAAAGCGCCGATCCGAAGATCAAGAAGCTCGCCCCGCAGATCATCGCCGACAAAGAGACCGCTTGGCAACAGACCGAAGCCATCTTCGATTGGGTCCGCGAGAACGTGAAGTACGAGTTCTCCGAAACGATCAAGCCGGCGATCGCGGCGCTCGAAGACGGCGTGGGGGACTGTGAAGAGCTGTCCTCCCTCTTTATCGCCCTCTGCCGCGCGAACAAAATCCCCGCCCGCGCCGTGTGGGTCCCGGGACACACCTACCCCGAGTTCTATCTCGAAGACGCCAACGGCCGCGGCCATTGGTTCCCCTGCCAGGCGGCGGGCGAAGCCCACGACTTTGGTGAGATGCACGAAGACCGGCCGATCCTGCAGAAAGGGGACAACTTCAAAGTCCCCGATGAACGCACGCCGCAGCGCTACGTGAAGCAGTCGCTCCGCGCCGCCAATGCCCAGTCGGCCCCGAGCGTGAAGTTCATCCTCGAGAAGGCCGAATAAGCCGCAACGCCTCGCTTACCGAATCCGCTGCGGCAACTTGTTCGCACACTTGAGCCGATCGCAGTACAGCAGCCCGATAATCGTCTTCGCGTCCTGAATCACGCCGTTGAAGACCATGTCGAGCGCCTCGGCCCACGGCACAATCAGCTTCTCGATCTTCTCTCCCGCCTCGAGCGACGCTTCACCGGCCGTCAAACCGGTTGCGACGAACAGATACATCCGCTCGTCGAGAATGCCCGGCGACACCACGAACGAGAGAATCTGCTCCATCCGCTCTGCCGAATAGCCGGTCTCTTCCTTCAGCTCGCGCAGGGCCGCCTTCCGCGGATCCTCGCCCGGCTCAAGCGTGCCGGCAGGCAGCTCCACGAGCGTCTCGCGCATCGAGACCCGAAACACACGCTCCAAGCAAACGCGCCCGTCATCGAGCAGCGGCACAATCACCGCGGCGCCCGGATGACGAATGATCTCCCGCGTTTCAATGCCGCCCCGATTGTCCGGATACGATTCCTGTACGACGCGAAACCGCTTGGTTTCCAGCAAAACTGGCGATGATTCCGACATGGCCCGGCCTCCGCTCTCTGCAAGTTCTCAATCTTCATGCTACGCCAGGCCGGCGCGGCAGACGAGCGATTTCCGGCCAATTCATTTCGCAGCTATCTCGGCACGTCACGCCGCGCGTCGTACCGTCGGCTGCTCGGTCCCCTGCTCCGCTCCGCCAAAATTGATCAACTCTCGGATCGCATAGTTCTGCTTCGGCTGCGAGGCGTAGTAGATCCGGGCGTTCACTTCGCCGAGCAGCCCAAGGCTCAGGAACTGCACGCTGCCGATTAGCGACAGGACCGTTAGCAGGCTCAGCGCGTTCCCCGTCATATCCACGCCGCCGATCAGCTTCATCAGCACCGTCGCCGCAGCCGACAACACGCCTACCGCGCCGCACAGAATGCCGAACTTGCCGAACAGCTTCATCGGGCTGGCGAAATAGTCGAGCATGTACTTGACGGTGATCAGGTCGAGCACCACTCGCACCGTCCGGCCAATGCCGTATTTCGTCTGCCCGAACTGGCGGGCATGATGCCGCGTGACCACCTCCACACACCGGGCCCCGCGAGCATGCGCCAGAATCGGAATGAATCGGTGCATCTCGCCGTACAGTTCCAATTCCTGTGCAATCTCTCGCCGCAGCGCCTTAAGCGTGCAGCCCAGGTCGTGAATCGGAAACCGCGTCGTTCGCGAGATCAGCCAATTGGCGATCCGCGACGGAATCTTGCGACTCACGAGCGCGTCGTGACGCTCCTTCCGCCAGCCGTGGACCAGGTCGTACCCCTCCTCCAGCTTGCGGACCATCATCGGAATATCCCCCGGCTCGTTCTGCAGATCGCCGTCGAGCGTGACAATCACGTCCCCCGTCGCTAGTTGCAGCCCCGCATGCATCGCAGCAGTCTGCCCGAAGTTGCGGCGAAAGCGAACCACCTTCACGTTCGGGTCGAGCGCCGCCAACTCCCGCAGCCGATCGACCGTGCCGTCCGTAGAACCGTCGTCGACAAACAGGATCTCCCAAGGCTGCTGAAGCTCGGGCATCACCTTAGCCAACTGCCGGTACAGCAGCGGCACATTCTCGACTTCGTTGTAAACGGGGACGACGATCGAAACGCTCATGGGATTCCTTTCCGGGAGACAATCGCCGCGGAGTGTAGGAAAGTCAGCCAGACGGGACAACGTCAACCGTGCCAGCAGCGTGCCAGACCATCCTCGTCGCCACGCCCCCATCCTCGTTTCCTCGTTCCCACGCTCTGCGTGGGAACGCAAGCCCGCACGCTCTGCGTCCAGCGTGCCCCCGCCAGCACCCAGCCGTTCCCATCACTTGCCCCAGGACGCAGAGCGTCCAACCGTGCGTAACGACGCAGAGCGTCGTCACGAGAGGGGCTACCCCTTCACCACCCCAATCGGCCGCATGCGCGCCACCTTCTTCGCCAGCCCCGCGTTATGCACCACCTCCACCACCAGGTCGACGTGCTTGTACGCCTCCGGCTGCTCCTCGGCGAGCCCCTTCCAACTGCGGGCCCGCGCGATCACGCCCATCTCGGCCAGTTCCTTGTCAATTCGCCGCCCCTGCGCATGCTTGATGGCAGCCGTCCGGCTCATCACCCGCCCTGCCCCGTGACAGCAGGTGCCAAAACTCAGTTGCATGCTCCCTGGCTGACCGACCATCACCCAGCTCGCCCGTCCCATATCGCCAGGAATGATCACCGGCTGACCGATCTCGCGATACATCTCCGGCACCTCCGGATGCCCCGGCGGAAACGCGCGCGTAGCTCCCTTCCGATGCACCCAGACCTTCTTCTGGACGTCGCCAACCGTGTGCTCTTCGAGCTTGGCGATGTTGTGGGCCACGTCGTAAACCAGCGACATCCCCAGCGACTCCCAACTCTTTCCCAGCACGTGCGAGAACGACTCCCGGGCCTGGTGCATGAGCAATTGGCGGTTGCACCAGGCAAAATTCGCCGCCGCGCACATGGCGCCCAGATACCGCTCCCCTTCGGGGCTGTTGACCGGAGCGCATGCGAGCTGCCGGTCGGGCAGGCTGATTCCATACTTCTCCGCCGTACCGCGAAAGTCCTTCAGCGCGTCGTCGCACACCTGATATCCCAGCCCGCGCGATCCCGAGTGGACCATCACGCAGACAAGATCCTTTTCGAGTCCCATCGCCTGGGCAGCCTGCTCGTCGAACACCTCATCGACAATCTGCACTTCCAGAAAGTGGTTCCCCGAGCCGAGCGTTCCGCACTGCGTGCCGCCGCGCTCCAGCGCCCGGTCGCTCACATACTCCGGCCGAGCGCCGTCAATCCGCCCGGCAGCCTCCGTGTGTCGAATGTCGTCCGGCGTCGCCTGGCCGCGCTCCACCAGAAATGGCGAGCCCTGCGCCATCAACGAGCGCAGCTCCTTCTGCCCAAAGCGATACTTTCCGTCGCGGCCCACCCCGGCTGGAATGTTGTCGTACAAGTGGTCCATCAGGCGGACCATGTGCGGCTGAATTTCCCGACGCGAGAGATTGGTCCTCATCAGCCGCACGCCGCAGTTGATGTCGTACCCCACGCCGCCGGGCGAAATCACGCCCCCTTCGTTCGGATCGGTCGCGCAGACGCCGCCGATACAGAAGCCGTAGCCCCAGTGAATGTCGGGCATCGCCAGACTGGCGTACTGAATACCGGGCAACGTGGCCACATTCGCCACCTGCTCCGGCGCCTGATCCTTGCGGATCAGCTCAATCAGGTTGTCGTCGGCAAAGATGAGCCCGTCGACGCGCATCCCGCTCTTATAGGTCTTCGGAATCCGCCACAACGTGTCGCTCACGCGCTCGAGCGGTCCGTAAAAAGCATCCTTGGCCATCACACGTTCTCCTCAACCGGCGCCGCCCGCGTTGCCCGAAGTTTCAGGGCACGCTTCGCGCTTTCACCTCTGCCGCACACATCGAAGGGAGCCGCCTTTTCCATAAAGGCCCCGCCGTTCTCAAGCCCTTCCGACGGCGGGTGGTGAAAAACCACCCCAGTTTTTCGTCGAAAAACCCGGTTCCAGGGGGCCCCCAAGTCGGTGAAAAACCCTCGTAGTTTTTCACCACCCTCGCTTCCCAAGTCGGCCAACGCTCGCTGGGCCAAGGGAAGCTGGATTCACCTTACAAGCCTCGACAGAACTCCGGCGGCGACTCGGGATCGCGCCCGCCTCACACAAACACCGCAGCCTAGCACAAAACCACAAATTAGTCAACAATTCACAACAAACACGCCCATCAAATATCAACAATCACTTCCGCCAGCCAACCGCCCTCCGTCTCTTCGACGCGCAATTGGTGGTAGGTAATCGCCTTCACTTCGTGTTCCATCACATGCCGCTGCGGGTCCATTTCTTCACCCCAGCAAACGGCGCGCAGCGTGTCCCCTTCCAGCCGAACGTCAAATCGGCTGAGCAGCAGCTTGTCCGCTTCGAACGCATAGAGCAGCTCGTTGAGCCAATCGAACAAAAGCAAGCTAAGGTCGCCGCCGCGAATTTCCAGCGTGCGAGACTGGACAGGCGACACCGCGTCGAGGTTCGCGACAATCATCGCCATCAGCCCCCGCCCGGCCTCGGCGAACAACTCCTCCTTGGTCGCCGCGCGAACGCGGAGCCCCAAGTCGGCTGTGTGCTCAAACACCTCGTACATTGGCGTCTCCCCACCCGCGCTTCACGCAACCGACCGCCCACGCCCACCTTCGTCCCAGGTTCCAGCTTGGGACGAAGTCGTCCGGAGACTCAGCCACCGAGTCCCGAGCGAATATCTCCCGCCAGGCGACGGACTATGGAATCTCCACCACCGTTCGCCCCACAACTTCTCCGCGAAACATCCGCTCGATTACGCCCGAAATCTCCGCCAGCGGAACGACGGTCGCCACCCGCTCCAGCCCCTCAATCCGCCACTCGTGTCCCAACTTTCGCCAAATCTCGATCCGCCGCCGATACGGCAGCGCCGACGAGCCAATCCCCGCCAGGATCACGCCCCGCAGAATGAACGGATGCACCGTCAGCGGCAACTCAATGCCCCCGACCAGTCCGCAAGCCGTCACCACGCCGTAGTTCTTCGTCTGGCGAACGATCGTGGCCAGCGTCTGCCCGCCGACCGTGTCAACCGCGGCGGCCCAGCGGCCGCTCAGCAGCGGCTTGTCGCTCACGTCGTGAACTTCGTCCCGTCCGATCACCCGCTGCGCGCCCCACTGGCGCAACTGCCCTTCGAGATTCCGTTTGCCGGTCACGGCGACGACGGAATAGCCGAGCTTGGCGAGCAGCATCACAGCCAGACAACCGACGCCGCCAGTCGCCCCGGTCACGACCACCTCGCCCGCCTCCGGTGAAACGCCGTTGAGCTGAATCGCGCTTGCGCACTGCGCCGCCGTAAAGCCAGCCGTTCCCAGCGTCATGCACTCCAGCGGCGTCAGCCCCTCGGGCAACGGCACCACCCAATCGGCCGGCACGCGGGCATATTGTGACCAACCGCCCCACTGTCCCGCGCCCAGCTCGTAGCCAGTGACAATCACCGACTGCCCTGGCTTGTAGCGAGAGTCGGACGACTCTGCGACTTCGCCGGCTGCGTCAATGCCCGGCACGTGCGGCAGCCGTTGCACAATCCCCTTGGCGGCGCGACTTGCGAGGGCGTCCTTGTAGTTGAGGGACGAATAACGGACGCGAATCAACACTTCGCCCGGCGGCAAGTCGTCAAGCGTGCGCGACGTTACCGATTGGCGAAGCTCTCCCGCCGCATCTTTTTCCACGACAAACGCGGTGAACTGTTGGGCGCTCATTGCGGTACTCTCCACTCCGCGGAAAAGGTTCCCAATTTCCATGCCGTCCAGTGCGATTCTAGCGCCCGACCACCGTGCCGGCCGATGATTCGTCAAGTGTCATCCGGCGGTCCGGCGGCGGGCGTTGCCGCCCGCAAGCTTAGGCGGCGCGTGGCGTAGAGGCAATCGCCGCATGGGCTTACGGCGGGTGGGCGAGCGTCAAGGGTTCGTTGACAGCCCAGCCGCGCCACCCCTAGAATCGGAACCACTTTTCGCCACAGCGATAATTGGGACAAGTTAGCAATACAACCGTCGCGGGCCGCGTCCGCGACATTTACGCAAGGAGTGATCGATGGCCGGCAGCAACGTGTTGGAATTCACCGACGAGAATTTTCAGAGCGAAGTATTGAATTCGAAGGAGCCGGTGCTGGTCGACTTCTGGGCGCCCTGGTGCGGCCCCTGCCGTAAGATCGCTCCCATGATCGACGAGCTGGCGACCGAAAACGCCGGCACCGCCAAGATCGGCAAGGTGAACGTCGACAACAGCCAGCAATCGGCGATGCAGTACGGCATCGAGGCGATTCCGACGATCATCATCTTCCAGAACGGCCAGCCGGTGCAGCGTTTCCAAGGCATCCCGACCAAGAGCCGCATCCAGGAAGCGCTCGACCAGGCGAAGGCCTAGGTCGCCCGCGCACGGTTGCCGGAGATCTCCGGCAACTTTGAGTAACCCCGACGAAACGAAATAAAGCCAGAGGCTAAATCGCCTCTGGCTTTTTTATTGCCTGAATCGGAAGAGCATCGTCGCCAGGATAACCAAACGCCGCAGTCTCGCCGCCGAAGGTATGCCCAAGCGGGTCAGCATGGCTCACCTCTCGAAAATGGCCGCGCATCCGATGGTTGAAAAGCGATAAAGGCACAGCCAGCTTCCTGACGAAGTGAGCCACTAGGCCATATCGAGCCAACTCAAATTGGGCGCGATCACGCGCAGTTGC
>Ga0182737_1003129_pt1 | contig 12570 bp, 10 predicted proteins | sample eDN5th30CBELigOP_FD_128878 | JGI IMG/M metagenome (GOLD analysis project Ga0182737, IMG submission 128878) | Enriched Organic Plus compost microbial communities from Emeryville, California, USA - eDNA 5th pass 30_C BE-Lig OP (version 2) (version 2) ... | reverse complement strand
GGATTACTTAGCTCACGAAAAGTGGTGTTCGTTGATGGGCGCCGGGGGCCCGTCAGGGCGCAGCTTGTGCGCGAGGAACCACCGGGAAAGTGCTATGGAAACGACGTGCCTTTCGTGCGATATGTCGAGCTTTTCGTCGGCGGGTTGTTATGCGAAATCGGGATCGTGGAAGTGCGCGCAGCGATCCCTGTTTGAGGTCACCGCCAACGCGGATTGCACGGGAACGATCCCAGAAACAACAGCGGGCTTGAGCACCCGCCCGGCATGCTACCCACCGTGGGTGTGATGCCGCTTACCGGGACAAAGCAGAGTTGCCGAGAAAGGCACGCAGACAAGTTGTGGCGGAAGATGGGAGCCGCGCCGCTGTCACAGCAAACGCAGGATGAACGTGCCACGCCTTGACGGTTACCAAGAACCTCCGCCTTCACCACTTCGCGGGCGACTGCGGATGCGTCGACTCAATTATAGGGTGCATATCCTGCTGTCAAAGGGTTTAGGATACGCATGGATCAGTTTGTATGGGTTGTCGGCCTCCATTCCTGAGCTTCTCAGTTCCGTTTTCCGACGTCGAAACGTCGCTGATTGTTCTTGATGACGCCGCATTCAACCAACTGCGGCGGCTCCAAGAAATCGATGCTTCCAGGGTATCGCAAGGCCCATGCCAAAGACGTCCAGCAAGCAGCGGGAAACACCGAACGCCCAGCATCATCGACCGCAAAAACACCAGCGTATGCGGGCGTTTTCGAGCAGCGATGGCGCAGCGCAGCCGTAAGAATTACAACCAGCTTTGTTGATATGTGAGCCCGCGCAGTAAGGCTCACAACGCATCAATAGCGAGCAGTGCGTCAAGCGAACATCTTCATAAGCCACTTGGTCGCGCGACAGACCAACCACCCATTGGAGGCACTCTGTGTCGGGTATCGTGCCCGACCGTTTGGAAGCAACCTGGCCATGCTGGTTGGCCGCGGCGCAATGCTGCTTTACAGAGAATGCAGCCAGGGCAAAGAACCAGCGACTTGCACGATTGGGCATTGCGGGGCCACTGCGTGGGGGCATCACCCGGCAAGCTCGATCGGCTTTCTCACGTTGCCTGGGTGACTAATGCCACACCCAAACCAAGACCACTTCTACCGCCAGGATGACGCCCAGCGGCAAGACAAACGGCCACGGCTCGCGCGCCATCACCAAGGCCCATGCCGCCGCCAGGCTGATGCCCGTACACGTTGCCTTGAGTGCCAATGAAATTTGCACGCCGCGTTCGCCTACCCCCAGGGAAAGCAGTACCAGGCACCACACCAGGGCAGCAGCCATGAACAGTGGCCGACCAGGGCGGCGCGGACGCGAGTTGCGAGGCGACGGAACGTCGCTCTGCTGGGGCGAGGCGTAAGGGTTCACCGCGTGAGCCCGGCACTGGAAAGCAGTGTTGGCAGCTCGCGACGAATGGCCAGCCCCACGGCCGGGTCCGCCATCGCTGCCGTCGCCAGGTGCACGGAGCTGGCTCCCGCCTCAAGATAGCGAACCACATCCTCCGCCGTGGCGGCGCCGCCGACCCCGACCAGCTCTAGCGGCCTCGCGCGTTGCGATGTAATGCGGTGGAACAGGGCCACCTGGTCGAGCGACGCGTCCAGGGTGGCGCGGCCACAGATGCCGCGTTGCTGACCGTCGAACAGCAGTTGGCCTGCGTCATCGCGAACCTTGGTCGCGATGCTGTTGGTCATCGCCAGGGCGTTGGCATACGGCTCCACGGCTTCTATCAAAGCCTGGGCTGCGGCCTCATCGGTCATGCGACCGATCTTGATGATGTACGGCACCAGGCCGATCGCTTCCCGCACCGCGGCGGCCACCACCGCCGAACTTGCGGCGCTCTGGTACAAACTGCCGTCGCTCGAACAGACGTTGGGACACGAGAAGTTGGTCTCCACGGCATCGGCCCCGGCTTCCACCGCCCATCGGGCACACTGCGCGTAGTCGGCCGCCAGGTCGTCCAGGGTCCAACCTTCCTGCTCGGTGGCGACGACCGAAACCACCAACAGCTTGCCGCGAGGCAAGGCCCGCCGGGTTGCTTCTACGTCGGCCCGCCAGACCTCGGGCGTCTTGGAAGGCATCCCAAACGAGACCGCCCAACTGCCGTGCATCGCGTCGGTGGCCGGCAACTCCGATTCGCCACCCCACAGCGGTTCCGTTTCCACCGGAACAAGGTTCGGCATGGGGTAGCACGCCCGTTCGCGGCTTCGCACCGTTTTGTAGGTGAGAATGTCGAAGCCCAGGCTGGCGTAGTAGAGCACCCAACGGCCGTTCAACAGCGGCCCCGCCGGAATGCCCAGCGGCGAATCGACCGGCAGCCCACAAAACCGCCACTCACCCGGCACAACCGGAACCTCAACCTGCACCGGCTCGGGCGCGTGCTCGTAGTTGAAGTCGTAGCTCTGGTCGATGCGGTAGCGAGGGTAGGAAGCGGTCACGAGCAGCGGCCTCCTGCGCGAGCCATAAAACGACGAGCAGCTAAACAAAAGGCGGCCGCGCGGCCATGATTCAAGCCGCACGACCGCCCATGTTGTAAGAGCTTGATACGTTACGGGGCAACCTTACGGACGCGGTGATTCTCGCTGTCGCCGATGTAGATCGCTCCATCGGGACCAACGCAGATGCCGTGCGGCCGATCGAGATGGGCCTTGGTCGCCGGCTGATTGTCGCCGTTATAGCCGCGGCCCTTGGGACCAACGCCGGCCACGGTGTCGATGGTGCCCGCCACCGGATCGATCACGCGGATCGTCTGGTTTTCGGTATCGACCACGTACACCTTGCCGTTGGGGCCAACCGCGATGCCCTTGGGGCCGTTCATGGTAGCGGTTGCCGCGGGGCCGCCGTCGCCGGTAAAGCCCTTGGCGCCGGTGCCGGCAACGTGATGGATGATGCCGTCGCTGAGGTTCATCCGCCAGATGGTGTTGCCTTCCCGCAGGGCGATCCACATGGTATCGCCATCGATGAACAACGCCCGGGGGCCATAGATGGGCTGGCCCTTGGCGGGGCTGCCGCTCTTGGGCAGCTTGCGTTCGCCGGTGCCGGCGATCGTGTCCACAATGCCGGTCTTGAGATCGACGCGGCGGATACGGTGATTGCCGATGTCGGCGATATACATGCCGCCGCGGCCGTCCAGGGCGATGCTATGCGGCTGGCGGAAGGTGGCCTGGGTCGCCGGGCCGCCATCGCCCGAGTAGCCTTCCTTACCGGTGCCTGCGACCGTGGTGATGATGCCGGTCTTGGCATCCACCCGGCGGACGACGGCGCCCCGCATCTCGACAAAGAACATATTGCCGTCGGCGTCGAACCGCACTTCGTACGGCTCAAACAGTTCGGCCTTGGTGGCCGGACCGCCATCGCCCGAGTAGCCCTTGCGACCGCAGCCAGCCACGGTGGTCAGCTCGCCGGTCTTGAAGTCCAGCCGCCGCACGCGATGGTTGCTGACCTCGGTGATGTACAGCGCACCGTCCGGACCAACCTCTACGCCGAAGGGATTACCAACGTTGGTGGCGGTCGCCGGGCCAGAGTCGCCGCCGTCGGGCTCTTTGCCGGTACCGGCTATGGTGGTGATCTCACCGGCCAGCACGATGCCAGAGAGGACCATCAGCGAGGCCACGCTGGCCGCCGCCGTGAGGAAAGGCCGGATGGCCTTGAGAGATACCAGATAGCGTGCGATGGACATCGAACGTCTCTCCCGGAATGCCAGATTGCGAAGATGTCAGAAGCGGCGGGATGAACGCCGGCGATTGTCGCAGGGTAGGGCAGGGCGGCTGCAAACGCCCGATTCAAGGGGCATCAGCGGCCCGATTCTGGGCCCAGCGCTGCGAAGCATACGTTACCATGCGTCCATCCTCTTGGCGAACGATGTACGCTGAAACGCCGGGGCTTTCGTCGGCCAGCTTGATGCCCCGCTGCGGGCCCAACACGCAGATGGCCGAGGCCAGCGCGTCGGCCATCATGCCGCTTGGGGCGATGACCGTCACGCTGCTGCGATCGGTCAGGCCCAGGCCCGTGGCCGGATCAACAATGTGCGAATACCGCGTGCCGCCCAGGGTGACGTGCTGAAAGGCATCGCCCGAGGTCGCCACGCCGCAGTTGGACAATTCCAGGTATTCGCTGGGCTTGCTCTTTTCCTCGTCCAGCGGAGCCACGCCGATCCGCCAGCCACGGCGGCCCGGCGGAGGATCGCCCAAAGACAAATCGCCGCCGCCATCGACATACGCCCGGGTGATCCCATGGCGGCGCAGCACGGCCAGGGCTTCGTCGGTGGCGTAGCCTTTGGCGATCGCGCCCAGGTCGAGCTGAGTGCCGGGCACGAGCAGTTGGACGGTGCGGTGCTGTGGATCGAGCACCACCTTGCGGAAATCCTTGGTCGCCAGCGCGGCCGCCAGTTCGTCCTGCGGCGGCATCCGTTTGGCCCGCCGGGCAAAACGCCACAACTTGACGATCCGCCCCACGGTCACGTCGAACGCCCCGCTGCTCTGCTCGGAGAACTGCTGGGCATGGTGCAGCACGTGCCACAGCGGCTCGCTGACTTTGACGGCTTGGCCGCTGCCGGCGGTGGCCGAGAGCCGCGACAGCTCACTTTCGGGGTCGTAGTCGCTGAGAATGCCGTTGAGTTCGTGGACGCGGTCAAAGGCCGCCTTCGCGGCGGCTTGGGCGGCGCGCTCGTCGGCTGCGTAGAAAACGAGGACGAACTGCACGCCCATCTCGACTTGGGAGAACTCAAAGCGTTTCAGCTCTTGGGCTTCTGACTGCGGTGCCGCGGATGCTTCGGCCGCCGGCTCCTGGGCTAGAGTGGGCTTCGCAGCCAGGGAGACCACCATCACCGCCAGCCAGGCCGCCACCGCCACCCCTCCAGCCCGCAAAATGCGCGCAAGCCCCCGGCCATAGCGGCCCCGGCGCGGAGTCGAGGCGGGCCGCGGCGCCCGGTCAGCCAGCCGGGGGGAGGCCCCATAGCGAAGGGGGGCACGCATAAATCGGGGGGCATGGGCAAGATTCATGTGGCGGCTCTAAGTAGGGCTCATTATGATAGATAGATTCACAGTCGACCGGTGTTTTGCCTTCCAAGGTTGCAGTATGTCCAAGTTAGTTCGCGTTTGCCCCGCCTGGCAAGGTTTGCCGATCCTGGCGGGTCTGTTGACTTGCCTGGTTCCGTTTGCGGCTTGGGCCCAGGAGCCTGCGAGCAAGCCCGTACTGCCGGTCAAGGATGCCGACGCCAAGACTCAGGATGAGATGCGTCCCTATACCGAGAAGATCGCGGGGACCGAGGTTACGTTCCGCATGGTGCCGATCCAGGGCGGCAAGTTTGTGATGGGCTCGCCCAACGGCGAGGCCGGCCGCAACGAGGACGAAGGCCCGCAGCATGAGGTGGAAGTCGAGCCGTTCTGGATGGGCGTGCACGAAGTCACCTGGGATGAATACGAGATCTGGTCGTTCGAGATGGACATCCAGCGCCGCAAGCTCTCCGGCGAAAAGCCCAGCGAGCTGGACAAAGCGGCCGATGCCGTTACCCGCCCGACCCCGCCGTATACCGACATGACCTTCGGCATGGGCAAGGAAGGCTACCCGGCCATCTGCATGACCCAACTGGCGGCCAAGAAGTATTGCGAATGGCTCACGGCCAAGACGGGCCGCTACTACCGCCTGCCGACCGAAGCCGAGTGGGAGTACGCTTGCCGCGCCGGCACCAACACCGCCTACAGCTACGGCGACGATCCGGCCAAGCTCGACGAGTACGCCTGGTTCGCCAAGAACAGCAAGGGCAAGTACCAGAAGGTTGGCACCAAGAAGCCCAACGCCTGGGGTCTGTACGACATGCACGGCAACGTGGCCGAATGGGTGCTCGACGGCTACTATCCCGACGCCTATTCCAAGTTTGCCGGCAAGCTGACCAAGAACCCGCTGCTGCTGCCCGAAGGGTTGTATCCCCGCGTGACCCGTGGCGGCAGCTGGACCGCGCCGGCGGACGAGTGCCGCAGTGCCTCGCGGTTGGCTTCGAGCCCGGACTGGAAGATCCAGGATCCCCAGATTCCGCAGAGCAAGTGGTATCACACCGACGCCACCTTCGTGGGCTTCCGCGTGGTGCGGCCGCTGCGTGAGCCGACAGCCGAGGAACTGAAGCAGTACGGCCCCGATCCGATGCAGATCAACCTGGAGTAGTGCGCCTGTCACCACCGGCGGCGGCCTGGGCGAGATGAGCAGCCTGGTCCCGCCGCCCATGGGCCACGCTCCATCTTCCCTCCTGATCCTTTCGCCCTCCCCTCAGTATGGAGAATCGGTGATGAGCAATAAGGAAAAGCAGTCGGCAGCGTCCCGGCGTGACTTCCTGAAGGTGTCCACGGCGGCCGCCGTAGGCAGTGCCTTCGCGGCGAACCTGGCCGCGGCCCGTAACGTCCACGCCGCAGGCTCCGACGTAATCCGCATCGGCCTGATCGGCTGCGGCGGACGCGGCACCGGCGCCGTCTCGCAGGCCCTGGCGACGGAAGGCCCCGTGAAGCTGGTTGCGGTGGGCGATGCTTTCGCCTACCGGCTCCAGGAAAGCATGAACCAACTGACGCGGCGAAAGGACCTGGCCGAGAAGATCGACGTGCCCAAGGAACGGCAGTTCGTCGGCCTGGATGCCTACAAGAAGGTGATCGCCTCGGACGTCGACCTGGTCATCCTGGCCACGCCGCCGGGCTTCCGCCCGCTGCACCTGGCCGCGGCCGTTGATGCCGGCAAGCACGTGTTCATGGAGAAGCCGGTGGCCGTCGATGCGCCGGGTGTGCGTTCGGTGCTGGAGTCGACCCGCAAGGCCAAGGAAAAGAAGCTGGCCCTCGGCGTGGGTCTGCAGCGCCGCCACCAGTTGACCTACCTGGACACCATCAAGCGTCTGCAAGATGGCATCATCGGCGACATCCACACCATGCGGGTGTACTGGAACGGCAAGGGCGTCTGGGTCCGCACCCGCGAAAGCTCGCCGCCGGAAATCAAGACCGACATGCAGTACCAGGTGAACAACTGGTACTACTTCAACTGGCTCTCGGGCGACCACATCTGCGAGCAGCACATCCACAACCTGGACGTGTGCAACTGGCTCAAGAACGGCTACCCGATCGCTGCCCAGGGTATGGGCGGCCGCCAGGTTCGCACCGGCGAAGAGTTCGGCGAAATCTTCGATCACCACGCCGTGGAGTTCGAGTATGCGGACGGCTCGCGGATGTTCTCGTGGTGCCGCCACATGCCTGGCTGCTGGGACAGCGTTTCCGAGCACTGCCAGGGCACCAAGGGCTCCTCGGACATCAGCCGGGCGATGATCCAGGTGGCCGGCAAGGATCTGTGGACCTACCGCGGCCCGAAGAACAACCCGTACCAGACCGAGCACGACGACCTGTTTGCCAGCATCCGCAGCGGCAACCCGCTGAACGAAGGTGAGTTCGGTGCCATGTCGTCGATGACGGCCGTGCTGGGCCGGATGTGCACCTACAGCGGCAAGATGATCCGCATGGACGAGGCTTTGGCGTCCAATGACAATACCTGGCCCGCCCCCAACGGCGTGGAGCTCACCTGGGACACCAAGCCCCCGGTGCCTTCGGTGCCCGTCCCCGGCGTGACCAACGTCTTGGGCTAAGGCTCCAGATTTAGGCGGCGCGGGCCAGAGATGCCCGCTTTGCCCCCAATTCAGCAACACGACCAGGGCCCGGCGGAAGTTTCCGCCGGGCCCTGTTGCGTTCCTGGAGTTTGCTCCCGCTCCGCGGGCGGAACCGCGGGACTGGCTGGCGTGGGAGCAGGATTCAGCGGCCGCGGGAGCCAGCCGGGCTAGGCTAGCTCAGGCCGTTTACGCATCGGTTAGTGGTTGATTTCCACGCCGAAGTTGAACCCGTGAGCGAACATCGTCTGATCGTTCTCGTCCCGGCGGATGCCCATCTCCGGGAAGGTGTAGTCCACCATGGCAGTCGGACGGGCCAAACCGCTCACCACCATCAGGTTGTAACCCACCTTGAGGTTGATCTTGCGGGTGACAATGTACGCGGCTTCAACTCGCACTTCGCCCACCGCGGAGAACTGGTACTCATCCGTACGCTCGTTGCTATTGCTTTGCAGCGGAGCCATCCCGTTGCCCACCTGGATGAGCGGGAACGTATTGGGAACCAGCAACAGGCTACCAGTACCACCCTGGCTGGCCAGGTGGGTCATCTGCTTCACATCCTGATAGTTGAAGGCGGGCATGAACCGGCCTTCAAAGCTCACTTGCCAAGACGAGTACCGCTTGAAGTACCGCATACCAATCTGCGGGCCAACGATATGGTTGTGAGCGTCGGTGTACCACCAGCTCTCATTCAGCAGGCCACCCCAGGCCTTGACCCGGAACTCTTCACCGAAGTTCAGGTACCGCGGACCAGCGAAGAACTCCACCCAGTCGCCGTAGTGCGTCCGGTGCCGGTACATGAAGTTGGCTTCCACCGTCCAGAAGCGCGTCTCCAGGTCGGCCTTCAGGTCATCAAAGATGATACCGACCGGGTAGAGCTGACTCGTGATGCCGGCAAACGGGTTCAAAAAGTTGAAGAAGTCGACCTGCTGCACGAGAAGTTGCTGCGGATCCGCGAAGGCGACCATCGTATCGCGACCGGTGATGGTCTGATCGCGTCCGTGCATCTCAAAGCCGCGGACGAACCAGCCGTGGTTATCCTCGACCCAGCCGAGGCTGAAATCCTGGCCATCGAAGTCCTCGGTCCGGTACCAGCTCGTGTTCAGCGAGTTGAGCTGCTGCCGCGGCAGGGTGTCGAAGAACGGCGGAACGACTCCCGGAAAGCTCGCGTAGTGCCCCACCGCATCGCGGTTACCGATCGTGCTGGTTTCCGGCGGCGTCACTCTCCAGCGAAGGAAGTTCGCCGTGAAGAAGACACCTTCGTTGGCGTGCGGCTTGGTGTCGAAGTCGCTCAGGTCGCGAGGTGCGAAGAACTGAGCATCGCCCACCAGCCAATCCAGATCTTGATTCTGATTCACTCCCCAATCGGCGCGAGTGACGGTGGCGCTGGCCAGCCAGACCAGCACCATGCACGCAATGCGAGTGCGCATCGTTTTCCCCCCAGGAACTTCGTCATCTTCGGTCCCGCCGCCAGGACGGAACACGCCTCCATGTGACGGTAGTATCGGCCCTCCCCGTCAGAGCAGTTGAACTAGAAAGTAAAGCCCTAACGGAATTGAGGGTCGTTCTTCGCACACTGATTGCAACGAAGGTGGGGTCACGAAGACTGCGCAAAGTCTGCGGCCGCTGGTCGTGCTACCACGGGCCCCGCCCCGGGCGGGGCGGGCAAAAAACAAAACTCAAGCACCACGGTCGCCGTTTCTCGCGCTGCATTTCGCAGGTGCAAGCAGCGGCAGCGCAGCCGCCCGGGGCGTTCATTCGCCGTGCGGTTCGCGTGTGGGCAGCGCATCGAGACTGCCGCTGTTCAGGCAGTTGATCAACTGCCGCAGCCGCCCGAGATTGCGGCGGTTAAAGTGCAGGACCAGCCGAGGCAGGTGGTGGATCTCCTGGTCGTCGCGTTCCTCGGACAGGCCGCGGGGGCGGCTAGCGATCTGCCCGTCGACCAGAATATCGGTGAACTCCCGGTTCAGGTCCGCCAGCAGCGTATCGCTGATCGGCTCGTTGAGCCGAATCACCAGGTTCTGCCGCACGTACCGCATGCTGTGGAACACACGATAGAACGACAGGATCTCGTTGACCGCCGTGTCGACCGAATCAGTGATCTTGTACAGGCTCAAGTCCTCGGGCGAAATCAGCCGGCGTGCCAGCAGATGGTCGTTGATGAACTGCTGGAACGCCTGCCAGTAGTTGCCGCCCGGCTCGTCGAGGAACACCACCGGGCACAGATCGCGTTTGCCGGTCTGCAGCAGGGTGAGGACTTCCAGCCCTTCGTCCAGCGTGCCGAACCCGCCCGGCAGCAGGACCACGGCGTGGCACTCCTTCACGAACATCAGCTTGCGCGTGAAGAAGTACTTCATATGGACGAGCTTGGGATCGCCGGCGATGACCGGGTTCGATTCCTGCTCGAACGGCAGCATGATGTTCACGCCCATGCTGTGCTCGCGGCCGGCGCCACGGTGGCCGGCCTCCATGATGCCGCTGGCGGCCCCGGTAACCACCAGCCAGTCGTGTTTGGCGATGGCTTCGCCAAACTTCACGGCCTGCTGGTAAGCGGGCTCGTCGGGCTGCGTGCGGGCCGAACCAAACACCGTCACCTTGCGGTGCCAGCGGTACGGGCTGAACACCTTGAACGCATAACGCAACTCAGCCAACGCGCGACTGAGAATCTTCAAATCGCCCCGGCTGGTGCGGTCCTGGGCCAGTTTGTCGGCCGAATCTTTGATTCGCTGAATGAGATCGTCCGTGCGGGTCCGCAAGGCTTGCGACTCGGCCTTGACGTCCGCGGTACTCGTCACGTCCCCTTCGTTGGAAGTGAACTCAAACTCGGGGCGATTGCTGGAAGAATCCATCGATACCTCAACTCCAAACTCAGAATCATTCTTGCGCTGCCTGGCCAGCGGCGAATGTGTGCCCTTGCGGGGGGGCGGAGCCAAGCCGGCAAACAGCAACTGCGGCGAAGCCAACCATGGCGTTCGCCGTGCCAACCACCGCGAAAGTACGGCGCTACCCCTGAATGGCGCGGGCACGGCACTACGATGTGACCAGCCGTGCCTCGGTGGATGTGGTGCCCACGGGGCCGCCCATACTTCAAGGCAAGCCCTGGGGCATTCGGGGCGTGACATTATAGGCGTGCAGCCTGGACGAAAGCAGCTTTGGGCTCACGCATGCTGACAGCTTGCCATTCGTAAATCGCGATGCACCGGTCAGTTACAGCGCACATCGCAGGCCGCTTTCCAGGCAGGCACCTGGGCAGCCCACCTCGGGTAACTAAGGCCGATACCAAGCACGAGGCGAGGGCCGCTGCTAGCATCTGAGTGAGCTGACACACCCCGCTTGACTGGGGGGGACCGCAAGCTACGGTTGCTTGAAATCGTTTGCCGCGCCCCAGTGTGACCAGCCGCGGGGATCGGCCGTGCATGTCGTGTGGCTGCCCACACGGATCGCAGCGCAACCATGTTGCCCCGCAGCCGGTCAAGCATTGCCCCGAGCCCTTGGCATCGCTGGCAGGGTAGGGGGCCAGCCGGGGTGTCACGACGGCGCAGGCAGCTTGCTCTTTCACCTTTAGCTTAAACGACTGCCATGCGCGTGCTTATCGCCGACGATTCCAGCACCATGCGGGCGATCCTGATGCGATCGCTGGCCGCGATTGGGACGCACGGCGCGATCGAAGCCGCTGACGGCGAAGAAGCTCTGGCCCTGTTCAAGCCGGGCTGGTTCGATCTGGTACTGACCGATTGGAACATGCCAGGCAAGAACGGCCTGGAGGTGGTGCGGGCAATCTGCGCGCAAGATGCTCAGGTGCCCATCATCATGGTCACCACCACCGCTGAGAAACACCAGGTGATGCAGGCAATTGCGGCTGGCGTCTCCGATTACCTGATCAAGCCGTTCACGGCCGACAAGCTCCGCGAAAAGCTGCTGCGGTACTGCGGTTAGAACCGCTGGGCGAGATGGCTCGCGCCGCATTTGGGCGCACGTCCTTGCGCGCCCACGCATTCAGGTTGCTGCTGCCACACTAACGGCACGCTCACCGCGGCAGCGCAAATCGCCACCCCAGGCAGGGTGCCGTACCGACACCCGCACGCTGAAAAGGGTGGGCAGAGTGGCCGATAACTGGCCAGGGCTGAAACGGAAAGGATGGTCGGCCGCAGCCGCGAGCGCCCGGGATTACTTGGGCGCGAGGCGAGCCTCGATCCGCTTGCCCGCCTGCTTGGGCGGCGACTCCACCTTTCCGCAGTCTTCCAACTGCTCGATGATGTGGTTGATCAGCCGGACGCCTTCTTCCATGTGGGCCAGCTCGCGCCCGCGGAAGAGCACGGAGACCAGCACCTTGTCCTTATGCTGCAGGAAGTTGCGGGCCCGGTTGATCTTCACGTCGATGTCGTGATCGCCGGTCTTGGGACGGACCCGGATTTCCTTCAGCTTGGTCTGGTGGGCGTGCTTGACGCGCTTCGCCTGCTGGTACTTGAACTTGCCGAAGTCCATGATCCGGCAAACAGGCGGCTTGGCGTCGGGCGCGACTTCGACCAGATCCAACCCGGCTTCGCGGGCTAGGGAGAGTGCGTCCGACGTAGGGATGATCCCTAGTTGCTCGCCGTTCTCGTCGATCACGCGAACGGGAGAAATGCGAATCTGGTCGTTAACCCTTTGTTGGCGTTCGATTGCAGTCGTCCTCCATCGAGGTTGAGAATCAGGCGGCTTTCCCCGTCGAAAGCAGCCAAAATCACCTGATTCGTGTAATCATAGAATATCGACAGGCCGGAAGCGGCTCGTCAACCATTTTTGCTGGCATCACTGGCATTGGTAGCCCAAGTGTTGCCTGCGGTCATAACCGCGCCAGGCGTTCCCCCCAGCGAGTGCTACCTGGCGTGCGGCGTATACAGCAGCGCGCGTGCCAGCAGCCCCGCGAGAAGCAACTG
>Ga0182737_1003126_pt1 | contig 12580 bp, 7 predicted proteins | sample eDN5th30CBELigOP_FD_128878 | JGI IMG/M metagenome (GOLD analysis project Ga0182737, IMG submission 128878) | Enriched Organic Plus compost microbial communities from Emeryville, California, USA - eDNA 5th pass 30_C BE-Lig OP (version 2) (version 2) ... | reverse complement strand
GTCGGCGTGCGATGCCACACCCGGCGGCGCAGCGCGCGGGCGATCGGCTGCGCATACGGCGAAGGCAGCGACTCGGCGTACATCCGCGGCCGGCCCGCAATGATTTCCTCGCGGGTGAAGGTCAAATCGGTGGGCGAGAGCAGCCGCAACAGCAGCAAGCCCGCGTGGTAGATGTCTACGCGGCGATCAAGCACCCCAAGCTGCGGATCAAGGAACTCTGGCGGCAACATCCACTGGGCAAACACGGTGTCGTACGCGACCTCGAACTCCGGCTTGCTGATGCCCAGGTCGCCCAGCTTGAACGTCCAACCACGGGCGTCGGGGGCGTTGCCGTCGTGCTGCGGCGACAGGTACACGTTGCCGGGGTGCAGGTCCTTATGGACATAGCCAGCCCCATGCAGGTAGTCGAGCGCCTGGAGCACGTCGCTGGCCACGAACGGCAGCCACTGTTCGCGGTCGATGCCGTCCCAGCGGAGAAATTCCTGGAGCGAATGGGGGCAACGTTCCAGCACCAGGTAGAACGTGTCGCCGTACTCGAAGGCGTCGTACACGTAGGTGATGTTGGGGTGCCGGAACTGGGTCAGGTTGACGAACTCGCGGTACCAGTCGGCCTGCACCTGGGAGTACGTGCGCTGCTGCGGCACGATCACCTTGGCCACCTGATAGTTGCCCCACTCGTCGGTACACGCGTAGACGGCCCCGTAATACCCGCGGCCTATGGGCTGGCCCAGGTAGTAATGCCGCCCGCTGGGGGTAATGAGCACCTCGCCAGCCTGCGGAGGCCGGAACGTCTTGCCCGTTTGCGGCGGCGTGTAATAGGGAGGCTGCTGCATCGAAGGTGCGGACGCTGCGAACGAACAGGGGGGGCGTTTCCCTGGCGACCTGGCCAGGCCAGTGCGAACCTTCTGACCCAAAAGAGGGACCGTGTGTATTATACGGGGCGCACCGGCCGTAGCAGCCCCTATCCGGGGGCGGCCAGCCAGCAGCGCAAGCCTCGGCAGCCCCCCGTTCCTTTTCAACTTTCCGCCAACCAAGAGAAGCACTCTATGAGCGAACGGATATTACTGGTGACAGGTGGCAGCCGCGGCATCGGCGCGGCCACGGCCTTGCTGGCCGCCGAACAAGGCTACGCCGTGTGCGTGAATTACCGCAGCAACGAAGCTGCCGCTAAAGACGTGGTCCGGCAGATCGAGAAGCGCGGCGGTCTGGCTATCGCGGTGCAGGCCGACGTTGCTAGCGAAGCCGAGGTGCTGCGCCTGTTCGCCGCTGTGGATGCCATGCCCGGGCAGCTCACGGCCCTGGTCAACAACGCTGGCACGCTGGAACGGCAAATGCGTGTCGAGCAGATGGACGAAGGCCGCATCAATCGCATCCTCACCACCAACGTCACCAGCTACTTTCTCTGTGCCCGCGAAGCCGTGCGGCGCATGTCGACCAAACATGGAGGGCAGGGCGGGGCGATTGTGAACGTGTCGTCGGTGGCAGCCCGCACTGGATCGCCGGGCGAGTACGTCGACTACGCAGCCTCCAAAGGCGCGATCGACGCCTTCACGATCGGCCTGGCTCAAGAGGTCGCCCAGGAAGGCATCCGGGTCAACGCCGTGCGGCCCGGCTTCATTTATACCGACATTCATGCGGCCGGCGGCGAGCCCAACCGGGTGGAGCGCGTCAAACAGTTCGTGCCGATGCGCCGCGGCGGCACCGCCGACGAAGTGGCGCACGCCGTCCTCTGGCTGCTATCCGATCAGGCATCATTCTCAACCGGCACCTTCATCGATGTCGCCGGCGGCAAGTAGCCGCGGTGGAAAAAGCGTACAATCGAACGCCACACCACCCGCGCGGGGGCTAGTGGTCTCCCCGTTCCACCGGCTAAGAATGGCGTGCCCCATGTACTTTGAGCAACTGCTCGACGGTTTCCCTCAAGACGAGTTTGTCCAGCGGTTTTACCGACACCAGCCGCTGGCTCGACGGGGCGTGCAAGGCCCCTGGCTTCACTGGGGCAGTTGGGAAACCGTAGCCGCGATCCTGGCTCACCCCCAGGCCGATGTACTCGTGGCACGTTCCGGCGAGCTATGGCCAGGCAGCGAACCGCTGACATACGAGCTTGCCCGGGAACTGCATGCGGATGGCTATACCATCGCCATTCGCCATGCTGAGAGGGTTTTCCCTCCACTTGCCAAGGCGGCCCGTGAGTTTGCACAATTGTTCTGCGGGCCCGTTAACATCCACATATATTGCACACCCGAGCGTCAGCATGGATTTGGCTGGCATTATGATGCCGAGGACGTATTCATCATTCAGACGGCCGGCACCAAGCAGTACTCGCTGCGCAAGAACACGGTGAACCCGTGGCCGACCGAAGAAACCTTGCCGCTCGATATGCAATTCGAGCGGGAAATATCACCATTGATGAAATGCCAACTGGCGGCCGGCGACTGGCTTTATATACCAGCCGGTTATTGGCACGTGGCGCAGGCTGGCGAGCCGGCCATCTCGCTGGCCATTGGCATCGCAATGCCTACGGCGCTGGACCTCTTGGACCATCTCCGCGGCGAGCTGCTCCACGATCTTCGCTGGCGCCAGCGGCTCCCGATTCTGGGGGTGGCCAACACGGATTCGCCCCGGAAATTACAGGACGAAATGGCCACGCTTGCCCACGATCTGGCGGAAGATCTGCGGCGGCGATTGGCAGATCCGGCTTATCTCGACCGTTTTATGAAATTCACTCAAGAAAAATTCAGCGGCGGGAATAAGCCAGACGCGCCGGACGAACTTAAGTAGTGCCGGTCGCGTAGATTAGGCATGAGTTACCACCCTGAGCGACACCCCACGCGGCACCCTGAAACCGCGGCGCCTACCTACCCCCCACGAACAGCCTGTAACGAATATTCCATATATACGGCAGGCTCCCCCCCGATGACGACCCACCGTCATATCTCGCGTCGCGTTGACGCTGTGCAACCCGTGACGTAGATAAACTGCGACAGCCAAGTAGTTTCTCCCCACCGCCTTGGCGTCTTGGCCCCGGTGGCAGAGATACCTGGTCCCGCCTCGCAGTGCGCCTGCGGCTCCCCATTTGACTGCCGCGTGGCCTCATCGCTCAAGAGAACTACCCGTCGCAAGCCGACGTTCAAGGAACAGTGTGATGAAGAAGGGGATGCTGTTACTGGTGGACGATGATCGCCACCTTTGCGAATCCATGGCCGATTGGCTGCGCGAGCAAGGTCACCGGGTCGACACGGCCCATAGCGTGGCCGAAGGCCGGGCCCAGGTCGACCGCAAGACGTATGACGTTGTGCTCACCGATATCCGGCTGGGCGACGGCGAAGGATTCGAACTGCTCCAATACTGCCAGCGGAACGCTCCGCATACCCAGGTGGTGCTGATCACCGGGTACGGCACCGTCGAAACCGCCGTGGAAGCCATTCGGGCGGGCGCGTTTGACCTGTTGACCAAGCCGCTGATCGACGACGAACTGGAGATGGCGATCCAGCGGGCACTCAACCAGCGCGAAGTGCTGGCCGAAAACCGCAATCTCAAGGCGCAGCTCGATCTGCGGTTTGGGCTCGAGAACATCATCGGCCAGGACAGCCGCATGCGGCGGGTGTACGACCTGGTCGAAAGCATCGCCGATACCAAAGCCACGGTGCTGATCACCGGCGAAAGCGGTACCGGCAAATCGCTGATTGCCCGGGCCATCCATCGCCAAAGCGCCCGCCGTGACAAGCCATTCATTGAAGTCGCCTGCGGTGCTCTGCCGGAAAACCTGTTGGAAAGTGAACTGTTCGGGCACGTGGCCGGCGCGTTCACCGGCGCTACGGTGGATAAGCTCGGCAAGTTCAAGCAGGCCGACGGCGGCACGATTTTCCTCGACGAGATCGGCACGGCCAGCCCCGGCTTGCAGGTCAAACTGCTCCGCGTGCTCCAAGAGTTTGAGTTCGAGCAGGTGGGCGGTGCCGAGACATTCCACGTCGACACCCGGGCCATCCTCGCCACCAACGAGAACCTGGCCGAACGCGTGGCCGAAGGCAAGTTCCGCCAGGACCTGTACTACCGCATCAACGTCATCAATATCGAACTGCCGCCCCTCCGCGAACGGATCTCTGATATCCCGCTGCTGGCGCGGCACTTCCTCCGCAAGGTCTGCGACGAATCGGGCAAGCGCGTCCGCGACTTCAGCGAGGACGCCATCGCCGCGCTCCAGCGGTATCGCTGGCCGGGCAACGTCCGCGAGTTGCAGAACGTGGTCGAGCGGGCCGTGCTGCTGGGCAAGAGCGACCTCATCCTGCTCGACGACCTGCCGGCCGCGGTGGCTGCCGATCAGCCTAGCGTGCCTGTGGCCGCCGGTCGCCGGACGCTCCGCGAAGCCCTGGCCGACCCCGAGCGGCGGATTATCCGCGAGGTGCTGGAAGCCAACGGCTGGAATCGCAGCCTGACGGCCGACGTGCTGGGCATCAACCGCACCACGCTCTACAAGAAGATGAAGCGGCTGGGCCTGGAGCCGTAACTCCGCGCCCATGACCAAGTGGTTTGGCGCCGACCACGTTGATCGCGTCGGCACCTGCGCTGACAGCCCGCCAGGCTGTCGCGGCATGGGTGAGGTGCCAGCGCCAAGCTGTCGCTTTATTTCGTGATGCTAGCATAGTGCTTTCCCTCACGGCGGCGATAGCACCGACAATCTTGCGCGCCGGAGGCTGGCGGTTCAGGGAGCCGCCAGCCCGTGGCTAGCGCAGGGAATAGTCCGCATTTCGCCCGGTTCCTCAACCCGGCGTTTTCTCGCAAGTTGCCGCAGTGCGCCAACGTTGTGGGTGGCATTTTACCGGCCCGCCTTGTGCCGCTTCAGGCTGCTATCACCATAGGGCAGCGGGGGTTACAGCGGCATTTCTCGCTCTTCGTGCCGGATTTCAGGCACGCCATTTGCCCCGCCAGCGGCAAAGCTTTCCCAGATTCACAACCGCGCCGCCCACCCTCGGGGACCGAGACCGTCTCCCCAGGCGTGGCGGGCAATTCGCCTATTTGTTGCAGGTTACGACTCAACGAAAGCCGTGTTATCTTCGGCAACTATTTAGTTTACACATCCATTAGCACTGTTATATTCAGCGCAACTTGCACGGCACTGCATCGCTCGGCCTCGCCACAAGTCACCGCATCAGGTGTGGGGGGACGTTTTGCGTCGCGGTTACTGCTAGCACTCAACGGTTCAGCGTGTTCCGTTATTCGAGGAAAGGCATCGCGAAAGAAGGAGTTCAGAATGCACCGCTACGCATGGATACTATTGTTGGCGGCGGCTCCGCTGACCACCGCAGCTCACGCAGGCGGACATGCCTGCCGGAACGGCTGTTATCAGGGGGGACCGGCTTATTGCGGGCCGGTTTATCAAACCGTAACCAAGACGATCTACGTACCGCAGTACGTTTGGGAACAGCGCACGGTCCAGGTGACCCGCTACCGCCCCGAACAGCGCCAGCGCACCGTGACCGTGACCCGCTGCGTGCCGGAAACCAGCCAGGTCAACGAAACCTACACGGTGATGGTTCCGCAGACCATGACCAAGACGGTCAACTACACGGTCGCCAAGCCGGTCGTGAAGCAGGTTGAGCAGCAGTACACCGTGCTGGTGCCGCACATCGAGACCCGCCAGGGCACCCGTACCGTGTGCCAGCCGGTCACCCGTGAGGTGGAGCAGTCCTACACCGTGCTCGTGCCGCACACGGAATCCCGCCAGGGCGTCCGCAACGTCAGCACGCCGGTCACCAAGCAGGTCGAGCAGACCTACACCGTAATGGTGCCGCACACCGAAACCCGCCAGGGCACCCGCATCGTGTGCCAGCCGGTGACCCGGCAGGTCGAGCAGACCTACACCGTGCTCGTTCCCCAGACCGAGACTCGCCAGGGCACTCGCACCGTGTGCCAGCCGGTGACGCAGCAGGTTGAGCAGAGCTACACCGTGCTCGTTCCCCACACCGAGACCCGCCAGGGTGTCCGCACCCGTTGCGTGCCCGTGCAGACCACCGAGCAGCGCACCGTGTGCGTGAACCAGGGTTACTGGGCCACCAGCAACAGCTGCGGCTACCGTGGCTGCAATAGCGGCTGCAACAGCTGTGGCTCTTGCTACGGCGGCGGCTGCCGCACCTGGGTGAACCAGGTGGTGCAGAAGGTGATCGACGTGAACGTGCTCCGGTATCAGCAGGTGCAAGAGCCGTATCAGTACAACGTGACCGTGTGCCGGCCGGAAACCCGCACCCGCACCGTCAACGTGGTGTCGTACCAAACGGTGCAGCAGCCCTACCAGTACAACGTGACGGTTTGCCGTCCTGAGACGCGCACCCGCACGGTGAACGTGGTCGACTATCAGCAAGTGCAGCAGCCGTACGAGTACCAGGTGACCGTGTGCAAGCCGGAAACCCGTACCCAAACGGTCAATGTCACCGAGTACAAGCTCGAGCAGCAGCCCTACGAGTACCAGGTAACCGTCTGCAAGCCGGAAACCCGTACTCGCACGGTGACCGTGGTCGATTACCAGACGGTTCAACAGGCGTACGACTACCAGGTGACGGTTTGCAAGCCGGAAACCCGCACCCGCACCGTCAACGTTTGCGAGTATGTGAACGAGCAGCAGCAGCGCGAGGTGCAGTACACCGTGCTGCAGCCTGAGCAGCGGACTCGCACTCGCCAGGTGGTTAACTACCGCCAGGTGGCCGAAGAGCAGGTGCAGACCTACACGGTGATGGTGCCTTACACCGCCGAGCAGACGGTCAATGTCCGCGTCTGCCGGATGGTTCCCAAGACGGTTGTGTGCCGCGTTCCCGTTAGCGGTGTGTGCTGCAACTAGACTTGGCGCGTAAGCTCCGGCTTTCGCGGTAGCAACTGACAAGCCCGCACTTGCCAGGCACCGCCGCAAGGCCCAGGGCCGCATCGATCGGCCAACATGAAGAAACGCAGCGGGCCGTCCCTAGCCTATAGTGCCAGGGGCGGCCCGCTGTTCTTTTACCTTTCTACTGCCGCGTCTAAGCCGGGCTCAATCCGCGGCGTGCGGCTGCGGGCTCTCCGATTCCCGCGGCTCGAACCAGCGGTAGATGGCCGGCAGCACCAGCAGCGTCAGGATCGTGCAGGTGACCAGCCCGCCGATCACCACCGTGGCCAACGGGCGTTGCACCTCGGCGCCGGCACTGGCCGACACGGCCATCGGTACAAAGCCCAATGCGCCGCACGTGGCGGTCATCAGCACGGGCCGCAGCCGGTCGATCGAGCCTTGGATCACGCTGTCCCATTGGCTGCCGCCGTGCAGCCGCAGATGGCGGATATGCTCGATCAACACCACGCCGTTCATCACGGCGATGCCGAACAGGGCAATGAAGCCCACGCCCGCCGAGATCGAGAACGGCATATCCCGCAACCACAGCGCGAAGATGCCGCCGGTAGCGGCAATCGGCACGTTGAGGTAGATCAGCAGCGTGAGCTTCACCGAGCCGAAGGTGATGAACAGCAGCGAGAAAATCAGGAACAACGCCACCGGCACGGCGATCATCAACCGGGCCGTTGCCTGTTGCAGGTTCTGGAACTGGCCGCCCCATTCCAGCGTGTAGCCGGCGGGCAGTTTCACGCCATCGCCCACCGCACGCTGGGCGTCGGCCACAAAGCCGGCCAGGTCGCGTCCCCTCACGTTGCATTGCAGCAGCAGGCGGCGCCGCACGGAGTCGCGGCTGATTTCCACCGGGCCATCTTCGATCTGAATATCGGCCAGTTGTGAGATCGGAATCTGCCGGCCGCGGGGATCGGCAATTTTTAACTGCCGCAACTTATCGACATCCTGCCGCCAGGCCGGAGCGATCCGCACCTGAAGCGGGAACCGGCGCTGCCCTTCAAAGACTTCGCCGATCACGGTGCCGCCCACAGCACTCACGGCATCGAGCACGTCCTTGGCGTTGATGCCGTAGCGAGCGATGGCGTCACGCCGCACTTGCACCCGCAGGTAAGGCAAGCCGGCAATCTGCTGAGCCTGCACGTCGGCGGCTCCCTCCACCTGGCTGAGCACCTGCACGATCTGGTCGCCAACGGTCTTAAGCACGTCCAGGTCGTCGCCGTACAGGCTGAGCCCCACGTCGGACCGCACGCCGGCCACCAGTTCTTGCACGCGCAGTTCGATCGGCTGCGTGAAACCGTAAGAATTGCCCGGCACTTCGCGCTCCAGGGCTTCCTGCATGGCCACGACCAGATCTTCCTTGGCGATCGGCTCTGGCCACTGCTCAACCGGCCGCATGCGCACCAGGATATCGGTCTGATAAACGCCCATCGGGTCGTTGGCGATTTCGGGCCGGCCGGTCTTGGAAACCACGCTTTCCACCTGCGGGAACTTCAGCAGCGTGCGTTCCATGGCCTTGGTCATCTCCAGCGAGGTTTCCAGCGACACACTGGGGAGCCGCACGGCCTGGATCGCGATATCGCCTTCATCGAGCTTGGGCACGAACTCCACGCCAAAGCCTGCCGCCACCACCACGCTCACCGCGAAAATGGCCGTCGCCGAAGTGATCATGAACAGCGGACGGCCCATGGCGAACATCAGCAGCGGACGGTAAGCAACTTTGATTTGACGCACCAGGAACGTATCGCGGGCCTGCACCTTGCGGGCCAGGAACAGCGACGCCATCACCGGCATCACCGTGATAGACAGGATCAAGGCGCCGGTCAGAGCCGACATGAACGTGAACGCCATCGGCCGGAACATCTTGCCTTCCACGCCCTGCAGGCTGAGGATCGGCAAGAACACAATGATCACGATGATGCCGGCAAACAGAATCGGCTTGCCGACCTCCTGGGCCGATTCGCGAAATACTTCCTTGGGCACGACGTCCGCCCCCGTCTTGCGGCGGTACGCGCTGGCTGTGCGGACGGCGTTCTCGATCATCACCACGGCCCCGTCGACAATCACGCCGAAGTCGACGGCACCCAAACTCATCAAGTTGGCCGACACGCCCGCCAAGTCCATGGCGATCAGCGCGCCCATGGCCGATAGCGGAATGGCCGAGGCCACGATCAAACCGGCCCGCACGTCGCCCAGCAGCAGAAACAGCATCACCACCACCAGCAGCACGCCGACGCCGATGTTTTCGGCAATGGTATGGATGGTCTTATCGACCAGCTCGGTGCGGTCGTAGAAGGTGTCGATGTACACGCCCTCAGGCAAAGTCGCCTGGATGGCGGCGATCTTCTCCTTCACGTCGGCCACCACCTGCCGCGAGTTGCCGCCCATGAGCATCATCACCATGCCGGTGACGGCTTCGCGATCGCCGTCGCGCGTCACCGCCCCCTGGCGAAGCATGGGCGAAAAGGTGACCGTGCCGATATCGGAGATGCGAATGGGGGTCCCGTCGCTGCGGGTTTCAATCACGATATTGCCGATATCGCTGAGCGAGCCAACCAGGCCTTCGCCGCGAATCAGCCGTTGTTCCGCGCCGTGGATGATATAGCCGCCGCCGGCATTGCCGTTGTTGGCCTCGAGTGCCTCGAACACGTCGCCCAGCGCGATTCCGTAGTTCAACAGCTTGTCCGGATCGACCTGGACTTCGTACGTCTTGAGTTCGCCGCCGAACGTGTTGACCTCGATCACGCCCGGCACGCTGCGCAGTTGAAACGCGATTTGCCAGTCAAGAATGGTGCGCAGATCCATCAGGCTGTAGTCGTAGCCGGGCTTGGCGCGGACCTCGAACTGGTAAATCTCGCTCATGCCCGTGGCAATTGGGCCAAGCTGCGGCGAGCCCATCCCAGCCGGGATGCTTTCGCGGGCTTGCTGGAGCCGCTCGGTCACCAGGTTGCGTGCCCAATAGATATCGGTGCCATCCTCAAAGGCCACCGTCACCGCCGACAGCCCAAAGCGGCTGATCGAGCGTATTTCGCTCACGTTGGGCAGCCCGCTCATGGCGTTTTCGACAGGGAAGGTGATGAACTGTTCCACCTCCACCGGGCCCAGTGCCGGCGACGTGGTCAGCACCTGCACCTGGATATTGGTCAGGTCGGGCACGGCATCCAGCGGCAGCGTGGAGGCCGTAACGAACCCGGCCCCCAGCAGCACCGCTGCCAGCAGCATCACAATAAAACGGTTGTCCAGCGACCAACCGATGATCTGGTTCACCATGCGTATGGTTCCTGGCGTATCCGCCACGCGTGGCTAGCGCGGCGCAAGAATCGTGAACGGCCCGCGGCGCTACCGGCTATCTCAATCTTCTTCCAGCAGGTCGGCCAGCATCCGCGACTTGATCGCGAAGCCGCCCTCGACCACGACCATTTCGCCCGGCTGAAGCCCCGAGACAATCTCCACCGCATCCTGGTTTCTGCGGCCCAGCACCACATCGCGGCGGGCAAACTGGTCGCCATCCAAATGCACGAACACAAACTGGCTATCGCCGTGCGAGAACACGGCATGCACCGGCACCTGCACCACGTCGCCAGCCGATCCGCCGGTCACTTCCACGCTGACGAACATGCCGGGCTTGAGATAACCATGCGGGTTGTCGGCCAGGGCCCGTAGCGCAATGGTGCGGCTGGCTTCATCCACCACGTCGCCCGTGTAAAACACCTTGGCCTGGAAGGCCTGACCGGGCCAGGCGTCGGACTTGACGGTCACGATCTCGCCGTCGAGGGTTTGCGTCAGCGGCATGTGTTCCTGGTAGATATCAGCGCTGATCCACACGCTCGACAGGTCGGCAATGCTCAAGATCTGGTTCTCAGGCCCAACCCGCTCCAGCAGCACCACATCCTTGGAAATGATGGTGCCGTCGAAGGGAGCCACGACCGGGTAGTGCGAGATGGCTTCGCCCCGTTTCATGGGATCGACCGAAGCCAGGTCCTCATCGCTGAAGCCGATGATCTTGAGACTGGCTTCATCGACCGAAACCCGCGTTTGCAGTTCCTTCACCCGCTGGACCGATTCCAGCGATTCTTGCACGGTGTCCTGGCGGATCTGCTCAACCAGCGATTGCAGCGTGGCCCGCGTGGCGTTGAGCTGAGCCTCGGCTTCGACCAGCCGCCGGGCAGCCACGGCCCCATCCGACGCCAGCGGTTTGAGCCGCTCCAGCTCGTTTTGTGCCGCATGGTAGGCGATATAAGCCGACAGCAGCGTATCGCGATGGCTCCCCAGCATCCGCTGGCGGAAGGCGTCCTCGATCGCATTCAGGGGCGCCGACTCACGAATCATGTCGATCAGCGCGTGCGTATTGTTCTTGATGTCCTGGGTCCAGCCGTCTTTCACCTTGGCAAAGTCGAGCAGGAGCCGGTCCTCATACAGTTTGAGCATCGACTGGCCGACTTCCTTGCTTTGCACCACCACCAGCAGCTCGCCTTGCTTGACCTTCTGGCCCAACCGGACATTCACCTGATCGACGCGGCCCTCGACCAGCGGATAGATGTGGGCCACGCGGTCCTCGTTGAGCGTGACCTTGCCCGTCAGTTCGATGGTCTGCGAAATCGGAGCCTTAGCGGCCGGCTTCAGCGCGATCTTGGCCGCCTCCCACGAGGCGCGGGGAAACTCGATCAGGCCCGGTGTTTCTTCCGAGGCTTCCTTGCCGGCAACTTCCTGTTGCTGCGGTGGTTGGCCATTGGCCGCGGGGGCATCGGCCGGGCCCAATCGCCCACCAGCAAACCACCAACCTGCCAACGAAACGGCTGCCGCCAGCACGACGACGACAACCACAAACGTGATGCGGGTGCGGCCAGAACGCGGCCATGCAATCGCCATGGTGTGGCTCCAGTGCTACAAACCTGAGGGACGCAATCAGCCAAGCGCGGGACTGGTAGCCGCAAGCGATGCAAACCAGGGCAGGGCAGCGATGCCGTTTAATGAGTCGAGGCATCAACACTGCGCTGCAGGTATTACGCTGCCGAACGCCACCGGTCCCCAGAACAGGGACGAACGAGCGTGGGCGTGCCTAGCAGTTCAGGCAGCAGAAGCGCAGCGGGAGCGCCAAAGCGGGCGCAAACGCATCAAAGAAGTGGTGCCGCGATGTACCCGGCAAAAGAGCAAACGCCGAGTCGGCGGCATCATCGACGGTGCAGAGCATCGTAGCGGCCGGCAGTTGAGAGGCCGACAACGGGCTAACGCTGCAACTCGCCGTCACGATTACCGGTGCGATATGCCGGACACCATCGGGAGAGGGCCCCGCATCATCGGTCGGGGTGCCCGGGAACCCGCAATGAAAGTGCCACCCCAGGCATTCTTGCGAGCAGGTGCCGCCCGCCTTGTGGCAGGACTGCAGATGCTTGATCAGCCACAAGTCGTCGGACGCCTGGGCGAGCGTGCCGTGCGAATGGAACCAGGGGATCGGCCCCTGCCAGGCGGCCAACACCACGCAAATCCGCAGCCCCACCGCGCACCAACGTGCGCTGGCGTTAAATAGGCGGCGTTTCGAACGGCGAGAAGCCATCGTCGGCGTGGGGGGCGGAAGGTTCGGCAGCCGGCGGTCGGCCGGGCTACTGATCGGTGAGGCAGGGTGGGACACGTCGCCGGGCTGCTAGCGTTTTTGTGCCATCAGATGCCGCATTCGGCCAGCAACCGCCAAAGGCGACGTATTCGTTTGAGTCTAGGCAG
>Ga0182737_1003124_pt1 | contig 12585 bp, 7 predicted proteins | sample eDN5th30CBELigOP_FD_128878 | JGI IMG/M metagenome (GOLD analysis project Ga0182737, IMG submission 128878) | Enriched Organic Plus compost microbial communities from Emeryville, California, USA - eDNA 5th pass 30_C BE-Lig OP (version 2) (version 2) ... | reverse complement strand
CGGCCGCCGAAACCAGCACCATGGAAGGCTTCCGCATCATGCACGAGCAGGTGCCGGCCGATTACTTCGAAATCATCGAAAGCCCCGTCGGCGGCGAATTCCCGCTGTACTACATCATCGCCATTACGGTGATTAACCTGCTGGGCATCGTGGTGCAGCCGCACTTCATCGCCACGGGCGGTGGCTCGGCGAAGACCGAATACAGTGCCCGAGTTGGCCTGGTGGCCGGTAACTTCCTCAAACGCTTCTGCACCGTGGGCTGGGCCCTCACCGGCCTGATCGTGCTGGCCCTGCTGGCCGACAATACCGAAATCGCCAGCGACCCTGACCGCGTGTGGGGCGTGGCGTCGCGCAAGATCCTGGGGCCGATGAACCTGGGGCTGGTGGGCCTGATGCTGGCCTGCTTGCTGGCGGCGCTGATGTCGTCGGCCGACTGCTACATGATCGTCAGCTCGGCCCTGGTGGTGCGGAACATCTACGCCGCGTACATCAATCCGACCGCGACCGAAAAGCAGTACGTGCTACTGGGCCGCGTGATCGGCATTGTGCTGATTGCCGGAGCCACCGTCACCGCACTGGTTTCGCCCAGCGTGTTCGACAACCTGAAAGATACCTGGTTCATCACCACGATCTTTATGGCCACGTTCTGGTTGGGCATGTTCTGGCGGCGTGCGACGCGGCTGGCCTCGTGGGTAACCATCATCACGGCCACGCTGCTGTTCTTCGTGCTGCCGAAGCTGATCCCGATGGTGGCGCCCGACATCTTGAAGAACCCCAACTTCACGCACGCCACGCTCATCAAAGAGACGTACATCACCCGCGAGGCGCGTCAGTCCGATGTCGCCAAACGCGATGCGGGCCTGGAGCTCATCAAGCAAGAAGAAGAAAAGATCGCCAAGATCAAAGAGGCCGGCGGCGAACCGCCCCAGGGCGAGAACGCCGGCATCAAGGCCTTGCGAGATACCTTCGGCTTCCGCACGGACGAGTATCAGTTCAGCCCGGAAGCGTACGACTTCAAGGTGGGCGACAACATCACGGTGTTGGCTGCCAAGACGGGTGGCAAACCGCTGTTCTTCACCGGTGGCGTGAAGCCGCTGGAGGGCGAAGCGCAATTCAAGACGCTGAGCATCGAACGCGACGTGTCGCCGACCCGCACCGTGACCGTGATGACCAGGCAGTACACCTCGCCGCTGCAGGCCAGCGGCGACTTCCGCCTGGAGTACCTGCTGTTCAACTGGCTGGGCTTGCCGCTGGAAACGTACTCGGACCAGTTGCTGGAAACGCTCAAGTTCCCGGCGCTCATCCTGACGCCGTTCCTGGTGATGCTGCTGGTCAGCCTGGTCACGCCGCGTAACTCGCAGCAGTCGCTCGACCGGTATTTCGCCAAGATGAAGACGCCGGTTGATCCCGACCATGCCGCCGACGCGGCCGAGCTCGAGAAGTCGTATGCCGAACCCAAGCGGTACGATCACAAGAAGCTGCTCGGCCCCAATAGCAGTTGGGAGATCCAGAAGCCGACCTTGACCGACATCGTAGGCTTTATCATCAGCGTGGTGATCTGCTTTGCGATCATTTACCTGGCCGTGTGGATGGCCAAGATCGGCTCATAACGGGTGAGCCGTGTGGCCGGCCTGAGGGCCGCACGGCCAAGCCTGCCAGAGCTGCAAGGGGCCTCATGTCGTACATCAGCATGGAGGAGTCGTCTGGCTGCTTGTCGTGGCTGGCGGCCTATACCATCGGCTCGTACCTGTTTGTGGCGGGCATGGCGCATACGCTCAGCCCGCTCATCCTGGTCACTGCGCCCTTGTTCATGCCCTATGGGATCATCCTGGCCCTCTTGTACTTATCGCTGCTGGCCTGGTCGCTGTTGATGGTGTCGCTGGCGCTCTCGGTGGTGGGTTGCCTGGGCTTCATCCGCATTTGGAGCTACGGGCGGTGGCGTTGGTGGCCGGTAGCGGCCCTGGCCGGCGGGCTGGTGTTGCCGAATCTACTGACGTACATGCCGCTGTAGTTACGGGCAATTTGGGCCTCCATTGACGATTCTGCGGGCCACTCCTAAGTTGAACTGCGCGTAGCGGTACGCGCAGGCAGTCCATACAGAGGGCATGCCACTGACTTTGCCAGTGCCGGCCAGCGGTACCTAGCACCTTGGTTTTGGTCCGCATATCGGACCCCACGAGTGCCAGTGCCGATTCTGGTCCGCACAGCGGACCCTACGAAAGCATCGCGACAAACAGCCGGTTCACTTTCCCCCCCAGCCACGACGAGCTTCATGACGGTTCGCACCCGATTCGCCCCCAGCCCCACCGGTTATCTGCACATCGGCGGGGTTCGCACCGCGTTGTTTTGCTGGCTGTTTGCGCGCAAGCACGGCGGGCAGTTCATCCTGCGGATCGACGACACCGACCAGCAGCGGAACCTCGAAGCCACGTTGGCCCCCATTCTCAACGGCTTCCGCTGGCTGGGGATCGAGTGGGACGAAGGCCCCGAAGTCGGCGGCCCGTGCGCCCCGTATTACCAGTCGCAGCGGCTGGAGCATTACCAGGCGGCCGTCGAGAAGCTGTTGGCTTCCGGCCACGCCTACCGCGACTACGCCAAGCCTGAGGAATTGGCCGAGGAACGCGCCGCCGCCGAGGCCGAGAAGCGGACGTTCGTCTACAGCCGCCGCTGGATGGCCGACACGCCGGAGAAGCAGGCCCAGTTCGAAGCCGAGGGCCGGCAGGGCGTGGTCCGGCTGAAGATGCCTCGCGAAGGCAAGATCGTGGTCGAGGACATGATCCGCGGCCCGGTCGAGTTCGACATGGCCCAGGAACAGGACCACGTCATCCAACGCACCGACGGCACCTGCCTGTATCACCTGGCCAGCGTGGTCGACGACCACGCGTTCGGGATCACGCACGTGATCCGGGCGGAGGAGCACCTCTCCAACACGCCGCGGCAGATTTTCATCGCTCAATCGCTGGGCTACGAATTGCCCCGCTTTGCCCACCTGCCGGTGGTGGCCGAGCCGGGCAGCAAAACCAAGCTGAGCAAACGCAAGATCGCCAAGTACCTGAAGAACCCCGAGTTCAAGCTGCTTTACGATCAGGGCTGCGCAATCGCTCGGCGGCTGGGGATGGAGATCTCCGACGATACGTTCAACCCCGTGGTGGTCGATTTCTACGAGCAGGTAGGCTACCTTCCCGAGGCGATCGTCAACTACCTGCTGCTGCTGGGCTGGTCGTACGACGACAAGACCGAGTTCTTCAGCCGCGAGGAAATGATCGAGCATTTCTCGCTGGAGCGGGTGAACAAGTCGTCGGCCAGTTTCGATCCGGCCAAGTTGCGGGCGTTCCAGGAACACTACTTCCGCGCTCTGCCGACCGAGCAGAAGGTGGAAAAGGTGCTGCCGTTTTTGGTGCGGGCTGGGTTGCTGGCCGAGCCGGTGCAACCTGAGACGCGGCAGTTCGTGGCCCGGGTGGTCGAGGCCGCTGGCGACCGGCTGAAGGTAGCGGGCGACATCCTGGACTTCGACGAGTTCTTCGTGGCCGACGACGCCCTGGCTTACGATGAGAAGGATTTCGAGAAACGCCTGCGGGGCGACCAGACTGCGGTAGGATTGCTCCGGCCGTTCCGCGACCGCTTGGCGGCCGTTGAGCCGTTTGAGCCGCCCGCCCTGGAAGCGGCGCTCAAGGGGTTCATCGAAGAGCAGGGAGCCAAGATCGGGCAGATTATTCATGCCTTGCGGGTGGCGACCACCGGCAAGGGGGTAGGTCTAGGCATGTTCGACGCCCTGGCTCTGCTGGGCCGCGAGCGGTGTTTGAAGCGGATCGACCGCGCACTCGCCCAATTGTAAGGAAAAATTGAGTGCCGGGTGGGACCGCTGGGTGGTACTGGCTCTGCCAGTGCCGAACCTGGTATCGGTCCGCACGGCGGACCCTACAAAGCTGCCCGTGCGGAACCGTAGCTGCCGTAGGCCGAAATCGAAGTACAATCCTGGATGCATTCCGGCTCGCAGATCGGACCCTACGAAGAAGCGATTGAAGGCCCGCACAGCGGACGAACCATCGACGTAGATTGAGATATTGGGTGCCACTGAACCAGCGGCACCGAGGAGCCTGGTTTTGGTCCGCACAGCGGACCCTACGAGGACCAGAGCCCATTAATGGTCCGCACAGCGGACCCTACAAGAGCCGCGGACACAATCGTACACGCCCGCTGAAACGCCGTTTATCTGTTCAAAACTTTGTTCGCGCAGGAGTCGCGAAACATCATGGCCGACGAAAAACCTGATCGTTCTTTGGATTTTGTGCGGGCAATCGTGGCCGAGGATAACCGCACCGGCAAGTACGGCGGCACGGTTTTGACGCGGTTCCCGCCCGAACCCAACGGCTACCTGCACATCGGGCATGCCAAGAGCATCTGCCTGAACTTCGGCATCGCCCAAGAGAACAACGGCAAGTGCAACCTGCGGTTTGACGACACCAACCCCGTCAAAGAAGAGCAGGAATACATCGACAGCATCAAGGAAGATGTTCGCTGGCTGGGCTTTCAGTGGGACAACGAGTTCTACGCCTCGGACTACTTCGGCCAGCTTTATGAGTGGGCGGTGCTGCTCATCAAGGCCGGCAAGGCGTACGTGTGCGACCTGGCTCCGGAAGAAATCCGCTCGTACCGCGGCACGCTGACCGAGCCTGGCAAGAACAGCCCTTACCGCGACCGCAGCGTGGAAGAAAACCTGGAGCTGTTCGAGCGAATGCGCCAGGGCGAGTTCCCCGACGGTTCGCGGACGCTGCGGGCCAAGATCGACATGGCGTCGCCCAATCTCAACCTCCGCGACCCGGTGATGTACCGCATCTTGCATGCGCACCATCATCGCACCGGCGACAAGTGGTGCATCTACCCGATGTACGACTGGGCGCACGGCCAGAGCGATTGGATCGAAGGCATCACACACTCGATCTGCACGCTGGAATTTGAGAATCACCGCCCGCTGTACGACTGGTTCATCGACGCCATCCGCGAGGCTGGCGGCAACCCGCCGGGCGTGAAGCATCGGCCGCAGCAGATCGAGTTTGCCCGGCTGAACCTCACCAACACGGTGATGAGCAAGCGCAAGCTGCTGGAGCTGGTCCGCAGCAAGTACGTGCGGGGCTGGGACGATCCGCGGATGCCCACGATCAGTGGCCTGCGGAGGCGCGGCTACACGCCCGAGGCGATCCGCGAGTTCTGCCGCCGGATCGGCGTCACCAAGTACAACAGCACCACCGAGATGGCGCTGCTGGAGCAGTGCGTGCGGGAGGATTTGAATCTCCGCGCACCGCGGGTGATGGGCGTGCTCAAGCCGCTCAAGGTGGTCATCACCAACTACCCGGCCGGCCAGAGCGAACTGCTCGAAGCCGTGAACAACCCTGAGGATCCGGCCGCCGGCACGCGGCAGGTGCCGTTCTCGGGCACCTTGTACATCGAGCAGGACGACTTCATGGAGAACCCTCCCAAGAAGTTCTTCCGGCTCGCACCCGGCGCGGAAGTGCGGCTGCGGTATGCGTACTTCGTCAAATGCACCGACGTGGTGAAGAACGACGCCGGCGAAGTGGTCGAGCTGCGCTGCACCTACGATCCGGAAACCCGGGGCGGCAACGCGCCCGACGGCCGCAAGGTCAAGGCGACCATCCACTGGGTGTCGGCCGAGCACGCCATCAAGGCCGAGGTCCGGCTGTACGAACACCTGTTTGCCGAGGCTGACCCGGACGACGTGCCGGAAGGCGCCGACTGGAAGGCGAATCTCAATCCCAACTCGCTGCAGGTGTTGAGCCCCTGCTACGTGGAACCGAGCCTGGGCAGCGCCGCCGCGCTGGACTTCTTCCAGTTTGAGCGGCAAGGTTATTTCTGCGTGGACCCCGACAGCCAGCCCGGGGCCCTGGTGTTCAACCGTACGGTATCGCTCAAGGATACCTGGCGGAAGATCCAGCAGCAGGAGCAGCCGTAGCAGCCGGTAGCCGGCCAAGCGGCAGCCAGGGGAGCGGGGCAAACGGACGGGTTGAGCGGCCCTTGTGGGCGGCGCGGGGCTGGCGCGTGCGCGTTTTCCAGCAATTACGCGGGGGTAAAGGGGTTACAACCGCCGTTGGCCGATTTATAGTGGAAGTTCCCCTTCTACACCGCTTCCCTGGCAATTCCCTGAACCGGTTTTGCCGACGGTGCGTAAACGATAGCGTTGGATTGCCTGCGCGGGCACTCGCCCCGCGGCGTCCTGAACATTAGTAGTGGTGGGCGCGGTGCCGAGTACGTTGGCCCCCCGTCCCGCAGGTTGCTGCTCCCCGACGAGGTATTCACCGTGTCGCAGGCTCCTGAAGTAGTCATCCGAACCCGCAACCTCCAAAAGGTTTATCGTGATTTCTGGGGCCGCCAAAAAGTACGGGCGCTCAAATCGCTCGACCTGGAAGTCCATCGCGGCGAATTGTTCGGCCTGCTAGGTCCCAACGGCTCGGGCAAGACCACCACCATCAAGCTGATTCTGGGGCTGCTGTTCCCCACCGAGGGCGAGGTCACCGTCTTTGGCCGCCCGGCCACCGACGTTCGCAAGAACGAGCGGATCGGTTACCTGCCCGAAGAATCGTACCTGTACCGTTTCCTCAACGCCGAGGAGACGCTCGACTTCTACGGCCGGTTGTTCAACATCCCGGCTAAGGAGCGCAAGAAGCGGGTCGATGAGCTGATCAAGCTGGTGCGGATCGAGCACGCTCGCCGCCGGCAATTGAAAGAGTACTCCAAGGGTATGGCCCGGCGTATCGGTCTGGCCCAGGCCCTGATCAACGACCCGGAGCTGATCATTTTGGACGAACCGACGACCGGTTTGGACCCGATCGGCGTACGGGAAATGAAGGACATGATTTTGAAGCTGCGCGAGCAGGGCAAAACGATCCTGATGTGCAGCCACCGCCTGGACGACGTGCAGGACGTGTGCGACCGCATCGCCATCCTGCACCAGGGCGAACTGAAGGAGCTGGGCCGGGTCGACAGCCTGCTCAAGGTGGCCGACGTGACCGAGATCCGGGCCACCGGGCTGAGCGACGAAGCCAAGCAAGCCATTCGCAAGGTGATCGCCGAACATCACGGCGATCTGCTCACGATGGACAACCCCACGACCACGCTGGAAGAGCTGTTCCTGAACATCGTGCAGGACAGCGAGGCTCGGCCTGGCCGGCGCTCCATCCGCGACGGCCAGCAGCCGGTCGCGACCAAGGAACCGGTGTAAGCCGCCCCACGCCGCTGGCGCGCAGCCGTGCCGGGCGTGCCCCTAAACAACACATCTAGCCAACATCATCGGGGGATGCCGCTGCCGTCCCCGGAGCCTGTTCTGGATTGGCCATGGTAATTGAGAACGAACTGCCGCCGTTTTGGGAATGGCTGCCCGGTGCCCTGGGAACCTGGGCGCTGGCCTGTTTGATCCTGGCGGTGGCGGTGGTGGCGTTGACGCTGCTGTTTGGGATGGTGGTTTCAGGGCCGGCGGTGGCCTTGCGCCAAACCCGGTATCGCCTGGCTTCGGTCGTCAAAGACCTGGTGTTGTTTTCGCCCCGGCGAGCGTTAGCCATCGCCGGCCTGGCGATGCGCGAATCGATCCGCCGCCGCGTGCTGGTGGTGTTCGTGCTGTATGTGTTGATCCTGCTATTCGCGGCCTGGTTCCTCGACCCGGCCGACCAGGAAGCCGCCCGCACGTACCTTTCGTTCGTGCTGTTCACCAGCGCGTTTCTCGTGCTGGTGGTGATGCTGCTGCTCTCGGCCTTGAGCCTTCCGGCCGATATCGCCGGCCGCACCGTGTACACGGTGGTCACCAAGCCGGTGCGTACCAGCGAGATTGTGCTGGGGCGGATCATGGGCTTTACGGCCATCGGCACCATGCTGCTGGCCCTGATGTCGGTGGTTAGCTACATCTTCGTGGTGCGTGCCTTCGATCACCGGCACGAGATCGATCCCGACGAAGTCCGCGAGGTGAAGGTGTACGCCGATACCGGCGACCGCACCGACCTCCGCGGCGAAACCAGCGATTCGTTCCGCCACCGGCACCAGTTCAGTATCCGCAAGGGCTCCGAGAACGGCGTGACTGACATGCCGATGATCGATACCCCGCGGAACGATGAAGAGCTCAACCCGCACCGCGGTGTCGTCCAGGGGCACTGGCACAAGGTCACTCGCCGCGAACGTAACGGCGAGGTGAGCTACGAGGTGGGGCCGCCCGAAGGGCAACTGGTCGCTCGCATCCCCGTCTACGCCCGGCCCGATAACCCTGAGCAGGGCCGCTACGGTCTGACATTCCTCGACCGCAACGGCACGCCCACGCTCAAGGGCATCAACGTCGGCAACGAGTGGACCTATCGCACCTATATCGAAGGCCAGACCGGCGCCGCCGCCATCTGGCACTTCGACGGCATTACGCCCGAGCGGTTCCCCAACGGCCTGCCGCTGCAGATGACGCTCCGCGTGTTCCGTACCCACAAGGGCACGATCACCGAAGGCATCAACGGCAGCATCCGTCTGGTGAACCCCAAGAACCCGAACATCCGCTCCACGTTCATCGACTTCCGGGCCAAGGAGTACTCGATTTACGAGCACTTCATTCCCCGCACGGTCCGCGGCGTGGACCCGAACAACCCGGCCAACACCATCGAACTGGACCTGTTCGCCGGCTTGTATCCGCTGGTGGAAGACGGCGAGCTGAAGATCGAGATCCGCTGCAACGACCGGGCTCAGTACTTCGGCATGGCCAAGCCCGACTTGTACATCATGGCGGCCGAAGGCTCGTTCCTGATGAACTTCGCCAAGGGCTATTTCGGCATCTGGATGCAGTTGGTGCTGATCGTGTCGCTGGCCGTGATGTTCAGCACCTTCCTCAACGGCGCCGTGGCCATCCTGGCGGCGGCCGCCGGCGGCATCAGCGGCTACTTTACCCGCATGATTGAAGAGATCGCGGCCGGGCCTGAGTACGGCGGCGGTCCGATTGAGTCGTTCTATCGTATTGTCACACGCCGGCCGATGGCCACCGAACTGGAGCCCAGCCTCACCGCCACCGTGGTGCAGTCGCTGGACTACGGGATCGAGGCCGTGCTGGGCGTGGTATCGCGCATGCTGCCCAACATGGGCGGACTGTCCGACGCCGACTGGGTCACGTCGGGCTTTGACGTGCCGACCGACGTGCTGCTGATTCAGTTCTGCACGGTGATCGGCTTCGCCATCCCGCTCTATGTGCTGGGACACTATATCCTGAGAGGTCGCGAGGTGGCCGCATGAACCGCACACTCCGCAACAAGGCGATCTACCTGGTGCTCATGGCACTGCTGCTGGTGCCGCTCTCGTGGCTGGGTCAGCCGGCCACGGTTGCCACCGAGGGCGAATCGAGCAGCGGCGGCAGTTCCGGTGGTACTTTGGCCCAATTGCGTGCCGAGTACGATCTGAGCCACGGCAACCTGGGCGAGATCGATCCCACCAGCGAAGCCCTCAAGCTGGCCCTCTTCGGTATGCGTGGCCTGGCCGCGACCATCACCTGGGAGCAGGCCCGCGAGTACCAGATGAAAGAGGACTGGACCAACCTCGATCTGAAGCTCGAACAAATCGCCCGCCTGCAACCGCACTTCGTGATGGTTTGGCGGCACCAGGCCTGGAACCTGTCGTACAACGTCTCGGCCGAGTGGGACGACTACCGCGACCGCTATTACTGGGTGATCCGCGGCTTGAAGTACCTGATGCGCGGCCAGCCGTACAACCGGCACGATACGCGCCTGGTATGGGACGAAGGCTGGTTCATCGGCCAGAAGGTGGGCAAGTCCGACGAGTACCGGCAGTTCCGCATCCTGTTCCGCGAGAACGCGATCAACCCGATCCACCCCGAGGACCGCCCGGCCCGCGACGAAGACCGCGACAACTGGCAGGTGGCCCGGCAGGCGTTCCTCCGCGGCCTGCAAATGTACGAGCGTGGCGACGAGCTGCGCGGTGCCAACCCGCTGATCTTCTTCTCGGAGCCCTCGCGGTGCTCGATCCGCTTTGCCGCGGCCAAGGAAGAAGAAGGCGACTTTGAAGGCGACCGGCCCCGCTCGCGCTGGGAACGTGCCCGCGAAGAATGGCACGAGTTCACCCATCGCAGCATCCCGGCCGCCGGCATGGCCAACGTGTTCCTCACCGTGGCCGGCCTCGAGGAATATGGCCGCGAGCAGGTGGCCGCCGAACGCGAGTTCTACGGCCTCCAGCCCGGCTTGCAGGAACAGCTAATCGCCCAGAAGCGGGCAGCCCTGAGCGACGCCGAGCGCCAACTGCTCGACACGCCGGTGGGCTCGCTCTCTGAAGAGCAGATGGAAGAGCACGGCAAGATTAATCAGCGCGTGCAGGTGACGCTTCAGGACTTCATCAACGCTCTGCCCGAGGAAAAACGCGCCCAGGCCACCGAGCTGGCCAAGAAGGTGAACGCGACGCGGGCTCTGGCCCAAGCCGGCTCGGCCGCCCGTTACACCGTGAACTACGACTATTGGGAGAAACGCTGCGAGGCGGAGCAGTCGGTCCTGGTTCGCACCATCGACGGCCAGGAAGTGGTGGGCGTCGAGCAGATCAACACGCTGCTCTTGCCGATTGCCGCCGCCACCGACGAAGAAGAACAAGAAACCACCATCCGTGGTCTGGTCGGCGGTGTGGCTGCCTGGAACCCCTCCGGCGAAATCCGCGTGCTCACGCCGGACGGCCGCATTGCGATCATCCAGGCCGAGGGCGTCCGCGAAGTGGTCGACCTGGGCGTGGGTGCCCGTCGCGACTTGTATCACGCCTACCAGGCATACCGTGTCGATCCGTTCACGGCCAAGCCGTACTACGAAACGGCGTTCCTCAAGTGGCGGAAGATTCTCGATGCCTATCCGGTGCTGGTGGGCGACGGCGATATCAACGACGACCTGACGATGGCCAGCCGCCGTTACGACGTGTCGCTACAGCGCCGCAACCTGCCGTTCCCCAAGAACGATTACATCCTCAACGACGTGCTTGAGGCCCGTCCGCCCGATCCGCCGATCGGCGATTAAATCGGCCGCCTGGCACCAGGAAACCGTTCTTGAGTACCGCGTGGACTGTTGCCGCCACCCCGCCGGAATTGGAGCCGGGCCACGTACATCTGTGGCGTGCCCGGCTGGAGGGGCGGCGCGACCGGATCGCTCTCTGGGGCTATCTCGACGACGAAGAACGCCGCCGCGCGCAGGCATTCTACCGCCCGGCGCACGGCGAACGGTTCGCTTCGGCCCGAGGGCTGCTTCGCCGCCTGGCGGCCGCGTATACCGGTCAATCGCCGCGCGAGGTCCGATTCACGGCCGGCACGTATGGTAAGCCGGAACTGTTGGCTTCGCCGGTGCCGCTGCAGTTCAATATCTCGCATTCCAGGGACTTCGCCCTGTTGGCGTTTGCCCGCGGCGGCCGGCTTGGTGTGGATGTGGAGCAGGTTCGCACGCTCTCTGACGCGTTGCCGCTTGCCGAGCGGAACTTTGCCGCTGATGAAGTGCGGTGGCTCACGTCTACGCCGCCCCAGCAGCAGCCGGAAGTATTCTTCCGCATTTGGACCCGCAAGGAAGCCGTGCTGAAAGCCGTGGGGGCCGGGCTTTGGATCGATTTGCACGGCTTCAGCGTGGTGCCGGTGGTGGGAGCCGGCGAGTTGCTGCCGATGGCTCTTACGGCTGGGGCCGAGCCCGATCCTTGGCGTTGGTTCGACCTGCGGGCTGATACCGACTTCCAAAGCTGCCTGGTGTACGATCGGGACGTAACAGCCCTCACCACGCTGGAAGCCGCGGACTCGTAGGCCGGGTGCTCGCACCCGGCAGGGAACTGCCCGGTTGCGGTTGCTGCGAAGGTGACCGATAATTCCCGGTGAGCAACGAAGTTATCTTCGCACGGCGCCGTGGGAGGCTGCCGGTCCTCACCGCGGGGGCAGGGGACCAGGCGGCTTGCGCGGGGGGCTGCTGCGAACTTTTGCGGGCGACGTCACACACGGGGCAGAAAGCAGACGGGCCGATGGCAGAGCGTCACGCCGAACTCGATACGCGCATCTCCATCAGCACGCCGGAGAATATCGCGTTCGACTACCGCATCGCCGGTCCCTTCCAGCGGTTGCCCGCCTACCTGCTCGATCTGCTGATTCGCAGCGTTGCGTTCTTCGTGCTGGTGATCCTGGTGCTGATTCTGGGCGGTTGGGAGCTGGGGTTCGCCTGGGCGCTGATTCTGTTCTTTGCCCTGGATATCTTCTACGGCGGCTTCTTTGAGACGGTGTGGAACGGCCAGACGCCCGGCAAACGCATCCTCAACCTGCGCGTGGTCACCATCCAGGGCGAACCGATCAGCCCGTACCAGGCGGTGCTGCGAAACATCCTGCGGATCGCCGATGGGTTCCCTTACGTCGGCCCCGAGACGGTCGGCTTGCCGATGTTCCAGGTCGGCCTGTTCTCCATGATGGTCAGCCGCCGTTACCAGCGTGTGGGGGACCTGGTGTGCGGCACCATCGTGGTGTCGGAAGAACGGCAATCGGTGTATGGCGTGCTGCAAGCGGTGCCGCTAGAGTCCGTGGCGCTTTCCGCCGAGATCCCCGCGGGT
>Ga0182737_1003123_pt1 | contig 12590 bp, 8 predicted proteins | sample eDN5th30CBELigOP_FD_128878 | JGI IMG/M metagenome (GOLD analysis project Ga0182737, IMG submission 128878) | Enriched Organic Plus compost microbial communities from Emeryville, California, USA - eDNA 5th pass 30_C BE-Lig OP (version 2) (version 2) ... | reverse complement strand
TCCGGCTCCCTTTAGATTCCGCGTCGCCGCGGACACCCTGTCCTTCGCCGCGAGGTTCCGCTCACCACGGCCCCCAGAGGACTTACACCTCCTACAAACACAACATGCCTGGCAAACAAAAAGGCCCTGGTGGCTGAAGCGCCACCAGGGCCCTGTACGTTAGCAGCCGTCTAGCCGCTGCTCGGCTTACGGCAGGTTGTAAGGCTGGCCATCGCCACGGCCGGCCATGTAGTTCAGCGCGGTCGGGTCGGCGTGGTTCTTCACGGCTACGACGCGGGCGTCGCCAAACCCGAACTGGCTGATGCCAGGATGCCAGCTACCGAAGCGGTAGAAGTTCACGTCGTTGGAAGCATCACCGCTGCTGGCGCTCAAAGTGACCTTGTAGGCGTCTGCGGTGGGAGATTGGGCCAAGCCCAAGCCGGCAATCTTAACACCACCGGCGTGGCCCGAGGCGATGTGCGCGGGGTTGTACGGGTTGTCGTAACCCATCTGACCGAGCCGGTTGGGGTTCAGGTGCTTCTCACCAATGAACGCCGTGTAGGTCATGCCATCGGTCACGCTGCCCACGCTCACGCGGGAGCGAATCGGCAGCCGGGGATTGGCCGTGGTTCCGGCCCAAACCGACGGGATCATGGGACCGCCCATGTACTGGGCCAGCGAGTCGCGCCAACCGCTCAACCCGCCATTGACAGAAGACGCCGTGAGAGCCGAGGGCACGGTTGTGGTACCCGGCTCGATCGTGACGCCCACGCAAACGTAGTCGACGCATTGCCCCGCGTACTTGGCGTTGCCGGGATTCAACCGGAAACCGCGCGTCGGACAGTGGTACATGTCCGAACGATCTTCTTTCTGGACTTCATTGTTCACGACGCCATCGGCGTCGGTGCCGGCGGCGAGCATGAGATCCATCCGCGCGAACTGGTTGCCCTTCTCCATCACCGGGTAAAGCAACACGATCCAGCTTACACCGTTATTGCTGGCTGCGGTCGAACTGCCACCGCGGCTGACCGCCGACGGCACAATCTCTTCCGCATTGCGATCGGCATAAATCTGGATCGCCGTCGTCCACTGCTTCAGGTTGCTCGAGCAGTTGGCCCGGCGGGCCGATTCGCGGGCAGCCTGAATCGCCGGCAGGAGCATGGCGATGAGAATGCCAATGATGGCAATCACCACCAACAGTTCGACCAATGTGAAACCAGACCTTCTGCGAACGTACATGACACCTCCAAAATAAAGACGAGAGACAAAGACAAGAATGTTCCGTTAGGTCGCCGTAGATGACAAAGCGATAAGAACCGCGCCTGGTCGCATATCGCACTGGTGTTGCTTGGCATGAGCGCCTCCGTTGGCCGATGCCAACGCACGCAGCCGCCCGCACAGCGCCAGCTCTGGCACTCTCTGGCAGCTGGCCGATTCAACGGTCAGGCGCGAAAGCGAGACAGTTTCGGTGCAAAGCCCCCCCATTGTCGCTGACTTGGAAATTGCGTTGCCTGCTCCCCCGAGCAAGCGAAGCCAAACAAGTAAGCGCGCCCCGGTGCTGGCGAAGAAAGCCAATGTGCACTCACGGGGCTGACCTGAAAGACGGTGAGTCAATCAGGGTGATGAATCGCCCAACATGGCGGCCGCCAACGAACTGGCCCTGGCGTGACCTCCAAACGAGGCGTTCCACCCAATAGCGAAAACGCCACTCACCCACACTACGGGGATTACGGTCAAGGTGCAACCATTTTTTACTAATTCCCATTCATTAATGCTTGCACACGAACGCGGCGGAGCGGGCTAGCGCGTTGAATTAAGTTCATTTATAGAAAGAGTTTGCGCATCCCGTCCAAATTGGCGGCGGCATTTGCTAGCAACCCAAATTGGTTAGACGTACCACATGGCGGTGACGTCAAACGGAGCCCCGCAGATCTCCTGAAGCGTCTCGCGGATGGTCGCCGCCACGGGTAACGACTTCATGGCTTGGCGGGTTTCTGGCCAGAGCGTTGGCAAGCCGTACCCCGAAGAAGCCAACATGCAGAAAGGCTCTCCCGACAAAGACGCCCTCCTCGCGTTCGCTGGGGTCGAACAGATCGTGGAAGCCGCACGCGATCATCATCTGGCCAGGCAGAAGGTCGTCGCGGACCTCTTCGGGAATAAGCTCTGCGACCTCGTTGCTGAAGGCGTCGCCCCAAAGCGATTTGCCGACATCGAAGAACAAGCACACTTCACCGTGTCGCCCCATTGGGTTTCCCCTTACACCGTGGCCGCCATCACGTTTCTGTAGTCAGACAATGCCTGGCAAAATCGGTCGAGCCAGCACTCACCATTACGTCGGTTGTCGTTCCGTCCGGCGGTGCCGGACCTACTCGTTTTCGTAGCCGGGCACGGCAGCGCTGGCTAACGTCCCTATCGATGTTGCCATTCACGGTTTTCGACAAAATGGCAGCGTCGCATGGCACCGGTGCCGTTTCAGGTTCACCTCAAACAGCGGGTCGAACCGCCTGGAAGAATGCCACTTCCTCATTGAGATACTTGCGGGGGCGCCGCCCCTGGAGCGTGCGCTCTGCCGCAAGGTTTGCCTGGCGATGGCGCGGCATGCTAGGGTAGGACCCCAGGGGTCGCAGCGCCGCCGTGGCCAATCGATGCCGTGAGGCCATCGAGACCTGCCCCAATCTGCCAGTGCTTCGCAACGTGCACCTACTGAGACCACGCCGCGGAAGAGGAGATTGCCGCCATGTCGTCTGCCCGCTCGTCTGAGTTGTCCGCCTCCGCGCAGCCAACTGCTGGTGCCTGGAACCGCCGCGACTGGTTGAAGGCCACCGGTGCTGCCGCCGTGGCTGCCATGACTCCGGCCATCGTGCCAGCCCGAGTCCTGGGAGCCAAGGCGCCCAGCAATCGGGTGAACCTGGGCATCATCGGGTGTGGGCATCAAAGTCAGCGGCTGATTCCTTCGTTCCTGGTGCACGACGACTGCCGCATCGTGGCCGCGTGCGACGTTCGCCGTAGCGGCGTCGGCTATTACTATCCAGACCAGGTGCTCGGCCGCGAAACGGCCAAACGCTGGGTCGAGGAGCATTACGCCGAGGACATGCGGAGCGGCAAGTACCGCGGCTGCGATACCTACGCCGACTTCCGCGAGCTGCTCGCCCGCGATGATATCGACGCCGTGATCATCGCCGTGCCCGATCACTGGCACGCCCTGATTGCCACGGCCGCGCTGGCCGCCGGCAAAGATGTGTACTGCGAGAAGCCGCTGGCGTACTCGATTCGCGAGAGCCGGGCGATCGTGGACGCCGTCCGCAAGCACAACCGCGTATTTCAGACGGGAGCCCAGTTCCGTTCCAGTCCTGCCGTACGTAAGGCGTGCGAGCTGGTGCGTAACGGCCGATTAGGCGAGATCAAGCTGGTGCGCACCTGGGTCGACTTCAACAGTTTTGAAGGCCCCGGCCCCGGCTGGAAACCGCAACCGATCCCCGAAGGGTTCGACTTCAACTTCTGGCTAGGCCCCGCGCCCGAATCGCCTTTCCACATGGAACGGTGCTTCTTCCGCTGGCGGTATATTCGCGATTACTCCAATGGGCAGACGGTGAACTTCGGCGCCCATACCAACGACATTGCCCAGTGGGGCCTGGGCATGGACGATACCACGCCGGTGGAGTTTGAAGACGCCGGCTCCGAATTCCTGCCGCCGGGCTCGATGTTCGATACGGCCGTGAAGACGGCGTTCCGTGCCCGATATGCCAACGGCGTCGAGCTGATCTGCGAAAGCCGCAAGAGCTCGGCTACCAAGTTTGAAGGAACCGAAGGCCGCCTGGAAATCACGCTAGGCGGCAAGCTCGTCACCTACCCCGAGCATCTGGCCGATTCGGTGATTGGTCCCAATGAGATTCACCTGCCGGTGAGCAACCCGGCCCACACCGAGCACAAACGGAATGACGTGGATGCCGACCACGCCCGCGACTTCGTGCTGGCAGTGAAGGCGGGCCGCGATCCGCTCGAACCGGTCGAAGTGGGGCACAGCACTGCCTCGCTGTGCATCCTGGGCGCCATCGCGCAGTACACCAAGCGCCGGTTCACGTGGGATCCCAAGCGCGAGATCAGCTCCGACGACGAAGTGAACGCGATGCTGGAGCGCAAGATGCGGGCTCCCTGGAGCCTGTAAGAACCGCCGCGCTACTGGGGTGCAAACGGCGCAGCACGAGGTTAGTGTAGCTATCTCGCCGTGCGCGCCGGGTATTCATCGTCGCCACACATACGATCGTTTCTTCAATAGGCAGTCTGTCTGCATCGCGGTTATGTCATGCTTGATAGCCGCGCGAACACCCACTACCAGCTACGATCATTCTTCATAAGGGGTTATTGACGATGCCGCGATTGCGTTTTGCCATCCTCGCCGGGCTGCTGCTGTTGGCCGGCGGCTCTTACCTTGCCGCCCAGGAACCAGAGAAGCGTATCAACCGGTTCATCGAATTGATGGAGGCCAAGAAGCCGGCCTTCGGCATCTTCTCGCAGAACATTTCGACGCGCACCGGCGCCAGCGTGGCCAGCAGCGGACTGGACTTTGTAATCATCGACCTGGAGCACTCGCCTTACGATCCCACTCGGCTGGAAGGCTATCTGCTGGGCATGATCAACAAGGGCGAAATTGCCCGCAATGGTTTACAGCAGCGTACAGTGCCGCTGGTGCGGGTGCCTGCCAGCGGGCGTGAGCAATTGCAGTTCATCATCAAGCAGGTGCTCGACCTGGGACCGATGGGCCTGGTGGTGCCGCACGTGGATACCGCCGAGGACGCCCGGGCTGCCGTGCAGGCGAGCCGGTTCCCGCAGTTGAAAGGGGCCGCCGATTATGAGCCGCAGGGCAAACGCGGCGTAGGCTACGGTTGGGCCGCCCGGTACTGGGGCCTGTCGGGTAGCGAGTATGCCAAGCGGGCCGACCTGTGGCCGTTGGATCCGCAAGGTGAGCTGGTGCTATGGGTGATGATCGAATCGGCCTCGGCGATCGAGAACTGCAAGGCGATCGCGGAAACGCCCGGCGTGGGCGGCCTGTTCGTGGGCCCCTCCGACCTGGCGTTCTCGCTGGGTGTGCCGCTGGGCGACCCGGCCGTGGAAGAGGCCATTGAAAAGGTGGCCGCGGTGGCCAAGGAAACCGGCGTTCCGCTGGGCACGTTGTGCGGAGCCGGGCAAGTCGAGAAGCGGCTGTCGCAAGGTTTCACGTTCCTGGCCGTGGGCAGCGACGGCGGCAACTCGCGCGGCGTGCAAGAAGCGATACGCATCGGCCGCGAGTACAAGCCCAAGCAGTAGGCTGGAGTCGCCGCGATACGATTCATCCAAAGAACCAACGTGAAATAAAAAAAGGCGCATGGAGCCGGTCGGTTCCATGCGCCTTGTTGTTGCGCATTCGATGCAGTGCGTATGAACGCCCGGATTAGCGGATGCGTTCGGGGGCCTTCTGGCCTTCGGGGATGAAGCTGAAGTACTTGCGGTCCTTCATCTTCTCCTCGAAATCGGCCCGAGCTGCTTTGACCAACTCAGGCTTTTCGAGCAGATCGATGGCCGTGATCGCCAGCACCTTGGCGGCGTAGATCGAGCCCTTCTCGCCGATCGGAGAGCCAATCGCCGCCGCGTTCTGCCAGCTATGGCCAGGGCTGTTCGCGGCAAAACAGGCAGTACGCAAACCGCCGGTCGGCACATGCCAGCTCACGTCGCCCACGTCGGTGGAGCCGCCGCCGGTCTGTGTCCGGTTCGCCGGGCGCTGCACGGTTTCATCAATCGCCACCTCGAACTTGTTGCCGAATTCTTCCACCAGCGGCTGCTGGAGCCGGCGGGCGAAAGCCTTATCTTCCTCGGTGAACTTGGGCGGGCCCACTTTCACCAGGTTGTCGTAGATCAACTGCGTGAGCGGGGTGTTGGGAATGATCTCGTGGCAGTCGGTATCGACCTGCACCGAAACCTGGGTGCGGGTCATCATGGCCGCGCCCTTGGCGATGTCTTGCAGCCAGCGGAAGTTGTTTTCCACGTCCTTGTGATCGTTCGCCCGCACGTAGTACCACACCGTGGCCTTAGCCGGCACCACATTGGGAGCGCCACCGCCATCGGTAATCACGTAATGCACGCGGGCGTCGTCGGCGATGTGCTCACGCATGTAGTTGGCGGCCACGTTCATCAGTTCCACGGCGTCCAGAGCGCTACGGCCGCGGGTAGGGCTGCTCGAAGCATGAGCCGCCGTGCCGGTGAAGGTGAACTTGGCCGAAATGGCGGCCTTGCTGCTGCCCGCCCAAGCGCCGTTGCCGGTACTGGGGTGCCAGTGCAGGCAGACGTCCAAGTCGTTGAACTGGCCGTCGAGCGTCATATAGACCTTGCCGATGAGCGTTTCTTCCGCCGGCGTGCCATACAGCCGGATCGTGCCGGGCAGTTTGTGCTTTTCCATGGCTTCCTTGACGGCGATCGCCGCGCCCAAGGCACCGGTGCCCAGCCCGCTGTGGCCGCAGCCATGGCCGGGAGCACCTTCGGTGACCGGCTCGCGGACGGGCGAGACCTTCTGCGAAAGGCCCGGCAGGGCGTCGTACTCGGCCAGGATGCCGATGATCGGCCGGCCTTCGCCATAGGTGGCGACAAAGGCGGTGGGCATGTTGGAGATGCCTGCCTTGACCTCAAACCCGGCTTCCTTGAGCTTGTCTTGCAGCAGCTTGCTGGAGCGGTGTTCTTCCAGGCCGACTTCGGCGAACTGCCAGATCTGCTTGTTCACGTCGCGCAGCATATCGGCGCGTTTTTCGACGGCGTCTAGGGCCGTCCGCTGCGCTGCCCGCAGCGAAGCTTCGTCCTTTTTCTTTTCGCCTTCGTCGGCAACGATCGTTGGCGCGGCTATCGCCAGCACCAGGGACCAACCGGCCAGCCCGGTCAGTGTTTTGCTCCAATACGATCTGCCGCGTTTCCGGGCGCACGATGTAGTAGCCGCGCGGATCATGGTGGGCTCTCCTTGGATAGCAGTCGCAAACAACTACTGGCCGGCAGGCTGCATGAGCAGGCGAACTGCCGGCGGCTGCACGACTGCTTAGATTAGTCGAGCCGCAGACCGAAGGGAAACATGCCGGCGCGGAAAACTGCGCCCGGGCGCCGGCGGCAGGTCGCGCAACAAGAATCAGCCGGGCGTCACGATCGCAACGCCCGGCTGAAGCGGGGAGAATGAACCCGAAGTAATTCGCCGTTTTTGGGGGCAAACCCGCCGACCATTGCGGCCGGCAGGGAACCTTATAGACATATACGTCCGCACAACTTCCTGCGGGCGGGCGGCGCGATTGAGGGCTTCGTAGCAGCGCACGCGTTCGTGCGTGGCAGAAGCTACCTGCAGCGCGGCACCAGCAGCGGCGCGGCCTTGAATCAACCGAAGCGTCGGGCCAGATCAGGGGCCGATGCTCGGCGGATTATTTATAAAGAAGTCGCGCGGGCCGCGATGCGTGTAGTACGGATAGCCGACCGCACCCGCCGACATGCCAGGGGCTGGTTCCAGCGGTTGTCCGCCGCCCAGGCCGCCGCCGATGCCGCGGCCAGCCAGCCCGCAGCCGCCAGGCCCACAGCCACCCCCTGGGCAACCGCACTGGCCGCCGTGGTGTTTGCCCCAGCGATTGCCAGAGCCCGGGAAGCCGAGGAACGGGCCTTCATGCCGCCGGTGCGCGAAGCTGGGGTCGGGGTAATGGGGGAAGGCGTGCCGGCATCCCACTCCCGCCGTGCAGCAAGCCATTGCTGCCAGCGTGACAACCAAGAGACGCTTCATGGGTCAGATTCCTTATTGCGCAGCCGCCTGCGGGGGCGTCTGCGTCCCTCCTTGGACCAAATGGATAGTTCGCCTCCCGGAGGGTTTGCCCCTCTCAGGCCGCGAGTGAGGGCGTGCCGCGCTCGGACCCTGCCGTGGCGCTGCCCGGCCAAGGGGCCGTGGCGCACCAACTGGCGAGCCGAACCTGCCGCTAGCAGGCCTGCCGCGTTGTGCCAATCCGGGGGCACCCGGGTCGCAGGCAACCTGCCAGAACCAGCACGCAATGCCGGCCGCCGTCGTCGGGTCCGCTGCTCGCGGGAGAGCAGCAGGCGCGGCCGTACAAAACCTCCGTTACGCGCTCTACCTCCTGTATCGACGGCGAATCCCGCAGAATCCAGAAAATCAAACCTCATGGCGACGGAGCGCGGCGGCAGGCCGCTCCATCGGCCGACGCCTGCCACGGATGCGGGCTGGCCAGCGCCGCCCGCGCGATAAACTTTGCCGATGACACCAATGAGGCGGCCACAGCCGTTCGCCGCCACAGGCCGGGGGGATGGTGACTGGCCCCCCGCGGCTTGCAAACGGCCACTGGGCGTTTATGCTGGGTAGATTGCCTTGGGCCCGCAGGGCATCTTGCGGCCACGGCACAGGGGACGCCCCCCTTGCCCGTTGGGTCGTCTGCGTCTTGAGCCCCGTGGCGTCAGCGGCCGGGGCCGCACGCTTTGCCGTGGCGCGTTGTAGGCACTGCCGGTGCCGCCCCGCCCCCCTCCTGCAGCCGTTTTTCCTTCCTTCGAGCGTCCATGGCCCCGCTTTCCACCAAAGACAAGGACCTGTTCGAAGGCACGACGATGACCTTCGGGGAACACCTCGAAGAGTTGCGTCGTTGTCTGATGAAGGCACTGCTTGGGCTTGTGATCGCCTTCTTGATCGCGCTACCTCCGCTGGACCTCGCCAGCAAGATGGTGGACTACGTCAAGGAGCCACTGGAAGACGCCCTGCAAGACTTCTACCTCACCCGTAGCGAACGCTACGTCACGGAGAAGTTGGCTGGGCTCAAATCGGCCGGTGTCGCCACTCCGCCCCTGGATGAAGTTCAGGAGGCGATCCTGGTCGACCGCATGCTGCCCAACCTGGTGTTCATCGACCCGCGGAACGTCTTCAACGAACTCAAGAAGTCCTACCCGCAGCAGTTTGAGCACTTCGGGCTTCCGGCGTTTGGCAGTGTCGATATCGTCAATCCGGAACGGTTCTGCGAGCAGTTGTACGAGGAACGCGAGCAGTCGCCTGGCCCCGCCCATCGCGTGTGGGAACTGCTGTCGCCCGAGGGCCGCGCGCTGGTGGAGAAGTACAAGGACGGCTACACGCCCGTCACGCCAGAAGACCGCTTCAAGCTGGCCGAAGCTTTGCTGAAGGTGATCGAATCGCCCGACTTCTACCAGGAAGACGCGTTTGCCAGCCTGGGTCAGACGGCTCCCAGCTTCGTGCTGACCGAGAGCGACCAGCGACGCCAGATCGCATACACCAAGTACCACGCGCTCATGGCCCGCAAGGATAACCTGAGCGCTCTGGAACTGAACCGAGGGCTGTTGAGCGCGGCGTTCCCGCTGTCGCTTTCGACGGGCGTGCGGCAGGCGAGCATGCTGCCACTGTTGGAGTGGAAGGCGGTCGACGAAGACCCCCGCACGTCGCTGCGCAGCCTCAGCGCCCAGGAAATGTTCTTCATCTACGTGAAGGCGGCACTGATCGTAGCCTTGATCATCGCCTCGCCCTGGGTGTTCTTGCAGATCTGGAATTTTGTGGCGGCAGGGCTTTATCCGCACGAACGGCGGTACGTGTACCTGTTCCTGCCGATCAGCCTGGGCTTGTTCCTGGGCGGCGTGCTGCTGGCGTTCTTCTTTGTGTTCAAGCCGGTGCTCGACTTCCTGTTGATGTTCAACGACTGGATGGACGTCGATCCCGACGTGCGGATCAGCGAGTGGTTCGGCTTTGCGATCTTTCTGCCGGTAGGCTTTGGCATCGCGTTCCAATTGCCGCTGGCGATGCTGCTCCTGGAACGGATCGGCATCATCCAGATCGACATGTACACCAAGAACTGGCGGATCGCGGTGCTGGCGATCTTTATCATCTCGATGTTCCTGACGCCGGCCGACCCCTACAGCATGCTGTTGATGGCCGTCCCGCTGACGATCCTCTACGGCGGCGGCATCCTGCTGTGCAAATACCTCCCCCGCGGCCGTAATCCATTCGATAGCCCGGACGAGATTGACTAACGCCACGCGGCGATCCAGTTTCCACGCACAAAAACAAACGGGCGGGGCTTTCAAAGGCCCCGCCCGTTTGCGTTTGCCTGTGTGCGCTACGCTACCGCTGCCCCTACACCAGCTCGGGCAGCGGAGCGACCGAGTGGTCCAGCAGGTATTGCGGGCGGCCGCTGAGGTCGTCGAGCGTGGTGGTGCGGGTGTCGATGCCCAGGTTGTGGTACAGCGTGGCGTAGATCTCAGAGAAGGTCACCGGCCGTGAGGCCACTTCGCCTCCCAGGCGGTCGGTGGCGCCGATCACCTGCCCGGTCCGCATTCCGCCGCCAGCCATGAGCGCGCAGTTGACGCGAGGCCAATGGTCACGGCCAACCTGCTCGTTGATCTTGGGTGTACGGCCGAACTCGCCCCAGATGACTACAGAGCAGTCGTCGGCCAGCCCTCGCAGATGCAGGTCTTCAATCAGGGCACTCACGCACTGATCGAACGCCGGGAAGTCCTCGGCTTCGCGCTTGAAGATCGAGTTGTTCCGGCCGCCGTGCCAGTCCCACTTGCTGTAGTTGAGCGTGACGATCCGGGCACCGGCTTCGATCAGCCGCCGCGCCAGCAGCAGGCTTTGCGGTACGCGCGGCGCTCCGTTGCCGTCCATGAACTTGGTGGGATCGCCCGTACCGTACCGCTCGACCACCTCGGGATCTTCCTTCGAGAGGTCTAGCGCGTCGGCCAGCTTGGACGAGGTGAGCAGACTCATCGCCTGGTGGGTGAAGGCGTCCATCCCGTTCATCATGCCCGAGGCGTCCACGTCGCGGCGGAAACCGTCGATCGACTGCAGCAGCTTGCGGCGATCGGCCAGCCGCTCCAGCGTGATGCCGTTGAGCACCATGTCGTCGCGGGTGGGGCCGGTCGGCCGGAACGGGTTATACGCCGGGCCCAAAAAGCCGGGCCCCGGCTCGTTGTACGGACCGTGCGAGCACGTGTAGCACAAGCTGATGAACGGCGGCGTGGTCGACCGCGTGGAGCCTTGCAGCCGCGCCACCGCCGAACCGAACTGCGGCCAGCCGCCGTTGGGCTTAGGCGTGCGCGGGTGATGGCCGTTGAACACCTGGTATGCGTCGTGCCCCGCCTGCGAATCCGCAATCGAGCGGATCGTCACCAGCTTATCGGCCATGCGGGCCAGCCGGGGGAACGCCTCGCAGATCTCCATGCCCGGCACGTTGGTGTGGATCGGCCGCCAGGGGCCGGCGATTTCGGCCGGAGCATCAGGCTTGAGGTCGAACATATCCTGGTGCGGCGGGCCGCCCACCAGATAGATCATAATGACCGACTTGGGACGCTTGCCGCTGGCCGCCTCGGCTTTGAGCAACTGCGGCAGGCTGAGGCCCGCCAACCCTAACCCGCCTATCCGCAAGAAATTCCGACGAGAAATGCCATCGCACATACCGCGGCTGCCGGGTCGGCCCAAGAGCGTGAGCATCGGTTGGTCCCTGTATAGGCGGTGGGATGAAGCGGTAACGGGACTGCCCGTATGGGTGGCGGGCACCGGTGAGACTCACAACATATCAGTCGCCGCTGATTGAAGCCAGCTTGAAATGCCGCTTTTGGCGGGGTGGCTGGCAAAAGACCGCGCAACCCGTGGCCTTCGCTCCCCGCCGGCAGAAGTTGGGTCAGCCAGGCAAACGAGCGAATGCGAGCTCGTGGAGGCCAACGACCGACGCTGCCAACCATCGCGGCCTTCGACGGTTGCCCACGATCTTCGCTGGTAAACGGCAGTTACCTGGTTGGCCCCGCTCCTTGTCGGCCAGGGGCGCGTCGGCTACCTTCAGCGTAGGGGGCCTGGGCCGGGAGTTCCGCCCTGCCCTTCGCCAGTGTGGGTTCTGCCGGTTCACGCCCGGCGGCTTCTATTCCAGATGGTTGATTCATGTCCGATCCTTACTTTCAGAAGCTGTTTGCTGACCGCATCGGTGGCGTCAATTACGGCAAGGGCACCGCGATCTACAAGTTCGAGAAGATCAAGCGGGCCAAGCGTAAAGCCCTGGCCGATTACCCCGATCGGAAGCTGATCGACTTTGGGATCGGCGAGAACGACGAAATGGCCCCCGAGGCCGTCCGCCGCCGCATGGCCGCGGAAATCAACCAGCCCGAGAACCGCGGCTACGCCGACAACGGCATCCAGGCGTACAAGGACGCCGTGGCCCGCTTCATGCAACGCAACTTCGGCGTGGAGCTCGACCCGACCAAGGAAATCAACCACTGCATCGGCTCCAAGCCCGCCCTGGCCATGCTGCCGGGCGCCTTCATCAACCCGGGCGATGTCACGCTGATGACGGTGCCGGGCTACCCGGTGGCCGGTACGCACACGCAGTACTACGGCGGCGAGGTGCACAAGCTGCCGCTGCTGGCCGAGAACGACTTCTTCCCCGACCTGGACGGCATCCCGGCCGACATCCGCAGCCGGGCCAAGCTGCTGGTGATCAACTATCCCAACAGCCCCACGGGCCGCGTCGCCACGCGCGAGTTCTACCAGAAGGTGATCGACTTCGCGCACGCCAACGACGTGGTGGTGGTGCAAGACGCCGCCCACATCATGCTCAGCTACGAAGGCG
>Ga0182737_1003122_pt1 | contig 12594 bp, 9 predicted proteins | sample eDN5th30CBELigOP_FD_128878 | JGI IMG/M metagenome (GOLD analysis project Ga0182737, IMG submission 128878) | Enriched Organic Plus compost microbial communities from Emeryville, California, USA - eDNA 5th pass 30_C BE-Lig OP (version 2) (version 2) ... | reverse complement strand
GCGGGGTGGGGGCAGTCTTTGCTAGTCGGTCAGACCCGATAGCCGGTCATTCAGGCCCTCCACCCCAACACCTCCACCATACAAGCCGGATCCGCGGCGTCCCCGATTCGGCTACACCCGTTTCATCACGGGCGGGTCGCGCTCGGCGCGGTGAAACACTGACACCGGAGCAACACCTGAGCGCCCCCTTTCGGCACCCGGACAAACAGCCGCCGCCTTCAACCGGCCGAATGACCCGGCAGGCCGCGCAGGGCGGCCTGCCGGGTCGGCCCTGCAAGATCTTCCTCATCCCCCAAAGGTAGCCCACGAAGCCCAAGCACGCCGTCCTTCCCGGCGATGCCCCGATTTCCAGACGCCCCAGCCGTGCCTGGGGCATGGCCGTGCGGGGGCGCCTCGGGGCCGAGCGAGCGGATGTCGAAGGCAGGCCCGTAGGGGCCGGACGAGACGAGCGATGCGGTGCCGGGCGCGCGGGGCGCCCGGACGGCCACGTGAAGCCCCTGCGCGGCCATGCCCCAGGCTCGGCGGCCAGAAGAAACCCCCATGCCCCACCCGCAAAAAAAGCTACCGCCGCAAAGACTCCCAAGTCTTCATCAGCCTCTTTACCGACACCGGCATAGGCGTCCGCAATTCCTGGGCAAACAACGCCACCCGCAGCTCTTCCAGCAACCACCGGAACTCGTCCAGTGCGGGATCCGGCGCGCCCTTCAAGGCCGCCCTGGCCCGCTGGTACTGCGTCAACAGCGGCGCCATTTCCGCCATCAGGCGCGCGTCCCGCGCCGGATCGGCGCGCAGCTTGTCGATCCGGGCCACCGCGGCTTTCAGGTAGCGCGGGAAATGCGCCAGTTGCGCATGCGGCGTGTCGCGCACGAACCACTTGGGCATCAGCGCCCCGATCTGCTGCTGCAGGTCGGCATAGGCGCCGGCGTGCGGCTTGGCCTGCGGCAGCTTGCGCTGCAGGGCGCCGTATTCGACCAGCACCGCATGCGCCAGGCGCGCCGCTTCCTGGGCCAGCAGCCCCAGGCGCCCCTTGCCTTCCTGGCGGCGCGCCTCGAACGCCTGGGCGTCGGCGGGCCACGGCTCGGCCAGGCAGGCCTGGGCCAGCGCGCAGTCGATGATCTGGTCGCGCAACTCTTCCTGCGTGCCCAGGTTCATGTACAGCATGCTCATCTTGGTCAGGTCGGGCAGGTTCTTTTCCAGGAACTTCACCTGCTCGCGCAAGCCCAGGCGGAACAGCCGCAGCAGCCCCGCGCGATGATGGCGGCGCGCCTCGTCCGGGTCGTCGAACACGTCCAGGTCGCAATGCGTGCCACGATCGACCAGGGCCGGATAGCCGATCACCGACTGGCCCTTGCGCTTGATCTCCATGATCTCGGGCAGCGTGCCGAACGACCACGATGTCAGGTTCTCGTGCGCCAGCGCCTGCGCCACGCCGGCATCGCGCACCGCCAGTTGCTGGAACGTGGCTTGCGCCTGCTTGCCCAGCTCGGCCTTGAGCTGCGCCAGGTTGCGGCCGGCGGCCAGCATGCGGCCGTGCTCGTCGACCACCTTGAAATTCATGAACAAGTGGGCCGGCAGGGTCTCGAGCTTGAAATCGGCCGGCGCCGGACGCACCTGCACCTGGTCCCACATGTCGGCGATCAGGGCATCCACCAGGCCGCGCTGCGGGTCGGCCTGGCGCTCGTACCAGCGCTCGTAGAAGCCGGCGGCGTAATCCGGCAGCGGCACGCAATGGCGGCGCAGCTTCTGCGGCAGCGACTTCAGCAATAGGTGCACTTTCTCCTTCAACATGCCCGGCACCAGCCATTCGCAGCGCGCCGGGTCGATCTGGTTCAAGGCGAACAGCGGCACCGACAGGGTCACGCCGTCGCGCGGCGAGCCCGGCTCGAAATGGTAGTCCAGCGGCATGGTCACGCCCTGCCACTCGACCTGCTTGGGAAATACGTCGGTGGTGACGCCGGCCGCCTCGTGGCGCATCAGTTCGTCGCGCGTGAGCAGCAGCGCGGCGGCGCCGGCCTTGTCCAGGCCGTGCACCCATTTTTCCAGCGTGGCCGTCTGCGAGATGCCTTCGGGCAGCTGGCGGTCGTAGAACGCGTAGATCAGTTCGTCGTCGACCAGGATATCGGGCCGGCGCGCCTGGTGCTCGAGCTTCTCGATGCCGGCGATCAGCTTGCGGTTGTGCGCCACGAACGGCAGGCGCGTGTCGATCTCGCCGGGCACCAGGGCCTGGCGGATGAACAGCTCGCGCGCCTGCTGCGGGTTGACCCGCCCGTAATGGATGCGGCGGCCAGCATACACCACCAGCCCGTACAGCGTGGCCCGTTCGTTGGCCACCACTTGCCCGGCCTTCTTTTCCCAGCGCGGATCGGACCAGTTGCGCCGTAGCAGGTGCGCCGCCACGCGCTCCAGCCATACGGGCTCGATGCGCGCCACGCAGCGCGCATACAGGCGGGTGGTCTCGACCAGTTCGGCGGCCACGATCCAGCGCCCGCCCTTCTTGGCCAGGCGCGACCCGGGATGAATATGGAAGCGGATATCGCGCGCGCCGCGATACTGGCCGCCTTCGTCGCCCTTGAAGCCGATGTTGCCCAGCAGCCCCGACAGCAGCGCCAGGTGCAACTGTTCGTAGGTGGCCTCGGCCTGGTTGACGCGCCAGCCCTGCTCGCCCACCAGCGCCGCCAGCTGCGTGTGCACATCGTGCCATTCGCGCAGCCGGATGGGCGACAGGAAATTCTGGCGCAGCAGGGCCACCAGCTTGCGCTGCGAAGCCTTGTGCTGCACTTGTTCGCCGTACCAGCGCCACAGTTTCAGGAAGGAAATGAATTCCGACTTGTCGTCGGCGAACTTGGCGTGCGCGGCCTCGGCGGCCTCGCGTTCGGCCATGGGCCGGTCGCGCGCATCCTGTACCGACAGCGCCGAGGCGATGATCAGCATCTCAGCCAGGCACTGGTGTTCGCGCGCGGCCAGGATCATGCGGCCGATGCGCGGGTCCACCGGCAGCTTGGCCAGTTCGTGGCCCGTGCGCGTCAGCACGAACGAGGAACCGGTGCGGGACGCGTCGGGCGCATCGTCGTCGTCCGTGGCGGTGGCGGTGGCCAGTTCGATGGCGCCCAGCTCCTGCAGCAAGTGGTAGCCGTCGGCAATGGCGCGCCCCGGCGGCGCCTCGACAAAGGGGAACTGCTCGATGTCGTCCAGCTTCAGCGACTTCATGCGCAGGATCACCGAGGCCAGCGACGAACGCAGCACTTCCGGGTCGGTAAAGGCCGCGCGGCCGTTGAAATCGAGTTCGTCGTACAGCCGGATGCACACACCCGGGCCGACGCGGCCGCAGCGGCCGGCGCGCTGGTTGGCCGAGGCGCGGCTGATGGGCTCGATGCGCAACTGCTCGACTTTGTTGCGCCACGAATAGCGCTTGATGCGGGCCAGCCCGCTGTCGATCACGAAGCGGATGCCCGGCACCGTCAGCGACGTCTCGGCCACGTTGGTGGCCAGCACGATGCGGCGCGCGTTGGTGCGCGGATGGAAGATCTGTTCCTGCTCGGCCTGCGACAGGCGCGCGTACAGCGGCAGCACCTCGGTGCCGGCCGGATGATGCTTGCGCAGCGCCTCGGCCGACTCGCGGATCTCGCGTTCGCCCGGCAGGAACACCAGCACGTCGCCCGGGCCGTGGCGCGCGCACTCGTCCACCGCATCGACGATGGCATCGATCAGGTCGCGCTCTTCGTCGCCGGCCAGGCGGTCGCGGTCGGGCCGGGCGCCGGCGGGCGCGTCCTCGCCGGCTTCCTGGCGCACCGGGCGGTAGCGCACCTCGACCGGGTACAGCCGGCCCGAGACCTCGATGACCGGCGCGGGGCACGTTTCCGAGGCCGCGAAATGGCGGGCGAAACGCTCGGCATCGATGGTGGCCGAGGTAATGATGACTTTCAGGTCGGGGCGCCGCGGCAGCAACTGCTTCAGGTAGCCCAGCAGGAAGTCGATGTTCAGGCTGCGCTCGTGCGCCTCGTCGATGATCAGGGTGTCGTAGCGGCGCAGCAGCGGGTCGCGCTGCGACTCGGCCAGCAGGATGCCATCGGTCATCAGCTTGACCGACGCGTTCGGCCCGGTGCGGTCGTTGAAGCGCACCTGGTATCCCACCACCTCGCCCAGCGGCGTGTTCAGTTCTTCGGCGATGCGCCTGGCCACCGACGTGGCGGCCAGCCGGCGCGGCTGGGTGTGGCCGATCATGCGCTGGCGGCCGCGGCCCAGTTCCAGGCAGATCTTGGGCAGCTGCGTCGTCTTGCCGGACCCGGTCTCGCCGCTGACGATCACCACCTGGTGGCCGGCGATGGCGCGCGCGATTTCGTCCCGCCGCGCGCTGACGGGCAGGTCTTCGGGATAGGCGATGGCGGGAATGGGCCGCTCGGGACGCGGCGCGGCGCCGCGCGCGGACGGGCGGGAGACTTCGGGCATGTACGGTTTATCCTGTGAACGCCTATTATAAAAATTTGCGATGCCGCCGCTTGGGCGGCCCGACCGGAGGAAAAGATGGATCTGGGAATCAAGGGCAGGCGCGCCCTGGTATGCGCCTCGAGCAAGGGGCTGGGCCGCGCCTGCGCCCTGTCGCTGGCGCGCGAGGGCGTCCAGGTGGTGATGCTGGCGCGCGGCCGCGAGGCCCTGGAAGCGGCGGCCGCCGAGATCCGCCGGCAGACCGGCGCGCAGATCGCCACCGTGGCGGCCGACATCACCACGCCGGCCGGGCGGGCGGCGGCCCTGCAGGCCTGCCCCGACCCGGACATCCTGGTCACCAACGCGGGCGGCCCCAAGCCGGGCGATTTCCGCGACTGGTCGCGCGACGACTGGGTGGCGGCGCTGGACGCCAACATGCTGACGCCCATCGAACTGATCCGCGCCACGGTCGACAAGATGATCGAGCGCCGCTTCGGCCGCATCGTCAACATCACGTCGGCCGCGGTGAAGATGCCGATCGACATCCTGGGCCTGTCCAACGGCGCGCGCGCCGGCCTGACCGGCTTCGTGGCCGGCCTGGCCCGGCAGGTGGCGGCGCACAACGTCACCATCAACAACCTGCTGCCTGGCCCGTTCGCCACCGACCGCCTGGCCCAGACCGTGGCCAAGGCCGCGCAGACCAGCGGACGCAGCATCGAGGACGCCATGGCGGCGCGCCAGGCCGGTATCCCCGCACGCCGTTTCGGCGATCCGGCCGAGTTCGGCGATGCCTGCGCTTTCCTGTGCAGCGCCCAGGCCGGCTACATGACCGGGCAGAACCTGGTGCTCGACGGCGGGCTGTATCCGGGCACCCTCTGACGCGGGCCGCGGGCCGCAAGTGTTGCGCGCACGCCCATTTCGGGCCGGCCGACGCCGGCCCGGGCCGCGCGCGGTCATATAATTTCCGCCAGCGCCGCGCTTCGCGCGGCACCGGCCGCGCCTTCGGGCGTGCCCACTTTTCCAGGAAGCCCAACCGCCCATCATGCCCGACCAGGAACCCGACACCGTATCCGCCCAGGAAGCCCCCGAATTCGCCGCCGCGCAATTCGTCCGATGGTTCCGCGAAGTCGCTCCGTACGTGCATGCTTTCCGAGGCAAGACCTTCGTGGTGGCCTTTGGCGGCGAACTGGTGCAGGCCGGCGCGCTGAACGCGCTGGTGCAAGACCTGTCGCTGCTGTCGGCGCTGGGGGTGCGGCTGGTGCTGGTGCATGGTTCGCGCCCGCAGGTCAACGAACAATTGCGCCTGAAGGGCTATACCCAGCAGTTCGACCGGGGCCTGGCCCCCACCGACCCGGCCGCGCTGGAATGCGCCAAGGAAGCCGCCGGCGAGATCCGCCTGGACATCGAGGCCGCCTTCAGCCAGGGCCTGCCCAACACCCCCATGTCGCATTCGCACATCCGGGTCATTTCGGGCAATTTCGTCACGGCCCGCCCCACCGGGGTGGTGGACGGGATCGACTACAAGCACACCGGGCAGGTCCGCAAGATCGATGTCGAGGCGCTGAAGTTCGCCATCGAAAAAGGTTCGTCGGTCGTGCTGCTGTCGCCGCTGGGCTTTTCGCCTACCGGCGATGCCTTCAACCTGGCCATGGAAGACCTGGCCACCAGCGTCGCGGTGGCGCTGCGCGCCGAGAAACTGATTTTCCTGTCCAGCTCGCCCGGCGTGCTGGCGTCCGACGGCTCCATCGACACCGAACTGGCCCGCGTCGACGCGGACGCCCTGCTGCAGCAGGGCGAGCTGGAAGAAGATACCGCGTTCTACCTGCGCCACGCTTCGCTGGCCGTCAAGCGCGGCGTGGCACGTGCCCACCTGGTGCCCTACGCGCTGGACGGCAGCGTGCTGCTGGAAATCTTCACCCACGACGGCGTGGGCACCATGGTGGTCGAAGACACCCTGGACGACCTGCGCCCGGCCACGCTGGACGACGTGGGCGCCATCCTGAGCCTGATCGAGCCCCTCGAAGCCGACGGCACGCTGGTACCGCGCCCGCGCAGCGTGATCGAACGCGAAGTCGAACGCTTCACCGTGCTGGAACACGACGGCGTCATCTACGGCTGTGCCGCGCTGCACCCCTACCCCGACGAACACATGGCCGAAATGGCCTGCCTGATCGTGCATCCGGAATGGCAGGGTTCGGGCGAAGGCGAAATCCTGCTGCGCCACATGGAATCCCGCGCCCGCGCCATGGGCGCCCGCCGCCTGTTCGTCTTGACCACCCGGACGTCGCACTGGTTCATGAAACGCGGCTTCGTGCAGGGCGGCATCGCCGACCTGCCGCGCGACAAGCAGCACAACTACAACCGCTCGCGCAACAGCCTGGTCTTCATCAAGAAGCTGTAATTCGCGGCGTACTAAGGTGCCCGGCCGACACGAGCCCGTGCCGGCCGGGCAGGCGGGGCAAGCACGCATCATCGCCCATAGCCCGTTAAAATGCCCTTTCCCCCACTGATACCGGCAGCATCATCATGTCCCGTACCGTCAACTGTGCAAAACTGAAACGCGAGGCCGAAGGCCTGGACTTCCCCCCGTACCCGGGCGAACTGGGCACCCGCATCTGGCAGAACATCTCCAAGGAAGCCTGGGAAGACTGGAAACAGGTGCAGACCCGCCTGGTCAACGAAAACCGCCTGAACCTGGCCGACGCCCGCGCCCGCAAGTACCTGCAGCAGCAAATGGAACGCTACCTGTTCGAAGACGGCAGCGTCGAAGCCCAGGGCTTCGTGCCGCCCTCGGCATGAACGCCCGGGCTTAGACCCCCAGCGCTTCCTTCAGCAACGCCACCCGGGGGTTGAAAGGCCCCTGCCGGCAGATCAGGGCCACCACGCTGGACGGCGGCGCCGGCGTCACGCGTATCTGCCTGACCGAGCCCGCCAGCAACGCCCCGTGGTGCAGCAGCGCCACGTCCGGCACGATGCCGATGCCCAGGCCCGCCGCCACCAGCTGGACGCTGGTCGTCGGGCTGGTCGATTCGACCACCGGCAGCGGCACCGGCACCCCGGCGTGCGTGAAATATTCCTCGATCAGCTTGCGGCCCATCGAGCCTTCGGCCGGCATCACCCAAGGTTCCCGCGACAGGCGGGCCCAGTCGACGCGCCGCGCGCTCGCCAGCGGATGCCCGGCCGACGCCACCACCGCGAACTGCACCTCGAACAGCCTGACATACTCGAACGCGCCCGCATCCGATTCCAGCATCCGCACCGGGAAAGTCGTGATCAGCGCATCCAGTTCGCCGCGCTGCAGCGCGGCGATCAAGGCCGGCACCCGCTCTTCCACCAGCTTCACCCGCACGGGCGCCGGGCCCTGCGCCAGCCTGGCAATCACCCCGGGCAGATAGCCCTGCGCCACGAACGGCGGGGCGCCGATGCGGATATTGGCGGTGAAGTGATCCGCGGTGGCGGCTTCGGCCCGCACATGCGCCAGTTCCTGCAGCAGCAAGGCCGCGCCTCGCAGCACCACCTCGCCTTGTGCCGTCGGCGCCAGCCCGCGCGCCGTGCGCGAGAACAGCGCAAAGCCGAACGCCCCCTCGATTTCCGTCAACGCCTTGCTCAAGGCGGGCTGCGTCAGGTTCAACGCCTGCGCCGCGGCCCGCAGGCTGCCCCGGTCCCGCACTTCGGTCAGCAGGCGCAGATGGCGAAAGCGCAGCTTGGCCACCAGGTGGTCCGGTTCGAGCGATTCAGGCATCGTCAGCTATCAAACATAAAGTTATCGTTATATAAAAACATATCACTTTTTCTATTCGCTGCAATTACCTATTCTTCCTTGTATTACAAGGAGACAACATGCAACGCCGCCACTTCTGCCTGGGCGCCCTGGGCGCCGGCCTGATGTTCCACGCCGCGGCACGGGCCGCCGACACCTACCCCGCGCGGCCCGTGCGCGTAGTCGTTCCCTACGCCGCGGGCGGAGGGCCCGACATCATGATGCGGCAGTTCGGCCCCAAGCTCGGCGCCGCGCTGGGCCAGCCCGTGGTGGTCGAGAACAAAGTCGGCGCGGGCGGCGTACTGGCCGCGCAATACGCCGCCCAGGCGCCGGCCGACGGCTACACCGCGCTGCTGGGTTCGAACTCGCATCTGATCCAGAAAGCGCTGCAGCCCGCCCTGGCATTCGACCCTGTCAACGACTTCGTGCCGGTCACCGTGATCGGCACGTCTCCCAGCGTGCTGGTCGTGGCCGCCAATTCGCCCTACCGCACCGTGCAGGACCTGATCGACGCCTTGCGGGCGCGCCCGGGCAAGATGAACTTCGGTTCCGGCGGCATCGGCTCGGCGGCGCACCTGGGCGGCGCGACCCTGGTGACGCTGCTGCACGCCAACGCCGTGCACATCCCGTTCAAGGGCTCGGTGGAGATTCCGGTGTCGCTGCTGCGCGGCGACACCGATTTCGCCTTCACCATCGCGGGCACGGCCATTCCGCAGGTGCAAGGCGGCAAGCTGCGCGCCCTGGCCGTGACCAGCCGCGCCCCGCTGGCCGAACTGCCCGGCGTGCCGCCGCTGCACGAAGTGCTGCACAGCGACTTGGCCGTGCAGGAATTCTGGTTCGGCTTCTGGCTGCCCCGCACCCCGCCCGCCCAGGTCGTCGACACCCTCTACCGAGCCACCACCACGGCCCTGCGGGACCCCGCCGTCCAAAGCATGTTCCAGGCCGGCGGCACGCGCGTGGTCTACAGCGACAGCCCGCAGGCCGATGCGGCGTTCGTGCGCGACGAGGCCCGCAAATGGGCCGAGATCATCAAACTCACCGGCATCAGCGCCGGTTGACCGGGAAGTCTTCATGTCCAAACCCCTGGAAGGCGTGCGCGTGCTGGACCTGTCGCACGTGATCGCGGGCCCGCTGGCCTCGTTCTACCTGGCGCAGCTGGGCGCCGAAGTCATCAAGGTGGAACCGCCGCAGGCAGGCGAAGTGCTGCGCTCGATGAAAGATGGGGCGGACACCGATACGCCCACCGGATTCGCGGCCATCAATGCCGGCAAGCAGTCGCTGGCCCTGGATATCCGGACGCCGCAAGGCGCCGAGCTGATCCGCACGCTGGCCGCGTCGGCCGATGTGTTCATCGAGAATTTCCGGCCGGGCGTGGTCGCCCGCCACGGACTCGATTACGCCGCCATCAAGGCAATCCGGCCCGACGTCGTCTACTGCTCGATCTCGGGCTTCGGCCAGCAAGGCGACTGGGCCCAGCGCGGCGCCTACGACCATGTGGTGCAGGCGCTGACCGGCATGATGATGATGTCGGGCGAGGGGGACGACGCGCCGCCCATCAAGGTGGGCTTCCCGGTCATCGATGTGGCAGTGGGCATGCTGGCCGCGCTGTCGATCGTGTCGTCGCTGCACCGCCGGGCCCGCGAGGGCGTCGGCCAGTACATCGACGCATCGATGGTGCAGGCCTCGCTGATGCTGATGTACCCCAACAGCTGCGCCTACCTGACCGACGGCACCCCCACGCGCCGCGTCGGCAACCGGGGCTATACCGGCAGCCCGGCGGCCGATACGTACCGGTGCGCCGACGGCTGGCTGGCGGTCGCCGCCAACACGCCGGCCCAGTTCCGCAAGCTGGCCGCCATCCTCGGCATCGAGGACCTGTGCGACGACCCCCGCGCGCTAGACCTGGCCGCGTTCAATGCGCCCAACGGATTCGTGGTGCCGAACGATCGCGACTATGTCGCGCAGCGCCTGCGGCAGGCGTTCTCGACCCGCCATGCGGCCCGCCTGGAACCTTTGCTGGGCGATGCCGGCGTGCCCGCGGCCAAGGTCAGGAAGATCGAGGAATTCCTGCGCGAGGTCGATGCCACCGGCTGCGTCGGCCTGCCGGACTACCGCTTCCGCCAAGGCGGGCACGAGGTGCGCACCCGGGGAATCGGCTTCGCTTTCGAACAAGACGGCGGGCCCAGCGCGACCGGCGCGCCCGCGCTGGGCCAGGGCGGCCGCGCGGCGCTGGCCCGCGCCGGCCTGGACGACGCGGCCATCGCCGAACTCGAGCGCGCCGGGATCGTCCGGACACAAACCCGGGCCGCGCCGGTAGCATCGTAACTATTTCCACTAGCGGAGCATCCATGACACCCCTTCTGCAAGACCGCATCGCCATTGTCACCGGGGCCGGCCGCGGCCTGGGCCGTTCGCACGCGCTCGAACTGGCGCGCCACGGCGCCAGGGTGCTGGTCAACGACATGGGAGCCGACCGGCCGGACTCCGAGGCGCAGGCCGTGGTGGCCGCCATTCGCGCCGCCGGCGGCGACGCCTGCGCGCACGGCGCCGACGTAACCGACCCGGGGCAAGTCCAGGCCATGGTGCAGCGCGCCGTCGAACAATGGGGCCGCGTCGACATCCTGGTGAACAATGCCGGCATCCTGCGCGACAAGAGCTTCGCCAAGATGGCCCTGGAAGATTTCCGGCAGGTGATGGAAGTGCACCTGATGGGCTCGGTGCATTGCACCCATGCGGTCTGGAACGCCATGCGCGCCCAGCAGTACGGCCGCATCGTGATGACGACCTCGTCGTCCGGACTGTACGGCAACTTCGGGCAGGCCAACTACAGCGCGGCGAAGATGGCCCTGGTGGGCCTGATGCAGACGCTGGCGCTGGAAGGCGAACGATACGGCGTGCGCGTGAACTGCCTGGCCCCCACGGCCGCCACGGCCATGACGGAAGGCCTGATCGACCAGCAGGCCCTGGACATGCTGTCGCCCGCGTCGGTCAGCCCCGCGGTGGTGGCACTGGTCGCGGAAAACGCGCCGACCCGCAGCATCCTGATGGCGGGCGCCGGCAGCTTCGAGCAGGCGCACATCACCATGACCCAGGGCATCTGCCTGCCAGGGGCCGAACTGTCGGCCAATGCCCTGCTCGAGCGCCTGGACCAAGTGGCCGATCGCGCCCAAGAAACGGTTCCGGCCACCGGCTTCGACCAGTTGCGCCACGAGATCGCCAAGGCGCAGGCGTGCCGGCCGATCGGCACGGCCCAAGCCCCGGCGTGATGGCCTCGCCCGCCCACCCGCCTGCGGCGATCCGCGCGTTCGGATCGGTGCGGTCCCTGGTCGATTTCGTGGGGCAGCCGGCGATCGTTTCCGACGCCATCGCGATCGACCAGGCCACCATCGACCGGTTCGCGCAGGTCACGCGCGACAGCCAGTGGATTCACGTCGACCGCGAACGCGCGATGGCGCAATCGCCGTACGGGGACACCATCGCCCACGGTTTCCTGGTGCTGTCGCTGCTGACTTACTGGCAGGCCAGCTGCATCGCTTTTCCCGGCGCGGCCCTGGCGTTGAACTACGGCTTCGACAAGGTCCGCTTCACGGCGCCGGTGCTATCCGGCGCGCGGGTGTCGGCCCGCTTCGCGCTGGCGCAGGTCACCGAAAGCCGGCCGGGCGAAGCGCGCTGCTGCTGGCACGTCGCGGCCCAGGCCGACGGCGCGCCGCGCCCGTCGCTGCATGCCGAGTGGCAGATTCTGGTGCGCTATGGGCAGGCCGCGCCGGGCTGAGCGCGCCGGTTGAAGCACTCGCGGGCGGCCCGCCGCATCGAAAAACGGCCACCCCGCGGGGTGGCCGTGGCAGGCGTGAGACGCGGGCCGGCGTCAGCCTTCGTCGGCCGATTGCGCCTCGGGGGCAGCCGGCTCGTCGTCGCCGCGGGCCTGGCGCTCGGCGTTCTTGACGCCGGTATGGCGCACGTCGGCCCCCTTGACCATGTAGATCACCCGCTCGGCCATGTTCTTGGTGTGGTCGCCGATGCGCTCGAGCGCGCGGGCGATGAACACCATGTCGATGGCGCGCGAGATCGTGCGCGGATCTTCCATCATGTAGGTGATCAGCGTGCGCAGCGCGCCCTTCCATTCGCGGTCGACTTCCTTGTCGCTGCGCACCACCTGCGCGGCCTGGATGGGGTCCAGCCTCGCGAAGGCGTCCAGCACGCTGTGCAGCATGCGGCCCACGCTGTTGGCCATGTGGCGCAGCTCGATCACCGGGATGTGGCGCTGCTCGTTGTCGTACATGCGGCGCACGGTGTTGGCGATTTTCTCGGCCTCGTCGCCGCAGCGTTCCATGTCGGTCAGCATCTTGGACACGGCCAGCAGCGTGCGCAGGTCGATGGCGGTGGGCTGGTGGCGCGCCAGGATCAGGCTGATG
>Ga0182737_1003120_pt1 | contig 12598 bp, 13 predicted proteins | sample eDN5th30CBELigOP_FD_128878 | JGI IMG/M metagenome (GOLD analysis project Ga0182737, IMG submission 128878) | Enriched Organic Plus compost microbial communities from Emeryville, California, USA - eDNA 5th pass 30_C BE-Lig OP (version 2) (version 2) ... | reverse complement strand
CTTGAGGTCGAAGCCCTTCTTCGCCGAGCTCGTGGTGCCGACGGCGTTGGTGGCGCGGACGACCGCGAAGTAGTCGCGTCCGCCGGTGGGCTTGAGGCCGGTGAACGTCGTGCTGCGGCTCGACGTCGGCTTCGACGTGTAGGCGCACGTCGACGTCGTGGCGTTGGTCCGCAGGCAGACGGTGTACGACGTGGCCCGTGCGGCGGTGCCCCAGGTGATGGTGGCGCCGTTCCAGCTCGACGCGATCTTGATCCCGGTGGGCGCCGCCGGCTTCTGCGGCTTCTTCAGATCGAATCCGACCTTCTTCGAACTGGTGGTACCGGCCGAGTTCGATGCGCGCACGATGGCGAAGTAGTCGCGTCCGCCCGTGGGTTTGAGTCCGCCGAACGAGACGGTGCGGCTCGATGAGGACTTCGAAGTCCGGGTGCAGACCGCCGTCTGGGCGTTCGTGGTGAGGCACACCGAGTACGAGCCGGCGCGCGGGGTCGACTTCCAGGTGATCGTCGCTCCGTCGGTGGTGGTGGAGATCTTGATGCCGTCCGGTGTCGACGGCTTGGTGCCCGCCTCCGCGGGCGACGAGGTCAGCGCGGCGATCAGGACCAGCGCGAGGGCACCGTAGGTCGCGGCCAGGGTGAACCCGAAGATCAGGCGTGATGGCAGACGCATGGGGAAGAGTCCTAGCCGTGGGGAAGAAGAAACTGAAGTTGCCAGCGTGTCAGAAGTGACAACTGATGCGAGATAGGTTAGTCCAAGATGTGCGGGAGGTCACCCCCTCCGGTCTGACAGGCTGTGTTCATGCAGGTGATCGCCGAAGTCGTCAGGTCCGGATTCGTCGAGAGCGTCCATCGTGGCGTGGTCGTTCATGTGGGGCCCGGCGGCGAGGTGCTGCGCGCCTGGGGTGATCCGGACACGATGGTTTTCCCGCGTTCGTGCAACAAGCCGCTCCAGGCGCTGGGCCTGCTCCGCGCCGGTCTGCCCCTGGATGGTTCGCTGCTCGCTCTGGCGATGGCCAGTCATTCGGCCGAGCAGTTCCACCTCGACGGAGTCGATGCCATCCTCGGTCAGGCGGGGGTCGACCGGTCCGCCTTGCAGACCCCTGCGTCGTATCCGCTCGATCCCAAGGAGCACGCGGCCCTGCTGCGCCGGGGCGGTGAGCGGGCGCCGATCCTGATGGACTGCTCGGGCAAGCACGCCGCGATGTTGTTGACCTGCGCGGTCAACGACTGGTCGCTCGCGGACTATCTCGTGTCCGATCACCCCGTGCAGCAGGCCATCGCCGGGACGTTCGCCGAGCTGACGGGCAGCGAGCCGGGTGCCGTGGGCGTCGACGGCTGTGGAGCGCCGCTCCTGGCCACCTCGCTGAGGCGCCTGGCGAGCGCGGTGGGCACGATCGCGCGCGGGGCGGCCGGCGCCGAGTCTCAGCGTCTGGCCGACGCGTGGCTGGCCAGCCCGGAGTACACCAGCGGCACGCGCCGGGCAGAGTTCGCGTTGATGCGCGCCGTGCCGGGTGTCCGCGCCAAGGTCGGTGCCGAGAGCGTGTACGTCGCTGCCCTGCCCGATGGTTCGTCTGTCGCGGTCAAGATCGAGGACGGATCCGAGCGGCCGCTGTACGCGGTCATGAACCGTGCCCTGGAGTGCGCGGGCCTACGCGCCGATCTGCTGACGGAGCGTCCGGTCGTCCTCGGTGGAGGTGCGCCGGTGGGCGAAGTCCGCGTGACGTTCTGAGGGGCGATTCCGCCTGCGATCGCGGATGTGATGCACATCGCAAGCCAGCTGGCTTGCGTTTGCTAACTATTGCAAGCACCATGGAGACATGGCCAAGCAGATGAGCAAGCCCATCAGGGCACGCGTCGAGGGACTCGGAGAGTACCTGCGCGATCAGCGAGGCCAGGCCCAGATGTCCCTGCGCCAGCTGGCCGAGCTCGCGGATGTGTCCAATCCGTACCTCAGCCAGATCGAGCGAGGGCTTCGCCGTCCGTCGGCAGAGGTGCTGCAGCAGATCGCCAAGGCGCTGCGCATCTCGGCCGAATCGCTCTACGTCCGCGCCGGCATCCTCGATGCCGACGAGTCGGGAGCGCGGATGGTCGAGGACGCGATCGCACTCGATGCGCGTCTGACCGAGCGACAGAAGTCCGCTCTGCTCGACATCTATCGATCGTTCGTCGGCACCGACGAGGCGACCGACAGCGAGCTGGCCGCCACCGTCACCACAGCAAACCAGGAGGAAGCATGACCATCGTCGACACCATCAAGTCCCTGCCCGAGACCCTGAAGAAGGTCGAGATCGCGGACCTGCAGAAGCAGGCCACCGAGTTCGCGACCGGCGCGGTCGAGACCGCCAAGGGCACCTACACCGACGTCACCAAGCGTGGCGAGGAGCTCGTCAACAAGGCCAAGGGCCTGAAGGTCGAGGATCTGAAGAAGACCGTCGCGTCGCTGCGCACCAAGGCCACCGACGGCGTCGAGGACGCCCAGAAGAAGGCCGAGTCGCTCGTCGACGACGCCAAGGAGACCGTCGCCAAGGTGACGGGCCAGACCAAGCCCGCCGCCAAGAAGGCTCCGGCGAAGAAGGCCCCGGCCAAGAAGCCGGTCGCCAAGAAGGCTCCGGCGAAGAAGGCCCCGGCCAAGAAGGCCTGAACCGGCCCGTACGTCCTGTGGCGGGGAGGAGAGTGATCTCCTCCCCGCTACTGTGTTTTCGTGCTCGATTTCGCCGGGATCCAGAACAACATGCTGCTCCTGCTGACCCTGGTGCTGCTCGTCGTGAAGGGGTTCGCGGTCGTCGACTGCATCGTGCGGCCCGCCGCGCAGTTCACGTACCACCAGACGCTGCCGAAGAACACCTGGCTGCTGATCCTGGCGCTCGCGTTCATCGCGCACCTGGTGTTTCCGTCGCCGCTGGGCCTGATGAGCCTGGTCGGCACGGTGGCCGCGCTGGTGTATCTCGCCCAGTTGCGCGGCTCCTCGTTCTAATGGCCGCTAGCGCGGTCGTGCCGGGTGCAACCAGCGAGTGATGATCAGGCGCAGGTCGGCCAGGTCGAGGTCCGGATCGATCTGCGGCGAGCGTTCGCGTACGGCCCGATGAGCCAGGCTCAGGCCCACGAGCCACCGCGCCACATCGGGTGCGTGCAGTTCGGTGTCGATCGAGCGGTCGGCCATGGCCCGCTGCACCAGGTCCAGCAGGTGCTCCTCGGTCCCGCCGGGTATCTCGACCCCGGCCGACGCATAGCGGTCGACGCTCTCGAGGAGATCGTCCCACGCGGTCATGCCGACAGCGTAGGAGATGTGGCGTCGGCCGGGTCAGGCCCGTTCGGTGCCCCGGCGCTCGGCGTGGAAGCGGTCGACCAGGCGCGGCAGCTCGATGCGCATGAACTCGAAGAAGTCGCGGGTCCCGGCGATGCGGGTGGCGGCGGCGCTCTCGGGCTCGACCGTCTGCAGCCCTGCGGTCAGCAGGCGCGACAGCGCCGTGATGATCTGGGTCTCGGTGGCCATCGCCTCGGCCCAGGTCGAGTCGAGCACATCGAATCGATCGGCGCGCTCGCCCGGAGTGCGTCGCCGGGTGACCAGGTGGGTGCGCGTCAGATAGGACGTCGCCCCGCTGACCGCTCCGGCGCTGACGCCGAGTGTGTCGCCGATCTCGCGGGCCGTCAGGCCGCCGTCGGGGCCGGCCAGGAGGGCCGAGAAGACCCGCGCCGCCATGCGTTGCATGCCGGCCTGACTCAACTCGAGGGCGAACGCCTCGACGAACTCGGCGGTGTCGTCCATGACTGGAGTCTAGTCGAGATTTCAGTACATTCACAATTTTATGAAATGTGTGTACCGTGGCGCCGTGGACGATGTCATCGAGATCAACGGGCTCATCAAACGCTTCGGCTCCTTCGCCGCCCTCGACGGACTCGACCTGCGGGTCGCACGGGGCGAGGTGCACGGCTTCCTGGGACCCAACGGTGCCGGGAAGTCGACGACGATCAGGGTCCTGCTCGGCCTGCTCCGTGCCGACGAGGGAACAGTGCGCCTGCTCGGCGGCGATCCGTGGCACGAGGCGGCCCCGCTGCATCGGCGCCTGGCCTACGTCCCGGGTGACGTGAGCCTGTGGCCGTCGCTGACCGGCGGTGAGGTCATCGACCTGCTGGGGCGCCTGCGCGGCGGACTCGACGAGACCCGCAGGGCCGATCTCATCGAGCGGTTCGAACTCGATCCGACCAAGAAGTGCCGCACGTACTCCAAGGGCAATCGGCAGAAGGTCGCGCTCGTCGCGGCGCTGGCGTCCGATGTCGAGTTGCTGTTGCTCGATGAGCCCACCTCGGGCCTGGATCCGCTGATGGAGGCGGTGTTCACCGATTGCGTCGATGAATTCCGGCGCGACGAGCGCCACGCCGTGCTGCTCTCCAGTCACATCCTGGCCGAGGTCGAGCGGCTGTGCGACCGCGTCAGCATCATCCGCGCCGGGCGGACCGCCGAGACGGGGACCCTGGCGGAGCTGCGTCATCTGACCCGCACATCCGTCGCGGCAGAACTCGAGCACCTCCCCGACGGGCTCCACGCGCTCCCCGGGCTCCATGATCTCGACGTGGAGGGGACAAGGGTGCGGTTCGAGGTCGACTCCGATCATCTCGGTACCGCGATCGAGTGCCTCGGAACCGGTGGCATCCGCACGCTCACCAGTACGCCGCCGACCCTCGAGGAGTTGTTCCTGCGGCACTACGGGGAGACGGTCGAGCAGGCGGAGCCGGCATGAACCGGTTCACCGGATCCGGTGCCCTGCTGCGGTTCTACCTGCGCCGCGATCGCTGGATGCTGCTGGGCTGGATCGCCGCGACCGCCGCGGTCTACTGGTCCCAGGCGGTCGGCTCGATCGGTCTCTACCAGACCCAGGCCGATCTGGATCGTGCGGCGGCCAGCATGGAGTCCAATCCGGCGTTCATCGCGATCGCGGGACCGACGCGCGCGCTCGACACGATCGGCGGCCAGGTGGCCTGGCAGTCGGCGGTCACGGGCGCGATCCTCGCAGCGCTGATGTCGATGTTCCTGGTCACCCGCCACACCCGGGCCGAGGAGGAGAGCGGCCGCGACGAACTGTTGCGCTCGTCGGTCGTCGGCCGTGATGCCTCGGTCCTCGCCACCGGGCTGCTCGTGGTGCTGGCCGATCTGGTGCTGGCCGTGGCCGTTGCGCTGAGCATCGTCGGCTACGACCTGGCCTGGGCCGGGTGCCTGGCGCTCGGTGCCGCTGCCGGCATGTGCGGACTGACGTTCGGGGCCGTCGCACTGGTCGCGGCTCAGGTCGTGACGTCCTCGAGGGCGGCCAACGGGATCGCGGGCACCGCGATCGGGGTCGCCTACGTGCTCCGAGCGGTCGGCGACGTGGGACCCGGCGCCCTGACCTGGTTGTCGCCGATCGGCTGGAGTCAAGGGGTGCGTGCCTTCGCCGATGAGCGTTGGTGGCCCCTGGGGCTCTTGGGCGGTGCGTCCGTCCTGCTCCTGCTGTTCGCTCTGGTGCTGCTGCATCGGCGTGACTTCGGCACCGGCCCTTGGCCGGCGCGGCCCGGTCCGGCCCGCGGATCCCTCGGTACCGAGCTCGCACTCGTCTGGCGACTCCAGCGTGCGACGGTGGTGTCGTGGTGCAGCGGCCTGCTGCTGTTCGGGGTCGCCTACGGGTCGGTGGGCGATGGCGTCGGTGACCTGATCGGCGACTCGCAGACCTCGCGCGACATCTTCGCTGCCGACGGCGCCGATCTGGTCGACTCGTTCTACGGGGTGGCCATCGTGATGCTGGCGTTGATCGCGTGCGGGTTCACGGTGACGTCGGTGCTGCGGATGCGTGGCGAAGAGGTCGACTCGCACGCCGAGCTGGTGATGGCGACCGCCGTGCCGCGGCGCCGCTGGGCCATGGCGCACCTGGTGGTGACGGCGGCCGGGACCGCGGCGGGCGTCGTGCTCGCGGGCCTGGGCCTGGGTCTGGGATACGCGATCGTCACGGGTGACGCCGGGGCCGTCGTGCGCTTCCTGCCCGGTGCGCTGCAGCAGGTCGTGTCGGTCCTGCTGATCGGGGCGATCGCCTGGTGCGGCTATGCACTGCACTCGCGCCTGGGCGTGGTGGGTTGGCTCGCGGTCGCCTTCTGCTTCGTCGTGCTGATGTTCGCCCGCGTGCTCCAGATGCCCGATTGGCTGCAGAACCTGTCGCCGTTCCACTGGCTGCCGCTGGTGCCGGCCGAGCCGTTCGAACCCGTGCCGATCCTGCTCCTGGGGGTTGCGGTCGGCGGGTTCGTCGCACTGGGGGATGTCCTTCTTCGTCGCCGCGACCTGGCCACGTCCTAGAACATCTGTTCGAATGGCGTTACGCTGGCGGCGTGTACTTCCAGGGTTCGCTGCTCGACACCGAGGATGTGGCGCGCATCGGCCCGCTCGATCGCGTACAGCGGCGAGAGCTGGCCCACGGCGCGTGGGTCGACGTGCTCCCCGGCTGGGTGACCGGGGCCGATGCGCTGTTCCTGACACTGCAGACCTCGGTGCGCTGGCGGGCCGAGCGGCGCGAGATGTACGACTCGATGGTCGATGTGCCCCGGCTGCTGTGTGCGTACGGGGCCGGCGAGGAGCTGCCCGATCCGGCGCTGCTGGCCGCACGCGAGGCACTGTCGGCGCACTATGCCGATGAACTCGGCGAACCGTTCGTCACGTCGGGTCTGTGCTACTACCGCGACGGCCGCGACAGTGTCGCGTGGCATGGCGATCGCATCGGCCGCGGTCGCGACAGCGACACGATGATCGCGATCCTGTCGCTGGGTGCTCACCGGCGGCTGTCGCTGCGACCTCGTGATGGCGGCGAGCAGATCGGTTTCGTCGTCGGGCACGGCGACCTGCTCGTGATGGGCGGCTCGTGTCAGCGCACCTGGGATCACGCGATCCTCAAGACCGCCAAGCCCGTCGGCCCGCGCATCAGCGTCCAGTTCCGCCCCCTCAACGTCCTCTGACCCCGGGTGGGCGGTGACCTAGCGTCCGTTTGCGTGCTGGCGGTGGATCTGCGTCCGTTTCGGTCCAGATTTTGCATGATTCGGACGCTGATCCACCGCTACCGCTGTCCACAGGGAGCTCGCCGAGCGGCGTCGTCCACAGATCTGGAGCGACCGATAGCGGCGGCGATCGTGACTTGATGTGGTTCAGGGATGCGGACCATCGATGCCAGGTTCCTCGACGGACCCTTCCACCGAGATGACTTCCTGGCCGCGGGCTATTCGGAGAAGGTGTTGCGTGGCGCGAGGTTCCGACGCCTCCTGCCGCGGGTCTGGGTGTGGCGGGATCATCCGATGACGGAGTCGGATCGAGTCCTCGCCGCTCGCCTCGCATTGCCGAGGCGAGCCAGGATGACCGGCATCACGGCCCTGCGATCTCTCGGTCTCGATCTGGGCGAATCGGCCATCAGTCACTTCGTCATCGCGGGCGATCACCATCTCGCTCTCGACGGTGTGATGCTGCATCGCACGGAGCGGATGCCGGTCTGCGGGGATGAGGCCGTTCGGCCGGTCGCCGCGTTCGTCGAGTACTGCCGCTGGTCCAGCGTCCTCGACGCGATCTGTGCGGGCGACTGGTTGTTGAACCAGGGGCACATGACCTCAGAGGAGCTCGCCGAGTTCCTCCACGTCGATGACTGGCGTGACGGAGTCGCTCAGGCGACCTGGGTACGACCACTTCTCGACGGACGATCGCGCTCGATACCGGAGTCTCGGTGTCGCGCTTACCTGATCTTCGCCGGACTTCCCTGGCCTGAAGTCAATATCGACGTCGTCGTCAACGGAGAGCAGGTGGCCATCACCGACCTGGCCTTTCCGGAGTGGAATGTGGCGGTGGAGTACGAGGGTGGTCATCATCAGGTCGAGCGGCGGCAGTACCTGCGCGACATCGACCGGTATGCGGTCCTGCGCCGACAGTCGATCGACTACCTGCAGGTGACACGCGAGTTGGCGCGCACGCCGATCAAGGTGGCCACGAGCGTGCATCGTCTCCTGGTGCGGAACGGGTACGTCGGCCCTGCCCCGATCTTCGGACCTACGTGGCGATTGCTCTTCGGCCCGATCCCCACCGGCAAAGGGGCGGTTGATCGGCGTCCGTTTCGGCCGCAAATATCGCCGAGACGGACGCTAGCTCACCGCCCAGACCAGACGACGGGCGATAGATCACCGCGCATCGCCTGAACGGACGCTAGGTCACCGCCCACCGGGGGTCAGCGTCGGGCGCGGGCCGCCTTGGAGCGCTGGGACTGGTCGAGGATGACCTTGCGGATGCGGACATTGGCCGGGGTGACCTCGACGCACTCGTCCTCGCGGCAGAACTCCAGGCACTGCTCGAGCGACAGCTTCTTCGGGGGGATGACCTTCTCGAAGTTGTCCGACGTCGCCGAACGGATGTTGGTCTGCTTCTTCTCCTTGGTGATGTTGACGTCCATGTCGTCATCACGGGAGTTCTCGCCGACGATCATGCCCTCGTAGACCTCGGTCGCGGGCTCGACGAAGAGCACGCCGCGCTCCTGCAGATTCGTCATCGCGAACGACGTCACGGCACCCGCGCGGTCGGCGACCAGCGAACCCGACGGGCGCGTGGAGATCTCACCGGCCCACGGCTCGTAGCCCTCGAACACATGGTGCGCGATACCCGTGCCACGGGTGTCGGTCAGGAACTCGGTGCGGAAGCCGATCAGGCCGCGCGCCGGCACCAGGAACTCCATGCGGACCCAGCCCGTGCCGTGATTGATCATCTGCTCCATGCGGCCCTTGCGGACCGCCAGCAGCTGCGTGATGGTGCCCAGGTACTCCTCGGGCGCATCGATCGTCAGGCGCTCGACCGGCTCGTGACGCTTGCCGTCGATCTCCTTGGTGACCACCTGCGGCTTCCCGACCGTCAGTTCGTAGCCCTCGCGCCGCATCTGCTCGACCAGGATCGCGAGTGCCAGTTCGCCGCGGCCCTGGACCTCCCAGGCGTCAGGGCGATCGGTCGGCAGCACGCGGATCGAGACATTGCCGATCAACTCGGTGTCGAGCCGGTCCTTGACCAGGCGCGCGGTGACCTTGGTGTTCTTCTCGCGGCCCGCGAGCGGCGAGGTGTTGGTGCCGATCGTCATCGAGATGGCCGGCTCGTCGACGTGGATCAGCGGCAGTGCGACCGGATTGTCCGGATCGGCGAGGGTCTCGCCGATGTTGATGTCGGTGATGCCCGCGATCGCGACGATGTCGCCGGGCCCGGCCTTCTCGCCGGGCTTGCGCTCCAGCGCCTCGGTGACGAGCAGCTCGGTGATCTTGACACGCTCGACCGAGCCGTCGCGCTTGATCCACGCGACCTGCTGGCCCTTCTTCAGCTCGCCCTCCTTGACCCGCACCAGGGCGAGGCGGCCGAGGAACGGCGAGGAGTCCAGGTTCGTGACGTGCGCCTGCAGCGGTGCGCCCTCGGTGTACTCCGGGGCGGGCACGGTATTCATGATCGTCTGGAACAGCGGGATCAGGTTCTCGTTGTCGGGCAGTCCGCCGTCGGCCGGCTGTTCCAGCGACGCCCGGCCGGACTTGGCCGATGCGAACACGACGGGGAAGTCGAGGGCGTCGTCGCCGGCGTCCTCGGGCAGCAGATCAAGGAACAGCTCCATCGTCTCGTCGACGACCTCGCTGATGCGCGAGTCGGGCCGGTCGACCTTGTTGACGACCAGGATCACCGGCATCTTCGCCGCGAGCGCCTTGCGCAGCACGAAGCGGGTCTGGGGGAGCGGGCCCTCGGAGGCATCGACGAGCAGTACGACCGCGTCGACCATCGACAGGCCGCGCTCCACCTCGCCGCCGAAGTCGGCGTGGCCCGGGGTGTCGATGATGTTGATCGTGACGCCACCCTCAGGCGAACCGGGGCCGTTGTAGCGCACCGCCGTGTTCTTCGCGAGGATCGTGATGCCCTTCTCGCGCTCGAGGTCGCCAGAATCCATGGCTCGCTCGGTGAGCTGGTGATGTTCGTCGAAATCGCCCTGCTGCTGCAGCATCGCGTCGACCAGTGTGGTCTTGCCATGGTCGACGTGGGCGACGATCGCGACATTGCGCAGATCCGACCGAAAAGCCATGCGGAAAATGTCCTACCTGGAGGGAATGCTCGACGAGTCGTGAGCCTTGACAGTCTAGTGACTTCAGCGTGAGCGGCTGAAATCGCGTCTGGTTTGTTGTGACGCAGATCATTGCGTTTTCACAAACATCTCACTTTCGCAATAGTTGCAAGACCGTTAGGATTTTCGGGTGACCAGCCACGCCAGACTCGCCGCGACGTTCGAGGACTTCCTCACGCGTTGCGTCGGCATGACCGAGAGCGACGAGGTCGACCGCCTCCTCGATCTCGATCTGACGATGAGTCAGACGAAGTCGGTCTTCGTGCTCGGCTTGGCTCAAGAGCCACTGCCGATCACGGCACTGGCTGCCCGGCTCGGGCTGTCCGCCGCCACGGCGGGCCGCACGGTCGACCAACTGGTCAAGGCCGGACTGGTCGAACGCACCGAGGATCCCGCCGACCGCCGGGTCAAGCTCGTCAGCATCACGACGGCGGGACGCGAGATCGCGGAGCAGCACTTCGACGCGCACAAGGCGACGTTGATCGAGCTGTTCTCCAAGCTGAGCGCCGACGAGGCCGACCGCCTCAACGACGCCTTGCAGCCGCTCATCGCGGCTGTCGACACCACCATCGAACAGGAGACCCCTGCATGACCGACGTGACACCCACCGGTGCGCCCGGTGCGGTCGACGACGACGACAAGATCACCAAGGAGCTCCTCCTGGTGGCCGGTGTCGTCGTCCTCGGCTCCATCATGTCGATCCTCGACATCACGGTCGTGAACGTCGCACTGCCGACGTTCCAGACCGAGTTCGAGGTCGACGCCTACTCGACCGTGGCGTGGACCGTCACGGGCTACACGCTTGCCCTGGCCGCCATCATCCCGGTGACGGGCTGGGCCGCCGACCGATTCGGCACCAAGCGTCTCTACATCGCGGCCATCGCGCTGTTCACCCTCGGCTCGGCCCTGTGCGCCACGGCGTGGAACATCGAGTCGCTGATCGGCTTCCGCGTCCTGCAGGGACTCGGCGGCGGCATGCTGATGCCCTTGGGTATGACCATCATGACCAAGGCGGCGGGCCCGCACCGTATGGGTCGCCTGATGGCGATCCTGGGCGTGCCGATGCTGCTCGGCCCGATCATGGGCCCGATCCTCGGTGGCTGGCTGATCGATGCCGCCTCGTGGCACTGGGTCTTCCTGATCAACCTGCCGCTGGGCATCATCGCGATCGTCTACGCCCTGCGCGTGCTGCCGTCCGACGCTCCCGAGCCGAGCGAGTCGTTCGACTTCTTCGGTATGGCGCTGATGTCGCCCGGCCTGGCGCTGTTCCTGTACGGCGTCTCGTCGATCCCCGAGGCCGGTACGGTCGCGGCCAACAAGGTGCTGATTCCCGGCATCATCGGCCTGGTCCTGATCGTCGCGTTCGTCCTGTACTCGTTCAGGCCCAAGCATCCGCTGCTGGACCTGCGCCTGTTCAAGAATCGCAATCTGACGGTCGCGACTTTGGTGATGTTCCTGTTCGCCGGAGCGTTCTTCGGTGCGCTGCTGCTCGTCCCGACCTACTTCCAGCAGGTGCGTGGCGAGAGCGTCCTGAAGGCCGGTCTGCTGGTGGCTCCGCAGGGCCTCGGTGCGATGCTGACGATGCCCGTGGCCGGCGCGCTGGCCTACAAGATCCCGGTCGGGCGCATCGTGCCGTTCGGCTTCGCCGGCATCCTGGTCGGCATGTTCGGCCTGGCGCAGAGCTCGGGCGCCGAGACGCCGTACTGGCACCTCGTGGCGTGGTTGTTCGTCATGGGCCTGGGTATGGGCGCGACGATGATGCCGGTCTTCACCTCAGCGCTCAAGACGCTCAAGGCACACGACGTGGCCCGCGGCTCGACGCTGATCAACGTGATCCAGCAGGTGGCGAGCTCGATCGGCGTCGCGATCATGTCGGTCGTCCTGACCAATCACCTGAAGGACTCCGACGCGGTCCAGGCGGTCACCGCGATGACCGATGCCGAGCGCGACGGCAGCCCGGTGCCTTCATGGGCGATCGAGGTCGCCGACAAGCTGGGCGACGCGTTCCATGCGACCGCGTTGTCGGACATGGCGTCGTCGTTCTCGTCGACGTACTGGGTGGCGTTCGCGATCATCGCGTTCACCTTGATCCCGGTGGCGTTCCTGCCGCGCAAGCGTGAGGAGTCGCATCTGCTCGACGACGAGGGCGAGGAGCCGAAGGCGCCCGTCATGGTGCACTGAGAGTCTCGCTGAGTAGACACGACAAGGCCCCCGCCGCACGGCGGGGGCCTTGTCGTGTCTCAGTGCTGGCGTGCCACCTTGTGCGTGGCGGCCTGGGCGAGAGGCTTGACCACCATCAGGTCGACGTTGACATGGTGGGGTCGGGTCGCGACCCACGTGATCGCGTCGGCGATGTCGTCGGCCACGAGGGGCCCGTCGACGCCGGCGTAGACGGCGTCGGCCCGGGCCTGATCGCCGCCGAACCGGACCAGCGAAAACTCCTCGGTGTGCACCATGCCGGGGGCGATCTCGGTGACG
>Ga0182737_1003118_pt1 | contig 12604 bp, 6 predicted proteins | sample eDN5th30CBELigOP_FD_128878 | JGI IMG/M metagenome (GOLD analysis project Ga0182737, IMG submission 128878) | Enriched Organic Plus compost microbial communities from Emeryville, California, USA - eDNA 5th pass 30_C BE-Lig OP (version 2) (version 2) ... | reverse complement strand
TCGGTGGATTCCACCTCGCGACGAATCACGGCCTCAATCTGTGTCTCCAGTTGCAGCTCACGCTCCTGGGTTTCTTCGATCTGGCGGGAGGCCCACTGGGCGGATTCGCGGAACTGCTGGATCTGATTTTCCGCTTCGGAAAGGCGGTTGTTAATCTGGGTCTGCTCCCAGTTGAGGCTGTCCAGTTTGGCGGTGGCCTGTTGCAGGGCGCGCTGCACCACGCTGACTTTACCCTGAAGCTGGCTGAGCGCTTCACGGTTGAACTGCACGCTATCGCGGGCGTTCGCCTCGGCGCGTTGTTTTTGCTCAAGACTCAGGCCCAGCTCCTCCAGGCGCATCTCCTTCTCCGCCACCTGCTGTTCCAGCGCGGCAGATGTCACGCGCAGTTCGCGCAATTCTGTTTCACGACGCAGCGCGCTGGTGGCTTCATCTTTGGTGGCGCCACCATGAATGACACCTGCGGCGGTCAGCAGTTCACCGTGATTGGTAACAAAAGCGAGGTCTGCATGATCCTGCTTCAGACGCAGGGCCGTGGCCAGGTCTGGCACGATCAACACATCCCGCAGAAGACGTTCGACCAGCGGCTGCACATGCGGCTGGCCTTTCACCTTGTCCAGCGCCCAGGCGATGCCGCCGTTCGGCATGAACTGTCGCTCGCTGGCGGTTTGCCCGCGGAAGAAGGATTGCGGGGCCAGGGTGGTTTTCCCAAGGCGCTGATCCGTGAGTTTCTGGATGATCTCACCGGCGGTCTGCACATCATTCAGCAGGATGGTCTGCAGGTGATCCTTCAATGCGGCTTCAATGGCGGAGATGTAGGCGGGTTCCACCTCAATGGCAGAAGCCAGCATGCCCTGAATGGCGGGCTTCAGGCGGTCAGGCTCATCCAGGCCCTTGATGACCTGCTGGGTGCCCTGCTCAAGGCCTTCGCCTTTTTCAATGATCTGGTTCAGTGCCTCAAGCCGCGACTTTTTCTGCGCAGCCGTGCGCTGCACCTGGTGCAGTTCCTCAGAAAGAAGATCACGCTGGCGGCGTTCATCTGCGATCTGGTTGGCAATGTCCTTGAGCTTCTGCTCCAGCTCAGCGCGGGTGCTTTCCTGCTCCTCGATCTGGCGTTGCAGTTGATCAAACTCAAGCTGGCTGCTTTCGACAGCCTTGGCTGCGCCCTGGCGGTCCTGTTGCAGGGATTCATGGCGCTGGCGGTCCGCGCTCATCTGTTGGGTCAGGTTCTGTGCCTTGGCATCAGCAGAGGCGGCCTCGCTTTCCAGACGGCGGAAGTCTTCACGCAGATTCCGGCGCTGGGTTTCCAGGCGCTGACGCTCCGGGATGATGGAGTTATGAATGACCTGATGCTCCTCCACCGCATGCTGGCGGGCTTCAATGTTGCCGCGAATGCTGGCGAACTGCTCATCCGCAGCGGCCAGTTCACGACGCTGACGATCCACCATGGAGCGGCTGGACTCGGCGTCTTCCTCATTGCGTTTGATGCGGCCTTCCAGTTCCTCAATACGCTCACGATTGAACTCGATCTTGCTTTCGGAGGATTGCAGTTTTGAGCGCTGCTCCTGGGCCTGCTGGCGCAGGGAGTTGATGCTGGACTCCACCTGGTGGTAGGCCTCGCGCGTTTCGCTGACTTCAGACTCCTTCGTGTGAATCTTTTTGTGCAGTTCGTTTAACTGCGTCATCAGCGAGATGATCTGGTTCTCGCTTTCTGACTTCTCTGCATGAAACTCTGTAAAGTGGCGGTGCCCAAGGTGCAGGTCCAGGGTGCGCAGGTCTTTGTGAATGCTCTGGTAGCGCTTCGCCTTCTGCGCCTGACGGTGCAGGCTGCCCATCTGGCGTTTTACTTCTGCCACAATGTCCGCCACACGAATCAGGTTTGCCTCCGTGTATTCCAGCTTGCGCAGCGCCTCCTTCTTCTGGCTCTTAAAACGGGTGATGCCAGCGGCTTCCTCGAACACCATGCGGCGATCTTCCGGCTTCGCACTGATGAGCATGTCGATTTTGCCCTGCTCCATCACGGAATAGGCAGAACGGCCAATGCCTGTGCCAGCCAGCAGTTCCTGAAAATCCTTCAATCGGCAGACGGTGCCATTGATGCGGTACTCGCTGCGGCCATCACGGAACACACGGCGTTGCAGCGCCACTTCATTATAGTCCACGTTCAGCGCCTCTTCACAGTCCGCCATGGTCAGTGTGACTTCCGCCATGCCCAGGGCCTTGCGTTTGTCCGTACCATTAAAGATAACGTCCGCCATCTCCCCGCCGCGCAGCGCCTTGGCAGAGGTTTCCCCCAGCACCCAGCGGATGGCGTCCACCACATTGGACTTGCCACAACCATTAGGGCCGACAATGCCGGTCACGCCTGTGTGGAACTCAAAAACGGTCTTGTCGGCAAACGATTTAAAACCGTGAATTTCAAGCGACTTCAAGTGCATGGTGCGGAGGAGGGGTTGAGATTCGGGTGGGGGGGTGAATGAGAAACGGACAATCAGCAACCCCGCAGGGTTCATGATTCGCAGAATTAAGAAAATTCGCGTAGCTGATTATGAGTCTTGCGAGGTCAAAATCAAGCTAAAAGGCACCCCTAATCTATATATAGTGGTAAAGAGTGCGCAAGAGACACAATATATTGTGGTTATTCACATTTTGCGTAGGGGACTGTGAATAAGTGTGGAGGGGTGTTGAAGTTCAGGGGGTTAGAGGGGGCGGAAGTCAAATCAGGGGGCGCCAATACACATCTGACTATTTTCCCCCAACCCGTGAAAACCACGCATGGATCAGCAGGGACTGATAGAACAGGGTGGGTTCCTTAAAGCCTGCGGCGGTTAATAGCGCCTCGACTTCTTTTGCGGGGAGAACGGCCACCATTTTGCCGAGGTGGGAGATGTCTGCGCTGAAGTCTGCGTAGAGAAACATGGCCTGCCAGACTTTGACCAGGTTCTGGTACTCCACACTACTCATGTCTGAGGTGATGTCTGCATTGATGAAGAGACCTCCAGGCCGCAGACGTCGGGCGATGTCTGCGTACAAGCTGATGCGATCCTCGTTGACCATGATAAATTGTGAAACCAGCAAACAGGTGGCGGCATCAAAGGGGTGCGCTTCATCATGTGGCAGAGTATTTAGATAGCCCTCATAAAACGTGCAGCGAGCCGTAAGGCCGTTTGCTTCCATCTGCTCGCGCCCTTGCTGCATCATGGCTGGCGAGGGCTCCACCAGAGTGAATCTCCACTTCGGGTGCTCCTGGGTCAGCGCGAGCACTTCCATGCCTGTGCCTGCACCGACACAGAGGATGTTTGCCTCCTCAGGCAGTTCCCTGAATACCATTCGCATGCAGAAATGCAGCGCATTGGTGATGGGGGCCATCTTTGCGCGCTTCTGATCATAAGAAGCGGACACCTGGGCATTAAATACGGGTTCAGTGGGAGTGGAGGAATTTGTCATGCGAAAGGAACAGGAAGTCGAAAGGATCGTCAGGCCAGCAAGCTGTCATTCGTCATCAGCCATGGGCGGTGTTCAAGGTTAAAACGCGCAGACGCGTGCCTTAGATGCATGAGGGGCATTCTGCGCTCCAGTGGTGTTCAAGTCCGCCCCTCTGTTTTTTGTTTAAGGATGCGGGTCTTCTTGTGCGTTATCTTATCATGACACGACGTCCTCTTATCACCCTGGCCCTGGCCATTCCCGCGCTGCTGCTCGGCGCTGCCTGCATGTCGCCGCTGAGCGCGGCTGAGTTCAAACTTTTGCCACAAGAAAACCAGCATCTGGATGTGCTGCAGGATGGCAGAATTATCGCGCGTTACATGCATGCCTATGATGACTCCAGCAAGGAAACGCTGAGCCAGACCTACAAGCCGTATCTGCATGTGTTTGATGCGGAGGGCAAAGGCCCGATTACCAAAGGCCCTGGCGGTGATTTTCCGCATCATCGTGCCATTTTCCTGGGCTGGAACAAGATCAAGATTGGCGAGAAGACCTATGACCGCTGGCATATGAAGGGCGGCGATCAGGTGCATCAGGCCTTCAGCGAGCAACGATCCGGGGCCGATGGCGCCAGCTTTACCTCGGTGATCCACTGGAATGGCGAAGGCGACCAGGCGATTCTGGAAGAGCAGCGTAGCATCGCGTTTCTGCCGACCAAGGAGCCTTTTTATGCGGTGATTGATGTAAGTTCCACGCTTCAGGCCGTGGCTGGTGACACTGAACTGGGCGGTGACCCTGAACACGCAGGCCTGCAGTTCCGCCCGGCGCAGGAGGTGGATCGCAGCAAGACGAAATACCTGTTTCCCGGAGACAAAGCCGACCCGACCAAAGACCTCGACTACCCATGGTTTGCCGAGTCTTATGTGCTCAATGGCAAGACCTACAGCGTGGTTTATCTCAACCATGACAGCAACCCCAAGGGCGCTCGCACCTCAGCCTATCGGGACTATGGCCGCTTTGGTTCTTTTTACAAAACCAGCGTCAAACGAGGTGAGAACGCCACGATCAAAGTACGCTTTCTGATCAAAGAAGGCGATCTGCCAGAGGCTGCCTTGATTCAGCAGGAGTGGAATGCTTATACGGGAAAGAATGAAGCGACGCCGAAGACCACGCTGAAAGATGCGGGCGCGAAGAAAAAGAAGTAATCGCGACAAGCTGATGAGATGGCATGGCAAGGCGTGCCCCTGTTGTTTGATGCGACAGGGTGCGATGCCCGTGTCACGTAGCGCAGGCATCGTATCTGCGCCCTGAATTGTGCGGTTTACTGCGTTTACAGGTGCGCCCGGCACGAGTCTTTTGAGTCAGTATTTCGGTGGTGGTTTCTGAGCTTTGTTGTGCCAGAATCTGATATTGCGATTCGCTCTGAATTCCTTTTTTTAGTGCATGGAGACAGTTAATTTTATGCTATGTACTAGTTAATTCAAAAAGTGTTCCGGGAGTGTTCCAGGGTGCCGGAACAGTGTTCCAGCCCTCCGGAGCAGTGTTCCGGGAGTGCTCCGGAGTGTTCTACGCGCGCGCGCGGCTACTCTTTAGAGTAGCAAGGGGGACGAAATAAATCGTCCCCCCATTTTTGCGACTGAACTGCAGAGATGGGTGATCGGCTTGTGAGTCTTGATTGGCTGGATGATGGTTCGACAAGGTTAACTGGATGCGATCCTATCAGGATTTTGTTTACGCAGAATACGTGGCTTTGTTGCTGAGGGTTTGGCTTGTGCCTTTGTCGCCCTGAGCGGATAGAATGGCATGCAAGGGGACGCCATGGAGAACAAGGAGGCAGGGGACGAAATGAAGGACATGTTTGTGATGACGAATCATCATCACCGAATGCGGTATGCACAGAAGCACACGATGAAGTGGCGATTGCAGTCGCTGCGATCATTTGCCCCTGGCATGAGATGCCTGGGCTCATTTTTCCATCAGGTTGTAATGCGGCTTAAAGCGGACGCCAGCATCGCCAGGAGTTGCTCAAAAACTCACCTTCACCCCGCCGAAGAAGGTTCTGCCGTAGGCGGGATAACCTAGCACTTCCTGGTACTCTTCATCCAGCAGGTTATCGATACGACCAAAGATTTCCAGATGCTTGTTGATCTTCCAGGCGGCAGTAAGGCGGAGGTTGAGATAGTCTTCGATCCGGCGTTGTTCAGCGCCAAAGCCATCTTCACGATCCATCACATAGTTGCCACTGAGGCCGAAGCGCAGGGACTCAACCGGCAGCCAGGCAAGGGTGGCATTCACCTGATGTTTTGGACGGCGAACCAGACGCACCTCATCGCTGATGTTCTCAGCTTCCAGGTAAGTGTAGTTCACATCCAGATGAACCTGTTTCACGGGTTTCAGGTAAAGCCCTATCTCAACGCCTTCTGTGCGGGCTTCGTCCACCTGATTCAGCACAAACAAAGTCGGGTCATATTCAATGAGGTTTTCAATGTCATTACGGAAGTACGTCACACTAAACGTCGCCTTGTCATCCCAGAAGGGTTGTTCAAAGCCGATCTCCCAGCCCTGGCTTTCCTCAGGCTTGTTCAGCAGGGGATTGCCAAACAACGCAGGCTCTACGTCCTGCGGGCTGGGTGGGGAAAATGCGGTGCCGAAGCTGGCCTTGAGCAGCGTCTCCAGATGCGGCACGCGATAGCTGGCGGCGATGCGGCCATTGGTATCATTACCAAACTGGGAGAAGTCATCATGCCGCAGCGTGGCGACCAGGTTCAGGTCCTTGGTAATCTCCCACTGCACCTGACCGAACACGGCCCAGTTTTCTTCGTCCACATTCACATCTGTCATGAGCGCATCCATGTTAAACCGCTCAAAGCTGCGATCCTGATAGATGCCGCCAAAGGTAAGTTTTACTGCATCCAAAACCTGCAGTTCACTCTGATATTCCAGGAAATGGGTTTCTATCTCGATCTGATTGTTCTCACCGAAGAAGCTGAACTGCGAAGCGGTCTGCTCAAACCAGGAGATGGTGTAGGCCAGCGTCTGCTTCCACTGGTCTGTGGTCTGCCAGGTGAGGCGTGGCGATACGCTCCACAGATTCGACTCCAGACGGTTGTCGGGATCATTGGCCCCGAAGCCGGTGACCGGGCCGGGCACGCCGCCTTCTGTGTCAAAGAAACGCAGGTCCAGCTCGGCATAAAAGTCTTCCGTGGCCTGAATGCCCAGATGCGCTGCGCCACTGGTCTGTTCATAGTCACTGTTGATGCGGTTGCCCTCTGTATCAAAACGGTTCAGTTCAAGGCTGTAGTCCAGTGCGCCATCACTGCCACGAAAGGACAGGGCTTCACGGAAGGTATTATGCGTGCCGCCCTCAAACAGCACGCTGCCTTCGGGTTTTTCCAGGCCTTTGCCGCTACGGCTGATGAGATTGATCACCCCGCCGATGGTCTTGCCACCATACAGACTGGAGGCAGGGCCGCGCAGTACTTCCACGCGCTCCACATTATCCAGCGTCACGGCTTCCAGGTTGTAAATGCCAGCAAGATTGGCGGGCAGAGGACGGCCATCCACCAGCACGGAGGTGTGTTCAGATTTCGTGCCGCGAATGAAAATGCCCGCTACACTGCCGGGCGTGCCGCGGTCGCCTAGCGTAAGGCCTGGCACGGTGCGCAGGGCGGTGGACAGGAAATGATACTGCTGGGCTTCGATCTCGTGACGGTCAACCACCGTTACACTGGCCCCGGTGGCACTGAGGTCTGTCTCTGTGCGTGTGGCGCTGACGACGACTTCTGAGGTGGGCGCGGCATTTTCCGGCGGCGGAGTTTGAGCTGACACGCCTGTGCATGAGACTGCGATGGCGAGCAGGGCGCTCAACCGTGATGCCGTGGTGAACGCAGGCTGTGTGTGCAGGGGATGGGCGTTAGACATGAGGAAGGAAGATTGAGGTGAACCTGTGCAAAATTTTGTGCAAGTCAGCGCGAAGCAGGCTGATGGTTTCCATCCGAGCGGGGCTGCTGACCGTCAATAAAAAAAAACGCGACCTCGCAGTCGCGTTTTTTTGATTCTTGAGTTTCCAGCTTCCGGCTAGTGGTTGACTTCCGATGGAGCATCCAGCGACTTGGGCGGCCAGAAGGCAAAGAGCAGCAGCAGCGCTGCGCCAAGAGCCATGCCGGTGGGCACCAGGAAGAGCTGCTTGTAATCTGTTACGCCTTCAACCGTCAGCTTCCCTTGTAGCGGAATGAATATCCACTTGGCCGCCAGGTCGCCGATGCCGAGCACCAGCAGGTTAAACAGCCCCTGGGCGCTGGAGCGCACGTCTTTCGGGAAGGCCGCATCAATAAAGATGTACAGCGTGGCAAAGAAGAACGCATAGCAGATGCCATGCAGAACCTGCACCACGATCAACATGGTCTGATTCTCCGGCATGAAGGCAAATACGGCGAAACGCAACGCATGTCCCAGAATGCCGAGGATCATGGTCATCTTCCAGCCCATGCGGGAAAGGAACCAGCCCAGCACCGCCATGGTCACGATCTCCGCCACCTGGCCAATGCTCATCACTGGCATGATCCACTGATCCGGGATTCCCGCCTTACGTAAAAAGCCATCGGCCAGCAGGAAGTAGCCATTGTGGATGATGGAATCGATAAAAGTCACGATAAACAGCACCAGCAGGAAGGGCGAGCCGAGGAACTTAACCGCGCGTAGCCAGGCAAAGCCGCTTTCCCCTGCCACCGCCTTGCGCGGCGGGGTGTGCGGCAGCGTAAGGCTGAATGCCGCCAGGCCCAGTGAGGCGATGCCGGAAACCAGAAAGATGGAGTCGCGCGCGGCGATGGCCTCAATCCCCGTGCGATTCCCCAGAATAAAATAAAATGGCCATGCCGCGAGAATCCAGCCGATGGTGCCGCCCATCCTTACCAGCCCGAATTCCTTGGCAGGATTACGCAGATTGGCAAAGGCCAGGGAGTTTGCCACAGAAATGGTGGGCACATACAGCAGGGAGTGAATCAGCATAAGCGCAAAGAACAGAGGGAAGCTCTTCACAAAAAACATGCCCAGGATGGCCAGCCCGCCGACCAGATGGCTGAAGGCCATGAACTTCTCTGCGGCAAAGTTACGATCAGCGAACTGGTTGCTGAAAAAGATGCCGACCACAGAGGCAATGGCAAAGGCGCTGCCCACCCAGGTGATCTGTAGATCCGTAAATCCCAGGCCGTCCTTGCCCATGTAACCCCAAATGAGCGGCAACCATGCCCCCCAGATGAAGAGCTCCAGAATCATCATGACAAACAGCTTGTTCCGATGCGGAGAGGCGGTGGTGGCGGTCATATTGGCAAGGTAGAAAAAACACAGACGCAGCCTGCGGAGGCAGAGGCCTTCAGGCTGGCTGGCATTATGCAAATGAGTCGCGGCAGGAAAACACCTTTTTTCACAGAACATGGCGGAATGTCTGCCTGAGGCCGGAAAACGGATTATTTCGCCGGAAAATCAGGGCTGCGGATCGGCAGTGTCAGGCGTTCTGAAAGTCGCGCAAAGGCGCAGACGGACACAGAAAGTCTTTCAACAAGGAGGAGAGTGAAAATTGAGATAAAATGCTATTGCGTGTCATTCTCAATTCATTTATAGCAACTGCCCCCCACACACATCCTCAACGAAAATCACTACACATGAAACGAAACACAGGCGCCTTGATGGCGCTTTCGCTCAGTTTACTGGCTCCCACAGTTAATCTGCAGGCTCAGACCGCCTCCCAGGTGGCGGAGTCAACCGACAGCACCGTTACCCTTGATACAGTGACCGTGCAGGCCACACAGGAGGCTGCCTACAGCGCACCCGCCAATGTAGTCAGCGGCTTAAAGGTGGATACGCCTCTGCTGGAAACTCCGCAGGCCATCTCCGTGGTGACAGAGCAGGTCATTAAAGACCAGAACGCGCAAGATCTAGAAGATGTGCTGCGCAACGTCGCCGGTGTGACCGTAGGCGGTTACTACTCTGAGTGGGACTACTACCGCATCCGTGGTTTTGATTCAGCGTTTAACGAATTTCGCGATGGGCTGCGTGGCAGCGGTGGCCTGAGCCCTGAACTGTATGGCCTGGAGCGCGTAGAAGTCATCAAAGGACCTGCCTCCACTTTGTATGGTCAGGCTCCACTTGGCGGCTTTGTGAACCTGGTCAGCAAGCGCCCGAAAAAAGAATTCGGCGGCGAGATCGGCTTTACCGGCGGATCATGGGATTCCTATGAAGGGCGTTTTGATGTAAACATCCCTTTGCTTGCCCCCACCGTATCCACCACGACTCCTGTCTCAGGCAAGTCGGGGAAGGGCGCCAAGGATGTAGCTCCAGTGACCAGTGAATCTGGCATGGGCATCTACGCTCGTGTGGTGGGTCTCTATAGTGACTCAGAGAGTTATGTGGACTACATGAACTATGAGCGTTTCTACATTGCTCCATCGCTGACTTTTGAATTCAGTGAAGATACATCGCTGACGATTCTTTCAGAGTATAAGCGTGACTCTGGCATGTTTGCCATGCCGCTCATTGCCACTGGCACTGTCAGAAGCAATCCTCATGGCGCCATCCCAACCAGCCGTTACTTTGGTCTGCCGGATTCTAACGACCTGGTTCAGGAAAACTTCAGAGCAGGTTATGAACTGAAGCATCGGTTCAATGACGTGGTGGCTCTGCGCCAGAACCTGGCCTACAGCTACATGGATCAGACTTGGGATGATATCTTTTACACCTCCTCCCTGGCCCCTGACCAGCGCACCCTGTTGATGTATCCCTACAACTACTGGAGCACTGATCATCAGATTGCTGTTGATACAGCGCTTGATTTTACCTTTAACACTGGCTCAATCGCCCACACCCTCACGGTTGGTTTTGACTATCTGTACAATGATTCCAGCTATGGATCACGTCAGATTGATTATTCCGATCCTGCGTCCTATCTGTATCTGGATATCTTCCGCCCTAACTACAACCAGAGCATTCCCGGTTACTCCTCCAGAGATTATGGTGATATTCAGGACCAGTTATTTGGCATCTACATTCAGGAGCACGCCAAGCTGACCGACAAGTTCTCTGCAACATTCGGTCTGCGCTATGACAACTTCAAACGTGAAGACAGCTTCCTGGGTGAAACTACCGAAGATAAGCAGGACGCGTTCACCCCTAAAGTGGGCCTCACTTATGAATTCATCCCTGGCGTTGCTGCATACGCAAACTACAGCCGTTCCTTTGCACCGCAGTGGAACTCCAAAGGCCCTGGCGGGAAATCAGTTGATCCTGAAGAAGGCGAAAACTGGGAAGCTGGCGTGAAGTTTCAGACTCTGGAAGGCAAACTCTCAGGAATGGTCTCCGTGTTCCAGCTTACCCGTGAGAACGTGGCGACTGCAAACCTGACAACCGCAGATCCATTTGACACAATTGTCAGTGGTGAACAGCGCAGCCGTGGTGTGGAATTCGAAACCGCTGCCGAACTGCTTCCCGGTCTGAACTTCACCTTTGCCTATGCTTACACGGATGCAGAAGTGACCGAAGACAATGTAACTCCTGTGGGAAATCGCCTCATTGGTGTGGCGGATCACGCCGTTAGCGCCTGGTTGAAATACTCCGTGCAGGATGGCCCGCTAAAAGGCTTCGGCATTGGCGTGGGTGGCCGCTATTACAGCGACCAGGCAGGTGACCTGGCCAACAGCTTCAACATCCCATCTTATGGCCTGCTGGACGCTGCTCTGTACTACGAGCGTGAATCTTTCAGTGTACAGGTCAACTTCAACAACCTTACCGACAAGCGTCACTTTGTCGGATCTTATGATGACCTTTACGTCCTCCCTGGCGAGCCGTTCAATGTCAGCGCCAGCGTAACCTGGAAGTTCTAGTTTAAGGCGCGCATTGCTCTTTTAAATCCCCCAGATGCTTCAGGATCCGCAAGGGCCTGAAGCATTTTTTTGTTATCCATGTGGGATATAACTATCGGCTTCGTCGAGTTAGCAAAGATGAGTTATATATAAAGAATGGTTTTGCACTTGGCGATTGATCTGAGTAAAGACCTTACGCTCATTATTCGTAATGTTTGAATGAGATATAAAAAATGAGGAACCAGGCAATGCGCCCAGTTCCTCATTATTAATTTAGAATTTAGAATTCCTAATTCAACATTCCGCTGTGCAGCAGCGGCTAGTAGCTTTTCGCAAAGATGACGCGGCGTTTGCTTGGTTTGCCCGTCAGGAAGCAGACGCCTTCTTCAGCGTATTCATCACCCTTGGGCACACAGCGGATGGTCACTTTCAGCTCTTTTTGCAGGCGTTCTTCATCCTCACTGGAACCTGCCCAGTGCATGAGCGCAAATCCACCGTGAATCTCTGGCTTCGCCTCGTTCTTTGGAGTGAAGAAAGCGCGAAATTCTGCTTCGGTTTCAAACTTATGCGTGTTGGCATCACGCAGCTCAGTCGCGCGTTTCAGCAGGCTGTCCTGAATGTTCGCAAGGATTTCCGCAACCCCTGAAATAAAGTCCGTCTGCGGAATAAATTCCTTCTCCTTGGGGCCGCGATCACGACGGGCCACGGCCACGCTTTCGTTGGCAAGATCACGTGGGCCGATTTCGATGCGAAGCGGCACACCTTTTTTGATCCATTCCCAGTTACGTTGGCCGCCGGCAATGTCTCGCTTGTCTACCTGCACGCGCAGCGGCTCGCCATGCCAGGACTGTTCACGCAACTTCTTCGCCAGAGCCTCACAGGCGGCAATGACGGCATCGCGTGTGTCAGGCTTCGGCGTCACTGGCAGAATTACGATCTGGTTTGTAGCCACGCGAGGGGGCAGAATCACGCCGTCATCATCCCCATGCGCCATGATCAGCGTGCCGATCATGCGAGTGCTGACACCCCAACTGGTCGTCCAGGCAAAATGATGCTGGTTGTCACGACCCACGAAAGAGATATTTGCAGCCTTGGAAAAGTTCTGCCCCAGGAAGTGGGAAGTGCCCGCCTGGATGGCCTTGCGATCCTGTACCAGGGCCTCAACGGTGAAAGTGTTCAGCGCACCAGGGAAACGCTCACGCTCGGTCTTCTCACCAGGGATCACCGGTATGGCCAGGTGGTTGAGCATGAAGTCTTCGTACACCTCATGCATCAGTCGTGTTTCCTCCAGTGCTTCCTCTTTAGTTTCATGCGCGGTGTGGCCTTCCTGC
>Ga0182737_1003117_pt1 | contig 12609 bp, 9 predicted proteins | sample eDN5th30CBELigOP_FD_128878 | JGI IMG/M metagenome (GOLD analysis project Ga0182737, IMG submission 128878) | Enriched Organic Plus compost microbial communities from Emeryville, California, USA - eDNA 5th pass 30_C BE-Lig OP (version 2) (version 2) ... | reverse complement strand
CGGCGTCTAATACGCCTCGCCTGCTAGCGGAGCATGGTCGAGCGCTTGATACGTCGGACCTTCCCGGCTGAGGAAGCTGGCGAAGGTGACGACTTCGTCGACGACCGACAGGTTGGCGTCGAATTCGGCGTTTTGCGTGATCAATTCCTGCAGCCGCCTGCCGCCGTCGCTCCCCGAGTGCTTCACGCGGCCGATCGTCAGATGGGGCTGAAAGCGGCGGAATTCTTTGCCGAAGCCGAGATCTTTATGCAGGGCCTCTTCGATGGCCGACTGCAGTTCGAGCAGGTATTCCGTCCCTTCTTCGACGCCGATCCAGAGCGTCCGCGGATGCCCCACGCTTGGAAAGGCCCCCGCGCCGCGAAAGAGGATCTCAAACGGCTCGACCTTGGCCGCCGCGCGGGCGACGCAGCGGCAGACCTCGGGCGTGTCCGTTTCCTGCACGTCGCCGAGAAATTTGAGCGTCAGGTGCATGTTCTCCGGCTGCACCCAGTTGATGGTCGCGTCGGTGACGCGCAACCGGTCGACGAGGACGCGGGCGCGAGACTTTACGCCGCCGGAGAGTTCGAGCGCGACAAACGTGCGAAGACGGGCCATGTTCGATTATCCGAAAATCATCTCCGTCCCAGGCTCCAGCCTGGGACGGAACCAACCGGAGGCTCTGCCTCCGCGCAACACAGGGTGGGTCGAGCGAATGCGAGGCCCACCGAACAGGGACGGCGATTGGGCGGTGGGCCTCGCTCACGCTCGGCCCACCCGACATTCTGACGCGCAGTCTCAGGCTGCCGTTCAGCGAGGCAGAGCCTCGCGGGCGTTTCGTCCCAGGCGGGAGCCTGGGACGGAGCAACCTTCTTTCTCCACCCTAGCGGAGCGGCTGCTTAGAACGTCAGCATCCGCCGGTACTGGTGCAGGCGATAGTCGAGGTCCTCGCGGCTGATTTTCTTCATTCGGTCGAGCGAAAAGTCTTCGACGTTGAAGCTGGCCACCAGGATGCCGTAGGCCATCGCTTCCTTGAGCGTCTTGGGATCGAACTCGCGTTTCGCAGCCAGGTAGCCCATCATGCCGCCGGCAAAGCTGTCGCCGGCGCCGGTCGGATCGACGACGTCGGGGGTCGGGAAGGCAGGGAGGACGTAGGTTTCGTGTTCCGAGAAGAACATCGCGCCATGTTCCCCTTTCTTCACGACGACGAAGCGCGGGCCGAGCTGGAGCACCTTGTGGCCGGCTGAAACGAGGTTTTCGTCCTCAGTGAGCAGCTTGGCTTCGCTATCGTTCATCACCACGCCGTCAACTTGCTTGAGCAACTCGAGCAACTCGGTGTGCTGCGTGCGAATCCAGAGGTCCATCGTGTCGGCGACGACCAGCTTGGGACCGGTCACCTGTTCGAGCACCTTTTTCTGCGTGACCGGCGAAGCGTTCGCGAGGAAGACGATCTCCGACGAGCGGAACGCCTCCGGGAGCGTCGGCTGAAAGTCGCCGAAGACGTTGAGCTGCACCTCGAGCGTCTCGCGGTCGTTCATGTTGGACAGGTACTTCCCCTTCCAGAAGAAGGTTTTGCCCCCTTGGACCGTGTGCAAGCCCGACATGTCGATGTTGCGGGCGGCGAGCATTTCGGTCTGCTCGTTGGGCCAATCTTCTCCCACCACGCCGACCAGCCGAACCGGCGCGAAGTAGCTGGCTGCGTACGAAAAGTACACGGCCGAGCCCCCGATGATGCGCTCGCGATGCTGCGTGGGGGTTTCAATGCTGTCGAACGCAACGCTGCCGACGACCAAAAGCGACATGACGGACCATTCCCTAAATTTCAGAACGAGGATTTCAAGCGAGTTGGCATTATCCGCCATTAAGCAGGGTACGCAAGGAACCTACGCGGGACTGTACGGCGGCAAGATTAGTCGTAGCGGACGGCAACGAACGCCGTCGATCGCTCGCGCGAGCGGCGCGTCATTGCGGCGGAACACTGACGGCGGAAATTCCGCCCGCGACCAGCTCGCCACTTATCACTTACTTGCGTATAATTGCGCTCCACTTCACATCAAACAATCGAATACAAGGCCACCTTAAGTCAATAAATTTTTATGCAGATCACACTTCACTATGGCGCAACCAACCCACCCGCTGGGGGTATTGTGGGTTGTGGGCCTCAGCGGGGCTCACAATTCGGACTTCCGGCCAAGTACAATGACGCAAATCACCTACACTTCGAGAGATACGGCGCAAACCCGCTCCCCAGGCCCGGCAAGGAAAAAGTTGCGCGCCCTCTAGTAGCCTGTTGTGGCGCGGGCGCGCTTCAGCGGGCGAGCTTTGGAGGGGCCGCGTAACGATTGCACGTGGATCGGCCACTGAGTACACAGGGGATGGCTGGCCGGGAACGACCTTGGTCGGATCGGAAACTAACGGCGGAAACCAAACCAGGAAAGGCTGAAGCATGACGCGATTTCATCTTCCCTGGTTGGCCGCCGTCGCGTTGGCTGCGTTGGTTTGCGCCAGCTCAGCCATTGCCGATCCGCCGCCGCGCTATTCCGCCATGCTGGCGAACGGTCAGCGGCTGCAGGGGAACAAGCTGACCGAGTGGCACGATACGAACGCCACGCCCCGCCTCGACGGTCAGCCGCTCATGGACCCAGCTAATCCGCTGCGGTGGTTCTGCGACCGCTCCAAGCGTCTGGCCGATCAGCCGGCTGCGTTTGTGGAGACATTCACCGGCGATCGCCTGCCGGGGCGGGTGGTCGAATATCGCAGCGGACAGGAACTGACGTTCGATCGCCTGCCGCCGCACTTGCTGATGGAACCGAGCTTCACCCTTTCGCCCCCCAGCAAGACGACGACCGGCACGATCCGGGTGGCGCTGCCGCAGGTGCGGCGTATTGTCTGGCAGCGGCGGACCAATCAGTATCAGCCGGGCACGGTCTTCTATCGCGATGGCAGCTCGTTGCCGTTTCGCGCCGTCCGCTTTCGCGGCGATCAGTTGCAATTGCTCGTTGAAGGGGGCGGCAACCCGATCGTGCCGTGGGGGGACGTGGCCGAATTGCATTTGCCCGCGCCCGATTCGTTCTGGCGAGTCTACTTTGACGAGCTGGCCGCGCTTTGCACGAACCTGGAAACGCGGCTGATGCAGCTCGAAACGGTCGACGGCCTGGTGGCGACGACTTCGCTCGACCGCTTCAAGCCACGCGCCGAAGGCGCAGACCCGGAGCGGTGGTTTCACGCAGTGCAGCCGGCGTGGAGCCTCGACCTGCTGTGGGTTCCGGTGCGGGATGTGGCGTATCGCCGCGTGTTCAAGCCGACGGAAGTGCCGTTGAGTCGCGTAACGCCAGACTCCGTGACGGCGAAAGCCGTTCTGGGGGGCGCAAGCCGGCGGCCGCAAGTGAATCGCAACGCCCTGGGTGGTCCGCTGCGGACAGCGCAGTTCGATTTTGGCTGGGGCTTCGGCGTGCAAGCGCACAGCGAGATGACGTTTGAGCTCCCCGCCGGTGTGAAATCATTCCGTACATCGGTCGGCTTGGATCGGGCGGCGGAGAAGGGGGGCTGCGTGCGGGCCCGCGTCTTCGCGAACGAAGCGACCGGCCAACCGCTGTGGGAAAGCCCGTTCCTCGTGGGGAGCGAAACGGTGGTCGAGACGGGCCTCTTGTCGCTACAGGGCCCCACAGGCGGACAGAAGTCGCTCGTGCTGCAGATCGACTCGGCCCACGAAGGTCGCCCGCCTGGCGCCGATCCGCTCGAAATCCGCGACCACGCCGATTGGCTCGATCCGGTGTTGGAACTCGACGCCGCGCAGCTGGCCGACGAAGTTGCCCGTCGCCTGCCCGCGCAACTGGCTGCCTGGAAGGAATGGAATGTTCACCTTGCGCCGGCCTCGCAGTCGGAGCCGCAAATTGAGTGGTTCACCGTGCGCGACGAGCGTTTGCCCCAGCCAGGATCGTTCGCCAAGGCGATTGCGACGCGTTCGGCGGCGCTTGTGCTGTCGCGGAGCGTTTCGATTGGCCCGCGCGATCGCTGGCTGGTGATTGCAGCGTCCCGTCCGGTCAATCGTGGGGCGGCCCCGAAGCTAGAAGTGCGCATCGACGGCATGCCGGTCGCCGAATTCACCGTTCCCGAGCGTCCCGGCAATCGCGACGATCTGCGCCCGATGGTGGTGCCGCTCGACGGTTATCAAAAGTTGCCCAGTTCGACGGCGGACATCGAAATTCGCCAGCTCGTCGTGGCAGCCGATTCGCCGCCGGTCGAGTGGCGGGCGGTGGAGCTGGTCGAGCAGTTGCCGGGACTGACGCGCGTGTTCGACGAGCAATCGGACCTGGCGCTGATGGAGAAGGGCTCGTCGTCGGGGAGCGGATTTGACGACGACCGGCACTACGGCCAGCAGTCGATTCGCCTGACGCCCGATCGGCCGGCTGCGTGGCGGTTTCCGACCGCGATCGCCGTGCGCGAGCAACCCAGGTGGGGACAGAACCGCATGCTCCGCTTTGCGGTGCGCAAGCGTGGCGGCGGGCGGTTTGCGATTGAGCTGCAAACATCGCCGCCGCGGCCCGATCCGATTCGCTACGACCTGGGCAGCGGCGAGCCGACGCTCGGCAAGGCGACGCGCGTGCATGGCGACTTGCCCGACAACTGGGTGGTGATCACGCGCGACGTGTTCGCCGACTTCGGCCCGCTCGATATCACGGGGATGCAGCTCATCTGCCCCGACGGCGAGCAGGCGCTGGTCGATCACGTCTACTTCGGCCGCACGCATCAGGATTTCGAATTGATTCCGCAAGCGCCGTCCGCCGAGCGGACCAATCAGCTCGCCCAGCAGCAATTGATGCAGCAGGCAATCGACCGAATGTCGCCGGCCGTCGTGACGATTGAACGGGCCGACGGTCGCAAGCTCGCCGGCGTGGTCATTCGTCGTCACGAAGGTGAGATTCTGACGGTCGGTCACGCGCTCGGCCGGCCCAACCAAGACTTGAAAGTGCATTTCAGCGACGGAAAAGTCGTGGCGGCGAAGTCACTCGGCATTTGGCGCGACGCCGACCTTGGTCTCGTTCGGCTGGAAGAGAAGGGGGAATGGCCATTCCCGCCGGTTTGGCCGCACGAGGCGTTTCATCTGCAGGACATGTACGCAGCGTTAACGCTGCCGGAGAAGGGGGCGCAGGGAGAGAAGCCGAACGTGCAGGTGGCGACCGTGCGGCGCGTGTTCCGCAACAGCGTGTGGATCGACGCCGACGCGAACGATTGGATGCCCGGCGGCGCGCTGATGCACCGCGACGGCTATCTGATGGGCCTGCAGACCGGCCGCAGCCGATTCGGCGGCATGACGTTCACGCGAGTGATCCAAGGCAAGGTCGACGCGCAACTCGGTCGGCTGCGCGGCGGCGAAGTCTTCGGCGCTTGGCCGGCCGGGTTCGAGCCGGTGCTCGGCATGGAGGGGAAACCGTCGAAAGACGGGCTCCTGATCGAAAACGTCGTCGCGGACTCACCGGCTGCACAGGCTGGGCTGCGAGCGGGGGATCTTTTGAAGTCGATGGACGGCAAAGCGACGTTCAGCCCGGACGATTTGCAGGCGGCGCTGGCTGAGAAGGACGCCGGTCAGGAAGTGACGATCGAGTTGGTTCGCGGCGGGGCGTCGCAATCCGTGAAGGCGACGCTCGCGCCCCGATGGTGAACTGGCGAGGCGTGGCCGGCAAAGTCGGCGCTCGGCTATATGCGCATAATAAGGCCGCGTCCAGCGCGAAGACGACTTGGACGCGGCCCATGATTTGATGCCCGTGCTTCTCAAGCCTTGAAGCGGCTTTACTTCAGCTTCTTGAGTTCGATGTCCTTGAACTGAACGAACATCGGCGGGCCGGCGTGCAGTTGCAGGGCGAGAATGCCGGAGGCCTTCGCCTTGTCGGTCTGGTTGTCGGTCAGTTCGACCGTCGTGTGCCCGTTGATTTTCTGGATGATCTGATTCCCCTTGGCGATCACGACGTATTCGTTCCAGTCCCCCTTCTTGATCGAGTCGAGGATTTCCTTCTCCGGAACGGTGGCGCCCAACTCCTTCTTCTCGCCGCTGTCGGTGACTTCGACCTTCTTGCCTCGCAGGGCGAGAATGCCGCGGCCACCTTCTTCGTAGAGGATGCCCATGTAGGTGAGGCCAGAGTCGATGTCGGCCTGGTAGCCGTTCACCACGTGGTTCCCCTTATCGACGCTGCGATATTGAATTCCGGAGTTGCCGCTTTCGATGCGAAACTTCAGCCGCAGCTCGAAGTCGCCGACTTCGCCCCCTTGCCAGATCAGGAAGGTGTTCCCCTGAGTCGGATTTTCGGCGGTGGTCTGGCCGGTGATCGCTCCGTCCTTGACCGACCAGAACTTGTCGTTCCCCTTCCAGCCGTCGAGGGTCTTGCCGTCGAAAATCTTCACGAAACCGTCGTCGGCTGTGGCGACTCCGGCGAGCAAGGCGGCGATCGCAAGGAACGTGGTCAGAAACAATTTCATGGGTGTCCTCTTAGGAAAAAATCTCGCGAACCGATGGATCGCTATCGACGTAAAACGGTTATCGGTCGTGGCCTAACGATGTACGACGCGGCGTCCGCCGTCAAGCAAGCGCGATTGGGTTTGCCCCAGCGGGCCAGCAGTGCGATAATGAACGGCAACTCCTAGCGAACCAATGGGGGCTTTTGCGATGTTTCGGGCGGGAACAGTGCTGACGCGGACGGTCGCCTTTCTGGCGGTCGGCCTCTATGCGCTACTGCCCGGGGTAACTCTAGCACAGTGCGCTTGCCTCGAATGTGTTTGCGTCGCGGCGGACGACCAAAGCGGTTGTTGCTGCAGCGGGGCCGTTCAGACGCCCGCCTGCTGCCTGCCGGCCGACGACGCCTGCAGCCATTGCGGCAGCCCCGTTCAGGCCGCTCATACGGCCGATTGCCAGTGCGAACAACTGTTCGACGCTCACGAGCCGGTTCCACAAACCCAGCGAGCTGAAACGACCGAGCAGCACGCGCAAGCCGCGCCTGCGGCCGATGTTGCGGCGGTGGTTTTCGAGCCGCAAACGGCGGCTGCAGTTGACCTTGCGGTTTGGGACCCGGCGGCTCACGCTCCTCCAATCCATCTGATGAATTGCGTCTGGCGGAATTAATCGCTGCAGGGCGATTGTCTGTCCATTCTTATTTTGAAGACGCATTCTGATTGGAGATTTTGCCATGCATTGGCTTGTGATGTTGCTCGTTGGTTTCTTGTCGCCGGCTGTTTACCTGTCGGCGAATACTTCGGCCGGCTGTTGCTGCGCTGAGGCGTGTGTTTGTGTGAACTGCAACTGTGCCGCTTCGGGCTGCGCTTGCGATCAGGGCGGCCCCTGCGTGTGTGGATGCTGTGCTGAGGGGGCTTGCTCGGTGAATAGCGCTGCCCAGCCTGCTGCCCCGGCCACGACGATGAAGACCGAAGTCGCGGCAAAGGCGGCTGGCGGTTGCTGCTGCGGCGAATCGTGCGTTTGCGAAAACTGCGATTGCGCCAAGACCGGCTGTGCCTGTGATCAGGGGGGACCGTGCGTTTGCGGTTGCTGCGCCAAGGGAGCCTGCTGTGCGAGCGCCGCTACCGCCGAGTCGGTTCCGGTCACCCAAATGGCGGCCAAGACGGCAGTGACTCGTAAAGGCGACTGCTGCTCGGTGAAGTAAGGGTAGGGTCGTTGATTTCTCCGAGCCAGTCTCGGAAGTTATCAACGAAACGAAGAGGGCCGCTCGAATTCGCGTTCGAGCGGCCCTTGATTCGTTAACTCTGTGTACGGCTCTCGCGACGATCAGCGAGCCGCGCGGACTTCCTGCGAAACGCCCGCATCGCGGGGCGTAAAGCGGAAGTTCTGGCTTTGGCTGAAGAACTGCAGCGGGTTTTCGTACACGATTTTGCGGATCAGGCTTTCGGGATGGCGACGGCGGCGCATCTCGAGAATGAAGTCGGGAACGGCGGTCGGCTTGCTCGGGCCCCAGTCGCCAGCCGAGTTGACCATGAGTCGCTCGGGGCCGTACATTTCCACCATATCGGCGGCCCGCTGCGGCGTGCACTTGCTGACAGGGTAGAGCGTCATTCCAGCCCAAAAACCCTTTTCAAGCACGGGGCGGATCGTGTGCTCTTCCACGTGGTCGACCAGCACGCGGCTCGGCTCGATGCGGCTATCGCCGAGGAGCATGTCGAGGATCATCCGCGTCCCCTGATACTTGTCCTCGAGGTGGGGCGTGTGGATGAGGATTTGCTGATCGTACCTGGCGGCCAGTTCCAGGTGCTCGAGGAATATGATCGCTTCGTTGCGGGTGTTCTTATTCAGCCCGATTTCGCCGATGCCGAGCACGTTCGGCTTGTCGAGGAACTCGGGGATGATCTTGATGACTTCGCGCGAGAGCGTGACGTTCTCGGCTTCCTTGGCGTTGATACAGAGCCAGCAGTAGTGCTGAATGCCGTACTGGGCGGCCCGCTTCGGTTCAACTTCGGTGAGCTGGCGGAAGTAGTCGCGAAAGCTCTCCGCCGAACCGCGATCGAACCCGGCCCAGAAAGCCGGCTCGCTCATGCCGACGCAGCCCATCTTGGCGAGGGTCTCGTAGTCGTCGGTGATCCGCGAGACCATGTGGATGTGAGGATCGAAGTAGTCCATTGCGTGGTGCTCTGTGTGCGACAAAGGTTCGGCTGCGAGACGTCGGACTGCGGCGAGCCAGCCTTATCGCGGACTGATTTTGTATTGGGCCTGCCACTGCTCGTCGTAAGCGCGAGAGAAGATCAGTTGCAATTGTTCGGCCCGATCCCCCTGGTGGCGATTCAGCAGGTCGAGCGCTTCCTGAATGCGCTTCATGCGTGGATCGTCGCTGACGTCGCCATCGGCCCGTTCGAGGCGATCGAGCGCCGCAGCCACTTCCAACAGCTTGCAGCGCACTTCCAGGAATTCGCGATTGAGCACTTCGGCCGCAGACAGCGGAATGGACATGGATCGACTCAAAACCAGGGCGGGAGGGACCGAGGCGCACGGCCGTACAGGTGGGCGTCTTTCCTCAATCTTCCCTGTGTGGCGGCGGAAAATCAAGAACGCCCCGGCCACCTGCGGCTTGCGGCATTGGGCAGGGGAGCGAAACGCGGAACTCCGGTTCCGATTTTGACGGCCGTGCCGCTTGTGCCGCGTGCGCGCGTTCTCAGCGATACGCATTTCCCCCCTGCAGGCTGCCCGGCAGGTCAGGCGGCGACAAAACGACCTAGATTTTTGTTGACGCTCCTTCGCGAGACCAGCAGTATGTCCGGCGGGCTGCAGACCACGATGAAAGTGCTTGGCGAGACGGCCAATGAGGCCGCTGTCGCCGTGCTTCTGGCTGCGCTCGATTCTCGCGATCACTCGGTGCAGGAAGCCGCATTGCGCACGCTCGTACTGCGCCGCAGTCTGGCGGCGGAAATCGAAGTGCTGCGGCGGTGGGACCAGCTTAGCGACCGCTGGAAATCGATCGTCGTACAAAAGACCGGCTGGCTCACGCCGGCGGTTCGCAAAGCGGTTCTAGCCAACGACTCGCAGCTCTATCGCAACGCCTGCGATGCGGCGATCGCCACCCGCGAATATCACCTGATTCCGCAGCTCGTCGCAGCCGCGCGAGATAAGAAAAATCCTTTCAGCCAGCGCGCCGCCTCCGCGGTCCTAGAGCTGGCGGAGCATTTGCACGACGAGATTCACTCGCCGCGCGACTATCGCATTCGCCGCGATCCACGACTGCAGCGGGCGCACGTCTTGCCGAGCTTGGAACTTGCCGCCGAAACGTTCCCCGACCACGGCCGGACCGAATTGACCGAAGCCTTCCTGCTGCTCGCCGGCCGCGACAACGCGGTTCTAAAACACATCCTCCAATCTCCGGGGGAGCGGTCCCATGCGCCGCTGATCGCCGTGCTGGGCGAATGCTCGCGGCCGGCGATCGTCCGCCTGCTCCTTAGCTACCTCGACGATCCCCATGCGCCGCTTGCCGCGTTGCAGGTTATCGCCGGGCGAACTGACATCTCGTTCCTGCGTCTGCTGTTCCGCAAGATCGGCGCTGAGCCGGCGACGGTCGTACGAGCCAATCTGAAGCGAATCGAATCGGCTCCGTGCTTGCGGGGCATTCTGTCGGTTTTGACGGCCCTCGGCGACGCCGAGCAAGCCGGCGTCGTGCAATTTGCCGCGCTATCGGGCATCAGCCGCAAACAGGCGCTCGACATCGTCGCCTTTGTGCTCGGCCAGGAGCCGATTGCCGGGCGGCGAGCGGCAGCCGTCGCGCTGGCTCAATTCACCGGTCGACAGGCCGATCAGTTGGCGCTCAAAGCCTTGTCGGACGACGATCCGCAGGTGCGGGCAGCGATCCTCAGCCAGCTGCGGCCACGCGATCTGCCTGGCGCTACGGCGAGGTTGCTTGAATACCTCGACAGCCCGCACGAAGTGGAGCGCGAAGCCGCCCGCAAGGGGCTCGAAGAGTACACCTTCAGCCGTTATCTGGTCGCGTTCGACGGTTTGGCAGACGAGGCGCGCCGCAGCACCGCGAAGCTAGTGAAAGCTGTCGACTCGCGGGCGATCGAACTGCTGCGGACCGAGCTGCAAGCCCCGTCGCGCAGCCGGCGAAAGCGTGCGCTCGAAATCTGCGTCGCGATGGACGCCGTCGAAGAGCTGCAGCCGGTGCTCGTCGGTCTGCTGTCCGACGAAAATCAGTACTTCAAGATCGAAGTCATCCGCACACTCGAAGGCTACGACCTGCCGGACATTCGAGCGGGCCTCCGTCAGGCGTTGCTCGATCACCATCCGCTCGTGCAGCAGGCCGCCGAGCGAGCGCTCATGCTCATCGCCCACAACAAGACTGAGCCCGTCAGCAGCGCTCTGACGTCGACCACCGTTTCGCCCCGCGATCGTAACAAGCCGTCGCCGGAGTCGCTCCTGCCGGACGATTGGGGCACTTGGACTTCCGACGACCGTCAGGTGAAGCAATGAACGCAGCCACGAACGTCCTGCCATTTGCGGCGCAGGCGACCGGCGCCGCGGCCTGGCTTGAAGCGCACTTTGGCAAGAACATTGCCTGGGGACCATTGGCGGTGGGCCTGGTCGGAGTGCTGGCGGTCGCGGCAATTCTCGTTTGCTGGGCCATCGTGCGCTGGCAGCAGCATCGCTCCAAGAAGCCCATGGACCACCCGTGGCGATTGCTGCGAGAACTGGCCCAAGCCCACGGCCTGCGTCGTTCGGAAGAACGATTACTGCACCAGATCGTCCGCCGCTACGGCATCGAGCCGCCAGCCCGACTCCTGCTGGAGCCGGAACGCTTTCAGACCGCGGCCAGCGACGAACTATTCCAGCGCGAACGGCAGGTGATCCTGCATTTGAAGAACCGCCTGTTCGACGTTCGTTGAGCAGCTCTCATGAAACAGCTCTCAGCAGTCAGATTTCAGTAGTCGGTTCTTGGCCCTTGGCCACGTGCGCCCCGGGCACGGGAGTTGTCGCGGCCAACGGATCCGATCAGTGCTATGGGGTTCCCGGCGGTGGGTACGCCGCTCGCGGCAACATCCTAGCAATGCAATAAAAAACGCCCCGCGAGATTGCGGGGCGTTCTTTATTTGGAAACCACCTGGCGGCGATGCCGCCAATCCCATCGCCGCTTAGCGGAAGGGATCCTCTTCCATTGCCGGAGCAGCCGGGGCGGCGGCGGGCGCGGCGGCCGGAGCAGCAGCCGCAGGGGCGCCGGGGGCCGCAGCGGCCGGACGCGCTCCCGGAGCGGTACGGCGGCGGAATTCGCCCGGAGCGCCGGAACCGCCAATCTCGACCGTGCGAGCGTCCGGCTTCCAGCCCATCTGGGCCAGCAGCTTCTGCACGGAAATCACTTCCGTGCCGTAACGCTGCACTTCGCCGAGGAGGAAGTTGTACTCTTGCAGCATCTTGGCGTCCGTCGCGTCGGTCGGCTTTTCACCCAGGACCAGGTAACGGGTGTTCACCGACATATTGCCGACGCGAGTGCCGTCGTCTTTCAACTCGGCGTCGATCACGCCGCCGTTGAGAGTGATGATGTTGCGAATCGTCTCGCGGTCGCTCAGGCCGTCGCCGTCGATATCCATCTTGCCGACCAGGGCGAAGCGAATCGCCTGACCGGGCGACCAGGCCGGCGTGTGAATGACGTCGTTCGGCAGAATCGGATTGCGGGCCGAATCTTCCAGAATGCGGCATTCAGCGAGGTGATCCTCGATAATCCGCACCACTTCGATACGTCCCTTCGGCTCGGCCGTGGTCACGCCCGTTTCTTGAGCGTCGAAGACCGTGAACGTCGTCTGACGTCCCAGGCCGTCAGCCCGGCCGAGGTTGATCCAGACCAGGCGCTGCTTCTGGTTGACCCAGGTGACCCGGCCATCGGGATTTTCGAAAATGTTGTCCCGGTTCGACTCGAGGTCTTGCACCTTTTGCTTGTAGCCATCGACCGTGCTCTGCAAGGTCGCAATCTGCTGCTGCAGTTGCGTGATCTGCTTCGTGGCTTCGTCGCGTTCCTTCTTGATCAGCTTGTCCTTCTCAGCCAATTGAGCGGCAAGCGTTCCCTTTTCCTTGTTGTAGGCTTCCAGATCGGCGGCGAACTGCTCGGCAGCCTTCTTGGCGTCTTCCTGAGCGGTCGATACGGCGCTTTCGGCAGCCGTCACGCG
>Ga0182737_1003116_pt1 | contig 12611 bp, 8 predicted proteins | sample eDN5th30CBELigOP_FD_128878 | JGI IMG/M metagenome (GOLD analysis project Ga0182737, IMG submission 128878) | Enriched Organic Plus compost microbial communities from Emeryville, California, USA - eDNA 5th pass 30_C BE-Lig OP (version 2) (version 2) ... | reverse complement strand
GCAACAACAACGACGGCGGCTACGAATTTCAATACCGCGCAAACACCGGCGGTCCCACCACCGTCATTTATCCCACGGCGCCGAACCCGCGCGTGAATTACCCGAACACCTGGCTGCGACTGCGCCGCGAAGGCGATGTCTTCACCGCCTACACGAGCGAAGACGGTGCGTGGTGGGTGGAACTCGCGCGGCAGACGCTCGACCTGCCCGACACGGTCTATTTTGGAGCGGCCGTGACGTCCCACGACGTGGGCGCCCCGGCAACCGCGGTCTTCCATCTGCAGAACGCGCGGTTGCAGCCTTGGTATTATCCGAGCCGCGTTGACTGCCTCTCCTGCCACTCTTCCGCCGCCGGCGGCGTGCTCGGGCCAAAGACCCGCCAGCTCAATGGCAACCTGCTCTACCCCAACAACGTCACCGACAACCAGCTGCGCTCGTGGGCGCACATAGGGCTCTTCGACGAACCGCCTTCCGAGGAAGAGATTCCGAACCTCGACAGGCTCGCAGCGCTCGACGACACCTCCGCCTCGATCGAGTTGCGCGCGCGTTCCTATCTCGACGCCAACTGCGCGAGCTGTCACCGCCCCGGCGGCGTGAATGCCCTCTGGGACGCGCGCTTCGACACACCGCTCAGCCACCAGGGGCTGATCTACGGGCCGCTCGTCAACAACCTCAGCGACCCGCTTGGCCGTGTCATTTTCCCGGGCAGCGAAGCGCACTCGGTCTTGTATCAGCGCATCCTTCTTGCGGGGGGCGCGAATTTCCAGATGCCGCCGCTGGCCAAAAATCTCGTCGATCACGATGGCGTTGAGGTCATCAAGGAATGGCTCCTCTCGCTCGAGTCGAATCCGGCGCCGATCGTTCGCATGACCGCGCCCGCAAACGGCTCGGAGTTCCTCACCACCGATCTGCCGGTGAGGCTGCGGGCCGATGCGTTTGATGCGGACGGCATCGCGCGAGTCGAGTTCTACGATGGCGACAGCCTTGTGGGCACCGACACCACCGCACCGTTCGAGTTCGACTGGTTTGGCCTGTGGAATGGCACCCACTACCTCACCGCGGTCGCCGCGGATCGCGCGGGAAATCTCGGTGCGTCGCCCGTGGTGCTCGTGGATTTGCAGTCGTCATATTTCCCGTCTCCGATGGCTCATCAGGACATCGGGAACGTGGGAGTCGCCGGCGGCGCCGCGTATGAAGACGGGGCGTTCACGATCGCTGCATCCGGCACGGACATCTGGAACGCCGCCGATGGCATGCACTTCGTGTATCGGAAATTCACCGGCGACGGAGAGGTCATTGCGCGCATCGTCTCTCTCGCGAACACCGATCCCTGGGCGAAGGCCGGGGTGATGTTCCGCGAAACGCTCGAGCCGGGCTCCCCGTTCGCCTTCTCCGCCATCACGCCGCAGAACGGCGCGACCTTCCAGGCTCGCACCACCGCCGATATCGACGCCATCGAAGTCGGGCGGACCACCGGCATTGCGGCGCCTCGATGGATGCGGCTCGTGCGCTCCGGCAATACCTTCCGCGCCTACCAATCCACCAACGGCACGAGCTGGGCACAGGTCGGCGGAGCTCAAACGGTCGACATGAATGCCACCGTCTACGCGGGCATCGCGGTGTCGTCCCACAACAATGGAGTGGCCACGCAGGTTGCTGCCGATCATCTCACCTTCGTTCACCCGGACATGTTGACCTACAACCTCGGCATCAACTTCCAGCCCGCCGGCTCCGCAGTGCCCGAGGGATTCCACGTCGACTCCGGCGAGGTCTTCGCGCAGCGCCCGAACGGCCTGGTCTATGGCTGGTCCGACAATCATTCCCCGGCGGCTCAGGAAGTTGCCGGCGGTCCCGACCTCCCGCACAACACCTTCCTGTCAATGGGCAGCGCCGGCTCGGGCGTGCAATGGGAGATTCAGGTTCCCGACGCCACCTACGAAGTGCGTGTCGTCGCCGGCGACCCGGCCTCACCAAACGGCACCCAACACGTGATGGTCGAGGGCCTGACCCTCATCAACGGCACCACAAACGCCCAGACGCCCTTCCTCGATGCCACCGCAACCCGCCGCGTGACGGACGGTCGTCTCACCGTCTCGCTCGGCGTGTCCGCGGTGAACACCAAGATTTGTTTCATCCAGATCAAGAGTCACGAAGTCGCGGCCAACCTCGTCCCGAGGGTCGCGCTCGCGCAGCCGCTCAATGGAGCCGAGTTTGCCAATCCGGCATCGATCACGCTGGTGGCCGATGCCAGCGATCCCGACGGCACCATTGACCATGTGGAGTTTCTCGTGAATGGCACCGAAGTCGGGAGAGCCACGAATCCGCCCTATTCCTTCGTGTGGAACGCACCGCCCATTGGCAGCCACGAGATCACCGCACGCGCGGTCGATGCCACGGGAGGCGCGCGCACCAGCCCGGTTTCCGTGATCATCGTGAAATCCGAAAACGAGCCGCCCGTGGTTGCGCTCACTTCGCCGTCCGGCGGCTCGACCTTCCTGCCGCAGGAAACGGTTCGCCTGCTCGCGGAGGCCGGCGACATCGATGGCGAGATCACGCGGGTGGAATTCTGGGCCGACGATCAACGGCTCGGCGAAAGCACGGCGATGCCCTACGAATGGAACTGGGCCTCGCCGCCCGTTGGCACCCACACGCTTCGCGCAATCGCGTTCGACAATGGCGGGGAAAGCACCACTTCGGCCGGCGTCACGATCCATACCCAGCCGGTGGAGCTGGATCTCTCCTTCGACCCGCCCGCAAACGGCGCGCCGGAGACGGTGAAACTCCGGCTCGTCGTGCCGGCATCGAGAAATTACGTGATCGAGTGGAGCACCGACCTCGAGAACTGGACGCCCATTTACAATGGAACCGGAAGCGGCGAGCGGTTCGAGTTCGACGACGATCCCGACGGCGCGGACGCCCGGTTCTACAGAGTGCGCGTCATCGATTGAGCCAGCCGAGGATCCCGGCAGCCCTTATCGGGCTTGGCATTTCCCGCGCAACCCCGATAGTTTGCCTTTGGAACTTCGCGGCATGACACACCTTCCCGTGCTGGACGGTTGGCCGCATTCCATTTTTGATGCATATTGGTCACCCGCCACATGGCCCGGGCGCAATGCCAGGACCGGCCGGCGATCCAGTTTGCCATCTCGTCGCCACGCGCGGACGACCAAATTGAATACCCTAGCCTGAATGAGTAACGAAACCGAGGGCGTGAAACTCGTCCCCAACGAAGGCATCAAAGCCGCATCGAACCACCTCCGCGGCCACATCGCGGAGGACATGGCCGACCTTTCCACTGGTGCGATCTCCGAGGAGAGCAACCAGCTCTGCAAGTTCCACGGCCTCTATTTGCAGGACGACCGCGACCTGCGCACCGCGCTGAAAAAGGAAGGCAAGGAAAAGGCCTACGGTTTCATGCTCCGTGTGCGCCTTCCCGGCGGCCGCGCCACGCCGCAGCAATGGCTCGTTCTGGACAAACTGGCCGACGACCTCGCCACGCCGTCGCTGCGTCTCACGACCCGGCAGACGTTCCAGTTCCACGGCATCGTCAAAGGCAATGTGAAGCCCCTCATTCAGAGCATGCACAAGGTGCTGCTCGACTCGATCGCGGCCTGCGGCGACGTGAACCGCAACGTGATGGCTCCGCCAAATCCGGAGCGCAGCGAGGTGCTGCAGCAGGTTTACGAACACGCGAAGGCCTGGAGCGAATGGGCGCTGCCGAGGACCCGCGCCTACCACGAGATCTGGCTCGACGAGAAATTGGTGGCCGGCGGGGAACCGGAGGTCGAACCGCTCTATGGCGACACGTATCTCCCGCGGAAATTCAAGACTGGCTTCGCGCTCCCGCCGTCCAACGACGTCGACATCTTTTCCCAGGACCTCGGTTTCATCGCAATCGTCGAGGACGGCAAACTCGTCGGCTACAACGTCACCGTCGGCGGAGGCCAGGGCATGAACCACGGCAACGCCGAGACGTATCCGCGTCTTGCCGACGTGCTCGGCTTCATTGAACCGGACCAGGTGAACGCGATTGGCACGGCGGTTCTCACCACGCAGCGCGACTACGGCGACCGCACGAATCGCAAGCACGCGCGCCTCAAATACACGATCGACGACCGCGGGCTGGATTGGTTCAAGGCCGAGGTCGAGAAGCGCTCGGGCATCAAACTGGCCCCGGCCCGCCCGTTCCATTTCGAAACCATCGAGGATCCGCACGGCTGGCACCAATGCGTCGATGGAACGTGGTTCTACGGCCTCCACATCCTCAGCGGTCGCATCAAGGACGTCGAAGGATGGCCGATGAAAACGGCGCTTCGCGAAATCGCCGAGATTCACACGGGCGATTTCCGGCTCACGCCGTCGCAGAATCTCACCATCTCCGGCGTCACCGCCGAGCAGAAGCCAAAGATCGACGCGATCCTCGCGAAACACGGCCTGTCGAACGAAAACGCGCGCTCCGGACTCCGGCTCAACGCCCTCTCGTGCGTCGCCCTGCCGACCTGCGGCCTCGCGCTTGCGGAAAGTGAACGCGCCCTGCCCGAGGTGCTCGAGAAGTTCGAGGCGGTCTTCGAGGAGGCCGGACTGTCCTCCGAGGCGATCAGTCTGCGCATCACCGGCTGCCCGAATGGCTGCGCCCGTCCGTATCTGGCGGAGATCGGCCTCGTCGGTCGCGCACCTCGCAAATACGCGCTCTACGTCGGCGCGGCCTACAATGGCACCCGCCTTTCGCGACTCCTTGCTCAAAGCGTCACCGTGGACGAAGCCGTGCAAATGCTCGCGCCCATCATCAAGCGCTACGCGCTCGAGCGGCGGGAGGGCGAACGGTTCGGCGATTTCTGCGATCGCGTCGTGCTGCCGCCGGACGCCACCAATGTCAGCGTGGGCACGCCCGTGAACGCCGAGCCGGTCGCGACATAGCGCGCGGGCCGCTTTCACCCATCCGGGGCGCGAGGGCGAAACGATCCGCAGGAGTCATGAAAACCATCCTGCTTTTGTCCGCCCTTGCCGCCGTCTCGATCCTTTCCGGATGCATCAGCGTCGAGAAGGAGACTCCGGATCGGACCGTGGAACGGACGACGACCGTGATCCACGAATAGGTCTTCCGAGTCAGTCGAGCTGCTGGCGCAGGAAGGTCTTCAATTCCTCCACGCCCTCTCCGAGCCCCGCCGCCATCGGAAATATCGGCGCCTTCCGCACCGAGCGCTTGAAGCGCTTGAGATTCTCCGCCGCCGGTTCAAGATCCATCTTGTTGGCAACCACCGCCCACGGGCGCGTGCCGAGCGTGGCATCGTAAAGATCGAGCTCCTGCCTCAGCGTCTTGAAATCGGCCACCGGGTCGCGTCCCTCGCTGCCCGCCATGTCGATGACGAACAGGAGCAACGGACAGCGCACAATGTGCCTCAGAAACTCGTGCCCGAGGCCCTTGTTCTCATGGGCACCCTCGATGAGGCCCGGGATGTCGGCCACCGTGACCCGCTTGTAGTCGGGGAACTCGACCACGCCCACGACGGGATTCAGCGTCGTGAAGGGATACGACGCGACCTTCGGATGCGCCGAGGAAATCGCGCCAAGCAGCGTGGATTTTCCGGCGTTGGGAAATCCCACGAGCCCCGCAAATGCGATCGTGCGCAGCTCGAGGAGAAACCAGCCTTCCTCACCCGGCTCGCCCTCGGTGTATTGGCGCGGCGCGCGATTTCGGGAGCTTTTGAATGTCGTATTGCCACGCCCACCCTTGCCGCCGGCGCACAGAACGAATTCCTGTCCCGGCTCGACAAGATCGGCCAGCACCGGCAGCTGCCCCGGCTCGATTTTCGGCCGCTCGCGCGGCGCCTCGTCCTCGTCGGAAAACGGGTCCGGCGCGTGGGGCACGAATTCGTCGGGCAATTGATAAACGATCGTCCCGACCGGCACCTTCACGATCGTCGGCGGGGCACTCCGGCCGTGCTTGTTCTTGCCCTGACCGTGCGCGCCTTTCTTCGCCCGGATGATGGGCTCGTAGAAAAGCGCCACCAGATTGTCGGTGTGCGGGTCGGCCTTCAAAATAATGTCGCCGCCGTCGCCGCCATTGCCGCCATCGGGGCCTCCCTTCGGCACAAACTTCTCGCGGCGAAAACTCACGCACCCCCGCCCTCCCTCACCGGCGATGGCGTGCACGCGAATCTGGTCGACAAACTTCATGCGTGCATCTCACGCAAACGAGCCGCGCGACGCAAAGGCAATCGTGAAATTCGTCACGCTCCGCGGGCGGGCGCGAACGTCTAATTCAGCAGCGATTCGTAGAGATCGACCGTCTTTTTCGCGATGGCATCCCAGCCGAACAGCTCCTCCGCGCGGCGACGGCCCGCCTTGCCATACGCTTCGCATTTCTCCGGAGAGGCCATCAGGTCATTGATGGCATCGGCGAGCGAGCGCGAGAAGGCATCGGGATCGATCGGCTCGAACGGACTCTCGTTCATCTGCTCGAGCGGAACGAGAACCCCCGTCTCGCCATCCACGACGACCTCCTTGATCCCTCCCACGGCGCTCGCGACCACGGCGGTCTCGCACGCCATGGCTTCGAGATTGATGATGCCGAACGGCTCGTAAATCGACGGGCATACGAAGACGCTCGCATTGCTGTAGAGCTCGACCTTCATCGCGGTGTCGACCATTTCCTCGACCCACACCACGCCGTCGCGTTCCTGCTGCGCGGCCGCTACCGCCGCCTTCATTTCCTCGGCAATCTCGGGAGTGTCCGGCGCGCCCGCACACAGCACCACCTGAAATCCCGGCTGGAAATACCGGATCGCATTGACCAGGTGAATGATTCCCTTCTGCCGCGCGATGCGCCCGACGAAGAGAACATACGGCTTCGCCGGATCGATGCCCAGCCGCTCCAGCGCCGCCGTCGATCGTGTGGGCCGATACTCCTCGAGATCGATGCCGTTGTAAATGATCGGGACGCGCTCCTTCGGGATGTCAAACAACCGGAGAATGTCCGCCTGCGTGCCCTCCGACACCGCGATCACCGCGTCGGCCATTTCCATCGCAGTCTTCTCCAGCCAGCAAGTGAAATCGTAGCCGCCGCCGAGCTGCTCGCGCTTCCACGGACGCAACGGCTCGAGCGAATGCACCGTGATCACGAGTGGAATGCCGTAATTCAGCTTCGCGAGGATGCCGCCGAAATGCGAATACCACGTGTGGCAGTGGACGATGTCGGCATCGATGTTCGTCGTGTTGAAATCGGTGCATCGACGTATCGCGCCGAAGACGGATTGCAGCGGCTTCGGGCATGTCCAGCCGTCCTTGGCGAGCGGAAATCCCTTCACTCGCAGCCGGTCGTCTTCGAGGTCCTGATCTCCGAAGGCCCGCACCTCGACATCGATGAGTCGGGCGAGCCGGCGGCTGAGGTATTCGACGTGCACACCGGCGCCGCCGTAGATGGTGGGTGGATACTCGTTGGTAAGGAGGAGGGACTTCATGAAAGACAACTACGCGCCGAGCAGCCACGTCAGCTTTCCGTCGGTCGGGTTCACCGCCGCGCACGGGTAGCTGGACTTGCCGCTGAAAACCTCGTCGAGAATCGCGTCCTTGCCGGCGCTGTTCACGAGGAAGCACACGTGCCGCGCGGCGTCGATCAGCGGATACGTGAAGGTGATCCGCCACATGCTCATCTTCGGCACGTAATTCTCGACAACTAGCCGCTCCTTCTCTTCGAGCGCCGGGGTTCCGGGAAACAGCGACGCCGTGTGGCCGTCCGGGCCCATTCCAAGGAGGATCAGGTCGTGGCGGAAGACACCGCCATCCGCCTTCTCCTTCAATGCGGCCTCGTATTCCTTCGCCGCTTCCGCGGGATCGAGCTCCCCTTTCATGCGCAGGACATTCTCCGCCGGAATCGGGATCGCATCGAGAAGGGTGCGGCGCGCCATGAGGTAATTGCTCTGCTCGTCGTCCGGCGGCACGCAACGCTCGTCGCCGAACGTGATGAGCACCTTGCTCCAATCGAGGGGACGCTGCGCCAGGGCTGTGTAAACGGGCTTCGGCGTGTTGCCGCCGCTCAGCGACAGGCTGAACGAGCCACGGGCTGCGATCGCTTCATTTGCCGCGGACTCGATGAGCGCCACGGCGTCGTTTACGAAATCTTTCGAGTGGATGATGTCGGGGTTCATAATTCACATGAGTCTCGCGGGAAGGAAAAACTCCAGGCGGCCGGCCCCCGCGCGAAGCCGGTGCATGGATACTGCGGTCAACGAAGCTTTTCGAACGTGAAGCGCGCCCGGGTCCGGAAGTCCGACGCACGTCGCGATGGTTGACGAAAAATCCGGCTCATGGCCGACGAGCATCACGTGCTCGAATTTCGCGTAGCCGGCAAGGGACTCCAGGCACGTCTCCGGCGACATCCCGCAGGCGATCCATCGCTCAACGATCACCTCCCGGTCGTCGAGCCGCTTCGAGACACATCGCGCCGTTTGCTCCGCGCGAACGAGCGGACTCGTGAGAATCACGTCCGGCACCAATCCGTAGCGGACGCAAAACTTCCCGACCTTGTCCGCCTGCTCGAGGCCTTTCGGCGTCAACCGGCGGTCGAAGTCCGTCGGGGCTTCGTCCTCGGCCTCGGCATGGCGGAGAAAGAAAAGCAGCATAGTTACATCGACATTCCGCCGTCCACGGCGAGCACCTGCCCGGTGATGTATGCGGCTTCCGCGCTCGCGAGGAACGCCACCGCTGCGGCAATATCTTCAGCAGCCCCGAAGCGCGCCTGGGGAATCTGCGCCTGCGCACCCTTGCGAATTTCCTCGGAGAGCACCGCCGTCATGTCGGTCTCGATGAACCCGGGGGCGACGACATTCACGGTAATCCCGCGACTCGCGAGCTCGCGGGCGATGCTCTTGCTCATGCCGATCAATCCCGCCTTGCTCGCCGCGTAGTTCGCCTGGCCGGCGAGGCCCATCAGTCCGCTCACCGAACTGATGTTGATGATTCGTCCCGAGCGCTGCTTGACCATCGTGCGCAGCACGGCACGCGTAAAATTGAACGCCCCCTTGAGGTTGGTATCGAGCACGGCATCCCATTCCTCGCTGCTCATGCGCATCGCGAGGGTATCGCGAGTGATGCCGGCGTTGTTCACCAGCACATCGGCCCGTCCGAAATCGGCGATGATCTGCTCGCCCACTTTTTGCGCTGCGTCGAAATCCGCCACGTCCACCGCGTAGGGTCTCGCAGCTTCGGCGTTCGATTCATTGATCGCGTCCGCAACTTTTTGCGAATTCGCCTCCGTGCGGCTCACCACCGCCACTTTTGCTCCTTCGCGCGCAAACTGCTTCGCAATCGCTTCGCCGATCCCCCGGCCCGCTCCCGTCACAATGGCAACCTGATTCGCAAATCTGGACATCGCTCGAAGGCTAACGCACCCGGGCCCGAAAGGGCACGGAATTTTGGGCGCGGAATTTGTCCGCAACCCACGCCGAAACGCATCACACCCCGACAGCCCGGGAACGCCCTTCGGCAAAACGTTCCGGCTGCCTCCCATGGATGCCGATCGGACTTGCTAGTTCTTGGACGTTTCCGCGGGAGTGTCGAGCCCCGCGCGCAGCATCTCCGGCCACTTTGAAAATTCGCGGATCTCGGCCGCCGACAGGGCACGGGTCACCACGGCAAACTCGTCGATGCGTCCGCCAAAATTTCGCACCTGCGTTTCCGTCGGCTCCGGTTGACCGTCGGCGGAAAACATCGCGAGGTTCCCCAGATCGGCCACTCCCAGCTTGATCGGCACCACGCGTTTCCACGGCCCCGAGGCCACTTCCCTCCCATTCAGGTAGAGCTTCATGATCCCGTGCTCTCCATCGAGCACGGCCGCCAGCCGCAGCCAGCATCCGAAATCCTTTTCGCCGATGACGGGCGGGCTTTCCAATCGCTCCCAGGCCCCCCAGCTCGCTTCGTTGACCGCGCGAACGCCGACCAGAATCTTCCCCTCTTCGTTCAGCTTCCAATGCACCTCGCCGACCTGCATGGGGGCCATGGAGAAGATCTGGTTATGCTGAAGCGGAAGCCCATCCACGCGAACCCAGGCGAGAAGGGTCAGCGATGGGGTCGTGCCCTCCTCCATCCGGAAACGGACGCGGTCGCTCGTGCGCGCAAAGCCCAGCGCGCCCTTCTGCGCCCACCGGCCGGGAACGGATTCGCAGCCAATGATGACACCGTCGCCACTACGGAGGGATAGCGAACGATTCCGGAGAACCTGTCGATTGAAGTCGATATCCTCGAAGTCGAAATACACGCCGAGGCCGGGCGTGGAGCGAAACGCATCGGATCGCGCCTTCCATTCGCTCAGGTTCGCCGCCAGCGCCTGATCGGAAATGGTGCGGAGCAGCTCGGGATTGACGAAGCGGTTGGGGTCCGGTGCGATGGAGGTCAACTTTCCGTCACGAACCGAGACGCCATCGCCGCCAAAGAGCAATTTCTCGCCGCTCTTGATGATGCCGCCCTGCAGGGTCACTTCGCCCTTGAATACGTGAACCTCACAGCTGCTCGGCCCGGTGGCATTCATGCCAAATTCCGTGCCGCGATCCACCACCGTGAATTCCCGGTTGTGCACGGTGAAACCAACCGCCGGCGGCGTCACGTAGGCGGTCAGCTTCCCGCGTTCGAGCCGCGCTTCCTCCGGCGAGAGAAGCTGCACCTCCGCGGGGCCTTCCACCACCACGCGCACTCCGCTGTAGAAATCGAGCCGCAGAATGCCCCGCTGGATTTTGAGCCAGCCTTTGGGCAGGGCGCCGCCCAGCGCGGGCCGGATGGAATCGCTCGCCCATTCGACATCCACGGCCTCCGCGAGCAGGGCCACCTTGTTCCAGGGGACCTCCCCATCCGCCCGTGCCACCGTCCGGGCGCGGGAGGATTCGTCCGCCGGGGATGGCTGCCGCCAAAACGCGAGTAGGGCCACGGCCAGACAGGCCGCGAGGCCGGCACCCAGCCAGTAGATGGTCTTCTTCGGAAAGGGCACCACCCTGGAGTCGCGAGTCGAGGCCTGCGGCACCGCCATGCTGGCGAGATCGGCGCCCTGATTGCGCAAGGCCCACTCGCGCAGCAAGCCGTGTTGATCCGCGTGCCGGCGAAACGTTTCCCGGGCACGGGCCGAGGAAAGCAGCATCTGCTCGAGCTCAGCCTTCTCCTCCGCCGACAACGACTGGTCGAAGTAGGCGTTCAGCAGAGTTTCAAGTCTCGGCTCGTCCAGCATGGGGAATCAAATGGTGGAGGTTCGCATTTGTTGGTCGAGGCAGTTTCGCAGAAAGGCGCGCGCGCGGGAAAGCGTGACGTTGGCGGACTGCATCGTGCATCCCATCAACCGGGCGACTTCGGGCGGGCGACAGTCCCGACGATAGCGCAACTCGATCGCCTTGCGAGCCTGCGGCGCCAGTTTGGAAATGCAGGTGGCGAGATGTTGCAGGCAGATGTCCGTGTTGGTCGAGAGATGCTCCTGCTCCACAAAGCCTCCAGCACCTCCTCGGAAAGGAAGCAGTTCCGCCGCGAATGCTGACGCAAGGTTTCGAGGACCTTGTAGCGCGCGATCGAGCCCACCCACGCGAGGAAGCTCGTTCCCATTTCAAACGTATGAGCCTTCTTCGTCACCACCAGGAACGTTTCCTGAACGAGATCATCTGCGAGCGAGAAGTCGGGGATCATGGAAAGGATGAACCCGCGCACGGCCGGCTGGTGCTTGATAAACAAGCCCTGCACTTCGGCCACATGGGAGTCCGGGTCATTTTTTTCGCTCATCAAAACAGCGGGGGTTCGAAAGAACATATGACCCGCCCGGGAAGAAACTTAGCAGCGTGGGAAAAATTTTAAAAAGCCCGCTAAGTTTTCGAACCGATTTGTCATCGGGTTGAGCAAATCAAACCAATCGCCGGATTGCCGGCGTCATCTCAACCCAAACCCCAGACAAATCATGAAAACCCTCCTGGCGGCCAGCGCCGCCCTTGTGTTAACCGCCGTCGTCGCGCCCGCCCAGTCGCTGCTGCTCGATTTCGGGCAAACGACGGTTGCCTCTCCCTACCTCACCACCAGCCCCGGCCACGCGGCCGGGACGGTCCCGCTCACGGATACGTCGTGGAACAAGATCAGCTCGTCGGCGTCTGTCTCGTCCCTCGTTTACGGCAATAGTGCCGCGGCCACCGGCGTCACCTTGACGATGGGTCAGGAAGCGGTCGTGGGCAACAATACGATCAGCTATTCCACGGCGATCACGCAGACCAACCTCGCCGGCACCGGCGGCGCAGCCACCGGTCAGCAGAGTCTTCTCGGCCCCGGCTCGATTTATGGAGACGACTCGTCGAGCACGGCGGTCGGGAAGGATGGCTTCTTCGGCGGCGGAAGCGGAGGAGCCGGTGCGGCGATCGGTCTGCGGATCGATGGCCTGGCCGTTGGCGACTACGTGGTTTACGTGATGGCACGAAACACGAATTCGAACGGTGATCCCAGCGGTTCGATGAACATTTATTATGCGGCGGGAGCCGCCGCGGAAACGTTTGATTTCAGCTCACTGACTCCGTCGCTGCAATCGAACACCACCTACGCCTCGGAGGGCTACGCCGGCCAATACAACACCTTCCAGGCGGGCAACAACTACGTGGCGG
>Ga0182737_1003115_pt1 | contig 12611 bp, 5 predicted proteins | sample eDN5th30CBELigOP_FD_128878 | JGI IMG/M metagenome (GOLD analysis project Ga0182737, IMG submission 128878) | Enriched Organic Plus compost microbial communities from Emeryville, California, USA - eDNA 5th pass 30_C BE-Lig OP (version 2) (version 2) ... | reverse complement strand
GCGCGGCTTCGATGTGCTCGAGCTCGGCGATGTGCGGACCGAGGAATTCGGCATCGACCAGCGCCTCGGCTTCTACCAGCGTGCGCTGACCGGGATGAGCGGCAACATCACCACCGGTCCGATCTCCTGGCGTGGTTACGGCAGCATGACCGACCAGGTGCTGACGCAGCAGCAGTTGCGCGGCAACGGCACCTCCGGCCCGTACGTATTCGGCGCGGGCATCCGTGCCGGAACCGAACGCATCGCAATCGAAGTACGCGCGGTCGACAACGCTGCACGCGTGATCAGTCGCACCGAACTCACGCGCTACAACGACTACCAGGTCGAGTACATCTCCGGCCAGGTGCTGCTGAATCAGCCGGTCCCGGCGAGTGATGCCGCGGGCAATCCGGTGTTTGTGGTTGCGATGCTCGAACGCAGAACCGGTGGCGAGTCCGCATTCAACGGCGGCCTGCGCATGGACCTCAACGCGGCCAGCATGCTGCGCGACGGCTGGATTGATACGCTCGAAGTCTCCGTGCTCGGCGTGCGCGAATCGCGCGGGCTCGCGCTCGAACAGGACTACAACACGCTGGTCGGTGGCGGGATTCGTCTGCGCCACGGCTCGATCGCCGCGGGCACCCAGTTGCTCAGCTCGATGCACGGCGACTCAACCGCAACCGCTTCGCTCACCTCGCTCGCGTGGTCGCCGTTCAACCAGAAGTTGAAGCTGTCCGGCGAGCTGCTCGACGTAAACGCCGGGTTCGCCTCCAGTGCCGACCCGCGCCTCGCCAGCGGCATGCGCGAACTGCGCTTCGCGGCGGACCTGAAGCCGGTCGAGACCTCGCAGCTTCGACTCACACACGAGCAGCAGCGCTTCGATGCGTACGAAGTCGAACGGCAGGCCACCGCACTCGAAGCAAGACACAAGCTGTTCGGCCACAATGTGTCGGCGAAAGCCGGGATGACGCAGGACGCGCAGAACGATGCGACGACGCGCTCGGCGACCGGCAAACTCACCATCGGTGTGCGCGACGGCATGGACGTCTGGCTCGAGACCTCGCAGTTGCTGTCCGATCGCGATTCCGCAACCGCACGTGTGGCCCGCCCGAGTCAGTACGGGATCGGTGTGGGTGTGAAGGTGCTGAAGTTCGCGCGCCTCGAGGCATCGCACCGCTGGCTGCAGGTGCACGGCGATTCGACGCAGACGTATCAGCTCAGCTCGCTCAACATCACGACGGAGCCCCTGTACGGCGCACAGTTGCGCGGCGGCATCGAACGCGCCGACGACAAGCGCGCGGGCAACTCGGCCGTACTCGGCTGGAACCAGAAGCTCGTGCTCGGCGGCGGACTCACCGCAACCGGCATGTTCGAACGACGCTTCGGCCTCGATCGCACGCCGCTGGTCGATCCGTCACGCGCGCTGCCGTTCGCGCAGCCTGAGCGCGACCGCTGGTCCGCGGGCGCAGGGCTTGAGTGGCTGCCCGTCGACAGCACACACACACGCATCAGCGTGCGCGGCGAACTGCACGGCGGCCAGGAAGGCGATGGCTACCGCATCGACATCGCGGGCGATGCGCCGATCAGCAATTCCGCGTCCGTGCTCATGCGTCACAACTGGCTGCGCAACCGGCGTGCAGGGTCCCAGCGCCCCGGCGACTACACGCGCAGCGATCACTCGCTGCTCGGCGTCGCGCTGCGGCCGTCGTACACCGATGCACTCAACGTGCTGGCCAAACTCGAGTGGCGCGTCGACATGAATCCGATGCGGAACGCACTGCTCGGCGCCGCCGGCGAACAGCGCAGGCTGATCGGCGCCGTCGACGCGGTCTGGGCGATGGACACGGGGCGCGAAGTTGCGCTGCGCTACGCCGCACGCTGGTCCAGACTCGGCGACACCATCACGTCGGTCAGACCGGTCGCATCGTTCGCCCACTTCACGGGCACGCGCATCACGCAGGTCGTGCACGGCCCGGTCAGCATACGCGTCGACGCCCGCATGCTCATCGACGGCAACACACACACGATCCACTGGACGACCGCGCCCGCGCTCGTGACACAACTCGGCAACGGCCTCGAACTCGAGACCGGCTACCGCTTCGGACCGCTCCAGGATCTGGATTTTGCCGCAGAAGGAGGAAAAGGCTTCTACGCCTCGCTCCATCTGCGGGTTATGGAGACACTCCTGACTCGCTTTTAACTGTCGACTACAAGGGTAAGGGCTTAAGGGGAAGGGGTTTGCCTGGGCCGTTTTGGGGGCATCCCCAGGTATCAGGGCGAAGGGGGAAGGCGTAAGCGGACTGCAGGTAAATGTTAAGTCCTGAAGGACGGAGGTTGAGGGGAAGGATAGAGGGGCAGGATCCAGGATGAACCGAGGGATCAAGGCGCGAAAGGCTCAGGCAGGGCGCGGTCCCCTCTATTCAGGGGCGCCATCCACCACTCAGAGGCGCCATCCACCACCCGCCTTGGCTGAGCGGTTCGTGCGAGCAGGGGCGAGATACGAGCAGGGGCGAGATAACTGAAGTGCCACCCCGCCCCGGCCCCCGGCCCCCGCTCCATCAAGGAAACGGGCCCGCAGACCGGGGCGGCATGCCGAAATAACAAACATGCCGCCCGGCACCAATCAATCGATGCTGATTGTGATTGCGTGCGGCTTCAGTGCTTCACTGAGCGCCTGTGCGCGTTGCACGAAGCGTTGTGCATCGGCGATGGCCTGGTCGAGCGCGGCGCGTGCGCTGTTCGCCTGGTCGACGACGGCAGGGCTCGGCACTTCCCAGAACGCGAGCACACTGCTCTTTGCGCTGGTCAGTCGCGCGAGCGCGTTGTTCGGGTCCTGCGCGCCGAACCGGCCGCCGCCGAAGCCACCCTGTTGTTGCGGTCGGTTGCCCGCGCGTGCTTCAGGCGCGCCGAAGCGTGTGCGCAGCGAATCGTATTCCGCGAGCACTGCAGTGAACTGCGCCTTGATGCTGGCCGGCAGTGCGGTGCTGCTGTCGACCTTCGCACGTGCTTCGCCGAGTTGACGGCTGAGTGAGGTCAATGTGCCGAGCATCGTATTGCCGCGGCCGTGCGCCTCGTGCAACTCCAGCGCGATCGTGTTGTAGCGCTCCCGGTCGGCGCCTGCGATGCGGACTTCGGGATCCATGCGAATCGTCAGCGGCTTCGAATCGACGACGTTGCCGTTCACGACCAGCGCGACCGTGTAGGTGCCCGGCACGACGTGCGGGCCCGCATTCGCACCGCCACCGAAGCCGCCGCCGCCACCACCACCGCCGGGGCCGCCCTGGCCCTGCGGATTCGCGCACGGGTTGGCTGGCAGGTAGCCCGCCGGCGGAACCGGCGTCGGCACGCCCGGAATCTCCGCACGCTGCTGCCCGCCCTGACCACCGGGGCCACCCTGCCCGCCACGGCCGCCCTGGTTACCCTGCTGAATCGCGGGGATCGGTTCGACGCGCTGGTCCCAGCACAGCGCCTGGATGCCGGCGGCACGACGTGCCTCCGGCGCCGTGACCTCGCGGATCTGGCGGCCAGTCGCGTCACTGATGCGCAGCTTCACCTCATTTGCCTGTGACTTGAGCAGGAAGTTCACAACAGCATCCGCGGGCGGGTTCTCGCCGACGAAGTACTGGTGGCCCCAGAACTCGTCGTTGCGATCGTCCTTCGACTTCCATTGCAGCGCGGGCGCGGGGGTGAACAGCGTCGCGATGCGATTCGCGCGCTGCGCGGTGGCATACTCCTGGATCGGCGAGAGGTCATCCAGGATCCAGAGCGCGCGGCCGTGTGTCGCCACGATCATCGCGTTGTCGCGCGGATGGATCGTGATCTCATCGACGCGCACGGTCGGCATGTTGGCCTTCAGTCGTCGCCACGATGCGCCGCGATCGAGCGACAGGAAAATCCCCGTCTCCGTGCCGATGTAGAGCACGTCGCGGTTCTTCGTATCCTCGGTGAGTGTGCGCACGTTCTGGCCGCGCAGCGTCGGTGTGACCAGCGAGCGGAAGCTGCGCCCCATGTCACTGCTCACCCAGATGTACGGCTCGTAGTCGTTCTCGAGATGGTTGTCGGCCGTGATGTACACGGTGCCCGCATCGAACTGGGACGGCACAACCTCGGAGATGTAGGCGCCCTTCGGGAAACCCGGCAGCTTCGCCGTGATGTTCTCCCAGGTCCGGCCATTGTCGCGCGTGACGCTGACCGTGCCATCGTCGGTGCCGGTATAGATCAGCCCCTGCTGCTTCGGCGATTCCGCCAGCGACACAATGGTCGGCCACGACGAGATGCCGTCATTGCGCGAGATGCGGATCTCGCTGTTCTTCACACCCATCGTCACGATCGTGTCGCGATTCGCATTGCTCGTGAGATCCGGGCTGATCGCGGTCCACGAGTCGCCGCGATCCGTCGAGCGGAACACCTTGTTCGCCGCGACCAGCAGCACCCCCGCATCGTGCGCCGAACGCATCATCGGCGTGTCCCAGAACCAGCGGTACGTATCGCCCGCCGTGTAGTTGGTCACGTTCAGCGCGGACGGCCGGATCGACTTCGACTCGCCCGTCACCTTGTCGCGCCGGATCATGTTGCCGTTCTGCGATTCCGTGTAGACGATGCGCGAATCGCGATGATCCGGCAGCGCGACGAACCCATCGCCGCCGAGGATCTGGAACCAGTCGTAGTTCATGATGCCGCGGCCCATGCGCGACTGGCTCGGCCCGCACCAGTTGTAGTTGTCCTGCATGCCGCCGCACACGTTGAACGGCGTTTCCATGTCGTAGCTGACGTGATAGAACAACCCGACCGGCAGGTTCGGAATGAACGTCCAGGTCTTGCTCTGATCGTATGAAACCGCGAGTCCGCCGTCGTTGCCGATCACGATGTGGTCCGGATTCGACGGGTTCACCCAGATCGCGTGCACGTCATCGTGCGTGACCAGCGCGGCATCCGTGGCGAAGGTCTTGCCGCCATCGATCGTCATCTGCAAACCGACACCGCCCATGTAGACGATGTCCGGATTCGTCGGATCGATCAGCACCTTCGAGAAGTACATCGGGCGCGGGTTGTTGCTGCTCACCTTCGTCCAGGTGCGGCCGCCATCGTTCGAACGGTACAGCCCGGTCTCACTCTGCTGCTGCGGGCGCTGCTGCATGCCTTGGCCGGGCTCTTCTTCCGACGCGTTCGCCGCAGCCGCACGCGACACGGACGCCGCTTCGATCGACGCATACACGATGTTCGCGTCCTTGCGATACACATCGAGGCCGATGCGTCCGAGTGACCCGTCGGGCAGCCCGTTGCCGCTCAGCTTCGCCCAGGTCACCCCGCCGTCCGTCGACTTCCAGATGCCGCTGCCCGGACCGCCGCCGTTCATGCAGCACGCGTTGCGACGCCGCTGGTACATCGAAGCGAACACGACGCGCGGATCGCTCGCCGACTGCACGATGTCCGTCGCGCCCGTGTCCGCATCGCCCTTCAGTACATTCGTCCAGGTGCGCCCGCCGTCCGTCGTGCGGAACACGCCCCGGTCGCCACCGGAACCGAACAGCGGACCCGTCGCCGCGACCATCACGATGTCGTTGTTGTTCGGATCGATCACAATGCGATGGATGTGCTTCGAGTTGGCGAGGCCCATGTGCTGGAAGGTCTTGCCGCCGTCGGTCGACTTGTAGACGCCGCCGCCCCACGACGTGCTCTGCCGGTTGTTCGACTCGCCCGCGCCAACCCACACCAGGTCGGGGTTGCTCTGCGAGATCGTCACATCGCCCGTCGAGATCAACCCTTCGTTCTGGAAGAGCGGCTCCCACATCGCGGCGTTGCTCGTCGTCTTCCACACGCCGCCGTGGGCCGTCGCCACGTAGTAGACCGCGGGATTGCGCTCGTAGACCGCCACATCCGCGATGCGCCCCGACATCGTCGCCGGCCCGATCGACCGGAAGTGCAGCTTCTCGAACTCCTGCGCGACCGTCGCGTCCGGCGCCTGCGCGCGCGCCGGACTCGCCGCCGCCAGGACGCCAAGCCCCACGACCAGCGGCCACTTGCTCGACCTCATCGATGTTCGCCTTGTCTGAAGGGAATTTCGTGCGTTGAAGAGGATGACACGCTTCTCGGCGGTTCCGTTGTTTTTTGGGCGATGAGTGGCTTTGCGGAGGGCTGCGCGGGAGGGCGCGGAGGGACTGCCGGGCGGCAGGCACGTTTACGGGAACGGGCACGGGCGGGTAACACGACCACGGGCTCCGGACACGAGTAAGGGAACGGGCACGGTTATAGGAGGGGGCGCGGTACTTTCGGCCCATCTGATGAAAAACGTGGGCGGCGGGGAAATCCCCGCGCCCACGATTTTCGCTTTTACGCGTGAAGCAACGCCGCTGTTAGCGGCCGCCGAACAGCACGCCGAACGTGAGGGCGAACTGCTCGCTGCCCGAAACGGTCAGGCGGCCTTCACCGAAGGCGCTCAGGCTGCCGATCGGGAACTTGAGGCCACCCAGCAGGTTGAGGCCGATTTCCGTGTCGGAGACGTCAAGGCCGGCGAAGTCCGTGCTGAAGCGCATCACGTTCAGGCCCGCGCCGAGATACGGGTTCAGGCTGCTCGCAGCAACCGGAACGGCCAGGTTGCCGTTGACTTCCCACAGGCTGCACTCCTCGCAGTCGATATAGTAATCGAAGCTGCCGATCAGGAACGTGCTCGAAAGCGGGCCGCTCGAGGTCAGCAGGTTCGGCAGGCCGAGCTCGATACGCGCGCCCACGGCGAGGTCGGCATCCGAGCCCCACGTGATCTGCGGACCAATGGCCTGGGCTTCAACCTGGCTGGCGCCGATCGCGAAAGCGGCGGCGATTCCGAGCATGACATTCTTGAGCGTCAAGGTGCGATCTCCTTATCAGGGGTTCCGGGGCACCGGCGTCTTTACCGGGCGACTGCGGTTGCAGCGGCGAGAGATCTACGCACCACCGGTTATTTAATCAAGCACGAAGGTCTTAAATGGTGGGGAGCGGGCGCGGGCGCGGGCGCGGAGGAAAGTACGCTCTCGCTCTCGCTTTCGCGCTCGGCAGCTCTTCGCCATTCGGGCGTGGGATAACGGATTCGAGAGCGAAAGCGAAAGCGAGAGCGAGAGCGTGTGGGTCAGCGCGGGTGCTGAAGCAGCACGGGGACGCTCGCGGCGCGCACGACCTTGTCGGAGGTGCTGCCGAGCAGAGCCCGCTGAATCGCGCGCACGGTGTGGGTCTCCATCGAGATGAGGTCAACGTCGAGGGAGTCGGCGAGGTCGAGGATGGCCTGCGCGGGGGAGGAGTTCCATTCGACACGGATCTCGACGCGCACGCCCTGTTCGCGCACACCTTCTGCGACCCGGTCCAGGGATTCGTGGGCGACGTTCAGCAGTTCTGCCTCACTCGGGTAGGCCGCGCCGATGGCGGCATCGGGAGCGATGTAGACGACCGGCACGAGGACATGCGCGAGCACCAGTTCAGCGTCGCGGCCGGCGACCTCGATCGCGTTGTTGATGGCGAGCTCGGAGGGTTCCTGCATTTCGAGCGGAACCAGCACGCGTCGGAACGTCGGGGCGGGGACTTCGCGGGTCTGCTCTTCCTGCGCGCGGATCAGCAGGATCCTCGCCGCGGCATGGCGCACGAGGTGGGTGGCCGTGCTGCCGAGCCAGAGCCGGCTCAGGCCGCCGCGGCCGTGCGTCGTCATCACGACCAGGTCGGGCGCCCTCGCCGCGATGTGCTCCGTCAGTACTTCGCGCACATTGCCGGTGAGCACGGTGGCCTCGACGGTCTGGCCGGTCTGGCCGCGCAGCGATTCGGCCAGCGATTCGAGGTAGCGGCGCCGATCCCTTGCGAGTTCCTCGTCGAAGTCGGCATCGAACACCGGTGCGCCGTGCACAAAGCGATGCGGCGCGATCGTGTCATACACGTGCACCAGTTCGATGCGTGCCCCGTCGCGTTCGGCCAGCGCGCGAGCGATCGGGAGGGCCTGCTCGCCGACCCTCGACCCGTCGAGCGTGACCATGATCTGTTTCAGCATGATAACCTCACGCGCTGTCCGGCGTGGGACGTAGATCGGGCCCCGCCGTGCCGGGATGATTCAGAAGCGATGCGGAGCTAAAGACTGCATGTTGCTTGCCGAATCGGGCTTGAGGGCAAAAATTCCGTTCACTTATTCATACAAACGCGGAGTGTCCTTGTGATGTCGCAACCACCCTTCCGCTTGCGGTGGCCCCGGCTTGCCTGTGTTCTTGCCGTTGCCGTGGTCGTCAATGCCTGCAGCGAAACCGAGCTTCCCACACAATCTGTCGCGCCCCCCGATTTCCCGGGCGAACTGCCGGAAGGCCCCGGCCTGTTCAAGTGCACGGCCGACGTGGCGGCGCGCACCGTCGACTGCGGCGGCGTAGTCGCCGTGCCGGGAAAGGGAGGCGTTCTGTATGACCAGATCGTGGGGCAGCAGGGCGTTTATGTGCGCCTGACCTCGTCGAACGTGGCGTATGACGGTGCGACGTTCTCCTTCAACGTGACGGTCCAGAACCTCACGACCACGGCGATGGGCACCGCCGATGGCGCTACCCGCGACGACGATGGCGTGCGGATCTTCTTCCATTCGCTGCCGATCGTGGTGGACGGTACCGGCGCGATAAGCGTCGCCAATGCGACGGGTCAGGCCACCTTCACCACGGCGGAACAGCCGTACTTCCAGTATGGCGGTAAGCTGGGCGGTGTGGACCAGGGGGAACTCGGCGCGGATGGTATTCTCGCGACGGGCGAAACCTCGACCGCCAAAAACTGGCAGATGACGATCCCGCCCACCGTGAACCAGTTCAGCTTCACCGTCCTGGTCGCGACCGAGATGCCGGTCGGCGAGCTCGAGAGTGCGGCTCCCGAGATCACGTCGATTCTGCCGCCGCTGCTGGTGCCGGGGCAGTCGGCCACGATCGAGGGGCACCGGTTCAACCAGGTCCCGGGAAGCAACACCGTCACGATCGGTGGCACGACCGCGACGGTAACCGGCGGCGACTCGACATCGCTCACCGTTACCGTTCCGTGCGTGGCCTCCGGCAGCCAGAACGTGTCGGTCACGCAGGGCGGGATGCGCGGTGTCGAACAGACGGCCACGGTTATGGTGGCGCAGCGGCCCCTGAGAGCCGGCGAATCGATTGTGCTCACCAGTTCAGCCGACTCGTACTGCAACGAGCTGCCCGCCACCTTCACCGACAGCCGCTACATCGTGAGTGTGTTCAGCGCCAGCACATCGCCGAGCTCGAACGCGTCTTTCCGTATCTCCGCGAATACGACGGATGAGCCGGCGGCGGTGGTTAGCAACAACACGGTGATGCGCCCGGACTTCGCATCGATACCGCTGCAACTGCGGGCCGAGCTGACGCGACAGGAGGAGCGGGACAGGACACACCACGAGCTGCTCGAGAGGAATGCCGAGGAGTACCTGCGCCTGCGCGCCAATCCGCCGGTCGCCGCGCGACCGGACGTGACCCGCGATGCACCGCTGATGGACACGCCGCCGCTTACGCGCACGTTCCGGGTCGCCAACATCAACGCAGCGGGCAACTTCTGCAACAGCTACTACGTGCTCAGCGCAACGCGCGTCTACTACAACGGCAAGCTCGCGATTTATGAGGACGACGCGACTCCGGACGCCTTCAAGGTCGCGCTGAACCCGACCATGGCAGCGAACATGGAGAAAATCGGCGATCAGTTCAACGCCGACATGGAGCCGATCGTCCGCAACAACTTCGGCGACATCCTGCGCCGCGATGCGCTGACCGACAACAACGGCGTCATGATCGCGCTGTTCACGCCGCGCATCAACACCTCGTTCTCGGGTGTCGCCGGATTCGTGGTTTCCTGCGATCAGTTCGCGAACGACGATACCAATACACCTGCGGTCGGCGGGCCGTATACGGGCACCGGTTCGAACGGCGCGAGCAACTTCGGCGAGTTCTTCTACGCCTACCAGCCAGCCGTCGATGGAACGGGTTACAACAGCGGCAATACTCCCGACAACTGGTATCGTACGATCCGCTCGACCTTCATCCACGAGAGCAAACACGTCGCCTCGCAGGCGGCACGCGTGGAGAATAACGCGCCGACGTACGAGGCGAGCTGGCTCGAGGAGGGGACCGCGCGGCACGCCGAAGAGCTGTGGATGCGCAATGCCGTGGACAACGTCGGATGGAAAGCCAACACTGGCTACGGCGATGCATTCAATCCGGTCAATCTCTACTGCGATCACCGCCCGACCGGCTGGCCTGAATGCGATGCAAATACTCGCCGCCCGGCCAACCTCATGCAGCGGCACTTTTCCTCGCTTTACACGCACCTGTACGGGCAAAATGCGCGGCTGCTCTCGCCCTTCGGCGCGACGGCCAGCGATAATGGGTCGTACTTCTACGCAGTTTCGTGGTCGCTGGTGCGCTACGCGATCGATCGCTACGGCGTCTCGGACGCAGACTTCCTGACCGCCCTGACCCAGTCCACGACCAGCGGCGCCACGAACCTGACCGCTCGTGCGGGTGTGTCGATCGACCAGTTGCTCGGGGGATGGAATCTCGCGCTGGCCGCCGATGACCATCCGGCGCAGGTTGTGCCGGGAGCAGACAACCAGTTCGCGACCTGGAACTTCCGCGACATCTACAGGGGAATGAACTCCGATTTCCCCGGAACCTACTCGCGAGTGTATCCGCAGGTCCCCCCGGCGACAAGCTTCGGTGCCCCGTTCGCCCCGGCGGTAGTCTCGACACTGCGTGGCGGCGGTTCGCTCTGGTACGAGTTCTCCGGCGAGCAGGCCCTTCCGCAACTGCTGCGGCTCGAGGGGTACTTCGGCGGATTGCCCTCGGCTGACCTGCGCATCGCGATCACGCGGATCCACTGATCGGCGGGAGCATAGGAATAGCGGCCATAAGTAAAGACTTGGGACGAAGTCCGGCGGCCTTTACCTATGGCCGCACCCGTGATCCTGGCCTCCGAAATTGACGCCAACGGCACCCTGGTCGGCAGGAAGTTGTTGTGGCGGCGATAGATAGCGTTTCGGACGTCGTCCCAAGTCTTTACTTATGGCCGTTTCTGCTATCCTGCGTCGCCCGACGGCCGGGGCGGGCTGGACAGACGGGCGGCCCGGCGCGACTCTCATGGCAGCGCACACCAACCTGCAGGATCGATGACGCAGACCGCCCAGGACAGTACCAGCAGCAAATCCGCACCCAGCCCAAAACCCTCGCGCTTCGACCGGAGCATCGTCGAGGGGCCGATCCCGGCCGCGGTCTGGAAAATCGCGTGGCCGACCATGCTGCAGAACGTCATTGGCGGGCTGCAGGGCGTGATCGACCACGCCATGGTCGGGCACCTGGTCGGCTACACGGGGAACGCGGCGATCGGCGTGTCGCTGCCGATTTTCCTCGTCGTCATCGTGTTCGTTGGTTCACTGTTCACCGGCATGGGCGTGCTGGTCTCGCGTTTCGTCGGCGCGAATGATACCGACCAGGTGAACCGCACGATCTACAACGCACTGATCACCGCGGCCGCACTCTCGATCGGCATCCTTGCGCCCGTTGGCTACTTCCTCGCGCCCTGGCTGCTCGACCTGGTCAATGCGACCGCGGCCGTGCAGGCCGAAGCGCTGCCATACCTGCGCATCACGTTCGTCTTCAGCTTCGGCATGCTGGTGTTCTTCATGTTCGGCGGTGCACTCCGTGCTGCCGGCGATGCGCACACGCCGCTCCGGCTCGGCATCGCGATGACCACGCTGAACATCATCTTCAACATCATCTTCATCACCGGACCTGGCCCGCTGCCCGCGCTCGGCACGACCGGCGCCGCCATCGGCACCGCCCTCGCCTCGACGCTGGTCAGCGGCTACGCGATCTGGAAGCTATTCACAAACACGTGGGTGGTCGGCTTCCACCGCGGCATGGACCTGCGACCGGACTGGGCGATCATCCGTGCCCTGTTCCGCTTCGGCCTGCCGACCGGACTGCAGGGCATCGCGATGAACGTCGCAGGGATCCTGCTGCTCCGCTTCATCGGCTCGCTGCCCCAGAGCGCCGAAGCGCAGGCAGCCTACGCGATCGCGTACACCGAACTGTTCTCGTTCATCACTTGGGCATCGCTCGGACTCATGGGCGCCGCGGCGGTCGTGGCCGGGCAAAACCTCGGCGCACAGCGACCCGATCGCTCGATTCACGCCGTTCGCGTCGCGGCAACGATCGGGCTGTCCGTTGCCGTCGCGTTCGGACTGCTTTTCCTGACGATTCCGCGCGTGTTGCTCGGCATCTTCGGCGCCGACGAACCCGCCGTTACGGAACTCGGCATCCAACTGCTGCGCTACCTCAGTCTCTCCGGACTGTTCATCACCGTCGCACTCACCTATACCGGCGCGCTGCAGGGCACCGGCGACACCCGCAGCCCGCTCATCATCTCGATCATCTCGCAGATCCTCATACCGATCGGCTACTGCATCGTCATGCAGAACAGCCGCGGACTTTTCCCCGCGGATGTATGGACTGCGATCCTGCTCGGTCACTTCACCCGCGCGACGCTCAGCTTCCTGCGTTTCCGCCAGGGCAAGTGGCGCAGCATCGAAGTCAGCATCGCACGGGCAAGGGCCTAGCTTGCCGCGGGTCGGAACGGCAACGACAACGGCAACG
>Ga0182737_1003112_pt1 | contig 12615 bp, 12 predicted proteins | sample eDN5th30CBELigOP_FD_128878 | JGI IMG/M metagenome (GOLD analysis project Ga0182737, IMG submission 128878) | Enriched Organic Plus compost microbial communities from Emeryville, California, USA - eDNA 5th pass 30_C BE-Lig OP (version 2) (version 2) ... | reverse complement strand
GGAGACGGTGGGATTCGAACCCACGATGCAGTTTTTGGCCACATACTCCCTTAGCAGGGGAGCCCCTTCAGCCTCTCGGGCACGTCTCCGAAGAATTTGCGATTCTAGCATGATTTTCCCGGCCTCCGCGCAAGGCGGGCGGCCGGGATCCAGCCGGAATCAGGCCTTTTCGCCGGGCGCCTGGTCCAGGCCGAACGCCTTGTGCAAGGCGCGCACGGCCAGTTCCATGTACTTGTCGTCGATGATCACCGAGGTCTTGATTTCGCTGGTGCTGATCATCTGGATGTTGATGCCTTCCTGCGACAGGGTCTGGAACATCAGGCTGGCCACGCCCACGTGCGAGCGCATGCCGATGCCCACGATGGACACCTTGGCGACCTTGTCGTCGGTGACCAGTTCGCGGGCCTGCACGGCCGGCACGACTTCGCGCTTGAGCAGCTCGATGGTGCGCTGGAACTCGTTGCGGTTGACGGTGAAGGAAAAGTCGGTGGTGCCGGCCACGGACTGGTTCTGCACGATCATGTCCACATCGATATTGGCGGCGGCGACCGGCCCCAGGATGGAATAGGCGATGCCGGGTTTGTCGGGCACGGCCAGCAGGGTGATCTTGGCTTCGTCGCGGCTGAAGGCGATGCCGGAGACAACGGCGGCTTCCATTTTTTCGTCTTCCTCAAAAGTAATCAGCGTGCCCGAAGTCATTTCTTCTTCGAGCGGAATGAGCGGGTCGGTAAGCGAGGACAGCACGCGCGTGGGCACGCGGTACTTGCCGGCGAATTCCACCGAGCGGATCTGCAGCACCTTGGAGCCCAGCGAGGCCATTTCGAGCATTTCCTCGAACGACACCACCGCCATGCGGCGCGCCTCGGGCACCACGCGCGGATCGGTGGTGTAGACGCCATCGACATCGGTGTAGATCAGGCATTCGTCGGCGCGCAGGGCGGCCGCCACGGCCACGGCCGAGGTGTCGGAACCGCCGCGGCCCAGCGTGGTGACGTGGCCGTCCGGGTCGATGCCCTGGAAGCCGGTGACGATGACCACGCGGCCGGCGTCGAGGTCGGCGCGGATGCGGGCGTCTTCGATGGACGTGATGCGCGCCTTGGTGAAGGACGAATCGGTGCGCACCGGCACCTGCCAGCCCGTGTAGCTGCGGGCGGGCACGCCCTCGGCCTGCAGGGCCACGGCCAGCAGGCCGCTGCTGGCCTGTTCGCCGGTGGCGGCAATCATGTCGAGTTCGCGAGGATCGGGCTGGGGCGCGATTTCGCGGGCCAGGCCCAGCAGGCGGTTGGTTTCGCCCGCCATGGCCGAAGGCACCACCACGACCTGGTGGCCGGCGGCATGCCACTTGGCGACGCGGCGCGCGACATTGCGGATGCGCTCGACCGAGCCCATCGACGTACCGCCATATTTGTGAACGATCAGGGACATCTCGTACTCTGGCTGGAAACCCTGCCCTACGGGGCAGGCAAAGCTTGGCATTTTAGCGCGCGGTGAAATTTTGCGCAGACGCCGGCCCGCGCGGCCGCCCCGCCCTACTCGCGCGGCTCGATCCAGACCCGGCCGCGATGGCAGCGGATCACGTGCCGGGCATGGGCCACGCGCATCTGGCGGTCGTGCCCCAGGCTGTGCAATTGCCGCAGCTGGCGCAGCAGGTCGGCCAGCCGGGCTTCGGTGGGCATGGGCGCGCCGTGGACGCGCAACCAGTGGCGCAGCAGTTGCGCCTGGCGGGCCGGCGACAGCGCGCGCCAGGGCGCCAGCGCGAAACTGCGCAGGTCGTCCGACGGCTGCAGCGTGGCCAGGTCGGCGCGCGCGACCTCGTCCAGGATACTGGCCGCGTCGGCCATGTGGCGGGCGTGGCTGGCCAGCCGGGCTTGCCAGCCGGGCCAGCGGGCATCCAGCACCGGCGCCAGCAGTGCGCGCACGGCGGCCCGCGTATAGCGGGGATCGGCGTTGGTGGGGTCTTGCACGGCGTGCCAGCCGTGCTGTCGGGCGAAGGCCTCGGCGGCGCGCAGGATCGGGGTGCGGCTTTGCTCGAGCCAGGGGCGCAGGTACGTGACGCCGTCGCGCGCGATGCGCGGCGCCATGGCGGCCATGCCGTCCGGCCCGGTGCCGCGCAACAGCCGCAGCAATACCGTTTCGGCCTGGTCGCCCTGGTGGTGGGCCAGCAGGATGTGGCCGGCGCCATGCTGTTGCGCCAGGCCGGCCAGCGCGGCGTAGCGGGCCTCGCGCGCGGCCGCCTCGATACCCAGGCCGCTGTCGGGGGCTACCCGCGGCCGCGCGGTATGCACCGGCACGCCCAGGATGCGGCCCAGGGCCAGCACGTGGCCGGCCCAATCGTCGGCGGCGGCCTGCAAGCCGTGATGGACGTGGAACAGCACCAGATCGCCCCCCCATTCACGCGCCAGCGGCGCGGCATGGGCGGCCAGCATGGCCGAATCGGCGCCGCCGCTGGTGGCGACGGCCAGGCGCCCTGCCGGGGCGACGGCCTGCAAGGCGGCGCGCAGGGCGGCGGTCAGCGTGGCGGAGGGAAACTCGCTGCCGGGCGGCGGCGCGCCGGCCGGGGTGTTCCCGGGCGAATCGGGCGGCGAAAGCGGCGCGGCGGGTTTCATGGAACGACAGGCGTGGTCGGCAAGGCGCCACGGTGCCGGGCGGCGCCCGGCCGCCGCATCAGGCGCGGACTTCCTGGAACTTGCCGTACGACAGCAGGCGCTGCACGCGCTGTTCGACCAGTTGTTCCGGGCTCATGCCGCGGAACTGGCGCAGCGCGTCGCCCAGGGCGCGGCGCAGCAGGCGCGCCATGACGCGCGGGTCGCGATGCGCGCCGCCCACGGGTTCGTTGACGACGCGGTCGATCAGGCCCAGGTCTTTCAGGCGGGGCGCGGTGATGGCCAGGGCCTCGGCGGCGTCGGCAGCCTTGTCGGCGCTGCGCCACAGAATGGACGCGCAGCCTTCGGGCGAGATGACCGAATACGTGGCGTATTGCAGCATCAGCACGGCATTGCCCACGGCGATGGCCAGCGCCCCGCCCGACCCGCCTTCGCCGATGACGGTGGCGATGACCGGCACTTTCAGTTCGGCCATGGCGTACAGGTTGTGGCCGATGGCCTCGGACTGGCCGCGTTCTTCGGCGCCCACGCCGGGATAGGCGCCCGGGGTGTCGATGAAGGTGAACACGGGCAGGTTGAACTTCTCGGCCAGGCGCATCAGGCGCAGCGCCTTGCGGTAGCCCTCGGGGCGCGGCATGCCGAAGTTGCGGGCGGCGCGCTCTTTAGTGTCGCGCCCTTTCTGGTGGCCGATGACCATACACGACGCCCCGTTGAAGCGCGCCAGGCCGCCGACGATGGACTGGTCGTCGGCGTACATGCGGTCGCCGTGCAGTTCGTGGTAGTCGGTGAAGATCTCGCGCACGTAGTCCAGCGTGTACGGGCGTTGCGGATGGCGCGCCACCAGGGCGGTTTGCCAGGGCGTCAGCTTGCCGTAGATTTCCTTGGCCAGCGTCTGGCTTTTCTGCTGCAGCCGGCCGATCTCGTCGGAAATATCCACGGCGGAATCCGCCTGTACATAGCGCAGCTGCTCGATCTTGTTTTCAAGCTCGGCCAGCGGTTGTTCGAATTCCAGGAATGTATTGCGCATGAATGATGGTTCCGTTGTTGGGCGCCTGGGGGTCAGTTCAGAACCGGCTTGGATTCCAGACTGCGCCATAGATACCAGGTCGCCACGGTACGCCAGGGCTGCCATGCCGACGAGACCTCGCGGGCCTCGAAGCGCGAGACAGGTTCTCCGCTGAAGTAGTGTAGCGAGATTGCCTTGAGCAATCCCAGATCGTCCAGCGGCAGGACGTCCGGCCGCTGCAGATTGAAGATCAGGAACATCTCGGCCGTCCAGCGGCCGATGCCGCGGATGGCGACCAGTTCCGAGACCACGCTTTCGTCGTCCATGGCCGCCCATTTTTCGGGGCGGACGCGGCGCTCGCCGAAATGCACGGCCAGGTCTTGCACGTATTCGCTCTTGCGCTGCGACAGGCCGGCCTGGCGGAGGGCGTCGACGCCCACGCCCAGCACGCCGGCCGGCGTGGGGCGCTTGCCGACGGCGTCCAGGAAGCGCTGCCACAGGGCATCGGCCGCCTTGGCGGAAATCTGCTGGCCCACGATGGCGCGCGCCAGCGTGACGAACGGTGTGCTGCGCGTGGTAAGCCAGACCTCGGCATGCTGCGGGATGATTTTCTTCAGGATGCGGTCGCGCCGCATCAAGTGGGCGACGGCTTCTTCCCAGTAATGCGGTTTGGCAACGGCGGTGTCGGCGGCGGGCATGGTGGCGGGTTCCTCAGGCGCGACGCCATTGCGTCTGGCCGCCCGGCTTGTCGTCGAGCTCGATGCCGGCCTCGCGCAGCTGTGCGCGGATGCGGTCGGCCTCGGCGTAGTCGCGCGCCTGCTTGGCGGCCGCGCGCGCGGCGACCAGGGCGTCGACCTGGGCGGCGTCCAGCGCGTCGGCCGGGGCGCCGGCCAGGCCCGCGGCCGAATAGCGGGTGGCGCACTGGAAGTAGCGGGCCGGCTCTTGCTGCAGCAGCCCCAGTATCGCGGCCAGCGCCTTGAGCTGCCCGGCGCTGCGCGCGCTGCGGGTGCGATTGGCGTCGGAGGCCAGTTCGAACAGCGCCGCCAGCGCGCCCGAGGTGTTGAAATCGTCGTCCATGGCGGCCTTGAAGGCCTGCGCCTGGGGTTCGTTCCAGTCGACCGGCTGGCCGTCGGGCGCCACGTTGAGCAGGGCCTGGTACAGGCGGTCCAGGGCGTTCTGCGCGTCGACCAGGTTGTCGGGCGTGTAGTTCTGCGGGCTGCGATAGTGATTGCGCACGATGAAAAAACGCAGCATCTCGGCTTCGCGGGGGTTGACGGCGTATTCGGCCTGGTCGGCCGGGGCCTCGCCCTGCGCGATGGTCTGGCGGATGGTGCGGAAATTGCCCAGCGACTTCGACATCTTCTCGGCATCGACCATCAGCGGGCCGCAATGCATCCAGATGTTGGCCAGCGTGCCGCCGAAGGCGCCTTCGGTCTGGGCGATCTCGTTTTCGTGGTGCGGGAATTTCAGGTCGGGACCGCCGCCGTGGATATCCAGGGGCAGGCCCAGCAGCGCCTGGCTCATGGCCGAGCATTCGATGTGCCAGCCGGGGCGGCCCAGGCCGTAGGGCGAGGGCCATTTCGTGTCTTCGGGCTCGTCGGGCTTGGCCGCCTTCCACAGCACGAAGTCGAGCGGGTCGCGTTTGGCCGAGCCCACCGCCACGCGCTCGCCGGCGCGCAGGTCGTCGAGCGCCTTGCCCGAGAGCTTGCCGTAGCCGGGAAAGCCGCGCACGGCGTAGTTGACATCGCCGTCGTCGGCCCGGTAGGCCAGGCCGTTCTGTTCGAGCCGGCCGATGATGTCGAGCATGTCGCCCACGTATTGGGTGGCGCGCGGCTCGCGGTCGGGGGGCTGCACGCCCAGCGCACGCTCGTCGGCGTGCATGGCGGCGATGTAGTATTCGGTGACCTCGCCGATGCGGCGGCCGGTCTCGACCGCGCGGCGGATGATCTTGTCGTCGATGTCGGTGATGTTGCGCACGTAGTCGACCGCCAGGCCGCTGGCGCGCAGCCAGCGCTGCACCACGTCGAACGCCACCAGCATGCGGGCATGGCCCAGGTGGCAGTAGTCGTAGACGGTCATGCCGCACACGTACATGCGCACCTGGCCGGGCCGGGCCGGCTTGAAGGGTTCTTTGGTACGCGATAACGTGTTGTAGATGTGCAGCATGGCGCTTGGGCGAGCCTTGAGACGTTGCGGTGTCAGCCCCGATAAGCCACGAACGCAACCGGGGCTAAAATGGCGGTCGTCAAGTATAGCAAGCGGCCTCGTCGCGCGCCGAGCGCGGCTGGCCGGTCTTTTTAACGGAAGCCCTTGTGACCATCAACCGCCTTTCCCGCATCACCCTGTTGGTATTGGCGCTGGCCGCCCTGCCCGGCGGCGCGGCCCTGGGCCAGGCCATGGGCGGCGGCGGCAGCCTGCCCAACGAAGGCAATGCCGCCCGCACCAAGCTCGACCCGCCCCCGCCCGAACGCGGCTGGAAGGGGCTGGCCAACTTGCTGGAAGCCCTGAAGCCGGGCGTGGACACCCGCCTGGACCCGACCCCGTCGCAGATCACCGACCACATCGAGCGCCTGCTCAACAACGGCCGCAACCAGGAAGCCCTGGACATGATCGAGCAGCGCCAGGCCGACATCCAGGGCCAGCGCGGCACCGACGTGCAGCTGATGTTCCAGCACGCCCGCGCGCTGGCCGCGCTGGGCCGCACCGGCGAGGCCATCGAGATCTACGCCGACATGACGTCGCGCTTCCCGGAATTGCCCGAACCCTGGAACAATCTGGCCGCCCTGTACGCGCAGCAAGGCGACCTGGACCGCGCGCACGAAGCCCTGCAGATGGCGCTGCGCGCCAACCCCGACTACCCGGAAGCGCGCGCCAACATGGGCGACATCCAATTGATGATGGCGTTGCGCACGTACCGCAATGCCGCGAACCGAGGCGTGCCCGGCATGGAGGCCAAGGCACGTGAAATCGAAAACATGCTGAAGGAAAGCCAACACCCATGATTTCGCGCTACTCTCCGCTTCATCTGCTGCGCCTGCTGGCGTGCACGCTTGCGCTGACCGCCATCGTGCCGGCAACCGCCGGCGCCCAGCCGGCAGCCCCTTCCACCCCCTCCACCACAGAAGGCACAAAACCCATGAGCACCACTCCCCGCGTCAAACTCCAGACCAACCAGGGCGCCATCGTCATCACCCTGGATGCGGAAAAGGCGCCCAAGACTGTGGAAAACTTCCTCAGCTACGTCAAGAGCGGCTTCTATGACGGCACCATCTTCCACCGCGTCATCGACGGTTTCATGATCCAGGGCGGCGGCTTCGAACCCGGCCTGAAGCAAAAGCCCACCCAGGCCCCCATCGAGAACGAGGCCAACAACGGCCTGAAGAACGACAAGTACACGCTGGCCATGGCCCGTACCAGCGACCCGCACTCGGCCACCGCGCAGTTCTTCATCAACGTGTCCGACAACGATTTCCTGAATTTCACCGCGCCCACGCCGAACGGCTGGGGCTATGCCGTGTTCGGCAAGGTGACCGAAGGCACTGAAGTGGTCGACAAGATCAAGGGCGCCAAGACGGGCAACAGCGGTTTCCACCAGAACGTGCCGGTCGAGGACGTGGTCATCGAGAAGGCCGAAGTCCTTGAATAACGTCGCGTTGCAGGGCCCCGTCTGGCTGGCGTCGGACGTGCACCTGGGGCCGGCCACGCCGGCCACCGCGGAAGCGTTCCTGGGTTTTCTGGAAGCGGCGGCCGACGAGGCCGCCGCCCTGCTGCTGCCCGGCGATATCTTCGACGCCTGGATCGGCGACGACGTCATCCAGGCCGCGCCGCCGTGGCTGGCGGCGGCGCTGCAGGGGCTGCGAAGCACCGCTGCGCGCATTCCCCTGTGGCTGGGGCGCGGCAATCGCGACTTCCTGATGGGCGCCGACCTGGCCGGCGCGCTGGGCGCGCACCTGCTGCCGGAACCCGCGCTGCTGCAGACCGACTACGGCCGGGTGCTGCTGACGCACGGCGACGAGTACTGTACCGACGACGCGGCCTACCAGCAGTTCCGGGCCATGGTGCGCAACCCGCAATGGCAGGCGCAGTTCCTGGCCAAGACCATTCCCGAACGGCTGGCCATGGCCCAGCAGGCACGCGGCGAAAGCCAGGCGGCCAACCAGATGAAGGCCGCCGAGATCATGGACGTCAATGCGCAGGCCGTCGAACAGGCTTTCCGCGCGGCCGACGTCGAGGTCATGGTCCACGGCCACACGCACCGCCCCGGGCGGCACGTGCTGGAAGTCGACGGCCGGCGCCGCGAGCGCTGGGTGCTGCCCGACTGGGACTGCGACCACGCCAACCCGCCGCGCGGCGGCTGGCTGGTGATCGACCGCGACGGCCCGGCGTTCTACGACCTGGACGCAGCCTGAGCGGCGTATTGTGGCGGCGGCGAGGTGGTCAGAGACTGCCTCGCGAACCCAACGGTGTCTGACATCGAGCTACGCGGCGAGTCGATCGGGTTGCCTCAGCGCGTGGCCAGCCAGACGGCCACCACGATGCCCAGGGCGATGCGGTACCAGGCGAACCCGCGATACGTATGGTTGGCCACGAAACGCAATACCGCCCGCACCACCACCAGCGCGCTGATGAAAGCGGCGATGAAACCCACCGCGATGGCCGACATATCGTGCCGGCTGAGCAGGTCGATGTTGCGGTACAGGTCGTACACGGCGGCGCCCAGCATGGTGGGCATCGCCAGGAAGAACGAGAACTCGGTCGCGGTCTTGCGCTGGATGCCGGCGATCATGCCGCCGATGATGGTGGCGCCGGAACGCGAGGTGCCGGGAATCATGGCCACGCACTGGGCCACCCCTACCCCCAGGGCCTGCTTCCAGCTGATCTGCTCCAGCGTGTAGGCCGAGGCGCGCTCGTCGGACGCGGTGTCGTCGGATGCCCCCGGGACGTCGCCCGGCGTGTGGTGGGTCTTGCGTTCCACCCACAACATGATCAACCCGCCCAGCACCAGCGTCACCGCCACCACGCCGGGGTGATAGAACACCTGCTTGATGGTCTTGATGAACACCGCGCCGATCACCGCGGCCGGCAGGAAGGCCAGCAGCAGGTTGCGGGTGAAGGCCACCTCGGCCGGCACGCCCGTCAGCGTGCCGCGGATCAGCTGCCACAAGCGGGCGCGGAAGATCCACATCACGGCCAGGATCGAGCCGAACTGGATCACCACTTCGAACACCTTGCCGGAACTGGACGTGAAGTTGATCCAGTCGCCGATGAGAATCAGGTGTCCGGTGCTGGATACCGGGATGAACTCGGTCAGCCCTTCGATGATGCCCAGGAAAAAGGCCTTGATCAGGTATAGCGTACTGTCGGTCACGGTATGCGGCGCAAAATGGGGTTAGTGGCTGGCGCCGTCGGCATCGGCCTCGGCCGGCGCCAGCGGCAGGCGCTGGACGCGCACCGAGGCGATGCGGCGGCCATCGAGTTCGAGCACTTCGAACCGGAAGTGGTGGTGCGACCCATCGTACTCGCAGGTGTCGCCAGGCTGGGGCAGGTGCCCGAACCGCGCCAGCAGGTAGCCCGCCAGCGTGGAATAGTCTTGCGAATCGTCGATCAGGCCCTCGGTTTCCAGCACTTGCTCGACGTGATGCAGGTCGGCGGCGCCGTCGATCTTCCAGACGTCGTCTTCCACCGGCGTGATGTCGGGCAGTTCGTCCTCGTCGGGGAATTCGCCGGCGATGGCTTCGAAGACGTCGATGGGCGTCACCAGGCCTTCGATGGCGCCGAATTCGTCGGCCACCAGCACCAGCTGGCCGCGCGAGCGCTTCAGCGTGTCCATCAGGCGCAGGATGCCGATGGACTCGTGCACGATGATCGGATCGCGCAGGCGGTTGCGGCGCACCCGGCCATCGGTGATCAGGTCGGCCACCAGGTCCTTGGCGCGCCCGATGCCGATGATCTCGTCGAGCGAGCCCCGGCACACCGGGAAAAAGCTGTGCGGCGCATCGGTGAGCTGATGGCGGATGGTCTGGGCGTCGTCGTCGATATTGATCCAGGACACGTCGGTGCGCGGGGTCATGATCGAACGGATGGAGCGTTCGGCCAGGGTCAGCACGCCGCTGACCATGTTGCGCTCTTCCACCCCGAAAGCCGGGACGGCCGGTTCGGTGGCGCTGGGCGCGACGGCTTCTTCGCTGTCGGGCGGACGCTTGCCCAGCATGCGCAGCACGGCGCTGGCCGTGCGTTCGCGCATGGGCCGGGTGGCGTCCAGGCGCAACAGGTTGCGGCGCGCCACCTGGTTGAGCGCCTCGATGGCCACCGAGAAGCCGATGGCGGCGTACAGGTAGCCCTTGGGCACCTTGAAGCCGAAGCTTTCGGCCAGCAGCGAGAAGCCGATCATCAGCAGGAAGCCCAGGCACAGCACCACCACAGTGGGGTGCGCGTTGACGAAGCGCGTCAGCGGCTTGGACGCCAGCAGCATGATGCCGATGGCCACGGTGACCGCGATCATCATGATGGCCAGGTGGTCGACCATGCCCACGGCGGTAATGACCGAATCCAGCGAGAACACGGCGTCGAGCACGACGATCTGCGTGACGATGACCCAGAAGCTGGCGTAGACGCGCGGGCCCGAGGCCTGCAGGCCCTGGGAACCTTCCAGGCGTTCGTGGAGTTCGAGCGTGCCCTTGAACAGCAGGAACAGGCCGCCCACCAGCAGGATGAGGTCGCGGCCCGAGAACGTCATGGGGCCGATGGAGAACAGCGGGGCGGTCAGGGTGACCAGCCAGGACATGACCGACAGCAGGCCCAGGCGCATCAGCAGTGCCAGCGACAGGCCCACGATGCGTGCGCGGTCGCGCTGCGCGGGTGGCAGCTTGTCGGCCAGGATGGCGATGAAGATGAGGTTGTCGATCCCGAGAACGATTTCAAGGACGACCAGGGTAAGCAGGCCGACCCACGCGGCGGGGTCCAGCAGCCACTCCATCAAGTGCTCCAGAAGTTGCGGAACCGCCAATCGTACCTGGAAATGGCGTCACTTGCCGGCAACATGCCGGCAGATGAGCCTGTAAACACGGGTATTTGCGCACCGGGCCCAGCAATGGCGCGGCTTGCGGGCGCATTCTGGGCGGATGGGGGCGCGCCTGGCGGCGGCGCGCCGCGATGACCGGGATCGATCAAGCCGGGTCTTGCCTGGGCTGCAGGGCGGCCAGCATCTGGGTGAAGATCTTGGGGCTGCCGGCCAGCACGTTGCCCGAATCCAGCCAGCCCTGCTCGCCATCGAAGTCGGCCACCAGCCCGCCGGCCTCTTGGACCAGCAGGCTGCCGGCGGCCAGGTCCCAGGGCTTGAGCTTCACGCCGCAGAAGCCGTCGAGCCGGCCGGCGGCCACGTAGGCCAGGTCCAGCACGGTGGACCCCAGGCGGCGCACGCCGGTGCTGCCCTCGGACATCTGGCGAAAGCGTCCGCCGCCGGCGTCGATGTCGCCCGACTTGGGCCAGTGCGCGCCCAGCAGGGCTTCGCTGTAGCGGGTGCGGCCCGAGACGCGCACGCGGCGGTCGTTCAGGAAGGTGCCGCTGCCGCGCGTGGCGGTGAACAGCTCGTTGCGCGACGGGTCGTACACGACGGCCTGCGTGACCTGCCCGCGCTGCAGCAGGGCGATGGACACGGCGTAGTTGGGCAGGCCATGGATGAAGTTGGTGGTGCCGTCCAGCGGGTCGATCACCCACTGGAATTCGGCCTTTTCCGGACCCTGCAGGCCGTATTCTTCGCCCAGCACGGCATGGTCGGGATAGGCGGCGCGCAGGGTCTCGACGATGGATTCTTCCGAGGCGCGGTCGACTTCCGTGACATAATCGCGCGGCCCCTTGCGGGCCACGCTGAGTCGTTCCAGATCCAGGCTGGCACGGTTGATGATGGTGCCGGCACGCCGGGCCGCCTTGATGGCGATGTTGAGCATCGGGTGCATAAAATTCCGTACGTATGCAGTAAGGGCTGCCACCCGGGGCGGCCTTGCCGCGCATCGGGGAAAATACCCCCGAATACCCGCGGCAACGACCCGAACAACCAGGAAGGCGCTAAGCCAAACTTGCTATTTTAAATGACTCAAGCTTTTTCACGCGTCCAGTTCATCATGGTACAGCCCAGCCACCCCGGAAATGTCGGGTCGGCGGCGCGCGCCATCAAGACAATGGGCTTCCAGGACCTGGTCCTGGTCGAGCCCCGCTACCCCGACATGACCACGCAACCCGAAGCCGTGGCGCTGGCCAGCGGCGCGGTGGACGTGCTGGAACGCGCCCGGGTCTGCGCCACGCTGGAAGACGCCCTGGCGCCGGTGACGCTGGCCTTCGCCCTGACGGCGCGGGTGCGCGACCTGGGGCCGCCGCCCTGCGACATCCGCCAGGCGGCCGGGCTGGCCAGCGAACACCTGGCCTCGCCGGGCTCGGGCTGCGCCGCCGTGGTGCTGGGCACGGAACGGGCCGGCCTGACCAACGCCCAGATTGCCCTGTGCCAGCGCATTTGCCACATCCCGGCCAACCCCGAATACAGTTCGCTGAACGTGGCCCAGGCCTTGCAGCTGGCCGCCTGGGAACTACGGTACGCGCTGCTTCAGGCCCAGGGCGGCGCCATGCTGCCGGCCTCGACGGCGCACCAGCCGGACCCGGGCGCCGCGCCGGCCACCGGCGAGGCGGTGCAGGCTTTCCTGGCGCACTGGGAACAGGCGCTGGTGCACGTGCAGTTTCTGGATCCGGCCCACCCCAAGAAGCTGATGCCGCGCATGCGGCACCTGTTCAGCCGCAGCGCCCTGACCCGCGACGAGGTCGACATGCTGCGCGGCGTGTGCACGGCAATGCTGCGCAAGAAATAGCGCGGCGGGGCATCCATTCGGGCACAAAAAAAGGTGTCAGTGTTTCACCGCGCAGGGCGCGACCCGCCCGAGATGAAACGGGTGTGTAATAGGAGCCAGCGGCGGACGGCGCAGAGGTCGGTTTGTGTCTGGTGCGATCAGCCCGAGTGTC
>Ga0182737_1003110_pt1 | contig 12622 bp, 8 predicted proteins | sample eDN5th30CBELigOP_FD_128878 | JGI IMG/M metagenome (GOLD analysis project Ga0182737, IMG submission 128878) | Enriched Organic Plus compost microbial communities from Emeryville, California, USA - eDNA 5th pass 30_C BE-Lig OP (version 2) (version 2) ... | reverse complement strand
GAACCCTCGACCGTGATGACCACCTGCGTGGTCTCGTAGTACGGCGACGAGAAATCGACCGCCTTCTCGCGCTCGGGCGTGATCGAGAACTGCTGCAGGTTGATGTCGAAGTCCTTCGGGCCGGGCGCGATGGCTTGGTCGAACGTCGTGCGCACCCAGACGACCTCGTCGCGCGCGAACCCGAGCTGCTCGGCGACGGCGTAGGCGACGGCCGCCTCGAACCCCTCGCCGGACTCCGGATCGTCGTCGATCACCCACGGGTAGTACGCGGGCTCACCCGTGCCGACCGTGAAGACGCCGTCGGTGACGTAGCCGCTGTCGGACGTCGCCGCGTCGGTCGAACCTGACTCGGCGCCCGAAGCGCAGCCGGCCAACGCGAGCGCCGCGGCGGCGGCGAGAGCGGTTGCGGCGAGCAGACGAGTGTGCATGACGGCCTCCGGGGGTGGGGTTCGGGTGAGCGTCCAGCATGTCGCATCCGACAGATCCGTGCGTATGCATGGCGATATATGACGCGAACGGGTGGGCCCGCGGGCTCGGTTAGGATCGCTGGCATGACGGCAGGGGGCGCCGGCGGGACATCCGTCACGTCGCACGCGGGCGTGTGGCGACGCGCCCTCGGCGGGCGGGCCGCGCTCTGGGTCGCGTTCGTGATCGTCCACGTCGCGCTCGTCGCGCTCAACCTGTTCGCGCCGGGGTGGGCCCTCGGCGACGTCGAGAGCGTCTACCTGATGTGGACGCAGCAGGCGGCGAACGGCTGGGTGCGCGTCGGCATCGACGTGCCGTGGGTTTATCCGATCCTCGCGTTCGCGCCGATGACGGCGGCACTCGCCTTCGGCCCGGACTGGTATCCGATCACGTGGCTCGCGCTCATGACGATCCTCGACGGCATCGCGCTCGCCGTGCTGCTGGGTCGTCGACGCCTGTCGCGCAGCCGCCGCACCGCCGCGTGGTGGTGGCTGGGCTTCCTCATCGTGCTCGGCCCGATCGCGCTCGGTCGCATCGACGCGGTGACGGTGCCCATCGCACTCGTCGGACTCCTCGTCGCGGCAGGGCGGCCGCGTGTCGCCGCCGCCCTGCTCACCATCGCGACGTGGGTCAAGGTCTGGCCCGGCGCGCTCCTCGCCGCGCTCCTCATCGCCCACCGCCGCCGGTTCGAGGTGGTCACCGTCGCCGCGGCGCTCAGCATCGGGATCGTGGCCGCGTGCCTGCTCGCCGGGTCCGGCCTGAATGTGTTCGGCTTCATCGGGCAGCAGACTGGTCGTGGGCTGCAGGTCGAGGCGCCGGTCGGCGTTCCGTGGCTGTGGTCGATCGTCGCCGGCGCACGCGACGTGGCGATCGAGTACGACCGCGAGATCCTCACCTATCAGATCTCAGGCCCCGGCGTTGCCGCCGCCGCGGCGCTGACCACGCCGGCCATGGCGGTCGGCGTGCTCGCGGTGGTCCTGATCGGGGTTCGCGCCGTCCGTCGGGGTGCGCCGGTCGGCCGCATCCTCGCCCCGCTGTCGCTCGGCCTCGTGGTCGTGCTCATGCTCGCGAACAAGGTCGGCTCGCCGCAGTTCGCGACCTGGCTGGCCGCGCCCGTCGTACTGGGGCTCGCCACGATGCCCCGACGATTCACGGTGCCCGCGGTCCTCGCCGGCCTCGTCGCGCTGTTCACCCACCTCATCTATCCCTACTGGTACGGCTGGCTCCTTGTTGCAAGCCCGGGGTCGGTGCTGATCCTCACCGGCAAGGTCGTTCTGCTCGTCCTCCTCCTCGCCTGGGCGAGCCGGTCGGTGTGGCAGGCTGGGAACGAGCGGGGGCGAACCGGTCGCGACCTGCGGCCGGTCATGGTGACCCGCCGCCCTGCGGAGGAATGATGCTGGTCGCATTCTCAGTCGCGCCGAGCGGCACCGGACGGACCGACGGGAGTGTGCACGACGCGGTCGCGGCCGCCGTGCGGATCGTCCGCGAATCGGGTCTGCCGAATCGCACCGACGCCATGTTCACGACCATCGAGGGGGAGTGGGACGAGGTCTTCGACGTCGTCCGCCGGGCCACCGAAGCGGTCGGCGAGTTCGGCTCGCGGGTGTCGCTGGTGCTGAAGGCCGACATCCGGCCGGGTCACCATGGCGAGCTGGACGGGAAGCTCGAGCGCCTCGAAGCGGCGCTCCAGGCCGACTGAGCCCCACGGAACGGACCCCGCGCGGCCGGTTCAGGAGCGCCTCGAATCGATTCAGGAGCGCCTCGAATCGATTCGTGTCCGTGAGAGGATCGACCGGTGACCCTCAGTGCTGACGGGCCGACGACCTGGTCGTCGGCCCGTGTTCGTTTCGCCCTCCTCGCGCTCGCGCTCGGCGGCTTCGGCATCGGCGCCACCGAGTTCGTGGCGATGGGGTTGCTGCCGAACATCGCGGCCGATCTCATGCCGGCGCTGTACGCCTCGTCACCCGAGGAAGCCAACGCGCGGACCGGATGGATCATCTCCGCGTACGCCGCCGGCGTCGTGGTCGGTGCGCCGACGATCGCCGCCGCGGCGGCGCGCTGGCCGCGCAAGCGGCTCATCCTCTGGTTGCTGGCGGCCTTCACGCTCGGCACGATCGCCTCGGCTCTGCTGCCGAGTTTGGAGCTGGTGCTGCTCGCACGGTTCGTCTCCGCGCTGCCGCACGGCGCCTACTTCGGCATCGCGTCGCTGGTCGCGGCGAGCCTCATGGGCCCCGGGAAACGGGCCAGGGGTGTGGCGCTGGTCCTGTCGGGACTGACGATCTCGAACGTCATCGGTGTGCCGGCGATCACCTGGCTGGGGCAGACCGCCGGGTGGCGGATCGCCTACCTCGCCGTCGCCGTTATCTTCGCCGCCACCTTCATCGCCGTCGCGGCGGCCGTGCCCTGGCAGTCTGGTGATCCCGCGGCCACCATGCGACGCGAGCTCGCCGCGTTCGGGCGCGTGCAGGTGTGGTTCGCGATCGGTATCGGCGCGATCGGCTTCGGTGGCCTGTTCGCGGTGTACTCGTACGTGGCGCCGCTCACGACGGATGTCACCGGGCTGACCGAAGATCTGGTGCCGGTCGCCCTCGTCGTCGTCGGGCTCGGCATGACCATCGGGAATCTCGTCGCGGGCCGGCTCGCGGACTGGAGTGTGCGGCGCTCGATGTATCTGTTCTTCGGGGGGCTCGCGTTCGCGCTCGCGCTGCTGGGGCTCACCGTGCACCAGCCGATCGGGTTGTTCGTCGGTCTCTTCCTGGTGGGTTCCGCCGCGGCGGCGCTCGGCCCCACCATTCAGGCACGCCTCATGGACGTCGCGCGTGACAGCCAATCGCTCGCCGCGGCGCTGAACCACTCGGCGCTGAACATCGGCAACAGTCTCGGTGCGCTGCTCGGCGGGCTCGCGATCGCGGCCGGTCTCGGGTATGTGGCTCCGGTGTGGATCGGGCTGCTGCTCACGCTCATGGGCGCCGTGCTCGCGGTCGCGAGCTTCGGGATCGACCGACTGCAGCGCCGCCGGGGGATCTCGGTGCCGCTCACGACGGCCGCGACGGCGACGGTCGACTGACGCGACACGCGTCGGCCCGGAAAATCAGCGTGTGAATCTTCCCCAAGGAGAGACGATCCGATATATTAACATCCGTTCGGGAGTCGAGAGAGCGGGGGCTCGCATGTTCGGAGTACGAAAGTGGTCGCTTGCGGTCGTTGCGATGGCGTGCGCCGGACTGCTCGGCAGTCTGACGTCGCCGGTTTGGGCCGCGGCGGCGCCGAACGACGCGGCGGGCGAGCCGCAGCTCGGCTCGTTCGCACTGGGGGACGGGCTCGAGGCGGCGATCGGCGAGCTCGACGGGTCCTTCGGGTTCGGGCTCCCCGCGGGTGGCGTTCAGCTCGCGTGGGATTCCCGTTCCGCGGCCGTCGACGGGCTGGGGTTGGGCGGCGGCTGGTCGTTCGGACTGGCGACGGTCCGTCTGAAGGGCGGGGTGTGGGTGTTGCCCGCATCGGGTGGCGCGTATCAGATGAGTTCGTCGGTCGCGTCGGGATTGGCCGGGTATCCGGGGACTGACGTGCGGTTCGAAGCGGCGGCTCCCGGGGCGGTCGTGCCCGGGCGTACCGATGGGGCGGTTGAGGCGCGAGCATACGCCTACGCCCTGCATGAACTCGGCGGGGTGTCCACCTATTTCGATGCCGCCGGGTTACCGGTCGCGCGACTCGTACTCGGCGGCGCGCGCGTGGACTGGCGGTGGGAGACCCGCGGCGGACGTGGCCGACTGCAGTCGGTGGTGAGTGCCGACGGCTCGGTGACGGCACTGGACTGGTCCGACCCTAGCCGGGTGACGATACAGCCGGGGGCGGATGCCACCGCTGCGGCTCCGGGTTCGGGAGCGGGTGGCCGATGGGTGGTCGAGCTCGACGGTGGGCGGGTCTCGGCGGTGATCGATCCGTTGGGTTGGCGCACCGAGATCGGGTACGACCGCGAGGGGCTGGTCGACCGGGTGAGCGCTCCGTCCGGGGCGACGACGTTCGTGACGTGGGCCGGCTCGTCAGATGGAGTGCCTCGGGTCGAGCGGGTGCGCGTGGTCGACGCGCTCACCGGTGAAGAGGCGAGCGCGCGTGAGTGGGGCATGCAGGGCGAGGTGTCGCCGTTGGGCTGGCCGCTCCGCGCGGGTGTGTCTCCGGGCGAGCTTCTGGCCGGTGGGCAGCACGGCACCGGGTATGCGGCGTGGATCTCCGACGGCAAGACCCGGACGGAATCCGAGGTCGATGCGGACGGGCGGGTCACCGAGCGTGCGCTGGTCGTCACGTCGGACGCCGGTGAACGGGTGGTGCAGTCGCAGAGGTTCGAGTATCCGGAGTCGGCCGGCTCGGGTGGGGTGCCAGGTGAGGGACGGCACGCCACCACGGCGTCGACGACGCATCACGATGCTCGCGGCGGGACCCGGACGACGTCGGAGTCGTATGCGTTCGACGCGTTGGGCCGCATGGTCGTGACCGACGTGACGCCGGTCGCCGGGGCGGCCGAAGCCGGCGGTCCGGCCGACGGCGTGACCGCCGAGCGCGAGTATGACGCGTTCGGGGCGAGCGTGGCGAAGACGCTTCGGTCGGACACGGCGACGTCGGCCGGCGAGCGGCGGCAGCTCGATGAACTCGGTCGAGTGGTCTCGCAGACCGACCAGCGTGGTGTGACCGAGGTCACCACGTACACGCCTGACGGGCTGGTCGCGGAGGTGCGGGCCGGCAGCGGGCGGGTCACGACGTTCGACTACGACCCGGCGTCGCGTGCGCTGGTCGGCACCCGGACGAGCTCGCCCGAGCGAGCGACGGTGACGAGCTCGCTCAGGTACGACGCGGCCGGTCGGGTCATCGCGCGCACCGATGCCAACGGCGTCACCGTCCGCACCGGGTACTGGGCTGACGGGTCGCGCCGTGAGCACACGACCGAGACCGGATCGAGCACGTACTACTGGGACGGCGACCGACTCATCAATGAGATCCACCGTGCGTCGGCTGACCGCGCAGGCACTGCGAGCTACCTCATCGGCACGACCCGGCACGCCCGGAGCGTCCGCACCGACGGCGACCCGGCGACGATCAGCTACTACGGCATCGACCGACACGGCAGCATCACCGACCTCACCGATCAGACCGGCACGGTCACGACGAGGTACGCGTACACCGACTACGGCCTGGCCTCGATCGACGGCGACGGGTCGACGCCGCTGCCGGCCGGCATCGGCGAGCTCGGCTACAACCCCTTCCAGTACTCCGGCGAATACACCTACCGGGACGGGATGCAGGCGCTCGGACTTCGCACGTACGACCCGCTGCACGCGCGATTCCTCGAACGTGACGACGCCCCGCTCAAGAACCGGTACGCGTACGTCGACCTCAACCCGATCACGAAGGTCGATCCCACCGGGCGCTGGGGAGAAGGCGACAGAACCAACGCGTTCCTCGCCACCTTCGGAATGTTCGTCGCCATCGCCGGCGCCGCACTCATGCTCACGACACCGGGGGTGCTCTTCACCCCGATGGGGTGGATCGGCGTCGGCATCGCCATCGGCGACGCGGTGCTCACCACCCTGCAGGTCATCGAGGGCGCCAAAGACATCGAATTCACCGACCAGGAGGCGCTCGCCACCGCCACCCGCGTGTTCTTCGCTGCGAGCCTCATCGCCGGTGTCGCCGGCGTCGCTGGAGCGCTCGCCACACGGGGCCCAGCCAAACTCACGAAGGGCTGCATGGAACTCATGGACGCCGTGTGTCTGCGGGGGAACGCCGACGAGACCGTCACCTTGCTGCAAGCGCAAGCGAAGGCGCAGACGAAAGCGCATGTGAAAGCGTCGAAGGACCGAATGGATGACCCCGATTTCCTCGCCGAGAACCTCCACACCATCAACGGCTGGCGAGTGTCACTGCAGAGCTCCAAGTTCGAGAAGCTTCCCTCGATGGTCCAGGGGCTCAGCAGGAACCTCACGGCTGAGATCAAAGGGGTGACTGGCATGCTCGTCGACGCGCGAGCTGCGTCGGTGAAGGCGTTGGACGACGCGTACCAGTACTCGACCGCGGAAGGGATGAACATCAGCCTGCTCGCCTCGGAGAAATCGATCAGGGGGATGGTGGAGGCCGCTGCCAAGGAGCTCGCGGTTCTCGAACGGCGGCTCAACTCGGAGCTCTGGGAGGGTGTCGAGGGGGCCTCCACAGCGGCAGGACAGCTCAAGGGCGTCAGCGAGGACCTCTGGCGTCTCCTCGCTCGGAAACGCGGTTCGGCACTCGAGGATTCCGAATCTATCGAGGTTGTCTCCGACTCCCTCGAAGACATCTCGCTGGGCTTCTGACCGAGCCGCGCACTCAGTCGCTCTGCAGCAGGATCCCGTCGGCGATCGCGCGCTTCCGCAGCGCGACCTTCGTCCCCACGTCGTACCCGGCCACTCGGTACTTCTCGCGGATCCGCTTGAGATAGCTCTTCGCGGTCTCCTCAGAGATGCCGAGCTGGAACGCGACGGCCTTCACCGGCTGGCCCGCGCCGTAGAGCGCCATCACCCGGCGCTCCTGCGCCGAGAGCTTCGGCGCGAGACCATCCTCGATGAGCGTGGCCTGCAGCTCCGCCGTGAGGAACGACTCACCGAGCTTCGCGGCTCGGATCGCCTCGACGATCGTCTCGACCGGCTCGGATTTCGGCAGGTAGCCGAGCGCGCCCGCACTCAGCGCCTCGCGCACCACCGCCGGCTCCGAGTAGGTGCTGATCAGCATGGTCTGCACGCCGGCCGATTTCAGCATCGACAGCTTCAACGAGACGGGGATGTTGTCCTTCAGATCCAGGTCGAGCAGGACCACGTCGACCGGGAACGCGGGATGCGCGAGCAGCTCGGACCAGGACGGCACAGCGGTCACCACGTCGATGTCTGGGGCGGCGCTGCGAAGCCACTCGCTGAGTGCTCCGAGGAGCATGCGGTGATCGTCGACGATCGCCAGACGGATGGGGGCAGCGGTGGAATCGGGCATTCAGGTTCCCCTCGTGCGGAGACTGCGCTCCAGCATGGTGGTGGTCGGACGCGGCGGGTGGTCGGTCCGACAGAGGATATCGATACGCAGGTGCTCCGGGCCGGCGCTCGTGCGGTGGGTTCCCACACTCTCGAGCGCATCCCACATCGCAGGGTCGAGGTGACGCGCAGCGACCCCGGAGACCGCGATCGAGATGGCGAGGTCGGCCAGCGGGTCGTGGCGCGTCGCACGATCAACCGGGCCGCCGAGCTCACTGAAGCCGACGGTCGCCTGCGCCGGTTCACGCCGTGACCGCTCGCCCACGATCAGCCAGAGCGCGAACAGCAGGCCCTCGCGCTGCGACGGAGCCAGCTTGCCGGCGAACCCGTTCGGATCGGTGACATCCACCCGGCCCGACAGATACGCCGACTCGGCGACCGCGTGTCGCAACCACGTGTCGGTGCGCCCCTCGATCAGCCGGATGCGCAGACGCGCGGCGAGCCGGCCGGCCAACTCCGCCTTGTCGGGCGGCAGCGGGATGGCCACGCGCCCGGCGCCGACATCCTCGAGCAACGCCTCAGCGTCGTAGTCCAGCTGCGCGAGCTCCTCCGAGGCGCGCATGCCGACCGCCGAGCGCGGGGTCGCGACTGTGGACTGCACGAGAGACAGGTCGACCTCGCGACGGGCCACACGGCGGAAGCCGCGCACCGTCGTGACCGTGAGCACCACCGGCAGCAACGCCGCCCCCGCGACCGCGAGGCCGAGGACCACGTTCCGGTCGGCACTCGGCAGCTGCAGCACGGCCTCGCCGGCCAGCACGGCCGCGAGCGCCGACGCCGCGGCGAGCGGCGCCGTCGTGCCGCGCAACGCCGCGACCGGCATGAGCAGCATGGCGGCGGCCGGTGCCGCCGTAGGGGTCACGCCGACATGCAGCAGACCGGCGGTTGCGACGACATCGAGGCCGACCGGAACCGCGAGCGCGACCACGATCACCGCGAACAGCCAGTCGGGCACGCGCAGCGACAGCGCCGCGATCGCCGCCGCGCCGCCGGCGGCGACGACCACGAGCGCGATCCACGCGGGCCATGCGCCCGGCCCGGGCGGGAAGTACGGGGCGATGGCGATCGCGTGCACCAGGTGCGCGACGACGAGGATACCGGCGGCGACGGCCGCGCCGAGCGCGAGCCGGGTGCCGCCGTGACTGCCATATGCGTCGACCGCGGCTCGCGCTGATCGAGCCGGCCGCCGGAAGCTCCGATCGCGACCCGCGGTGACCGTCGCCTCGTCGAATCCACCCGTCATGGCTTCGGCACCTCGAGCATCACGGTCGTCCCGGCACCGGGCGACGAGAACACGCGCGCTCGTCCGCCCACCGACGTCAGCCGACCGACGACGGATTCCGCGAAGCCCAGGCGAGCGCCGTCGACGTGGGCCGGCTCGAAGCCGGTTCCGGCGTCCGAGACCATGGCCCGCACGGTCTGCTCGTCATCGGTCACGGTCACGTCGGCTTCAGTGACCCCGGAGTGGCGACGCACGTTCTCCAGACACTCGCCGAGCGCGCCGAGGAGGGCGTCGAGGGTGTCGCGCGGCAGGACGAGCTGGCCGGCTCCGTGCCAGCTCACGTCGAGACCCATCCTCGCGAAACGCTGCCGAACCGACTCGAACGTGGTCCCGAGTGTGTCGTCGTCGCGCTCGGGCGAGAACATCGAGCTCGCGCCGCTGTCGAGCGGCGCACCGAGCCGCAAGAGCCGCAGCAGCCTCGCGTCGTCGCCGGCCTGCTGCCGGAGCGCGCCGGGACCCACGCCGACCCCGGAGTGCGCGAGCAGACTGAGCGTGGCGAGCACGGTGTCGTGCAGGACACGGGCGTCCTGGCGCTGCTGCGCCTCGAGCTCGCTTGCGAGCCGCTCAGCCTCGTGCGCTCGGCCGACCTCGGCGATGCGCTCAGCGGTCCGGGCGATCGCCCGGTCGATCCAGACGCCCATGGCTCCGCAGGCCAGCCAGCCGGCGACCGCCGCCAGGATCGGCGCACCGACCGGCGCCCCGGTCAGCGCCAGCACGCAGAGCGGCACGACGATCGAGATGGCGAACGTGACCGCGAGGGCGATGCCGTGGCGGCGCACGATGACGGGAATCGCCGTGGACGCGGCCGCGACGCCCGCGATCGATGAGATCGCGGCGAGTGCGACCGGGTCGGCTCCGCCCTCTGCGCCGATGAGCGCGATCGCCGCGATGGCCGAGAGCACGGCGGCGCCGCCGAGCACCACCGACCCGCGTTGGGTCGCGAGGAAGACGAAGGCCCCCACGGCGGCGACGGCGGCCGCAGCGCCGAGCAGCACCACGCCCGAGAGCGTGCCGGGAACGAGAAGGCAGGCGAGCGCGGCGGCCACGCCGGTGAGCCCGGTGACCCGTGAGACGCGCCGGAGCAACCGGTCGCGTTCCTTGTGGATGCGCTTCATACACCCCCTCGTCGCGCGGTGAAGGAAGGCGCCGTCGCGGACCGTCCTTGGACTGAGCGTACAACCTCGCCGCGCGCAAGCGGAGAATCGCATCCGCCCGTCACGCGGCGAACAGGCTGCGCAGCGCGTCGCCGACCGCCGCATCCTCGATGAGGAAGGCGTCGTGGCCGAACTCCGAGGAGACCACGACCGGTGTGTCGCCGTGCACGCTCCGCGGGAGGAGGGCCGCGATCTCCTGCTGCCCGGCGAGCGGGAAGTAGCGGTCGCTGTCGATGCCGAGGACGAGGCTCTTGGCCCGCACACCGCGCAGGGCGCTCGCGATTCCGCCGCGGCCTCGTCCGACGTCGTGCGAGTTCATGGCCTCGGTCAGCACGAGGTAGCTGTTGGCGTCGAACCGCCGGGTGAAGCGATTGCCGTGGAAGTCGAGGTAGGACTCGACAGCGAAGCGTCCGCCGTCGCCGAGCGGGTCGATGCTCGACTGCCAGCTCCGCGCGAAACGCTCGTCGAGCTCGCCGGCGGTCCGGTAGTTCAGCATCGCGAGGCGGCGCGCGAGCGCGAGCCCGCGGCTCGGGCCGTCACCGTCGAGCGCGTCGTAGAACGCGCCGCCGCGGAACGCGGGGTCCAGCCGGATGGCCTCGAGCTGCATCGAGTTATGTGCGATCTGGTCGGCGGTCGTGGCCGCGGGCGCAGCGAGCACGGCGATGCGTTCGACCGCGTCGGGGGCCATGACGGCCCACTCGAGCACGTGCATCGCGCCCATCGACCCGCCCACCACGGCGGCGAAGCGCTCGATGCCGAGCTGTGCGGCGAATCGCCGCTGGGCCTCCACCTGGTCGCGGATGGTGATGAACGGGAAGCGTGGGCCCCACTCGACGCCGTCGGGTGCCACCGACGCGGGGCCGGTCGTGCCCTGGCAGCCGCCAAGCACGTTCGGAGCGATCACGAACCAGCGGTCGGTGTCGATCGCGCGTCCGGGGCCGACGATCCCGGGCCACCACCCCGCGGTCGGCTGACCCGGCCCCGCCGCACCGCGCACGTGCGCGTCCCCGGTGAGGGCGTGCAGGACGAGCACGGCGTTGTCGCGCGTGGGGGAGAGCTCGCCCCAGGTCTCGTAGGCCATGCGGACGTCGGGCAGGACCTGGCCCGATTCGAGCGGCAGATCGCCGATGCGCACGAAGCAGCGATCGCCGGCTGGATCACCCTCGCGCCACGCGCCGGTCGCCGGAGCACGGCCTGGAGGTGCCGGCATGGGCAGCACGGGCGCGCGGTGGGCCGGCTCCGCTTCCGCCATCCGCTGCCAGTCCATGCTTCGATTCTCGCCGACGTCGGCGGGTCGCCTCGCTTTGTTACACCGCTGCCCGGGTCAGGCGCCGCCTGGGCGGTCAGATGCCCCGCGAACGAGCGGATGCCTCGGAGCACCGTGGCTCCGAGGCATCCGCTCGCGTGGTGGCGTGGATCAGACCCGCGAAGCCTCCACCGCGGCGCGCGCGGCCGCGAGGCCGGCCGCGAGGTCGGCCTTGAGGTCGTCGATGTGCTCGATGCCCACCGAGAGCCGGACGAGGCCGGGCGTGACGCCGGTCGTGAGCTGCTGCTCGGGAGTGAGCTGCGAGTGCGTCGTCGAGGCGGGGTGGATGACGAGCGAGCGCACGTCTCCGATGTTCGCCAGGTGGCTGAACAGCTTCAGGTTGTCGACGAGCGCGCGGCCGGCGTCGACGCCGCCCTTCAGCTCGAACGACAGCACCGCGCCGACGCCCTTCGGGGCGTAGGTGTTCGCGGCCGAGTACCAGGGGCTCGAGGGCAGGCCCGAGTAGTTCACGTGCGCGATGTCGGGGTGGTTGTCGAGCCACTCCGCGATCTCCTGGGTGTTCTGCACGTGCCGCTCGATGCGCAGCGACAGCGTCTCGATGCCCTGCAGCAGCTGCCAGGCGTTGTTGGGCGAGATCGCGGAGCCGAGGTCGCGCAGCAGCTGCACGCGGGCCTTGATGATGTACGCGAGACCGTCGCCGACCGCCGCGGTGTAGCTCGCTCCGTGGTACGAGGGGTCGGGCTCGGTGAGGCCCGGGAACTTGTCGACGTGCTTCGACCACTCGAACTTCCCGCCGTCGACGATCACGCCGCCGACCACGGTGCCGTGGCCGCCGAGGAACTTCGTCGCCGAGTGCAGCACGATGTCGGCGCCGTGCTCGAACGGGCGGATCAGGTACGGCGTCGCGATCGTGTTGTCGACGATAAGGGGGATGTCGTGCTCATGCGCGATGTCCGCGACGAGCGAGATGTCGAGCACGTTGATCTTCGGGTTGCCGATGGTCTCCGCGAAGAAGAGCTTCGTGTTCGGACGCACGGCGCGGCGCCACTCGTCGGCGTCGTCCTGGTTCTCGACGAACGTGGTCTCGATGCCGAGCTTTGCGAGCGTGTACTTGAAGAGGTTGTACGTGCCGCCGTAGATCGAGGAGCTGGACACGATGTGGTCGCCGGCCTGGGCCAGGTTCAGCACCGCGAACGTCTCGGCCGCCTGCCCGGACGCCACGAGCAGGGCGCCGGTGCCCCCCTCGAGTGCCGCGAGGCGCTCTTCGACGACCGCCTGGGTCGGGTTCTGGATGCGGGTGTAGATGTTGCCGAACTCGGCGAGGGCGAACAGGTTCTTCGCGTGGTCGGCGTTGTCGAAGACGTAGGACGTCGTCTGGTAGATCGGGGTCGCGCGGGCCTTGGTCACCGGGTCG
>Ga0182737_1003107_pt1 | contig 12638 bp, 9 predicted proteins | sample eDN5th30CBELigOP_FD_128878 | JGI IMG/M metagenome (GOLD analysis project Ga0182737, IMG submission 128878) | Enriched Organic Plus compost microbial communities from Emeryville, California, USA - eDNA 5th pass 30_C BE-Lig OP (version 2) (version 2) ... | reverse complement strand
TTGCAGAGGCGGTGTGGTTGTATTTCCGCTTTCCGCTAAGCTTTCGCATGGTTGAAGACATGCTGGCTTATCGTGGCATCTTCGTCACATATAAGACCGTGTACGAATGGGCGGAGAAATTCGGACGTGCTTATGCCAGTAATATCCGTCGCCGCACACCGCGGCTTGGCGATAAATGGCACCTGGATGAATGTGTAATATCTATCAAAAGTGAGCATCACATTCTTTGGCGAGCAGTTGATCAGGATGGTTTTGTTTTGGATGTTCTGGTCCAGAAACGCCGTCAGTCCCGGCCACGCTCGCGCATAAGACGTCGATCGTCGAAGCCGAGCTTTGCGTATACGAACGGCATGAACCATGGATGTCCGTTGAAGAACGGAATCGCACGGGGTGGCCGGAAATTGAAAGCCGTTTGTCCGCCTTCTCGGTCGCCCAGCATCTGCAGTGCAGCCTTCTTCCCAAGCCACGGCGCCCAGACCACGCCGGAGCCGCAGTAACCCGCCGCGTAAGTGATCCCATCGCGGGTGAACAGTCTGGGAACCATGTCCCGATTCATTGCAACGTAGCCGAACCAGCTGTGCGACAGGCCGGTATCTGCCAGATCCGGAAAAATTCTTACAAGTTCCTCGCGCAACTGATCCGTTGGCCAGGCAGGATCGCCGTTGACCGTGCCGTCGCGCCCGCCGAACAGAATCCGCCGTCCGTCGGGTGATGGACGGTAGTAGTAGCTCAGTTTGCGGCTGTCGGAATACATCATCAATGCCGGCATGAGTTTTTGCATGACATCCGCGGGCAATTCTTCTGTCGCAATTATGCGGCTGCGGACGGGGACGAGCCGGCGGCGCAGCCAACGATCGGATGCGTCCGTGTAGCCGTTTGTGCAGACCAGCACCTGACCCGCACGAACTTCGCCCCGGGTAGTACGAACAAGGAAGGCCTTGCCGTTCTGCTCCACCGAAAGGACGGCCGTGTTTCCCTGCACGATAGCGCCGGCGGCCAAGGCGACTCGCAGCATGCCAGAGTGGAACTTGCCCGGATGCAGGCCGCCGACGTCCATGCGAACGTTGCCGCCACGATAGAGATTGGTGCCGATGTAGCGGTGCTGCTCTGATTCAGGAACGCCAAAGGATTCGATCCCGAGAGCTTTGGCCAATGCGTCCGCCGAACGCGCCGATGCGTCGTATTCCTTGACGGTCATGGCGCCCGAAAAGCGCCCTGAAAGGTGGAAATCGCAATCGATCTTCTCCTCCGCGATGAAGCGGTAGAGGTCCTCGCGCGCTGCCTTCCCTTCCACTTGTATGGCCAGGGCACGGTCTGCACCGAAACAGCGTGTCAATGCCTCTGCGGTGGGTCGGATATTGCCACTGGTGATGCCGCCGTTGCGCGTCGAGGCTCCCTCACCAGCATGCTGGCGATCGAGTGCAAGTACTGAGCGACCGGCGCGTGCGAAAGTAATCGCCGCGCCGAGCCCTGAATAGCCTGCGCCCACAATTACCACGTCTGCCTCCGACGGCAGCGGCTGCTCGGGGAGTTCTGCGAGCTTGGCAGCTTCCCACCAGAACGGTGTAGGGGCGGGAGTGGTCACGGCGGTCATGTTGAACCTCATTCATTGGGGACTCGAAAGCTCGTGCAGAGTGTCAAGCCGTCAGCTTCTCGATCCCGTAGAGCGCGTTTATGATCAGCAGAGCAACGAGGGCGATCAGCATCTGGATCGTCGATATTGCCGCGATGGATGGATCGAACTGGTTCTGCATGTAGCTGAGCATGACGACCGGCAGCGTGTTTGTCTCGGAACTGCCGAAGAAGAATGACAAGGGAAGGTTGTCGAGTGAAATCAGCACAGCGAACGTGGCGCCGGCGAAGATGCCAGGGCGAATGGTGGGCAGCGTTACGCGCCAGAATGTTCGCCACGGGTTGGCGCCGAGAGCGGCGGCGGCCTCCTCGAAATCCGGCGGCACGGCGCGGTAGACTGCAAGCACGGTGCGGGCGATATAGGGGATGGCCACGACCGTGTGGGTGATCAGAAGAGACAGAAACGAGACCCCCATCGAAATGGCCGCCAGCAAGTAGAGCAGCGAGAAGCCAAGGACGATTGCCGGCACCGATAGCGGCGCCAATAGAAAGTTGGAGACGATATTCGCTGCCACGCCCGGTGAGCGCGCTGCCCAAAGGGCAGCCGGAACACCGAGGATGGCGCCGCACAAGGCCGATGAAACGGCGATCTGGATGCTGACCTTCAAGGATTGCATGAAGGGCGCATACTCGAAGACGCGTGAGTACCATTGCAGGCTGACGCCCGGCATGGGGAATGCAATGAAGGAGGCGCTAGAGAAGGACACTATGACGACAACCGCGATCGGCAACAGCAGGAACGTCATGAACGCGAGCACATAGAGCCCGAGCGCGAGTGCCGCATAGTTGCGCCTGGCACGGCGCCTCGGCAATTCAGTGACGGCAGCGGTCATGATTTTACTCCCTTTCGGCGAACGAAGCGCAGCTGGATTGCGAGAGCGACCACGGCGCAAAGCAAGAGTATGTTGCCCATAGCAGCTGCAAAGGCCACTTCCTGGGTGAGGGTAAACTGCTGATAGATGAGCAAAGACAGGGTCGTGATTTTGCCGCCACCCAGAAGCAGCATCGTGAGAAAGCTGCCGTTCGTAAGGACGAAGACGAGGATGCAGCCGGTGGCTATTCCGTCGAGACTCAGCGGCAACGTGATGCGAAAGAATGCGCGCACCGGGCTAGCGCCCAGGATTTGCGCCGACTCCTCAAGCCGCTCGTCTATACCTTGAAGGACCGAAGTGATCGATAACACCATGAAGGGCACGAGCACATGAACCAAGCCGACATAGACCATGAGCTCGGTGTCAAGAATGCGGAGCGGCCGGTCCAGTACCCCTATACTCGTCAGCCAATTGTTGATCAGACCCTTGCGTGAGAAAAGCACGGTCCATCCGAACGTGCGCATGATGATCGAGGTGAGGAGCGGTGCAATCAGGCAAAACACCATCACCGAGTTCCAACGGCCCGCATAGCGCACCATGAAATAGGCGACCGGATAGCCGACTATCAGGCAAGAAAGCGTGGTGATGATCGCCACCTTGAACGTCTCGATCACGACCCCGGCATAGTAGGCATCGGTGATCAGCCTGACGTAGTGCGCCAGAGTCAAGCCGGCCGAACCACCGTCAAGTCCGCGCAGAATGTTGGCCGCAAGGGGCAGCAAGAAAAAGCCGCAGAGGAACAGGATTGCCGGCAGCGCCCAAGCGGGCCCCAGCCGGCCTGTATGAAGCTGCCCTCTCCGACGACGGGATACGGCGACCGACGCGTCCATTATGCGGCCTCCTGCATAAGCAGGATTGAGTAGTCCGGATTGAAACCCAGTCCCACGACGCCGTCGCTCGGAACCTCTATCGGCTCATTGGTGTAGACATAGACTGGCTTCTCGCTGCCCTGCACGTCCAATTCATAGGCATAGTAGCTTCCGCGGAACACTGCTGCACGGAAGCGCGCCGGAATGCCGTCGCCGGAGGAATCGATCCACATGCGTTCTGGGCGTAGAGCCACATTGACGCGCGATCCCACCCGCACCGCTTCGTTGGAGTTGAGACTGATTTCGGCACGTGAGCCGTCCAGTCTTACGATTGCTTGCTCCGATTGCGGGTGGCCAAGGACCTCGCCTGGCAGAATGTTCGCAGTGCCGAGGAATTCAGAGACGAACTGGCTTTGCGGTCGCTGGTAGATTTCGATCGGTGCGCCGATCTGAACCACGCGGCCCATCGACATGACCGCAATCCGATCGCTCATCGTCAGAGCCTCTTCCTGATCGTGGGTAACGATGATTGCCGTAATGCCGAGCTTCTTCTGTATTTCTCGGAGCTCGAACTGCATGCTTTCGCGCAGACTTTTGTCGAGTGCGCCAAGCGGTTCGTCCAGAAGAAGAATGGCGGGATCGGTGACCAATGAGCGGGCGAGTGCCACGCGCTGTTGCTGGCCGCCGGACAGTTGGTGAATGCTGCGGTCGGCGAACTTTTCCAGCCGCACCATGCGCAGCATCTCCGCGACGCGGATGCCTATTTCAGACTTCGCCATGTTACGCATCTGGAGCCCGAAGGCGATGTTCTCAGCTACGTTCATGTGGGGAAATAGGCTATAGTTCTGGAACACCATCCCGAGTTTGCGCTTGTGCGGTGGGAGTTCCGTTACGTCGTTGTCCCCAATGTAGACGCTGCCTGTGTCGGGCATGGAGAAGCCTGCGACGATGCGCAGTGTCGTTGTCTTCCCGCATCCCGAGGGTCCGAGCAGCGCCAGCATCTCGCCAGGTTGGACTTCGAGAGAGAGTGGGTGCAGGGCCTGAACGTGCCCAAAGCTCTTGCTGATCTGTTCCAATCTGAGGGGGAGTGAGTGCTGCATGGTTCGCCCGCTGTTTTTTGAGGTCTTGATTAGAGGTGTCTATCCAGCTGTACCGCGCCGATGATCCAGATGACGTGGGCCATTTCCTCGCCCGGATTGCTGAAGCTATGTTCCAGCGCGCTGTCGAAGACAAAACTGTCGCCTTCGCGCAGCCGCGCCTGTCTTCCGTCAACCGTCAGCACCAGTTCGCCCGACAACACTATCCCACCCTTTTCCGCCGGGTAGCTGAGCGCAGTCTTGCCTGAGTGGCCACCCGGGTTGATATGCAGGATCATGATCTGCAGGTTGTGCTGGCCGATCGACGTGAGCAGTTCCTTCGTAAGGGTTCCCAGCTCTAGCAGTGGGCGCTCATTCGCTCGGCGGACGAAATCGGCGTCTCCCGTTTCAGGCCCTACGTGGGGTACATCGCGAAACACAGCGGAGACCGGAACGTCCAGGGCGCGCCGAATCGCGGTCAGCACGCGAACGGAAGGATTGGCCAAGTCCCGCTCGATTTGGCTTATCATGCCCACCGATACACCGGACACCCGTGCCAATTCCTGCAGTGAGAACTTCTTTTCATGGCGCAAACGCCGCAACGTCGCCCCGATACTTTCGACCTTCTGCGCGTCGTTCTCCCGAGTTTCAACTATTTGGGGCTCTGCCATGCATTCCTCCGCAAATCCGCAGCTCGCTGCGGTGCTACCAATCGCGCTTCACTCGGGACAAGCTGTGTCAGATATAGGGGTGTATCGTCCATTTTCACCATTATGAAAATTTTTTGCATCTCTTTCAATATTATTTTTTTATTGAAAGCCATTTTTTTATTTGAGGCATCACTTTGATCCACCTGGTGGCGGCGTTTAGGGTATGCGATCGGAAAATAAAGAACATAATGATCAAAATGTTACGAATAATTTTGTCAAAATTCGAGCTGCTTCTGTTCCTGTGAATGGAACCGTCGACAACAAATCAGCTTTTCACTGAGCTCAAAAAAATGCTTGCGCGAATTTTCAATATATGGAAACAATTCGATGCTCAGAATGAGCTCCCAATCGCCAAACAGGGGAATTAAAATAATGAAAACAACGCACGGAATCGTATACGCAGCAGTACTGGGCTCGCTGGCCGGCTTCTCGTCCGCAGTGTCCGCGGCGGACCTCACCGTCGGGGCTTTTGGAGGGATCTGGGAAAAAAGTCTGCGCGAATGTGCCGTGGCGCCTTTCGAGGCGGCGACTGGAAAGACGGTCGAAGTTGTCCTCGGCGCCCCCGCCCAATGGATGAACCAGATTGCCGCCACGCCGGACAAGCCGGCTCTCGATGTCATCTTTATGCCGACTGACAACGCCTACGAGGTCGTCAACCGCGGGCTGGCCGACAAGTTCACGCTGGAAACGGTGCCGAATATGGCCGAGCTCACCCCTTACTACGCTGAGATTGGCGAGGGCTTTGGAGTCGCCCACAACTACGGGGCGATGGGTATTGTCTACAACAAGGAGACAGTGCCTGAGCCGCCTAAGTCGTGGGAGGAATTCATCAACGGGACAATTGAAGGCAAGTGGCGCGCTTCCATACCCTCGATCAACTACCCAGGAGCGCTGAGCGTCAACATTTGGAACATGTCGCAACTGAATGGCGGCGGTGTCGACAACATCGAGCCCGGCCTCGCCGTAATCAAGAAGATGCAGGACAGCGGCAACCTCGACTTCTGGGCGGACCCCAACCAGGTCCTGAACGGACTGCAAAGCGGCGATATCGACGTCGCGATGTACTGGGATGGGCGCGCCTGGGCCTTCATTGACGATGGTCATACCGAAGAGTTTGGCTATCTGAATCCGACTCCCGGCTCGGTGCCGGCGGTGACCTGGATCCAGAAGGTGAAGAACGGCAGTCCGCTGGCCTGGGAGTTCATCAACATGACGCTGAGCGCCAAGGTCCAAGGCTGCTTCGGCAGCAAGATGCGCTACGGGGTCGGCAACAGCAAGGCCGAGATAGATCCGGCCGTCGCGCCTGAAATTACGCCGTTCGACCAACTGGTCTTCCCGCCGTTCAAGGAGATCACGCCCAAGCAGAGCGCGTGGATCGAAACCTGGAACAAGACGATCGGCCGCTAAGGCGCGCGGCATCCGGTCGGGCTCCACGCCCGACCGCTCTTCCCCAACAGCACATCAGAGCGCACCTGTCGGTGCGACCTCGGAAGGAATAGCGAGATGGCATATCGAGTCGGCGTCGATATTGGTGGATCCTTCACGGATTTTGCCTTGTTCGATGAAGAAACCAAGACGTTCAAAAGTCTGAAGACATTTTCGCGTCCGGACAAGCCCGGGGAGGAGGTGCTGACGGGCATCGGCTTGGCGAAAGAACGTTACGGCATCGCGCCCGAAGATATCGCCTATTTCACGCATGGCACGACGGTGGGTATCAACACCGTGATCCAACGGAAAGGTCTGAAGCTCGCCCTTTTCACGACTGAGGGCTTCGGCGACGTGCTGGAGATCGGCCGCCTGAAAATCCCCGACATGTACAATCTTTTGTCGAAGCGCCCGGAGCCGCTGATCAGCCGAGATATGGTCTTTGGCATTCCCGGTCGCCTCGATGCGAATGGTGACGAAATTGCGCCGCTCGACGAAGCGGCGATCGCGTTTGCCGTAGAACGTGCGTTGGCTTCATCTGCGGAAGGGATCGTCGTCTCGCTTCTGCATTCCTACCGCAACCCCGTGCACGAGCAACGCGTAAAGGCGGTGATCGAAGACAAGGCGCCCGGCTTGCCGGTGTTTTGTTCGAGCGAAACCTGGCCTATCATCCGTGAATACGAGCGCACCGTCACCTCCGTCATCGGAGGTTATGTGCAACCTCGCGTGTCGCACTACCTTGGGGCGCTGCAGAAGGCGCTTGCTGACGCCGGCGTCCAAGGCGAGCCGCGTCTGACGAAGTCGAACGGCGGGGTCATGACTGCGGAACAGGGCAAAAGCGAGTGCGTACAGATGATCCTGTCTGGCACTGCCTCGGGCGTCATCGGCGCAAGCTATGTCGCCAAAATTGCCGGTATCGATAAATGCATGAGCCTCGACATCGGTGGCACCAGCGCCGACGTTGCGATCATCGTTGGCGGCGAACCGCAATATGGCGTCGGCGAACTGATCGGCGAATTTCAGATCTACATTCCCTCCGTCTCGGTTAGCTCGATCGGTGAGGGAGGCGGCTCGATCGCGTGGGTGGACAAGCAGAATGTCCTGCGAGTTGGCCCGGAGAGTGCCGGATCGACTCCCGGGCCGGCCTGCTATGGCAAGGGTGGCACACGGGCAACGATTACGGATGCCTATGTGGCGCTCGGTGCGATCGGTCATTCCGACCTCGGTTACAATGCAGTGAACGTCGATGTTGCCGCTGCTCGGCGCGCAGTCGGGGAGCTTGCAGACAAGCTTGGCCACACCATCGATGAAACGGCGGAAGCGATCATCAATATTGCGGTCTCCGGCATGTATACGGACGTCTCGGCATTGGTCTCCCGCTTCGGCATTGATCCGCGCGAGTACTCCGTTCTCGCCTTCGGCGGGGCAGGGCCGATGATGGCCTGCTATCTTGCGCGCGAAGTGCGTATGAAGGAGGTCGTCGTACCACCGACCCCCGGCGTTTTGTCGGCACTTGGTGGCCTTATCGCCGACATGAAGAACGACTTCCTGAAGACAGTATATGCGGATGCAAACGCGGACACTGGCAAATTGCTCGCCGAAGAGTTCCGCCTTCTCGAGGAGCGGGCGATTTCCTGGCTGAAGGATGCGCAAGGTTATGACGGCGCTTACGAGCTGATCCATTCCGCCGAGATGCGTTACCGTGGCCAAAGCTTCGAAATCGATACGCGCATCGATCCGGCCGACATCGCGCGCGGCGACATCACCGCCATCGTCGAGGCATTCAACCGTGAGCATGAGCGCATCTATGACCATGCCGACCGCGATGCGGCCGTGCAGATCATCAGCATCCGGCTCGTCATCTCCGGCAAGACGGTGAAACCCGAGTTTCCACGCATGCCGATGCGGCCCGGATTGGCTGAATGCCACCGTCAGGTTCCGGTATGGATGGATGGCAAAGCGCGGAAAGCCGACCTCTACATGCGCAATGAACTCCACCCCGGAGCGCACTTTACCGGGCCTGCGATCGTCGCGCAGGAGGACTGCACCACCGTCGTGTTGCCCGGCTTCAAGGTCGTTGTTGATGAATTTGGCAACCTGCGCATCTCGGATGGAGAAAAGGCATGAGTATTGACACCAACACCACACTACAGGTGCTCGCCAACTATTGTGCTGCCGCAGCCGAGAGCATGGGCTGGACGTTGATGCGTACTGCCTACTCCACCTTTGTGAAGGAGACGGAGGATTTTTCTTGCCAGGTGCTGACCCCGGCTGGCCTGACCGTCGCTTCACCGAAGACCTTCGGTGCCACCTGGTTCACCGGGCTAGACTACAGCGGCGTGATCGATCTTTTCGACTACAAGGAAGGCGATATCTGCGTCGTTTCCGACCCATATTCCGGCTATGTGGCGACGCATAGTCCCGACTTGCACATGTGGAAGCCCGTCTTCTGGGAAGGGGAACTGATGTGCTTCGTGGGAAATCACATTCACAACACGGACGTGGGTGGCGCGGTGCCGGCCTCGTTGTCGCGTAGCCTGACAGAGGTTTATCAGGAAGGCTTGCGTATTCCGCCGATGCGTCTGATCCGTGACGGCCAGATGAACGAAGACCTGCGACGCATCATTGAAGTCAATGTCCGCCTCCCAGACCAAAATTGGGGTGAACTGAACGCGCAGATCGCCTGCGTGAACGTCGGCGAGCGCAAGGTCCATGAAATTATCCAGCGTTTTGGCAAGGATGCGTTTCGCTCAGGTCTCGGTCAGCTGCTTGATTATTCCGAGGCTCAGGCAAGAGCGATCATCCGCGATCTGCCGGACGGCGAATATTTCTTTGCCGACTATGCGGACGAAGACCAGGCCGGCGGTTACCCGGTGCGCGTTTGCGTGACGCTCAAAATCCACGGCGACACGATGACTGTCGACTATACCGGCAGTGACCCGCAATTGGTCTCCTCGCTCAACATGCCAACGGGCGGGAACGAGCGTCATGCTCTAGTGATGGTCGGAGTGATGTACGCGCTTTTTTGCCTTGATCCCACGATCATGCTCAATGCCGGGCTCATGCGGCCCGTGCGCGCGATCCTGCCGGAAGGCACCGTCATGAACGCCGTCAAACCGGCCGCCGTCGGCATGCGCAGCCTGATGTGCAACCTCTCGCAGGTTGCCACCATCGGCGCATTTTGCCGGGTCGTACCTGACCGGATGCCGGCATCGCCAGGTAGTGGATTGTCGATCATGAATGTCAAAACGTCGACCCGAGACGGCCGTCCTGTGATGGCCTCGATCGGACCGGTCGGCGGCGGCGCCGGCGGCGGCCCAAAGGCGGACGGTGTCGAGGCCTGCGGTGCCAACATGTCCTACCTGAAGAACACTCCGGTTGAGATCAACGAGGCGGAAGTTCCGATTCGCATCCGCCGCTATGGCCTGGTGCCGGACTCCGGTGGCGCCGGCTTCTATCGTGGCGGTTCTGCACTGGAGATGGAATTCCAGCTCTTTGCACCGCAATCGATGGTGACCGCACGCAATCGTGATCGTTCGCGGTTCGAAGCCTGGGGCCTCGCCGGTGGCAAATCCGGCAAGCCGTCGCGCTTTACGCGCAATCCGGATACGCCGAACGCCGTCGAACTCGGTTCGACGGACGTCGTGCATTGCGATCCGGGCGATATCATTCTGATCCAGGGCCCCGGCGCGGGAGGCTACGGCGATGCATTGCAGCGTCCGGTCGACAAGGTGCGTCTCGACGTAGCGCGCGGCTTTGTTTCCCACCAAAGCGCCCGCAATGATTATGGCGTGATCATCGGGGAAGACCTGCAGGTCGATGAGAAAGCCACCGAAGCGCTCCGCGCCGAACTGGCCGCGGCCGGACCGTCGGCCGACTCAACCGGCTTTGGATATGGACCGAAACGGATTGCCTATGAGCGGATCTGGACCGAAGCGCGCTATGCGGCGCTGACCGACATCCTGTCGCAGCTGCCGGTCTCATGGCGCTACTTCATCAAGCATCAGATTTTCCGTGCCATCGGCGAAGAGGAGCCTGCGTCACCCGGCGACGGCAGCGATGTGTATCGTGTCTTCGCAATAATTGCGCGACAATTCCCGGATCTGCCGGGAGTGACTTACCCGACCGCTCTTGCGGCCGAATAAATGTTCGAGAGGGATTTGGCATGACTGACAAGCAAACGGCCCGGGAGACGATGCTCTTCAGCCCATTCAAGTTGCGGGGTGTAACGTTTCCGAACCGGATCGTCGTCGCGCCGATGCAAATGTACAAGGCAACCCCCGACGGCAAGGCGACGGATTGGCACTTCCAGCATCTGGCAAAGTTCGCAATCGGCGGTGCGGGCACCGTAATGACTGAGGGTTTGATCGTGGATCCCGTCGGGCGCAACACCTATGGTGACTTGGGCATCTGGTCTGACGACCACATCCCGGGGCAGAAGCGGATCGTCGATTTCCTGCACGAGCAAGGCGTTTTGGCGGCGGCACAACTGCATCATGCGGGGCCGAAGTCGGCCCGTCAACGTCCCTGGGAGGGACTTGGCCCGCTCGGGGAGGCCGAGGCGGCAAAAGGTGAACGGGCATGGCAACCGGTCAGTTCCTGCGATGGGCGAACGCTTGATCACTGGCATCAGCCGCGTGGCCTTACGGCGGAGGAGATTGGCACCTTGGTGCGCGCTTACGGGGCGGCCGCTCGCCGGGCGGATGCTGCCGGCTTCGACCTTATCGACATCCACGCGGCGCACGGGTATCTGTTGCATTCGTTCTTGTCGCCCGTCGCCAACCTACGCGACGATGCATATGGCGGCGACATTGCAGGGCGGATGCGGATTGTCCTGGAGATTGCGGAGGAACTGCGCCGTAACTGGCCTGAACACAAACCGATCTTCTTCAGGCTGTCCTGCGTCGACTGGCGCAAGGACCTCGACAGCCGCACGGACGGTTGGACGATCGAAGACAGTTTCGTACTGGCGCGGGCACTGCATGACCGCGGCATCGACCTGATCGATTGCTCGTCCGGGGGCATCCGAGCAGAAAACTCGCTGATGGATTATGCCAAGCGTCGCCGTAAACTGGCGCGTGGCTTTCAGGTGCCGCATGCAGAGGCAATTCGCCGCGAGACCGGCGTCCCTACGATGGCGGTCGGAGTGATTTTGGATGGCCCGCAAGCCGAAGCGATCCTTCAGGCCGGGCAGGCGGATCTCGTTGCCATTGGACGCGAAGCTTTGATCGATCCGCATTGGGCGTTGCACGCGGCACAATCACTTGGTGTGGACCCGGATTGGAAGTTGTGGCCGCCTTCTTATGGCTGGTGGCTGGAACTTCGCGAGAGGATTGGGATCGAAGAACCGGAACCTGCCGTTGGGTGAGAGCCATGGGGCTTGTCGCAAATTCTCCTAGTTAACTGGATGTTGACCATCTGAAGAGAAATCCGCTCCAAATGTTGTGGAGTGGACCGATGATTCTGAATGCCATTACCGAGAAGCTGAAGCGCCAATCGAAGGACGATTTCAAAGGGCGTCATTTCGAGGCATGGCTGATCATACAGGCGGTGACTTGGTATTTGCGTTACCCACTGAGCTATCGCGACTTGGAAGAAATGTTCCGCGAACGCGGGTTCGAGGTCGACCACAGCACGATCAATCGCTGGGTGCTTGCCTATGCGCCTGTCATCGAGAAGCGGCTGCGCCAGTTCCGGAAACCACATTGCGGGTCGGTCCGGGTCGATGAGACTTACGTCAAGATCCGTGGCAAGTGGCGCTATCTGTACCGCGCCATCGACAAGCACGGCGACCCGGTGGATTTCTTGCTCGCTGCGCGTCGCGACCTCGATGCCGCGAAGCGCTTCTTCTGTAAGATGCTCAAGGAGGAGCCGTTATTCTCACCGGAAAAGGTCGGCACGGATGGTGCCAACACCTTCCCGTCGACGATCAAGATGGCCGTCGATGATGGGCTTTTGCGTCCCAATCCCGTGCACTATGTCACCAAGCATTGTTGGTTTTCACGCGGAACTGAGCCGGTTTTTTCACCGAGAATTGAGCCACCTTCGAGTATGTTTTTCAGATCATGGTTTGGTCAAGGGATTGGGTTTTTCTCCTCTCTTAATTTCTGTTGC
>Ga0182737_1003106_pt1 | contig 12640 bp, 9 predicted proteins | sample eDN5th30CBELigOP_FD_128878 | JGI IMG/M metagenome (GOLD analysis project Ga0182737, IMG submission 128878) | Enriched Organic Plus compost microbial communities from Emeryville, California, USA - eDNA 5th pass 30_C BE-Lig OP (version 2) (version 2) ... | reverse complement strand
GGTTGCTGTAATGGCGGGCAAGGTCCTCATCGTCGCCGAACACCTGGACGGCAAGCTCAACGCCGCCACCGCGCGCTGCGTGTCCGCCGCGCAGGCGCTGTCGCCGGAGGCCATCGACATCGTCGTGCTGGCCGCCGACCCGTCGGCCGTCGCCGCCGAGGCCGCGCAGGTCGCGGGCGTCACCAAGGTGCTGGAAGTGGCCAACCCGGCCAACGCGCAGCCGGTGGCGCAGGTGCTCGCGCCGCAGGTGGCGAAGCTCGCCGCCGGCTACACCCATGTGTTCGGCCCCTCCACCACCTTCGGCAAGGACCTGATGCCGGTGGTCGCCGCGCTGCTGGGCGTCAACCAGGTCTCCGACCTGATGGCGGTCGAGGGCGCCTACACCTTCAAGCGCCCGATCTACGCCGGCAACGCTGTGATCACCGTCGAGGCGCCGGAAGGCCAGACCGTGGTCGCCACCGTGCGCACCGCCTCCTGGCCGCAGGCCGCCGCCGGCGGCAACGCCGCGGTCGAGGCCGCCAGCGTCGACGCCGCCCTGCCGTCGCACACCCGCTACGTCGGCCTGGCCGCCGGTTCGTCCGACCGCCCCGACCTGCAGAGCGCGCGCCGCGTGGTCTCCGGCGGCCGCGGCGTCGGTTCGGAAGAGAACTTCCGCATTGTCTACAGCCTGGCCGACAAGCTGGGCGCGGCGGTGGGCGCCTCGCGCGCGGCGGTGGACGCCGGCTACTGCCCGAACGAGATGCAGGTCGGCCAGACCGGCAAGATCATCGCCCCGGAGCTGTACGTCGCCATCGGCATCAGCGGCGCGATCCAGCACCTGACCGGCATCAAGGACGCCGGCACCATCGTGGCGATCAACAAGGATCCGGAAGCGGCGATCTTCGAAGTGGCCGACATCGGCCTGGTCGGCGACCTGTTCACGATCCTGCCTGAACTGGAGGCAGCGCTGTGACGGGAAGTCCTCACGGGTCCTTGTGACCCGTTTGCCCTCCCTCTAGAGTGCACAGCGCTGTTCCACAACCCCTGCCCCGACAAGATCAGACCCATGTCCACCATCCACAAACTGCTGCCCCTCGCCATCTGCGCTTCCATCGCGCTTGCCGCCTGCAAGGCGCCGTCCGAACCGGCAGCGCCTGCCACTGGCGCCGGCACCGACGCCCAGGTCGAAGCGGCCGACGTCGCCACCGAACCCTCGACCGAAGGCGTCCAGGGAACCTACCTGCAGATCGAGCCGCTGGCGATGGAAACCTGCGCCAAGGCGCAGTCGGTGAAGGTCGATTGGGACCTCGGCACCGACTTCCCCGGCGTCACCGGCGTGCAGGTGTTCGTCGGTGCAGACGAGTCGTCCAAGCTGTTCTCCGCCGGCGGCGCGAAGGGCACCACGCAGACCGGCAACTGGGTCCGCGCCGGCACCATCTTCCGCCTGGTCAACAAGAAGACCGGCGAGGAGATCGAGCGCGTGGTCGTGGGCAGCAAGCCCTGCTGAGCCCGCGGCGGACACCCACGAAAAAGGCCGGTCGATGACCGGCCTTTTTTTTGCCGGGGGTGTGGATACCCGGCCGGACATCAGCTCCCTGCAGCCGCAGCCGTACCGTCGCGACATGCACGGTCGTCCACCTCGAGGTCCAGCAAGGGCTCGCCATCCCCCTCGACGCGGATCTGCAGGCCGCCATGGCCCCACTCGCCGGTCAAGGCCGTGCCTTCGGTGCTGCCCCCGGACCACAGCTTGAACTCCTCGTCGTCGCTGCTGCGTACCAGCAGGCGCACGCGGCTGGCACCGGGCACCGACCACGCCACCTTCACCGGGGCCCGCCAGCCTGCCTTCGAGCATGCCGCGCGCGGAGCCCACGCCTGCAGGCGCGCCTGGTCGGCACCGCCGCGGAGGCTGGAAGCCGACAGCGCGAGCGGGAAGTCCAGGTCCGAGTCCTTCCAGCGCGACGGGCGCGCCTGCCCGGGGGCGAGCACGTACACGCTGCCGATGGCCACGTCATCGGCACCATCGCAGACGACATACACCTTGTGCTCGCCCGCCTTGTTGATGAAGCCCGGTGCTTGGAAGGCCGCCGCGCCGAACAGGCCGTTCATCTCCAGCGGCACCTCTTCGCCATCGATTCGGATACGGGGATTGCCACGACGGCTGGCAAGGTTGAACCACATCGCGCTCTTGCCACTGTCCTTCTGCACGTTGAAGCCGTTGCCCAAGGCGATGTCCTTCGGCCCGAAGCTGGTCACCTCCACGCCGCAGCCGACCGAGGCGATCTCCATCCGCTCCTCCTTTTTCTCCTTCGGCAGGCCGACGAGGCGGGTGAAGTGGGTATCGCCGGCGGCCATGTCGTCGCGAAGGACCTCGCCATCCTGCAGCAACCGGCGTGCAGCGTCGCAGGTGGCGTCGGCAGCCTCGCCGTTGTCGGTCCTGCAGCTGCGCCACTGCCCGTCGCGACCGGCCAGCAGGCGGCCAAGGAAGCGGCGCGCCTGCACCCGGCCCGCGCGCTCGCGCAGGACGCTCGACTGCGGCAGCGCGACCGTACCGCCGAAGGCGAGGTCCAGCACCAGGTCCGGCAGCGCCGAGACCGGCATCGTGCCGACATCGCGTACGCCCTTGCGGCCGTCGATCACCAGCAACGGCGTCCCCGACAGATCCAGCAACTGCTCGTCCGTCAGCCTGTCGTGGTTGTTCATGCTGAAACCGGACCGCTTGTATACCTCCTGCGAGGAGGTCACCACGGGTGCATGGTCGCCGTAGGCCACGATCAGCGCGTCCGGGTCGCGTCGCAGCACTTCCTCCACCCAGTCGGCGAACGCCTTGCTCGAGTAATGCAGGCCGTTGACGTAATCGGTGAGCTCGGCCTGGTGCGGCTCGACCTTGATGACATCGGGCCGGCGCTTCCTGTCTCGCTTGAACGGCCAGTGCGAGCTCAGGCTGACCAGGTAGTTGAAGAGCGGCCGCCCCGGCTCCTGTTCCAGCGTCGCGAGGTTCTGCCGGTAGAAGGAAGCGTCGGTGAGGAACAGCTCGTCGGTATCGTCGATCTCGAAGCTCAACGCGGAGTTGAAGCGCGAGAAGCCCAGCTGCGCGTACGCATTGTCCCGCCCCCAGGAGTTGGGCGAATTGGCATGGCTGGCCTGGGTCCGGTAGCCAAGCCCGTCGAGTACCCGCGGCAGGCAGGGCATCGGGTTATGCATCGCGTTGACGAAGATCGCGCCTTCCTCGGTGGCGGGCAATCCGCACAGCGACTCGAACTCCGCGTTGGCGGTCAGGTGGCCGAAATGCGGGGTCAGGGCGCGCGAGCTGCCGGCCTGCTCGACCATCGCCCTGAAGCGGGGATCGAACGGGTCCTCGCTGAAACGGTAGTGCGTGAGCCTGAGCGGATCCCAGAACGTCTCCAGCAGCACGAAGTGGATGTTGCGACGGGGGCCTTCGTAGGCGAGGTGCCACGAAGACCCGCCGACGATGGCGGCAACCCGCTCGGCATCGACCACCTGCCGGCCGCGGTTTTCCGCCAGCAGGAAGGCCAGCGCACCGGCCTGGGCGATCCGGGCACGAGGGGATTCCTCCCCCTCCGGCATCGCCCGGGAGGCCAGGATGTGGCCCCATCCCCCGGGCACGAACGCGGTCCCCAGCAGCACCAGGCCGGCCAGCAGCGCCGGCAGGCGCGGCCAGCGCGGGCGCAGCAGCCACAGCAGCAGCACGACGGCCAAGGCCACCCCCGCGAGCACGGCGATCTTCGGCCCGGTCGCCATCACCATGAACAGGGTCGGCAGGGCGAGCACGTCGGTCAGCCGCAGCGGCGAGCCCAGCATCGACAGGCTGGCCAGCTGGCCGAGGCCGAACAGCGCCGCCAGCAGCAGCAACAGCACCTGCATGCGCACGAACGAGCGCGTGGCCCACAGCACCAGCACGGCCAGCGGCCATAGTGCGACCATGTCGCGGAGGATGCCGCGCGACTGGAACATGAAGCCGAACGCAAGGCTGGCTACCGCGGCGACCAGCAGCACCGCCGCGGCGCTACCCATCGCCGACCGCCACAGCAGCTGCACGGCTGGATGGATTTCCGTGCCGGGCGCGGACCGGGGTTGCTCAGGCTGGCTCATCGAAATTCCTCCAGTTTCCACACCTGCCGCCGCACGCGGGGCGGAAGGCGTTGAAGCGGGCGCGCACGCCTAGGACGTAAGCGCGGCGACGGCGGCGCTGGCGGCTGCCAGGCTCCCGCCGTTGCCTACCATGATGGCAAGGCCCAGGCCTGCCGCGGCTGCAGCGGCCATGTCCGACGGCTGGTCCCCGACAAGTACCGAAGCGGCCGGGTCCAGCCGCCAGCGCCGCATGGCCTCCAGCAGCATCCCCGGATGGGGCTTGCGGCAATCGCACTCGACCTTGAGCGCGCCAAGCCCGGCTTCCGGGTGGTGCGGGCAATAGTAGGTCGCCAGCAGGGGGGCGCCCTCGCGTTCGAAGCACCCATGCACCCAGGTGCTGTACTCGCGGAACCGGGCCTCGTCGTAGTAACCACGGGCGATCCCGGCCTGGTTGGTCACCACCACCAGCACGAAACCCGCCCGGCGGGCCGTGCGCGCCAGGTCGAAGATGCCGGGGACCCAGTCGGTGTCCTCGGCGCGGTGCACGTAGCCGTGGTTGACGTTGACCACGCCGTCCCGGTCCAGGAACAGCGCGCGGTTGGGGCCGTGCTCCTTCCAGCCCGCCGCGAAAGGATCGGCGGCAACCACCGGCGCGGGAACCGCCGGGATCACCGCGCCTCCGCGAACATCGACTGCGCGCGCGCGTAATCCTCCGGCACGCCGATGTCGATGAAGCCCGCAGTGTCCGCGAAAGCGGCGACTTCGCCCCGCATCGCCATCGGCGCCAGCACCCTCTCCTCGAAGGAGAAGGCCTGCACGTCTGGCAGGCCGCGCAGCGCGGCGCCGGTAAGGAAATAGCTGCCTGCATTGATCAGGCCGGCACCGGTGCCGCCCTTCTCCCGGAACCCGGCGACCTTGCCGTCCGATACCTCCACCGCACCGTAGCGGGCGACGTCATCGACCGCGGCCAGGGCGATGCCCAGCGCGCATCCGGCGCGGCGCGTCGCGGCCTCGAGCCCGGCGGGGTCATAGCGCAGCCACGTATCGCCATTGAGGAGATGTACGCCATCGCCGCCGACATGGCGGGCGGCGAGACGGACGGCGCCCCCTGTACCCAGCGGGGCGTGTTCGCGCGAATACACCACTTCCATGTCGCCCCAGCCACTGCCTACCACCGACTCGACAGCTTCGGCCATGTGGCCGGTGGCCAGGATCACGCGGCGCATCCGCGCCCCGGCGAGGGCATCCAGCAGCCAGGCCAGGAACGGGCGGCCAGCTACCGGCGCCAGCGGCTTGGGCAGATCGGGCACGACCTGGCGGAGCCGGGTGCCCAGCCCTCCGACCAGGACGATCGCTTCCTCAACCGCCATCGCGCGGGAAGACCTCGCTCTCGATCAGCGCGCACAGCAGGTGGCCGATGAACTCGTGGCCTTCCTGGATGCGCGGGGTCTCTTTCGAAGGCACCTGGAAGCAGACCTCGCAACGTCCGGCCATGTCGCCGCCACCGGCGCCGGTGAACCCGATCACCTTGACCCCCTTCTGCTCCGCCGCGTCCAGCGCGCGCAGGATGTTCTTCGAGCGGCCCGAGGTGGAGATGGCCACCAGCACGTCGCCGGCCTGGCCCAGCGCCTCGACCTGGCGGGCGAAGGTATAGTCGTAGCCGTAGTCGTTGCCGATCGCGGTGAGGATCGAGGTGTCGGTGGTCAGCGCGATCGCCGGCAGGCCCGGACGGTCGTAGTAGAAGCGGCTGACCAGCTCGCCGGCCCAGTGCTGGGCGTCGGCGGCGCTGCCGCCGTTGCCGGCGAACAGGATCTTGTTGCCGTTGCGCAGCGCGGCCACGCACAGCGACACCGCGCCGGCGATCTGCTCGCGCAATGCCACGTCGGCGGCCATGGCGGTGAAGTTGGCCAGGGTCTTGTCGAACTCCCCCTGTACGAACTTGTTTATCCGATCTTCCACGAGGAGGCTCCGTGAGGCGTGAAATGGGTGTCGTAGATGGTGCCGCCGGCGCCGCGCAGCGCGCGCACCAGCCGGACCCGCTCGGCGGGGTCGCAGAAGAACATCATGAACCCGCCGCCGCCGGCGCCGGAGACCTTGGTCGCAAGGGCGCCATTGGCGAAGGCGAGCTTTTCCAGCTCGTCGATCATCGGGTTGGCGATGCTCGAGGCGGTCTGCTTCTTGGCCTGCCAGCCGGACTGCATCACGCTGGCGAAGCGCGAAAGGTCTCCACGCAGGAGCGCTTCCTTCATCTGCACCGCTTCCTGCTTGAGCCGGTGCATGGCGTCCAGCGAGTCGCTGCGGCCTTCGCGGATGTTGCGCGACTGCTCGTCGATGATCTTCGCCGAGGCACGCGACACGCCGGTGAAGTACAGCACCAGGCTGGCCTCGAGCTCGTTCCAGATCCATTCCTTGATCCGCAGCGGGTTCACGATCACCCGGTCGCCGGCGTAGAACTCCATGAAGTTGAAGCCGCCGAACGCCGCCGCGTACTGGTCCTGCTTGCCACCGGCCAGTTGCAGGTCCTTGCGTTCGATGTCGTAGGCCAGCTGGGCGATCTCGTATTCGCCCAGGGCCAGGCCGAAGAACTCGGCGAACGCGGTCACCAGCGCGACCACCATGGTCGAGGACGAGCCCAGGCCGGATCCCGGCGGCGCATCGGAATGGGCGCGGATGCGCAGTGGCGGACGGCGACCGCCCAGCAGGCGGTCAGCCACGTGCAGGTACACGCCACGCATCAGCTGCTGTGGTCCCGGCGAAATGTCGACCTCGGCCGGGTCGAGCACCTGCACCGAGTCGGCGTCCATAGCATGGAACTCGACCTTCCCCGAAGGCGAAGGCGCGATCGTCGCGTAGGCGAATTTGTCGATGGTGACGTTCATGACGAAGCCACCGTGCTGGTCGCTGAACGGCGACACGTCGGTCCCGCCTCCGGCCAGCCCGAGCCGCAAAGGCGCGCGCGAGCGCACGATCATGCCGATCCTCCGGTTCCCAGCATCGCTTCCTCCAGCTTCCTCGACAGCGCATCGCGCGAGAAGCGCGAGGCGACATACGCCGCGCCCTGGCGCGACTGGCGGGTCCAGGCGGAGTCGTCCCGCAGCAGGCTCACCAGTCCGGCGGCCATCGCCTCGACCTCGCCGGTCACGCAGGCGATCTGCTCCAGGCCTTCCAGGCCCTGCGCACCCACGGGGGTGGTCACCAGCGGCACGCCCTGCTGCATGGCTTCGACCACCTTGCCCTTGATGCCAGCGCCGTACCGCAGCGGCACCACGGCCACCCGTGCCCGCGCGTAGCGCCGCGCGAGCTCCGCGTCCTCGACATAGCCGGTTACCTCGACCTGGGCGGCGGCCAGCGCGCGCACCTCGGCGGTCGGGTTTGAGCCAACCAGCGAAAGCCGCGCATTCGGCAGCTCGCGCCACACCAGCGGCATGACCTGCTCGACCAGCCACAGCGCCGCGTCTACGTTCGGCGGATGGCCGAAGCCGGCGACGAACAGGATGCCCTCGCGGCCCGCGGGCGAAGCGTCGTCGTGGAAGCGGTCGAAGGCATACGGGACGATCGCGCGCGCATTGGCGCCGGGTTCCAGCGATGCAACCACCGTCGCCTCGTCCTGCGACGGGTACAGCACCAGGTCCGAGTCGCGCCACAGGGCACGCTCGTCCTGCTCCATCTTCTGCGCTTCTTCCGCCAGCTGGGTGCGCCCGGTGACCTTGGCCTCGGCCTCCATCCGGCGGCAGTGCAGGTCGTGGCCGTAGTACACGATGCGGGTGCCGGGCGCGTGCCTGCGCAGCGCTTCCAGGTACGGCCGCGCGATGTGCGGCCGCGACAGCAACGCCGCGTCGAACTCCTGGCCGACCTCGCGCAGGTACTTCTCGAAGCCTCCGTAGCGCTTCTCGCCATGGATGACTTCGACCCCGCGCGCCTGCAGCTGCGGCGTGTACTGTGGATCGAACCAGAGGTTGTCCGGCCAGAACTTCACTACCCAGCCTGCGGAAAGCAGCGCGTCGATGAAGGCGACCATGGTCCGGGAACCCGCATCGCGGTCGGGCTGCGGTACGTAATGGTCCACCACCAGCGCGACTTTGCGGTCCCACGCGCGGTCGCGCGCGCGGAACACGTTCTCCGCGTTCGGATAGTGCCTTTCCAGCTCGTCCTTCCAGCGCTCGAGGAACTTGCCCTGGTTGACGACCTGGTAGGCCTTGATGCCGCTGCCGGTGTCGGTGCCGTGGGAGACGCCTTCGTGGTGCACCACCGTCGAGAACGGCGTGTAGTACACCTCCCGCCCGCTGGCGCGCACCCTGAAGGCAAGGTCCGAATCCTCGCAGTACGCAGGCAGGTAGAGTTCGTCGAAGCCGCCCAGCTCGCGGAACAGGGCGGTTGGCAGCATCAGGCTGGCGCCGGAGCAGTAGTCGACCCGGCGCACGTAGTTGAATTCATGTTCGCGCGGATCCTGCAGGCGGCCGTAGTTCCAGGCCGAGCCGTCGCGCCAGACGATGCCGCCCGCTTCCTGCAGGCGACCGTCGGGATACACCAGGCGCGAGCCCGCCATGCCTGCATCCGGCATCCGCTCGAACACGTCGAGCAGGCCTTCCAGCCAGCCCGGCGCCACCTCGGTGTCGTTGTTGAGGAAACAGAGGTAACGACCGCGTGCCAGCGTCGCCGCATGGTTGCACGAACGCAGGAAGCCGAGGTTCTCGGGATTCTCGTGGTAGCGCAGGCCCGGAACGTCGCGTAGCGCGGCCATCTCCGCGTCGCCGGAAGCGTCCTCGGCAACGATGACCTCGAACGGCATGCCCGGTGCATGTACCGCGATGGAACGCAGGCATGCCGCGGTGATCGCGAACTTGCCGTAGGTGGGGATGACCACGGAAACCAGCGGTTCGGCCGGGCTGGCGAAAGCTACGCCTTCGAGCAGGCGGTCGGCGCCCTCGCCCGGCGGCTGTTCGAGCAGCGTGGCGATCGGCTCGGCCTCGCGCTCCTGGCGCAGCAGCCGGCGCTTGGCGATCCCGCGCAGCGGCGCGAGCCAGCGGCTGCTGGCCAGCGGGGTCCCGCGCAGCGATCCCGCCACGACCGCCCACTCGCCGCGCAGCAGGCGTCCGGCAACCCGCAATGGTTTGGTCAGCGCCCAGGAGCGCGAATCGAGGACCTGGTGCAGGCGCTGGGCCAGCTCCTGGCTTTCGCGGCGCGCTGCTTCCAGCTCGGCCAGCATGCGCTGGCGCTGTTCGACATGGTCGGCCTTCTGGACCTGCAGCTCCCCCGCCAGCGTCTGCACCGCGCCACGGGTCGAGTCCAGTTCCTTTTGAAGGTCCATCCGCAGCCGGGCCAGCTCTTCATGGACCGACTTCCCCCACTCTTGCATTTCCTGCTCCTGCCTGGCTTTTTCCTCGGAGAGCACGAGCCAAGCCTGCTCGGACTGCGCCGACCGTTCTTCCGCTTCGGTCGCGCGCTGCCTGTACGCTCCGACTTCCCCCTGCAACGCCGTGTGGCGTTCCGCCAGTTCCCCCAGTTGTCCCTCGAGTTCCAGTGCCCAGCGGGTACGTTCCTCGTATTCCGCCTGGAGCCCCTGCAGGTTCGACCGGGTGGCTTCCAGTTCGGATTCTAACGACAAGGCCCACGCTGTGCGTTCCTCGTATTTGGCCTGCAATGCACCGAGGCGTTCACGCGAGGACTGCAATTCCTGCTCCAGCGAAAGCGCCCATTGCGTACGGTCGTCGTATTCGGCCTGCAATGCGCCGAGGCGTTCACGCGAGGACTGCAATTCCTGCTCCAGCGAAAGCGCCCACTGCGTACGGTCGTCGTACTCGGCCTGCAGCTCGCCCAGCCGCGCACGCGCGGTCGCCAGGTCCCCGTCCAGCGCGGTCGCCCAGCGGGTCCGCTCGGCATGTTCGGCCTGGAGGCCGGCGTAAAGACGACCAAGCTCCTCCAGCTGGGCATCGAGTCCGACAATCAGGTCGCCACGACGCCGGTTCTCTTCGTCGGTTTGCAGGCGGGCGGCCTCGGCCTCTTCCCGCTGCCTGCGCTCCCGCGCCGCCACGATGGCATAGCCGTCCAGCGCGTCCGCGTAAAGCGCTTCGGCCTGGTCGAAGCGCTCACGAAGCGGTACCAGTGCGCTCCAGGGCGAGTGGCCGTCCCCGACCATGGCCCGGTACATGTCCAGGGCCAGCTCCCAGCCGGGATCGGCCGCGCCCCCGGCGACATGGTGGCGGTCGCCGGCGGAAAGGAATCCGGCCAGGGCGCCGGCGTACTCCGCGCCGGGCTCCGGCAGCGGCAGGTCCAAGGCCAGCAGCGCTTCCTCGAGCACCGTCCGGGGTGAGTCCAGCATGGCCCCGTAGGAAAGCGCGACGCGTTCGAGACCGCGGCTGGCAGCCTCCGCGTCCAGCAGGTGCTGGATCCAGAGCAGGCGGGACAGGCCTTCCGGCCACTGGTTACGGGCACGCAGCGACGCGGCCACCTCGCGCGGGTCGCGGGTCACGAACAGCGCCGCAGGGCGGACATCCATCCGCTTCAGCACCGGCAGCCATAGCGGCAGCAGCCTGCACAGGCGCGGGTCCTTCACGGCCCAGAGCGGGGATTCGCCGAATTCCTCGCGCAACAGGGCCTCCAGTTCCGCGGCCGCCCGGGCAGCGGCCTCGCTCTGGGACCAGCCGGCCGGCAGCGGCCGAGGGTCGTTCCAGGCGCTACCGAGCGCGGACAGCAGCTTCTCGTGGATGGCCACCACCCCGGCGTGCTCCCAGAACCCCTTGGGGTTGTCGGCAGCTGGAGCCATGAGGTCCCGCCCGAGTTCGAAGCCCCGCAGGCGCAGTGCGCCGGTCACGGCCGACGTGCCGCTGCGATGCATGCCAAGGACGAGCAGGGCGCAAGGCCGGGGGTTGGGCTGGGCTTGGAGACGGCTCAAGCGAGGGGGGCTCCCTCGGGGGGGAGGTCGGAAAAAGGCGGCCGACATCTTATCAGCCGGCTTCCCGGCTACCTGTATCGCACCTCACTGCGCGGAAAACCCGTGCCCGCATTCACGTTCCAGTCGTGCCCTGCTACCGCCGACACGCCCTTTCATAGAGGGCCACGTCCCGGGGATTGCAACGCCGGATCAGCCGCTCCAGCCCCGGTTCGACCTCGTACCGGGACCCGTCACGTTCCGGGTTGTAATTCGCTCGCTGGGTGGAAGGCTCCAGCTGCAGATCGAAACACTCCGCGAACCGGACCACGTCGGAGTGGTAGCGCTCGACAATGCCGACAAAGTCGAAACGCTCCAAGGGGAAGCCCCAGAGGTATTCGGCGCAGGTGTCCTGGTACTGCGGCAGGCGCACGAACTGCTCCAGGGTGAGTCCCGGCACCAGCCCGAAGCGCTCGTGGTGCCGCTCGTCGCGGCCGTGGCGCAGGTAGTGGTGGTAGCGCGAGATCACGCGCTGGACCGGGTCGCGCAGCCAGACCGCGAAGCGCACCCGGCGCGCCAGCGCGTACTTCAGGGGCAGGAAATGGCCGTGGATGCAGGCTTCGGGCAGGCCGCGGCCGGCATGAAGGCAGGCCTGGCGCAGGGCGTCGGCGCGCCGCTGCCAGCGCGGATGGGCCAGCGGGCGGTCGGCGTTGTCCAGGCGCAGGCCGTCGCCGAATGCCCGCTGCAGTTCCAGGCGGAAACTGGTCCCGGCGGTCTTCGGCACGTGTACCGAGACCAGGGTCCAGCGATCCCGGCCGGTGCCCGGCACCGTGGTCATCGCCGCCCCCAGTCGAAGCCATGGCGGGCCTGGCTCTCCAGCTCGCGCCGCCACCACCGCCCCAGCAGGCGCATCCGCCACCCTCCCCGCTGCCAGCGCGGGTAGCTGCCCTCGAAGACCCGGGGGAACTCCTGCGTGCCCGGCAGCGGATCCAGGCCCAGGAAGCGGTGCACGCGTGCAAGGGTCGTGGCCGGATCGCGGGCCAGTTCCTCGTTGCGGAGCAGCAGCACCTGCTCCCTCGGGAAGGCCCCGTGCAGTACCTCGAGCTGGGCCACGTAATCGCCACGCAGGCGGTAACTGTGGTGGCGCAACGGCGAGTCCCAGGCGAAGTCGTCCAGCCGGCCACGAAGGCGCCAGGGTTCGGACAGCAGGGCCAGCCACAACGGCAGGTGCTCGTCACCCCGGCCGCGTTCCATGTGGTACTGGGACAGTGCGCGCTCGACCGGGTGGCGCAGCAGCACGATCCAGCGCATGGCGGGATTGTAGGTGCGGATCCGTTCGACGAAGCGTCGATGCAGCAGGTAGATGGGCGTGGCGTCGCCATGCAGCACACCCTCGCCCCACCCGCTCGGGAAATGTGGCGCGAATCGGCGATCCACCGCCTCGGCATCCCAGGCTTCGTCGAACCCGGGATCGTCGAACACGTGCGCTTCCTTGCGCTCGGGCAGCGCCACGCCCGGATGCGTGCCGAGGAACGAAGCCAGCGCGGTCGTCCCCGCCTTCTGCACGCCTCCGATCACGAACCGGATCCGTGGCGCGGCCGGCCCGGTCACGCCCGGACCTCGACATCCATCGGCAGGTCGAACAGGCCGGTGAAGCGCTCGCGGCTGTCGTCCACCACCTCGAACGAAGGGGAGCCCTCCTGC
>Ga0182737_1003104_pt1 | contig 12644 bp, 9 predicted proteins | sample eDN5th30CBELigOP_FD_128878 | JGI IMG/M metagenome (GOLD analysis project Ga0182737, IMG submission 128878) | Enriched Organic Plus compost microbial communities from Emeryville, California, USA - eDNA 5th pass 30_C BE-Lig OP (version 2) (version 2) ... | reverse complement strand
TATCTCTTTGTTTTTATGCGGCGTCATATCCACGACCACCGGCCGGAACGCCGCATGTTCAGGATTGCTTGGATTACTATCGTTTATATAGCCTGAAATCTTAAAAATGACCGTATCTGTTTTCGCGTCGACCAGCTCAACCCGTAATCCTTCCATTGCCCCACCGGTAATCCTAAAGGAAGCCCACGGGTGTGTTACGTTAAACGACGTCGAAGTAAGTGTTCCTTTTGCCTTATAATTCGACGTGCCCCCACTGGTTACATAGTAGTCGCCCGCTTGTTTCAGCACCACACTGTCCGGATACCAAGGTCTAGGGTCAAACGCCACCGCATTCGGGCCAAATGCATCACCGGTTGCTTTCCAATCCTGTAGACTTGCCCGTTCAAACCCGAAATTCAATGGTCTTCCATCGGCGTTCCGCGGCGAGCTTCCCCAATTATCGCCCGTTGCAGCCACCGCTTCAACATGGTCAACAATTTTAAAATCACCGTGCATCGATTGCTTATGGTTGGGTAAACTACAATAATAGGTGTCGTCTTCCGTTGCCGTGAAGATGATGCTGGTGGTATCTCCTTGTTCGAGCATTGTCTCGCTTTTTACATCCGATTGCTTTTCAAATGTAATGTCGTGAGCCATCAGTTCTCCGTTGATCAACGAAATCTTTACCCGCTCACCTTTCTTTGCACGCAATATTGGGTTATGCTGTCCGTCGATATCGCCTCCCACCCCCGTATAGCCAACCATCTTGGCGTTCAATACATATTCGCGGTCAATCTGGTGTGAATCCGTTGAGTCGGAATTACCAGTGCAGGAAATTCCTGCTATTGCGATAAACAAACTGAGAAAATAAAGGGTAAATAGGTGTGATTGCATTGTTAATAAACGGGTTATGTATGCTGAATAATTCACAGAAATATCGTAGGTAATTTGAGACTGGTTACCGTTTAGTCAAAGGGGTTATTGTCACATCCCTTATCTCGATTTTTGCGGCCCCACCGCCATGGAGCTGAAACGCAATGATACCTTTGACGGGGACAGTCGCATCTTTTTCGATGTAGTCACATGTTTTGACGCCATTGATGTAAAGCTCATGATGGTTCCCCCGAACCCGGACGATATAACTATTCCAACCATCTTTCTTGAGGATGCGCCAAACGGTATGCAAGTCCCCTGATTGTAATAACCCACGGCGATGTTCGTCATAAATATCGCCCCAATGTCCATCGCCGATATCTGCTTGATAGCCTATGATGTCATTCGCTACCACTTTGGATCGATATTGAATGCCGCTATTGATGAAACCCGTATTGGGGTCACCGGAAAGCCGAAAAAGGCATCTAAGTTCAAAATCATCGTACTCATCGATTGTTTGCAGATACGTATTTTGAGGCACATTGGTGTCACCGTCTCCGCCCACAATCAGGCTATCTTTTGCCCTCCAATATTTCGCGTCGTCGGGGTTTACCGTTCTCCAGCCATTCAATGTCTTTCCGTCAAATAAATTGATTGTCTTTTCCGATTGAACAGACGGTTGGGCGCGCACAGGGGTAAGATATGCGCACACTACCATAAAGGAAGATATCAAAACTACTCGCATGCTCTTTTCGCTAACTAAGGTAATACTTACTATAACAAAGATAAAAACACCCTACGCGGCAAGCCACTCATTTGCTATCCTATTCTAACTGTTTTTTGCCCTCATTAATCAATTTATAGAAAAAATAAGGTCAGTAATCAGTCTAATATAAATAGGCCGGATCTACGGGATATCCGGAATATCAGGGTTCCATTGTTCATCGGAAAAATTGGTATTTTCTGCTTCTCCGATCAATCCGAGTGATATATCGTGGCGGCCGCCCTCGTAAGGCGTATTTAACCATGCATCCAAAATATCAATTGCTTCAAAGGCGCCGATGCATCGTCCTCCCAAACACAAGATGTTTGAATTATTGTGGGCTGACGTCATCTTTCCCTGATACGAGGTATTGCATAGTGCCGCCCGAATTCCCCTAAATTTATTGGCAATGATACACATGCCGATTCCTGTGGAGCAGATTAGTATGCCCTTATTATCTTCCGGATTTTGAGCTACGGCATGGGCTACCGAAGCGGCATAATACGGATACCTCACAATGGCATCCGAATGCGATCCGACATCTTCAACCGAATACCCTTGTTGTTCCAGGTGTTTGACTATGACTTTCTTTAGATCATAACCGCCATGATCATTTCCGATGATAATTTTTTTCACGTTCATAGAAACCTCCTCGTTCTTACGCTTACCCTTTCATTGAAATACGGTCTCGTTATATGCCTTTATTAAAGGTAATAAAAAATCGACGGACTGAAAAGCTGCTGTGTCAGGATCCGGCCGGGGCAAAATTTCGACCGACACCCATCCATCGTATTGCGACGCAGCCAGTCGATCAAAAATCTTCTTGAAATCAGTATGTCCTTGCCCTGGTGCCAATCGATTCGAATCTGCCAAATGTATATAACTGATGTAACGGATATACTTTGCCAACTCGTCGGCTATCGTAACGTCTTCGATATTCATATGGAAAACATCCGGCATCAATTTAAAATTGGGTCTATCAATCCGCTTCAGCAATGCCACTCCCTCTTCAATCGAATTAACAAAATCACATTCATACCGATTCACGGGTTCTAGCATCAAGGTCACTCCTTTTGGTGCCGCATAGTCGCACAGCAAGCGGACGGTTTCACAAAAAATAACTTCTACTTCCTCGGTTTGCCGTTGCCCGATTTGTCCCCTCACCCGCCCTATATTGATCAGCTTTCCAAATTTTTCTGCCAGATCAATCAGTTCTTTAAAGATCGAAATCACTTCCTCCCGCTTTTCGATATCTTCTTCCGTTAACGTAAGTCCCCCGTCAGCATATACTTGTCCTGTTGAAATACAGGATACCGCTAGATGATGTTCTCCTAAGAGTTGCTGTAATCGGTTTTCGTCTATTTCGCTTCGTCGTTTTAACGCCAACTCAACGCCGTCAAATCCCAATTGCGCTGCTTTAGGTATGCACGCTTCGAATCCTCGAAATACAACAAAAGCGCTAGGTAGCGCGTGGGTATCGGCTATGGCAATGGATAATTTTATCATGAGTTTTAGCTATGTTCCGGTTAACGATTGATGACAGATCCACTAATTTTGATCATTTCTATCCGTTTAATAATGATAAATAATAAAATAAAACTCAGCGGATGCAATAAACCCGCAATAAAGAAAGCCGGTCTGTACCCATAATCGTCGATAATAAATCCGATGACCAAGCTGAATAACATCGCTCCATAGGTAGCTGCACATCCCATCAACCCTGAAACCGAGCCTACGACACGGGAAGGAAACATATCCGCCACCAACGTCTGCACAATAGTAGAGTATAGTTGATGCCCAAACATCGCCATCCCGAAAAAGAATACCGCCATGTGCAACGAAGCATCCGTAATAAACAACGAAAGAGGGAGCAATGCAGCCGCGATGCCAAGGGGTATTTTTCGGGAAAGATCCAAGGAAAATTGCTTCCGCAGCAAAAAGCTACTTAGCCAACCTCCGAGAAAACTTCCTCCTCCCGCCATGGCATATGGAATCCACGCATACGAACCGATACCTTGAATGTCCAAGCCCCGCACGTCATTCAGGTATTTTGGAAGCCAAAAAATAAAAAAATACCAACCCGCATCTGGCAAAAACTTAATGGCTAAGAGCCCCCATAGCTTCCGGTATTTGAAGAGACTTATCCAAGGGATCCGTTGCGTCGCGTGTTGATCCTCCAATTGTTCCTCCGCTTGGCTGGCGGCAATCCATGCACGTTCTTCATCGGTCACCAATTTACTGCGCGCGGGTACCGTGTATACGATCAACCACACAACTGCCCATATCAACCCCACGGCACCAAAAATAAAAAACGTCCAATGCCAGTTCCAGGTCGCTATGATCAGTGCAATCACTGGTGGAGCGACCACCGCACCCACACTTGAACCTGTATTGAAAATCCCAAACGCTAAGGCTCGTTCCTTTTTAGGGAACCATTCCGACACGACTTTTGCTGAACCGGGAAAAGCTCCCCCCTCACCTATCCCCAATAAAAACCGGGCAATTCCCAATCCCATGACACTGGACACTAATCCGTGAAACATATTGGCGATGGACCACCACACAATCAATATAAAATAACCGACTCGGGAACCCAACACGTCGATGATCCTCCCACCAACGGCATACATGGTCCCATAAGCAAACAGAAAAAGACTATTTATCAGACCGTAATCGACATCGCTAATTTCGAAGCTTTTTCTGATTTCGCTTAATGCAACGGGCAGGTTTTGCCTATCTAAATAATTGATCGCGGTGGCCAGCGCAATCAATGCAACAATCCACCAACGGAAATTTTTGATACGGATACGCTTGTTCATTTGGCTAATAACTTAGTTGTCAAAGGGCTTACCAAACGAGGTGACCAATCCGCCGTCCACATAGATAAGCTGTCCGTTAACGAAATCCGACGCGGCGGATGCCAAAAAAACCGCCGTACCCACCAAGTCATCCGGTGTACCCCAACGCCCTGCCGGCGTACGGCTGATGATGTATCGGTTTAACGGGTTGTCGGGATCCCGATAGCTTATGTTAATGGGTGTGGCAATATAACCCGGTCCGATGGCATTTACTTGAATATTATGGACTGCCCATTCGGTAGCCAGATTGCGGGTAAGCATTTTCAACCCACCTTTAGCCGCCGCGTATGCAGAAACCGTATCCCGCCCCAGCTCACTCATCAGCGAGCAGATATGGATGATTTTTCCTCTTTTCCGACTGATCATGAATTTGCCGACGTGCTTTGATACCAAAAAAGGAGCGGTAAGATTGGTTTGAATAACCGCATTCCAGTCGGACTCTTCCAGCTCTTCCGTGGGCACACGCCTGATAATTCCGGCGTTATTTACGAGAATATCGATCGGACCCACAGCAGATTCTATCCCGGCAACCGCTTCGCTAACTTGCCGCTCATCCGTCACATCAAATGAATAGCCATCGGCATTTAGTCCGTCTGCTTGCAACATCGCTGCGACGTCCTGCACCCGATAATTATCGCGGCCGTTTATGATGATTCTAGCCCCTGCCGCACCCAGTCCTCGGGCAATAGCCAACCCGATGCCTTGGGTACTGCCGGTAATCAGCGCAAGCTTACCCCTTAAGTTGAACAACGATAGTGTCATAATTTGTCTATCAGTTTATGACTACTTTTTCACGACCATGATTTCGTCAAATGTTTTGGCAATTCCATTTGGATCAATCCCGTCTGCAAATTCACTAACCAAGAGGTGCCGTTCGTCGTTCGGTTCCAACCGCCAAACATTCGTGCCGTTTTCAAAAATGTGATTATACCCACGCTGTTCTAATTTAAAATAGGGCTCATGCCCTCTTATCGCCACATATACAGCAATGAGGTCAGCGCTGTGATGCCAGTTTCTATTCCAGCTAGCCAAAAAAACCTCATATGCACGCGCCATCGGCGTCCGACTATACTCTTCTTTAAAAAAACACTTCCTGTCGGAACGTTATCGGCAAATACACCGCCTCCGGTAAAATAAATAGGTGTAGGCCACGCTTCCGCTATATGTTGTGTAGAAGCCGGATCCGGCTTGAAATTACCCCAAGGCCTAGGATCCTGGTCTAAAGGATATCTTCCTCCCATACATACTAAATGTTTAACCTTTTTTGCTACGAGCTCCATTCCCGATAATTCGCTGTATTCATCCGGATTACTATTCAGCAATCGGGATAAATTTGTCAAATCACCGACCGTAACAATGATCACTTCATTATCGTCTTGGCTTGCCAAAAGCTTTCTGTATAATGTGGTAGCCCCTGGTGTGTCTTCTCCGAGTTTTTCGTCATGATCAAACTCCTCATACAACACCCTTGTATACTTGGATTTATGGTAAACACCAAATCGCTGCACACTTCCGATAGGTATATCGGGCCTTCCGTAATGCGTGTTGATCACATCTACAGCACCTGGAGACCAAGGGTTAAGGCTCGATACCATCACACCGAGTATTTCTGCTTCTCCCAAGTTTGCGAAACCATGAAGTAACGCCAAAGCACCTACATCGTCGACATCAGAATCCATATCCGTGTCGAAAATAATCTTAACTGGCTGGGCCGTCCCTAGATAAAATGATACTAACCCCAAAATAATTGAACCAATCTTTCTTTTCATAACAATTATCTACTTAATAACCAATGTTTTGCGCAACCTCGTTATTAGCCCTATCGATTTCGGCTTGCGGTATAGGACGTAAAAGATGAAAAGACTGAATGCTCTGTCCTCTGGCAGAATGCGCTTTTATACGCTCCAACGCTTTTCCAGATCTAATCAAATCAAACCACCGATGCATTTCTCCCGCTAATTCTCTTCCCCTTTCATCTAATATCAAGTCAACAGACAGTTCATCCGCCGAAATGGTCAAATCATATCCCGGTCGTTGCGCACGGCGCCGAACCTCGTTAAAAAACCATGTAGCCTCCACCCTGTCGCCTTGCATCATCAAGGCTTCCGCAGCAATAAGATATGTTTCAGCAAGGCGGAATACGATAAAATCTTTGTTCCCCCTAAGCTCATTAACGGTCGGTCGGGTGGGATCCCAATATTTAATTAATGCAGGGTGGAATTCCGGCCGCTCCCGCAGACTGGGATCAAGTGGATCCCCAAGATTTTTTCCCGGTGGAAGGTTATTAGGATCGTTGTAATAATAGTCGTCAAAAGTTCTCCAGATATCCGTTCTTGCATCTTTCTCGTCATCAAACAATCCCATTAGATACGGTGTGGGTGCATACCGCGTAAAAGGTCTGCCCCATTGCAGTGCACGCATCAAACCGGGTATGTCCGAATAAGAATTGGTAAAGTAAACATGTGTTAAATTGCCACTCCCCGAGTTAATGGGATCGTATTCATATTGTATCGAAAAAATAATCTCTTTATTTTCTTGATTTTCATAATGAAACACCTGACTGAAATCGGAAAGCAGCGCATAATTTGCTTCGTCTGCAATGACCTGCTTCGCATAGTTTGCTGCAGCCGACCAGTCCTCCCGTACCAAATGAACTTTGCTTAACAAATGCTGCACAGCACCTTTCCTTATTCTGCCCCATTGCGGATAGGTCGATTCCAAATTTGCCTCCGCATATCGCAAGTCTTCCAGAATTACCTCGTACACTTCTTCCCCCGAAACCCTTGCAACTTCGCGTTGTACACCGGCTGTCGGCTGAAGCGGCAATGGAATATCTCCGAATGACTGTACCAGCCAAAAATAGCACAACGCACGGATAAACCGGGCTTCGGCCATCACACGTGCGCGCGTCACCTCGTTCATGCTCACTTCTGGTGCTGAGACGGTAATGGTATTGCAAAGATTAATCGTCTTGTAGCAGTTGTTCCAAAGATAGCCTACCTCGGGGGCGAATGAGTTCAAATCCGGCGAATAGTTATCAAAAGGAAGTCCTGATTGATTTTTTCCATTGGTAAACAAGTCGGTTCCTAAAATAGTGAGCCGAAAAGGAGACTCGTCTTGGCCGTAAATAGCCCTCAAATTTGCATAGGCTGCATAGACGCCCGAATTTAACGCCGCCTCATCAACATAATACGTTACAGGATTAAGTACTGAAGCCGGTTCTTCCGTTAAAAATTGCTGGCACGCTTGTGAACAAAAGACTGTCAAAAGCGCAAATATTTGTATTTTCCGTTTCATGGTCGTGGTTTTGTTAAAAGCTTGCATTCAATCCGATAAGGAACATCTTGGTGCTAGGGTAGCTCTCGTAGCTATTACCGGACTCGGGATCCCATCCCTCGTATTTCGTAAACGTGAAGGGGTTCTGCGCACTCAGATATAGCCGCAGCGATTGGAGCTTGATTGAAGATAACAAGCCCTCATGGAAGCGATAACCCAAGGAAATATTCCTTACCCGCACAAAAGATCCATCTCGATATCGCAGGACATCTATATTTGGATTGTTTCCCCCCAAAGTACTAACGGGGCGTGGATAGGCATTACTGGGGTTTTCGGGTGTCCAATAGTTCACAAAAGTGGGAATGTTATACCTTCCACCCAGGTTATCCAACCCGTGTATAGCGCTGTTGATGAGGAATTTCTGTCGTGTATTAATAAAAACAGAAAGATCAAACCCTTTGTAGCTAAAATTATTCGTGATTCCACCGCTCCAGCCGGGGATTGACGAACCAAGAATCTCGCGGTCGGCCGCATTAATCTGGTTATCGCCGTTGATGTCTTTAACCTTTACCTGGCCAGGTGACCGTTGATAAACTGATGCGGCTTCGACTTCATCTTCCTGCCATATGCCTTCAAACTGATAGTCAAAAAAGACGTTAATGGGTTCGCCTATGAACCATCGATTGCCCACATCGTCTTGCTTATCACCATAGAGATCAATGATCTTGTTTTTATTAATCGCGACATTCAAGTCTGTACTCCACCGAAAATCACCTTCGGTATCCAAATTGACGGTAGAAAGGGTCAACTCATAGCCGTTGTTTCTGGTGGCCCCAATATTTGACAAAACGCTGGAATAGCCCGTTGAATTAGGAATGCCTTGGTATAGCAGCAAGTCCTTGGTATCGATTTGATAGACTTCTATAGATCCTGAAAGCCGATTTCTCCATAATGCAAAATCTATCCCGACATTCGCCTGATAGGAAGTTTCCCATTGCAACCCCGGGTTGGGCAGTGTACTGGGTTGGAATCCCATGGCTGGCTCACTGCCGAACAGGTAACCATTTCGAACCAAAGCCCCCAATGATTGGTATGGATTGATAGCGGTATTCCCGATGCTTCCGTAGCTAATCCTGATTTTAAGATCATCTAATGCTGAAAAGCGATCCATAAATGGTTCATCGGCAATACGCCAAGCCAGCGCTGCAGACGGGAAAAAGCCATATTTTCTATTCTGACCGAATCGCGATGAACCATCTATCCGTGTGGTAAGGGTAAGCAAATAACGGTCGCTTAGACCATAGTTTGCTCTCGCCATATACGACACAATCGACCATTCTACCTGATCAGAATCAAACCCTATATTTTGGCCTGCGGAAAGATCGTGCCAACGCATATTTTCAGCCGGTATACCTTCTGCCGCCACAAAGCTGCTTTCTTCGCCCTGGTATTGGATACTTTGCATAACGGTCAGATCTAACGCATGTTTCTCATAAAACCGCTTATTGAAGGTAAGGATGTTTTCCAAGGTATAGGCGCTAACGGCTGTCTTCGTAGTCGAAGCTTCATTTAACCCTCCTTGTTTTACATTCGTTTTCGAACCAATAAAGCGGCCAGCATTGCTGAAACGTAGATCAGGACCGAAATTCAGTCGGTACGTTAACCCCTTCGCTAATTCATACTCGGCAAATAAACTACCAAACAAGCGCGTTTGCAACGATTGATTGATATCATTTGATACGTCGTTAAGCGGATTTCCCAACAGCGCTTCACTGGTAGGAAATAGTGTTAAATTGCCATCGGCATCGTAAATATCTCCCAAAGGGCTTATACGCATCGCTTGGCCCAGTATGGTGCCCGTGTTCACAATATCCTGTTTGGAATGACTCAAAAACAATGATGCGCCTACCTGAAGCCGTTTGTTCGGCTGGTGATCCAAGTTGAACTGTAAGGACCCCCTTTTAAATCCCGATGGGGCAACGATGCCATCTTGCTGCAGATAAGCCGAACTGATTGCGAACCGTGTTGACTCGCTACCCCCGGATAATCCTAACGTATGGCTTTGCTGCATCCCGTTCCGCAAAACCAGATCTTGCCAATCGACAACGGTTCCGGCTTGGTAATTTTCTAATTCAATCGGGTCAAGAACAAGATTGATATCATCTGTGCGCTGAGAAGCCTTTCGATAGTTTACCCATCCCTCAGCATCCTGTACTTCCACCTTATTTAACAGCTGTGCAATGCCTGCATAGGCGTTGTAAGTGACCTGGCTTTTCCCGGCTTTCCCGCGTTTTGTGGTGACCAATACGACTCCGTTGGAACCCCTCGCACCATAAATAGCGGTAGCAGATGCATCTTTCAAAACCTCCATGGATTCGATATCTGCCGTATTTATATCATTCAGCCCTCCAGAAATAGGGATACCGTCAACGACGAACAGCGGATCATTATTGGCGCTTATTGAGTTTATCCCCCTTATGCGTATGGTCACTCCAGACCCCGGCGAATGACCGGATGCAACGACATCCACACCGGCACTACGCCCCTGAAGGGCTTGACCCGCAGATACCACCGGTACCGCACCGATTTCAGCCGAAGACACGGAAGATATGGCACCTGTCAGTTGGCTTTTCTTTTGAGTACCATACCCTACTACCACGACTTCGTCCAGGCTTCTGTTATCGGGTTCAAGTACGATGTCATATGAACCCGTATCCTCAAATGTTATTTCTTGGGTAACATACCCGATGGACGAAAAAACAAGCACTCCAGTTTTCGTGGGTACGGATATTGAATAGCTACCGTCTATTCCCGTCGATGTGCTTACCAAAGCTCCCTTCACAACAACCGAAACATTTGCCAACGCTTCCCCTTCTAGGTTGGTAACTCTGCCCGCAAGACGGTGGTCCTGCGCCGAGACGTTCAACCACAGTGAGGAAATCGCCAACGAAATAATGACCGTTAATAGATGTCGGACGTAAAATTTTAGAATCATAACAGTTGATTTAATACCTTATAATTGGTTCACGTAGTTGGTTGACTTTTCAGACCACACCGCTTCTACGACAATTTATGGTGCTAAATTACACCGAACACACATGCACTAATCCAAGTATTCGACCGAACATCTAAACTTTTTTAACAAGAATATACGCAAAATACTTTACCTTGACAGTAAAATACTTTAATATCATTCAACGACGATTACCTGATAACAAGAAAAAAATCTAGGTCAACGAAAGATGTTGTCGTTGATATTGGCTTGGAGTGATACCAACGATGCGCCTAAATTGGGCATTGAAGTGGGTAAAATTATTAAAGCCCACTTCAAAACAGATTTGCGAAATGGGTAGCCTACCATCCATTAGCAATTTACAGGCATTGCCTATTTTTATCTCGTTCAGAAATTGGGTGTAGGTCTTGTTTGAATGTTGTTTGAAATATCGGCAGAAAGCAGATGGGCTCATGTTAGCAATCGTTGATACATCTTCAAGTGATGGGTTATCTGCATAACGATTGATGATGTATTGATAAACGTTATTCATCCGCTTACATTCGTCTTCATCAACTGGTAAAATAAAGCCACGGCTGGATAACAAGTCATACTCTTTAGCGTCGGCCATGATTTGCAAAATCGACAACAAATCAATCAATTTAGCAAGGCTATCTTTATGTTCACCTAACTGTTTAATTTGGCGTTCCAGTGCTATTTTAGATCTGCCGGTGAATTTAATTCCCCGCTTGGAATTAGCGAACAGCTTTTTCAATTGAATAACATTGGGCATATCCCAAAGTTCCTTCAGAAAGTCTTCCTTAAAGTAAATCACCATGGCTTGAGCTGCCGAATCAGATACCTGCTGATGAAAATTTCGATCATTTTGATAGAAATGTGGGATATCCCTACCGTAAAACACCAAATCGCCGGGTTGAAATCTTTCCATACTGTCACCCACAAAACGGATCCCCGTTCCTTTAAGTACCAACATAATTTCACATTCGGGATGAAAATGCAACGCCGGGAAGAAATGGGGTTCACAAACCCGCATCAGTTGGAACACATCCTGCTGCTCCTTATTGATAATTTTCAATAATGGCTTCATTTTCTTTCTTCTAATACGCAGTATTGTTCCAGATCTATCCTAATTTAATGTAAATTTGGTAAAATTTATTCAGCATTCCAACGTGAAACCCATCCTCCGGAAAATCGATACAGGTGCCGATTATTCGTTCAGCATACGCGAAGATATTCATCCGTATTTGTATCATCATTGGCACTACCACCCGGAGGTTGAGCTTACCCTGATCCGCCGGGGGAAGGGCATGCGGCTGGTCGGCGACAGCATGCAACCGTTTGAAGACGGCGACCTGATCCTTCTCGGTGCCAATGTGCCACACCTGTGGCGCAGTGATGCCAGTTACTTTGAACCCTCGTCCGATTTAGTCATTGAAGCCGTCGCCATTCATTTCAAAGGCGATTTCTGGGGTGAGGCTTTTTTGGCACTACCGGAGATGGTCCCCGTAAAAAAACTAATGGAGCGCGCGCAACATGGAATAAAAATCAAGGGCAATATGCGAACCTATATCGCAAAAAAAATGGAGGAAATTATCCACACACAGGGGATTGCCCGCGTTGAACAGCTGCTTCATATACTCAACGGCATCGCTACGTCGGAAGAATACGAATTATTGTCCAGTACCGGATTTGTCCAAACCTTTAATGCCAGCAATACAGACCGGATCGATCAGATTTTCAACTACACATTCACCCATTTCAAAGAGCCGCTATCCATTCACAAAGTAGCATCAGCCGTGAACCTTAGTCCCCATTCCTTCTGCAGGTATTTCAAAACCCGTACGTTGAAAACCTATTGGCAGTTCCTGTTGGAAGTGCGCAT
>Ga0182737_1003103_pt1 | contig 12647 bp, 13 predicted proteins | sample eDN5th30CBELigOP_FD_128878 | JGI IMG/M metagenome (GOLD analysis project Ga0182737, IMG submission 128878) | Enriched Organic Plus compost microbial communities from Emeryville, California, USA - eDNA 5th pass 30_C BE-Lig OP (version 2) (version 2) ... | reverse complement strand
GTTGGCGGCGATCGTGTTCGGCACGTTGGTCGACTTGATCGACACCTTGAAGTTCGTGAAGTCGAGCCCCTCCATCAGATCGACGAACTCGACGGCCGCCGTGACGAGGGCCTCGACCGGATTCTCGCGCTCGAGGGCGTGCAGGTGCTTGGGGAGCGAGCCCGAGTTGACGCCGATGCGCATCGGGGTGCCGCGCCGGTTGGCCAGCTCCGCGACCTCGGCCACCTTCTCCCGGCCGCCGATGTTGCCCGGGTTGAGGCGGATGCAGTGGGCTCCGGCCTCGATCGCCTTGAGCGCGAGGGTGTGGTTGAAGTGGATGTCGGCGATGATCGGGATCGGCGACCGCTTGACGATCGTCTTCAGCGCCTCGATGTCCTTGTCGCGGGGCACGGCCACGCGGACGATGTCCGCCCCGGCCTCGGCGACCTTGTTGATCTGATCCATCGTCGCCTCGAGGTTCGCGGTCTCCGTCTTGGTCATGGTCTGCACCGCGACCGGCGCGCCGCCCCCGATCGGAACCCGTCCGACGAATATCTGTCGTTTCGATGCCACTACCGATGCAGGCTACCGGAGCGGCCCGGCGATCAGACCCCCAGGTTCTCCTTCACCGCGTCAGCGGCCGGACCACGCCTCGAGCACCCACCCGAGGTCCTCGCTCGAAGAGGCCGGGTCGATGATCAGCTGCCGCGGGTCCGGCTCGGCGGCCTGGCCCCGGATGCGCCTGGCGGCGGAGTTGATCCCCCGGCCGAGCGCGCCCGGCTTGCGGCGGGGCAGGATCCCACGGTCGATCCGCGCGTCCTTCTCGTGGACGAGCCGCAGCCCGAGCGCGTTGGCTCCCCCGGCCCATTTCATGCCGGCCTCGATCGCATCCGGGAAGTCACCTTCCAGGCCGAGCTCGGACGCCGAGCGGAGCGCGATCGGAGCGACCGCCAACTGGGTGACGGTGAGGACGGGGTACACGACGGCGGCGCCGGCCCGGACGGGGTCGATCAGCCCCGGCCACGCGCCGTCGTCACGCTGCAAGGCGAGCAGCGCGCCGGCGAGCTCCGCCGCCACGGGCCGCAGCTCCTCGCTGCCGGAGCGCACCATCTGCACGAGGGCGTGGAGCAGGTGGAACTGGCCCGAGACGGGCACCGCGCTCCCGAGTCGCCGGGCGTGGACGTCCCGCGCGAGGCCCGTTCCCGGAACGATCCTCGCGGTGAGGTCGCCGGACACCTCCCCGAGCAGCCCGGTGTCCTCACCGGTCAGGACGGCGCTCTCGGAGAGCCCGGAAGCGAGCCACGCGAGCTGCTCGAGCGGCACCCTCTCGAAGCCGCGGACGGTCGCCCGCCGGATCAGGCCGTCGATCTCCGAGATCGCGTCCCCGCCCGCGCGCGACTCGGCCCACAGTGCGAGGCCGAGTTCGCCCGGGCTCACGTCCCCGCCTCCCAGGTCGCCGAGGATCCGGGTGCGGAGCGCCCCCGTCGGGAAGGGCTGGTCGGTCCCGGCCTCCTCGGCGCGGAGCAGCCCGAGCAGGACGACGATCCCCGCCTGGAGGGTGGTCGCCGGCTCGGTCTCGTCCTCGACCCCCTCGATCCGGGCGGTGGCGCGGAAAAGTCCGCTGGCCACCTGGAGCTCGGGCAGTCGGGTGAGGGCGATTCGTTCGAGGGCGCGAGGTTCCGTCATCGGGACGAGACTACTCAGCCGGCGTAGAGCTCCTCGATCTCGTTCTCGTACTTCTCGGCGATCGGCTTGCGCTTGAGCTTCATCGTCGGCGTGAGCTCGTCCCCGCCGGGCAGCCACTCGCCCGGGATGATCTTGAACTTCTTGATCTGTTCCACCCGCGCGAGCTTGCCGTTCGCCTCGTCGACCGCCGCCTGGATCGCGGCCCGGACCCGTTCGTGCTCGGCCAGGGTCTCGAGCTCGGCCTCGATCCCGTTCTGGCCGGCCCAGACCGGGGCGAAGTCGGGATCGAGCACGATCAGGGCCACGTTGTAGGGCCGCCCGTCGCCGATCGTGACGGCCTGGTTGATCAGGGGCGAGGACACCTTGAGCTGGGCCTCGATGTTCGCCGGCGACATGTTCTTGCCGGCCGCGTTGATGATCAGCTCCTTCTTGCGGTCGAGGATGGAGATGTAGCCCTCCTCGTCGATCTCGCCGATGTCTCCGGTCAGCAACCAGCCGTCGACGATCGTCTCGGCGGTCTTCTCCGGCTTGTTCCGGTACTCCTTCATCACGAACGGACTGCGGCAGGCGAGCTCGCCGTCCTCGGAGACCCTGATCTCGACACCGGGGACCGGGGGCCCGACCGTGCCGATCTTGATCCGGGAGGGCGGGTTGATCGAGATCACGCCGCAGGTCTCGGAAAGCCCCCACAGCTCGCCGACGGGGATGCCGATCGCGTGGAAGAACTCGAGCACCTCGACCGGCGTCGGAGCGGCGCCGGCGCTCACCGCGACGGCCTCGTCGAAGCCCAGCGCGACGCGGAGGTTCGAGAACAGCGCCTCATCGGCGGCCGCGACGGCCGCCGCCAATTCCTCGGGCACCGCCTCGCCCGCCTGTTCGAGCCGGACCTTCCGGATCGCCGCGTCGAGACCGGCCTGGGCCTTTTCGCGCTGCTCGTCCGGCAGGCTCGCGAGGTTGCCCTCCAGACCTGCCTTCAGCTTCTCCCAGATCCGGGGCACGGCGAAGAACCAGGCGGGTCGGACCTTGGGCAGGAACTCGATGATGCGCTTGGGGTCCGGGCAGATGTGGACCTCGAGACCGTGCATCACGGGCGTGTAGTAGTTGGCCCCGCGTTCGGCGATGTGCGCGGCCGGCAGCCAGGAGATGACCCGGCCCCCGTCCGGCGGGATGTCCAGGACCGAGTGCATCACGGTCGTGAGCATCGACATGAGGTTTCCCTGGGTCAGCAGCACGCCCTTGGGCGGCCCGGTCGTGCCCGACGTGTAGATCAGCGTGAGCGGGTCGTCCAGCCCGACCTCGGCCGCCAGGGGCGCGGGATCGAAGTCCGGGTCGAGCGCCTCGAGCTCGGCCATCGTCATGTCGCCGCCGTCGCCGTCGAGCACCACGACGCGCTCCAGCCCCGGGAGCTGCTTCCGCGCCTCGAGCAGGTTCGGCAGGTAAGCCCTCTCGGTGATGATCAGCTCGGTCTCGGAGTCCTCGACCACATACTGGATCTGATCCGGGGCGAGGGTCTGGTAGATCGAGAACGGCAGAGCCCCGATGGAGACCGCCGCCAGGTCGGTCGGGATGAAGTCGGACCGCGCGCCGAGGAGCATGCCCACGCGGTCGCCGCGCCTAACGCCCAGCGCATTGAGACCGCCGGCGATCGCACGGACGCGCGCGTCGAGGTCGTTCCAGGAGAGCTCGACGCCCTCGTCCTCGGATTTGATCGCGAGTTGCCCGCCCTTCCGGGCGACGGTCGCCTGGAAGGCCTCGTAGAGGTTCTTGAATTCCGGCTCGACGGCGGGCCCGCCATCGAACTCGGTGACCGTCTGGGACGTCTGCACCTGCTCCTCCTCTGCTCTCTCCAACAAGGTGACGCAAACGGGAATCTATCCCAGGCCCCCGGCCGGTCATATAGGGGGCGCCCCCTAGAAGGTGCCGAGCCGCCCTCCGTCCCGCCCGGTAGCGGCGGCCGGCTTCGAGGCCCGTCCGCGCCGTCCCGCTACCTGACGTTGAACCCCTCGCCGGTCAGTCGCCCGATGTCGTTGTTCAGACCGAGCAGGAAGAGGCCGATCACCAGGGCGAAGCCGATCAGGCCCGCGCGCTCCATGACCACGAACGGGACCGGGCGCCCCCGCAGCTTCTCCACGACGCTCCAGAAGATGTGGCCGCCGTCGAGGGGCAGGAACGGGAAGAGGTTGATGATGCCGAGGGACAGGCTGATCAGCGCGATCAGAGTCAGCGCCTCGCGGGCCCCGACGTCGACGGCCTGCCGGGTCACCTCGTAGCTGCCGACCACCCCGGAGAGCTGCTCGCGCTGGTCCTGGTCGTAGAGCTTGGCGAGGGTCGAGACCGTCGTCGAGGTTACGTACCACATGTAGTCGAGCGAGATCCGAGCCGCCTCGACGGGCCCGGGGCGAGCCGGCTCCAGGCCGAAGGCGAAGCCGAGGCGGCTCCTCTCCGCCGCCGCGTCGTATACCGGCGTGATCTCGAGCGCCTTCCGCTCGCCGTCGCGGATCACCACGACGCTAGCCGGGTTCGCGGCCTTGCATCCATCCACCTGCCTGCCGGCGCAGCGGTGCGACGCGATCTGCTCGGCGATCGCCTCCTGGTCGCCGCCGACGCCGTCGACGGACACGATCTCGTCGCCCGACTGGAGCATCGCGGCGGCCGGCGTACCGGGCGCGACCTGGTCCACCTCCTGGCTCGGTTGCTTGATCCCGAAGGCCAGTACCCACAGGATGAGGAAGGCGAGCACGATGTTCACCGCCGGCCCCGCGCCGATCACGACGATCCGCTTCCAGACCGGCTGGTGGTAGTAGCCGCGCGAGGCGATCTCCGGCGGCAGCTCCTCGTCCGGGTTCATCCCGGTGATGCGGACGAATCCCCCGAGCGGGATCGCCCCGATGCCGTACTCGGTCTCGCCCCGCTTGATCGAGACCAGCTTCGGCGGGAAGAACAGGAAGAACCTCTCCACGCGCATGCCCGTCGCCTTGGCGGCGACGAAGTGCCCGGCCTCGTGGAGGACGATCAGGGCGCTGAAGGCGAGGAATGCGACGAGGAAGCTCACGGTGAGGTCAGGCCACTGATGATCTCAGACGCGCGTTCCCGGCTCGCCTCGTCGACCGCGAAGAGCTCGTCGAACCCCTTGGCCGGGCCGCTCCCCACGTCATCGAGTGTCCGTTCGATCACCCGTGGGATGTCGGTGAACCCGATCCGCCCCTCGAGGAAGGACGCCACCGCCACCTCGTCGGCGGCGTTCAGGGCGCAGGGCGCGATGCCGCCCGCCTCGCCGGCCTCCCGGGCCAGCGCGAGGCAGCGGAACGTCCCCGGATCGGGATCCTCGAACGTGAGGCTGCCGACCTTGGCCAGGTCCAGCCGCTCGACCGGCACCGGGGCGCGCTCGGGCCAGGTCAAGGCGTAGGCGATCGGGACCCTCATGTCCGGGTGTCCCAGGTGCGCCAGCGTCGCCCCGTCGCGGAGGTCGATCAGGGAATGGACTATCGACTGGGGATGGACCACGACGTCGATCCGCTCGTACGGCAGGGCGAACAGGTGATGCGCCTCGATCATCTCGAAACCCTTGTTCATGAGGGTCGCGGAGTCGATCGTGATCCTCCCGCCCATCGCCCACGTCGGGTGGTCGAGGGCCTCCTCGACGGTGACCCCGGCCAGGTCGGTCCTTCCGCGGAACGGTCCGCCCGATGCGGTCAGCACCATCCTCTCGATCGCCTCGGGGTCCTCGTGCCGGACCAGCTGGAAGAGCGCCGAGTGCTCGGAATCGACGGGAAGCAGCCGGGCGCCGGTGGCGGCGGCCAGCTCGGTCACGAGCTCGCCGCCGATCACGAGGCTCTCCTTGTTGGCGAGGGCGACGTCGATCCCCTGGGTCAGGGCGACGATCGTCGGCCCCAGACCGGCCGCGCCCACGATGCCGTTGAGGACGACGTCCGGGCCGGTCGCCCCGATCAGCTCCCGGGCCGCGGCCTCCCCCGAGAGGACGGTGCCGTCGAAGTTCCGGGCGGCCTCCGCCGCCGCGCCCTCGTCGGCGACCGCCAGGTGCTCGACCCCGAACCCTCGGGCCTGGGTCACCCCCGTAGGCCAGTCGCTGCCGACCGCGAGCCCCACCACGGCGAGGTCGTCGCGGCCCGCCACGATCTCGAGGGCCTGGGTGCCGATCGAACCGGTCGAGCCCAGGATCAGGACCTTCTTGGCGGCGGAGCCAGACACGGACCTAGTAGACGAGCGCCACGGAGACGTAGTACCCGACGACGATCGTGAACAGGACCGCGTCCAGCCGGTCGAGGAGCCCGCCGTGGGGCCCGAAGAGGTTGCCGGTGTCCTTGGTGTTGAGGTCCCGCTTGATCATGGACTCGAAGAGGTCGCCGATCGGCGCCACGGCGGCCACGGCCGCGCCGAGGATCAGCGCGTCCACTCCGGACAGCCAGTCCTGGTAGAGGCCGGCGCACCACACGCCCAGCATCCCGATCAGGAAGCCGCCCACCAGGCCCTCGATCGTCTTGTTCGGCGAGAGGTTCGGGGCGAAGCGGTGGGCGCCGAACATCCGCCCGACCGCGTAGGCGCCGGTGTCGCAGGCGAAGGTTCCGACCAGGACGTTCACGACCAGGGCGGCGCCGTGATCGGGCAGGTCCCGGAGGAGCACCGCGTGCGCCAGCGGGATCCCGATCCAGAACACCCCGAGCACGGTCACCGCCACCGACCCGGTCACGCCGGTTCGGTTCTGGCGACGCGCCGCCGCGAAGAAGATCAGCAGGAACGGGAGCGCCAGGAACATCAGCACGTTGAACTCCGTGCCGAGCCAGGACGCGGCCACGATCGCCACCAGCGAGACGTATGCGGGCACCTGGAACGGGCGGTATTCACCGGCCATCAGGAAGAACTCCCGGAGCCCGAGGCACCCGAAGAGGGCCAGCGCGGCCGCGAACCAAGGGCCCCCGGCCACGATGATCGCGATCACCACCACGATCCACGGGATGGCGACGAGGATCCGCTTGGTCGTCTCGCCCATCAGGCCGGCTCCCTGCGGCCGAACCGGCGCTGCCGGCGCCCGTACTCCGCGAGGGAGTCGGCGAACGCCTCGCGGCTGAAGTCGGGCCAGAGCTCGTCGCGGAAGACGAACTCGGAGTACGCGCACTGCCAGAGGAGGTAGTTCGAGATCCGCTGCTCGCCGCTGGTGCGGATCAGGAGCTCGGGGTCGTGCATCTCCGGGGCGTACAGGTGCCTTCGGAACTCCTCCTCGGTGGTCCCCTGGAAGTTCCTCGCCGCGTCGACGATCTCCGCCCGGCCCCCGTAGTTGAAGGCGATGAAGAACGTGATCGTGTCGTTGGCGGCGGTCATGGCCTCGGCCTCGTCCATCTGCCTCCGGAGCTTCTCCGAGACGCCCTCCCGCCGCCCGATGAAGCGCATCCGGACGCCCTGCTCATGGAGCTCGGGGGTCTCGTCGACGATCCGCTGGGAGAACATCTCCATCAGCGCCTCGACCTCGTCCGGCGACCTGGACCAGTTCTCGGTCGAGAACGAGAAGACCGTCAGTTCCCGGATCCCGAACTCGACGGCGTCGCGAAGCCGCGCCTTGACCGTGTCGGCCCCGGCCCGGTGCCCCTCCTTTACCTGCAGTCCGCGGCCTTGGGCCCAGCGCCCGTTGCCGTCGGTGATGATGGCTACGTATCGGGGTGCGTTCACACCTCGAGGATCTCTTCTTCCTTGCCCTTCAGCATGGCATCGATTTCCGCGATGGCGGCGTCGGTCTCCTTCTGGAGGGCCTCCTCGCCGCGGCGCTCGTCGTCCTCGCCGACCTCGCCCTCCTTCTTCAGCTCCCGCATGTCGGCCATGACGTCGCGACGGACGTTGCGGACGGCGACTCGTCCGTCCTCGGCGACGCCGTGGACGACCTTCACCATCTCCCGGCGCCGCTCCTCGGTGAGGTCGGGGATCTGGAGCCGGATCACGTTGCCGTCGTTGGAGGGGGTCAGTCCGATGTCGGACTCCTGGATCGCCTTCTCGATGAGTCCCAGGGCGCTCTTGTCGTAGGGCGTGACGGTGAGCAGCCGGGCCTCGCTGGCAGCCACGTTGGCGAGCTGGTTGAGCGGGGTGTTCGCGCCGTAGTAGTCGACCGTTATGCGATCGAGGAGGTGCGGCGTGGCGCGTCCCGTGCGGACCGTGGCGAACTCGCCCGCGGTCGATTCGACGGTCTTGGCCATCCTCTCCTTGGCGTCGGTCAGCAGGTCGTCGAGCATGAATCCTCCTTAGGCGCGATCAGTTTCCGGCGACCCTGGAGCTGACCAGCGTGCCCACTTTCTCGCCGGAGACGATCCTATCCATATTGGCCTCGTCGGCCATGTTGAAGACGTAGATCGGAAGGTCGTTGTCCATGCAGAGGCTGAGGGCCGTCGAATCCATCACCTTGAGCCCCTTCTCGATGGCCTCGCGGTGGGTGATCGCGGGGATGAACTTCGCGTCGGGGTTGGTCGAGGGATCGCTGTCGTAGACGCCTTCCACCCCGTTCTTGGCCATCAGGATCGCCTCGGCGTGGATCTCGAGGCCGCGCAGGGCGGCCGCCGTGTCGGTGGTGAAGAAGGGGTTGCCCGTGCCGGCCGCAAAGATGCAGATCCGCCCCTTCTCGAGGTGCCGCATGGCCCGGCGCCGGATGTACGGCTCGGCCACCTCCTTGACGTCGATCGCGGAGATGACCCTCGTGAAGTGACCGTGCTTCTCGAGGGCGTCCTGCAGCGTGAGCGCGTTGAGAAGGGTGGCGAGCATGCCCATGTAGTCGCCGGTGGCGCGGTCCATGCCCTGGGCCGCCCCGTCGACGCCGCGGTAGATGTTCCCCGCGCCGACGACGATCGCGACCTCGACGCCGCGGTCCCGGATGATGCCGACCTGCCGGGCGATCCGCTCGACCTCCTTGGGATCGGTCCCGAAGTCCAGCTCGCCCATCAGGGCCTCACCAGACAGCTTCAGCATTATCCGCTTGAACCGCGGCTCCCCTTCTTCGCTCATATGGAAGTGAAACTACCGCCTACTCGCCGATGCGGAAACAGGAGAAGCGGCTGATGACGACGTTCTCGCCCACCTTCGCGGCGAGCTCCTCGCGCATCTGCTCGATGGTCTTCGAGTCGTGCTTCTCCGTGTTCACGTGCTCCTGCTCGAGCAGCGCGATGTCCTTCGCCCACTTGGCGACCTGACCCTCGACGATCCGCTCGACCACGTTGTCGGGCTTGCCCTCTTCCCGGGCCTTCTCCTCGAACACGCGCCGCTCGGCGGCGATCTGGTCCTCCGGGATGTCCTCGCGCGACACGTGCGTCGGGGAGGCCGCCGCGATGTGCATCGCCACCTCGTACGCGAACTCGGCGAAGTCCTCGTTGCGGGCGACGAAGTCGGTCTCGCACTGGACCTCGACCAGGGCGCCAACCTTCTTGTTGGCGTGGATGTACGAAGCGACGACGCCCTCGGAGGTACCGCGGTCGGACCGCTTGGCGGCCGACGCCTGACCCTTGACCCGGAGCAGCTCGACCGCGCGGTCCATGTCGCCGTCGGCCTCCTGCAGGGCGGCCTTCGAATCCATCATGCCGGCACCGGTCTTGTCGCGCAGCGCCTTTACGTCGGCGGCGGTGATGTCAGCCATCAGTTGTTCTCCTGGGTGTCTTCGGTTGATTCGGTCTTCTCGTCCTCGGCGTCGGGAGCGATCGCCTGCGGGTGGGGGTTGTCCGGGACGGCCTGCGGGTGCGGGTTCTCCTGGATCGCCTGCGGGTGCGGGTTGTCCGGCACCGCCTGCGGGTGCGGGTTCTCCTGGATCGCCTGCGGGTGCGGATTGTCCGGCACCGCCTGCGGGTGGGGGTTGTCCGGCACCGCCTGCGGGTGCGGGTTCGCGGCCTTCTCCTTGGCGGCCGCCTCGGCCTTCTGCTGCTCCTCGCGGCGACGGGCCTTCTCCTCGGCCTGTTCCTTCTCGATCTGCTCGCGACGGGCGCGTTCCTCTTCCTCGCGCTTCTTCCGCTCGGCCTCTTCCCGCTCGCGACGGGCCTGCTCCTCGGCCCGACGCTTCTCCTCGATCACGGCCCAGGCGCCGGCGCCCTGCTCGATGGCGGCACCGATCGTCGAGATGATCAGTTCGCAGGAGCGGATGGCGTCGTCGTTGCCGGGGATCACGTGGTCGATGTGGCCCGGGTCGCAATTCGTGTCGACCAGCGCGATGACCGGCAGGCGGAGGCGCGTGGCCTCGCGCAGCGCGATCTCCTCCGACTTCAGGTCGGTGATGAAGACGGCGTCCGGGACGCGGTCCATGTCGGCGACGCCGCCGAGCGCGAACTCGAGCTTGGCGAGCTCGGCCTGCATGTTCATGCGCTCCTTGGTCGGGAGCAGCTCGATCTGGCCCGACTCGACCAGGCCGCGGATCTCGTGCATCCGCTTGATGCGCTGCGACGAGACGCTGAAGTTGGTGAGCAGCCCGGGCAGCCAGCGCCGGTTCACGTACGGCATCTTCGACTTGCCCGCCCACTCCTCGATCACGTCGGAGGCCTGTTTCTTGGTGCCGACGAAGAGCACCTTGCCGCCGCCCGAGGTGAGCTCCCCGACGAAGCGGCGCGCCTCCTCGAGCATCTCCTCGGTCTGCAGCAGGTCGATGATGTGGATCCCGTCGATCTCGCCGGCGATGTAGCGGCGCATGTTCGGGTTCCAACGGCTGGTCTGGTGACCGAAGTGGACTCCGGCTTCCAGGAGTTCCTGGATTCCTACCTGGGACATGCTTCTCCTTGAAATGTGTTGCGGTTGCGGATCCACCCGGGCCGTTCTCGGTGGATTCCGCGCGGAGACCGTCTCCGGGCGGCAGGAGCCACCGTCGTATCCCGGGGGTTAGGGAATACGGACAGCAGCCGATTCTAGTGGGAACCGGCGCTTCGTGCCGCTTCGAGAGCCGAATCGAGGTCTTCCGGCAACGGAGCGGCGAAAGCGAGGTCCTCCCCGGTGCGGGGATGGGTGAACTCGAGCCGCGACGAGTGGAGGAACTGCCGCTCCAGGCCGTATCTCGCCGGCCCCCCGTACGTCTCGTCCCCGACCACCGGATGCCCGATCGCCTCGAGGTGGACCCGGATCTGGTGGGTCCGGCCGGTGTCGAGCCTCACCTCCAGCAGGCTCTCCCGCCGCAGCACCTCGGTCACCTCGAAATGCGTCCGCGCCTCGCGGGAGCCCGCCCCGTTCACCGCCATGCGGTGCCGCTTGCGCGAGGCGCGCCCGATCGGGGCGTCGATCGTTCCCGTGCGGGAGCGGAAGCGCCCCTCCGCGAGCGCGGTGTAGATCCGCGAGACCTCCCGGTCCCGGATCATCCGCTGGAGGTCGGCATGGGTGGCATCGTCGCGGGCCACCACGAGCAGGCCGCTCGTCCCGCGGTCCAGCCGGTGGACGATGCCGGGACGCTCCGGGTCGTCGCCGCCCGCCAGCTCGTCGCCGAGCATCTCGACCAGGGTTTCGCCCCGGTGTGAAGGCGCCGGGTGGACCACCAGGTCCCATCCCTTGTCGATCACCGCCAACCACTCGTCGCGGTGGACGACGCGGTAGCCGCCGGGCCCCGGAAGGCCGTCAGCCATCGTCGCCGGCCCCGGTGATGAGCGACGCCGCCAGCAACACGACCCCGACCGTGATCGCGCAGTCGGCCAGGTTGAAGGCCGGCCAGCCGGGGAGCAGGATGAAGTCGGTGACATGCCCGATCCTCACGCGGTCGATCAGGTTCCCGAGCGCGCCGCCCAGGATCAGACCGCCGGCCACCCAGGTCAGGTTGCTCTCCGGGGCCGAGGCGATGAACGCACCGAGCGCGATCAGGGCCACCGAGGCGAGCAGGATCACGATCACGCCGCTGCCGCCAGCCAGGCCGAACGCCACGCCGTCATTGTGCGTCAGGGTCAGCTTGAGCGGGCCGAGCAGCTCGACCACGTCCCCCTTGACGATGTTGTCGTTGACCAGCGCCTTGGCGGCCTGGTCCAGGATCACGACGCCGAGCGCAAGCAGGCCCGCCCAGAGGAGGTGGCGGTACCTCAAGTCAGCCCCGCACGATCGAGACGACGATCTGCTGCCCCACGAGCAGGAGAAGGACCCCGACCACGGGACTGAGGTCGAGGGCGAAACCGGTCCCGCCGACGGGCGGCAGGAAGCGCCGGAACAAGTTCAGGTAGGGGTCGGTGGTTTCCCGGACGAACGCGGCGACGGCCCGGACGGCTCCGTTCTCGGGCAGCGACGGGATCCAGGACATCAACACCCGCAGGAAGACGAGGATGATGTAGACGGTGAACAGAGCGTTCACGTAGGCCGCGGCGTCGCCCCTCGTCACCGCCAGGATCGCCTCCACCACTCAGCTCCCGCGCATCCTGGCGATCGAGGCCTCGTAGGCCCGGCGGAAGGCCTCCGCCCCGCCCGCGGCGGCGAGGGCCTCGAGCCCGGCCTCCGTGCTGCCGCCCGGAGACGCGACGGCGACCTGGATCTCGAAAGGGGTCCGCCGCTTGAGCAGTTCGGCGGTGCCCGCGAGGGACTCGCCGACCATCCGGATCGCCGCATCGGGCTCCAGCCCCCCGGCGGCGCCTTCCTTGCCGAGCGCCTCGGCGATGACCGCGAAGTACGCCGGCGAGCAACCCATCACCGCGGTCGCCACGTCCATCGACTCGTCCGGCAGCTCATACACGCTCGCGATCGACTCGAGCAGCGCCTTGGCCTCGGCGACGATCGCCTGGTCGGCCCCCTCGGGCTCCGCCATGCAGACCACGCCCCGGCCGACCTCGACGCCGAGGTTCGGCATCAGCCGGATGACGGTGCTCTCCGGGAAGTTGGCCGCCAGCTTGTCGAGCGGGGTCGCCCCCAGGAGCGAGAGCACCGCGCGCGGCGCCGGGAGGCTCTCGGCCACGCCCTCCAGGGCGCCGGGCTTCACGGCGAGGATCACGAAGTCGGACCGGCGGACCAGCTCCTCATTCGATTCGACGGCGGTGCCACCGACTTCGGCGGCC